>OHYW01000077.1_pt1 | contig 27133 bp, 23 predicted proteins | sample 1580441 | NCBI WGS metagenome assembly OHYW01 (sample SAMEA3882508, study PRJEB24775) | human gut metagenome | biome: human-associated habitat; feature: intestine environment; material: feces | place: Netherlands | collected 2009/2010
AGCTGCCGCGCCTCGCTCGCCGTATCGGCACTTAGAATTATGCGGTATTGCCCTATAAATTACTGATACACGATCGCGCTCTTGACTCTGTTGGCGGCGTCGGCACCGGCCAGGATGCGGGCAAGCGCCAGCGCAAACGGGATGGCGGCACCAAGGGCCTCGCCGGTGACGATGCTACCGTCGATGGTGAGGGGCAGTCCGGTGTAGCTGGCCCCTGCGGCAGTCAGGTCGGCGTCCATGCCGGGGTAGACCGTGGCCTTTTTGCCGTTCAGCATGCCGAACGCCGCCAGCGCGGTGGGCGCGGCGCAGATGGCGGCCACGACCTTACCCTCGGCGGCAAAGTCCCGGCAGACCCGGCGCACCGTGGCGTCGGCCTTCAGATTGGGCACACCGGGGATGCCGCCGGGCAGGATGCAGGCGTCAAACACCGTGTAGTCCAGCTCCTCGGCCAGGGCGTCGGCCACAACGCTGATCTGGCGGGCACTCTTGACGATCTTCTCCCCGCCGACGGCGGCAATCGTGACCTCGACACCGGCGCGGCGCAGGATGTCCACGCAGAGCAGACCCTCGCACTCCTCAAGGCCGGGGGCAAAAAAGATAACAGCTTTAGACATACTAGCATCTCCTGTTCAGTTAAAAGGATGGAACGCACGGGTGATGCGCCAGATGCCCGGCAGCGGGCTTTTGAGTCCGCGCAGGGTCTGCACCAGCCCGACGAGGGACAGCACATCCACCAGCAGCGTCAGGGTCAGGCCCAGCTCACTGCCGTGGGGCAGGAAGCCGACGCAGGCGCAGACCGTGGCCAGCGCCAGCACAACAAGGCCCTGATTCAGGTGGAACTTTACAAACTCATCGTGCCGCCATTTTGTGCAGGCGGGGATGAGGATGAGCACATTCAGATAGCACAGTGCCGCCATCAGCTTAGCCGTGCGGGGCGGCTGCTCCGGCGCGGGCACGGTTTGGGCGGGCTTGGCCGCCGGGGCCTGCGGGGCAGGGCGCTTTTTCTTTTTGCTTTTGTTTTGCTTTGCCACGGCTTACCTCCATCCGAACAGAAATGTAAAGCAGCGCCCCAGCTGACGCCGCCAGTCGGCCTCGCAGTGCCTGCCGTCCAGCTGGCAGTAGGGGTAGACCGTCGCACCCCTGGCGGTCAGCAGGTTCGTGACCTCCAGCGCCTTGCCGGTGTACTGGGCCAGCGCGCGGCGGCCATTGCCCTCGCGCTCGCCCCAGCTGATATAGACCCGCGTGCCGGGAGCCAGCTTTGCTTTTTTGATGTCGGCCTTCACCTCGGTAAAGCTGAACCGCACCGACGGCGACAGGCAGGCCGCACGGCTGAACGTCTCGTTATGCGCCGTGACGCCGTACAGGCTCATCAGCCCGCCCATGCTCGACCCGCCGATGGCTGTGTTCTCCCGGTCCGGCAGCGTGGGGTATTTTGCGTCGATGAGCGGCTTTAATTCTTGAACCATCCAGTCCAGATACGCCTTGCCGCGGCCCTTTATATCGTATTCCTGCCACACAAAGTCGTAGGGGCTGTACTCCTCAAGCCGGGCGTTGCCCTCATGGTTGCACTCCGGCGCAACGATGAGGGCCTGCGGGTGGGCATCCATGTATTCCTTCAGGCCCCAGCAGGTGCCGTAGGTCGCGGTAGAGTCAAAAAACAGGTTGTGCCCGTCAAACATGTACACAACGGGGTAGCGCCTGCCGGACGACTGCCAGTCATCGGGCAGGTAAACAAAGGTGTTGCGGTCCAGCCCAAACGGTGTGATGTGGGCGGTAAAATTTTCGACCATGGGTATCTCTCCCCTTTTTGCCGGTTTATTTATAATTGTAGCGCATTTGCATGGCTTTTTCAATCAAACGGATTGTTTTTTGCGTGGCAAAGTGCTAGAATTTTTACAATTCAGAGGAAAGAGGAGAGTATACCCATGGAACAAGCAATCCAATCGGTACAATCGTTTTTCAAGCGCAAGGACGTCGTGATCTCGGCGCACCGCTACGGCATCGACGCCATGGGCGCGATGGCGCAGGGACTGTTCGCCAGCCTGCTGATCGGCACGATCATCAAGACGCTGGGCCAGCAGCTGGGGCTGGCGTTTCTGGTCATGGCGGGCGGCTATGCGGCGGCAGTCGCGGGCCCGGCCATGGCCGCGTCCATCGGCTACGCGCTGCACGCGCCGCAGCTGGTGCTGTTCAGCCTGATCGCCGTGGGCGGCGCTGCCAATGAGCTGGGCGGCGCAGGCGGCCCCCTGGCCGTCTACCTGATCGCCATCATTGCCGCCGAGGTCGGCAAGCTGGTCAGCAAGGAGACGAAGATCGACATTCTCGTGACCCCTGCCGTCACAATTCTGGTGGGCGTCGGCCTGAGTGCGCTGTTTGCGCCGTCCATCGGCGCGGTGGCGTCCGCCGTGGGCAGCCTCATCATGTGGGCCACCGAGCTGCAGCCGCTTCTGATGGGCATTGTGGTTTCTGTTCTGGTCGGCATGGCGCTGACGCTTCCCATCTCCAGTGCGGCCATCTGCGCAGCGCTGGGCCTGACGGGTCTGGCCGGCGGTGCCGCCGTGGCGGGCTGCTGCGCCCAGATGGTGGGCTTTGCGGTCATGAGCTATAAGGAGAACGGCGTCGGCGGTCTCGTCAGCCAGGGTCTGGGCACCAGCATGCTGCAGATGCCCAACATCCTGCGCAACCCCCGCACCTGGATTCCCCCGACGCTGGCCGCGGCCATCACCGGCCCCATTGCCACCTGCCTGTTTCATCTGGAGATGAACGGTCCTGCCGTTTCCTCCGGCATGGGCACCTGCGGTCTGGTCGGCCAGATCGGCGTTTACACCGGCTGGATCGAGAGCGGCAAGGCCGTGACGGCCTTTGACTGGATCGGTCTGGTGCTGATCTGCTTTGTCCTGCCCGCCGTGCTGAACACGATCTTCTGCGAGGTCCTGCGGAAGAAGGGGTGGATCAAAGAAGGGGATTTGAAGCTGTAAAATTGCAAACGGCCCGCCGGGTTATCCATCCGGCGGGCCGTTTTTGTCATATCCACGGTAGGGGCCGGGCATGCCCGGCCCTCGGCTTTCCCGCAAGCGGGTGTTTGCCATACAGCTGCGGGCCGCACATGTGCGGCCCCTACTACGCTGCCTTTACACAAACCCTCTCCATGTCTCCTCGGCATCGCTCTGGAACGCGCCCAGCTCATGGCAGAGCTTGAAGGCGCCGGGGCTGGCCTCGGGGTAGTCGCGCTCGGCGCGCTTGCAGTCCAGCACGCCCTGGCCGCTGCCCTCGGCCAGCATCGTAGCCAGATTGCGGGTCGATTTGTCCATCATCGTCCGGGTGCGGATACCCATGCTCACGCTCATACGGGCGGCGGCGCTCTGGCCGTGGGCCTCGGCCCCGATGGCGTCCAGGGCAGTGTGCGCAGCCTGGTTGATGCGGCGGTACTCCCGCTTCTGGCGCAGCATCTCGTCCTTGAGCTTCTGGTCATGGGTCAGGCTCATCAGCTCATCCAGCGTGTTCTTGCCCATCTCGGTGTTCTGCACGATCTCCTGCAGCATTTTTTCATTATCGCTCTGCATAACAAAATCCCCCTTGTGTACGTTTGGCGGTCAATGCCAGTATGTACACAGGGGGGATGTTTTATTCGGTTTACAGGCGCTGCTGTGCCAGAGAGAGCGTCATATCCCAGGAGGCCGTCTCACCCCACTCGGCGGAGGCGATGGCCACGGTAAAGCTGCCGCGGCGGGACAGCGAGATGTTGAACTCCCGGCGGGAGGCATTCATCGCCTCGTGCACAGCCCGGGCCATCTGGGCGGCGGGCGTGCCGACGGTGACGATGGCAAAGAAGCCGTCATTCAGGCGGGCCAGCACAGCCTTGTCGTGGTCGGGGCCGACGACCAGCTGCAAAATGCCGGACGCCATGTTCAGGCAGCAGTCCGCGGCAGAGTTGCTCTCCTTCTCGCGCAGCTGCCAGTACTCATTCACGCGGACCATCACCACACCCACGGGCTTGCCGTCCAGCGCAGCGCGCTCGGCGCGGGGGCGGAATGCCTCATTCAGGTAGACGGAATTGTAAACGCCGGTCACATAGTCGCGGCGCAGGTCATCCTGCATCTGGCTCAGCGCGCGGGTGAAGGCATCCTCCGCGCCGTCGGCCTGCAGGTTGCGGGGCAGCGGCATCCCCAGCAGCAGCACGCAGGGCGTGTCCGCCACCGTAATGCCCTGGGCAATGACGGTGCGCAGACCGTCCGCGGCCTTTTCGATCTTCAACCCGCGGCCTGCGGCGTCCAGCGCGGGCATCGCAGCTACCTTATTCAGCGGCTGCAAAGTAGCCGGGTCCAGCAGACCCATGCGGGGGTCTGCGAGGGTCACGCTGTCAAACAGCTGCGCCAGAGCTGTCATCTCTGTCTGCAGCTCGTCAAGGGTGTAGTCCTGTTTCATGTTGCTTCCTAACCGCCGGATTCCCCGGCATCGCACATCTCGGCTTTTGCATAATACAGTTTTATTTTACCACAGTGAAAAAGATTTTCCAAGATTCCCACTGTACAAACTTTCTTCGTCAAACCGATGAAATACCGTGCGAACTTCACAAATTACTTTGCTGCGCGGAAGTAGCGCTCCGTCAGGACGCGGATTTCAGCGGCCAGCGCGGGGGTCAGCTTTTTGGCATCGGCACGCCACTGCCAGTTGCCCTGTGCCTGGCCCGGGGTGTTCATGCGGGCGGCGGCGGTTTCCTCCAGCCAGTCGGCCATCGGGATGATCGCCAGCGCCGCGGTGCTGGCCAGCACGCCGCGCAGCATACCGCGCGCGGTGCCCTCCTGCTTCGTCAGGGCAAAGTAGTCCACGACCTGCTTGCGCTGGGCGGCGGTCAGCTCCTCAGCAAACCAGCCGGTCAGGGTGTTGTTGTCGTGGGTGCCTGGGTAGGCCACGCAGTTGCGCGGGTAGTTGTGGGGCAGGTCAACGCTGTCCTCACCGGTGAAGGCGAACTGCAGCACCTTCATGCCGGGGAATCCGCTCTCCGCCAGCAGCTCGCGGACCGAGTCGAACATCTCGCCCAGATCCTCGGCCACGATGGGCAGGCTGCCCAGGGCGTTGTGCAGTGCGCGGAACAGCTCCATGCGCGGGCCCTGCTCCCAGCGCCCGTTGCGGGCCGTCGTCTCCCCTGCCGGGATGGCCCAGTAGGTGTCAAAGCCGCGGAAGTGGTCGATGCGCAGGATGTCATAGATGGACAGCGCGTGGCGGATGCGCAGGATCCACCACGCATAACCGGTGCGGCGGTGGTAGTCCCAGTCGTAAAGCGGGTTGCCCCACAGCTGGCCGTCGGCGGCAAAGTAGTCCGGCGGGCAGCCTGCAACGCGGCGGGGCTTGCCCTCGGCGTCGGTCTCAAACAGCTCACGGCCCGCCCAGGCGTCGGCGGAGTCGGCGGCGACATAAATGGGAATATCGCCCATGATGGCGACGCCCTTCTCCTTGGCGTAGGCGTGCAGGGCGCGCCACTGGCGGTCAAACTCATATTGCAGGAACGCCCAGAACTCGATCTCCCCGGCGTGTTCGGCCTTGAATTCAGCCAGCGCCTCCGGCTCACGCACGCGCAGGGCGCGGGGCCACTGCTGCCAGTCCACCATGCCGTTGGCCTCCTTGATGGCCATGTACAGGCAGTAGTCGGGCAGCCAGTCGCTGCTCAAAAACCGGAAGCGGTACCAGTCGTCGGGGTAGGGCGTCTCGTAGCCGGGCACGGGGCGCTTTTTCAGGAAGTTCGCGTAGGCTTTGCGCAGCACAGCGAAGCGCTTTTCGTAGAGGGTGCCGTAGTCCACATGAGCCGCGTCGCCGCCCCAGTTGATGGCAGCGTAGTCCTTTTTGGTCAGCAGGCCGTCGGCGGCCAGCAGATCAAGATCAATAAAATAGGGGTTGCCCGCGAAGGCGGAGCAGCTCTGGTACGGGCTGTCGGCGTAGCCGGTGGGGCCGACGGGCAAAATCTGCCAGATGGTCTGCCCGGCCTTGGCCAGAAAGTCCACAAAGTCATGAGCCGGCTTGCCCATGCTGCCAATGCCATACCCGCCAGGCAGACTCGAGATCGGCATCAGAATGCCGCTGCAGCGTTTGAATTCCATAGTGTTTTTCCTCTTCTCTGTATATGTACGTTTTCAGGTTCAACCATGCCTTACCGCCCCTTTGCGGGCAGTGCGTAGGGCGGGGTGCCCTCACCCCGCCGCGGCGGCCTGTGGGCAGGCCGCCCTACAAGTCCCCGGGATCTACGGCTTTCCTTGCCTTACTCCGCCCCCAGCGCGGCCAATGCACCATCCACAAAGGCGGTGCGCTCGGCCTTGGTGTGCTTTTCGCTGTCCTGCAGGGTCAGTTCGTTGGCAGTCAGGGCATCGGCGGCTGCAGTGTCCAGCGCCACGCCGGGCAGGATGCCCGTGCCGACCTGCTGCACCTGCATGGCCGTGACCGCCGTCGTGCCGGCAGCCGTGTTCCATGGCGTGACGACGCCCAGTGTCTCAGTCAGGGCGTCCTCTCCCGCGCCGTTGGAGTAGAGCCACAGCGCGGCGCTCTTGGCGGCCTTCAGGCCGTCGGCGCTCGTCCCGGCATTGATGGCAATGCTGCCCACGTCGGCCAGAACGGGGTAGTTCAGCAGCCCCTCGACGTTGTAGTCCTCGGCGGTCAGGTCGCTGTCGTCCAGCTGGCACTTGAACGGTACCAGCACCAGTCCGTTGCAGGTGTCTGCGCCGTACTCGGCCAGCAGGTCGGTCAGCTTGGCGCGGCGGAAGATCCCCTCCCCGCCGTCGGCGGCCATGTGATCCCATTCCAGCGTCACGGCGCTGTAGACGCCGTTCAGCGGGCCGGTCAGTGCGTCCGCCGTGTAGGTGCCGTCGGCGGCCAGCAGCGCCGCCGTGTAGCCGGACGCGCGGTCCAGCGGCGCGGCAAAGACACCGGTGGCCGTAAGGCTGCCGGGGCGTGCGTCGGGCAGGGTGTAGTCCGCGCCGCTCAGGGTCACCGTAGCGGCCTTCGGCTCGGCCATCCAGGCGGAGAGCGTCTCGACAAAGTCGCTCCACTCCTCCCAGTTTGCGGTCTGCAGAGCCGCCGCAGCGCCGTCGCCCAGCAGGGCGTTCAGCACATCGGCGCGCGCCCAGTAGCCGTACAGGCTGCGGCCCAGCGGCAGGGCATTGGCGTTCTCGGTAATACCGGCGCGGGCGGCAGCGGCGGCCAGCAGTGTGTCGCTCGTCACATCCAGCAGACTGCCGCCCGGCGCGTGGTCGGTCAGCAGCAGGTCTGCCGACGCAGCTTCGTCGGTCAGCGTCAGCACAACGCCCTGCGCCTCCGCGTAGGCCTGTGCCGCCGGGGCCAGCGAGGCTGAAGTGTAAACTTTCAGCGTCTGGGGCGCGGCAGCGGCGGCGGTTTCAATCGTAGCGGTGTTCTCGGCGGGCAGCGCCGCAGCACAGCCTGCCAGCAGCAGCGCGGGCAGAGCCAGCGCCGCAGATTTGATTTTTTGCATGAAGCAGTTTTCCCTCGCAAATGGTTGTAAAAATTCAGTCTATCCTTTATTATATAGGATAAGATGGTTTTTTTCTACACCTGTTTTATTTTATAATAAGAAAAATCGCAAAAATTTAAGGGAGCGTTTCTTTCTGTGACAGAAAAATTATACGAAGTAGATTCCTATGTGCAAAATTTCACCGCGCAGGTCGTAAGCTGCACCCCCGTGCCCGGCGGCTTTGCGGTAGTGCTGGACCGCACGGCCTTCTTCCCCGAGGGCGGCGGCCAGCCCTGTGACACCGGGCGGCTTGGCGGCACGCGGGTGCTGGCCGTGCACACCGACGGTGAGACCATCACCCACACGACGGACGCACCGCTGACCGCGGGCGAGACCGTGGACGGCTACCTTGACTGGCCCGCGCGGCTGGACGCCATGCAGCAGCACACCGGCGAGCATATCCTGAGCGGCGCACTGCACCGGCTGTTCGGGGCCGAGAACGTGGGGTTCCACATCGGCAGCCCGTATGTGCGGATGGACACAAGCATCCCGCTGACGCAGGAACAGCTGGCACAGGCCGAGGCCGAGGCCAACGCCGCCGTGCGCGCGGACACGCCCGTACACTGCTGGGTGCCTGACCCGGAGACGCTGGCCCGCACCGACTACCGCAGCAAAAAGGAGCTGACCGGCGACGTGCGGCTGGTCGAGGCCGGCGGCGACTGCTGCGCCTGCTGCGGCACCCACCTGGCCCGCACCGGCGAGGTCGGGCTGATCAAAATCATCTCCTTTGCCCACTACAAGAGCGGGATGCGGCTGGCCGTGGCCTGCGGGCAGCGCGCTTACGACGCGGTAGCGGGCATCTGGGCCGACACCGAGGCCGCCGGGCGGCTGCTGTCCAGCCCTGTCGGCTCGCTGACGCCCGCTCTGGAACGGCTGCAAAACGGCGAGGCTGCCTTAAAGGCCCGGCTGGCCGCGCTGCAAAACACGCTGGCTGCCGCCTGCGCGGAGGCTGCTGCGCCCGGCACCCCTGCCGTCTTATGGGTGGACGGTGCCGACGGCGACGGCCTGCGCCGCGTGGCGACGGCAATCACCACCAAAACAAACGCCCCCTGCTGCACGCTGGGCCCGGGCGGGCAGGGCCTTGCCTACGCGCTGGCCGCTGCCCCCGGCGGCGATGTGCGGGAAACCTGCAAGGCGCTGAACGCCGCCTATCAGGGCCGCGGCGGCGGCAAGCCCGGCTTCTGTCAGGGGAGTTTGGCGGAAGGCAGTTTTGAACAAGTCAAGGCGTTTTTGTTGAAAAGCCTTCTCCTTCGGGAGAAGGTGGCCGAGGCCCCGACCGAGGCCGGATGAGGGCAGAGCTTTCGAGACTGCCCGGCAGCGGGCAATACGGCAGACTCTCCCCTCATCAGTCCGCTTCGCGGACAGCTTCTCCTCCGGGGGAGAAGCCTTTGGCGCGGGTTACAGCGTTTCCCCGCTCACCAGTCCGTTCCACAGCCGGTAATATACGCCCTGTTTCGCCAGCAGCTCGTCGTGGCTGCCCTCCTCCTCGATGCCGTCGCGGCCCAGCACCAGAATGCGGTCCGCATTTTTGATCGTCGTCAGGCGGTGGGCAATCGTCAGGGTCGTGCGGCCCTTTGCCAGCTTGTCAAGGCTCTGGCCCACCAAAATCTCGCTCTCGTTGTCCAGGGCACTTGTGGCCTCGTCCAGCAGCAGGATGCGCGGGTTCTTCAAAAAGACGCGGGCAATCGCCAAACGCTGCTTCTGCCCGCCGGACAGCTTGACGCCGCGCTCACCGACGTAGGTGTCATAGCCGTCCTTCAAAGCGCGGACAAAGGCATCGGCTCCGGCCAGGCGGGCAGCCTCCTCAATTTCGGCGCGGGTCGCGCCGGGGCGGCCATAGGCGATGTTCTCCGCCACCGTGCCGCTGAACAGGTAAACGTCCTGCTGCACGACGCCGATGGCCCCGCGCAGGCTGTGCAGCGTCACGCTGCGCACGTCCTGGCCGTCAATCAGGATCTTGCCGCCCGTCACATCATAGAAACGGGGGATCAGGTTGCACAGCGTCGTCTTGCCGCCGCCGGAAGGCCCGACGAGCGCGACATTCTCGCCCGGGCGGATATGCAGATCAACGTGGCGCAGGACCTTGTTGTGGTCGTCGGGGTACTCGAAGCTGACGTCGTCAAAGTCGATGCCGCCGTCCTTCACGACCAGCGGCTTCGCGTCGGGGGCATCGGCGATGGTGACGGGCGTATCCATGATCTCGGCAAAGCGCTCGATGCCGGTCATGCCGCGCTGGAACTGCTCGGCAAATTCGACGATACGGCGGATGGTCGCGATCAGCGTCGAGACATACAGCACATACGCGACAAGGTCGCCCGCGCTGATGGCCCCGTACACAAGGGACAATCCGCCCGCCAGAATGACAACAAAGTACATCAGACCGTCAAAAAGGCGCGTGGACGTGTTGAACGCCGCCATGGCGTGGTAGCTTAAGGTCTTGATCTGTTCAAAATCCCGGTTGCCCTGCGCGAACTTCTCGCGCTCCATGTCCTCGGCGGCAAACGCCTTGACGACGCGCTGCCCCAGCAGGCTGTCCTCGATCGTGGCGTTCAGCTCACCGATCTGAAAGCGCTGCTGGCGGAACCGCTCCCGCAGCTTGCGGTTGAGCTTGACCGAGACCACGCCCATCAGCGGCACGCAGGCAAAGACGACGAGCGTCAGCGGCACGCTGGCTTGGCAGAGTATAACAAACGATGCTGCGATCTTTATTCCTGCAATGAAGAACTCCTCCGGGCAGTGGTGGGCAAACTCGGTCACATCGAACAGGTCGTTGGTGATGCGGCCCATGATCTGGCCGACCTTCGTGTTGTTGTAGTAGGTGTGGTCGAGCCGCAGCAGGTGGTCAAAGGCGTCGCGGCGCATATCGGTCTCGATGTGTACGCCCATGATGTGCCCGATGCCGGACATAAAGTAGCTTGCCGCGCCGTCGATGATGCGCAGCACAAAGTAGAGCGCAGCCAGCCGCAGCACGGTGTCCACGGTCAGCGCGGCGGCGGAGACGGTGTTCGTCAGTGTGCGCATGATGGAGGGCAGGGCGATGTCGCAGAGCGTCGTCAGCGCGGCGCAGAACAAATCAAAGGCCAGTACGCCGCGGTACTTGGCCATATACGGCAGAAAACGGCGGATCAGGGTGCTGTTTTTGGGGCGCTGCGGAGTAGTGGTTTCGGACATGGGAACCTCTTTCGTTTGATGATTTTTGCATGGGAAATATCGCGGTAGGGGCCGGGCATGCCCGGCCCGCAGCCTTACGGAAAACGCCTGCCTGCGGGCGCATATAGAATGCGCCCCTACGTTGAAATCGACATTCTCCGTAGGGGCGGATTCTATATCCGCCCGCGGCAGGTGTGGCTTATTCGGTAATTTCCGGGTCGCCGGTCGGCTCCGCGGCGGGGGCCGGCTCCTCCGGCACAGTAGGCTCGGGTGCAGGCTCCGGCTCCGGGTCGGGCGCCGGCAGGGCCGGGAGGGTCTCGGTCATCGTCTGACCGCAGACCGGGCAGGTGTAAACGTTGCTGCCGTCCGCGCCGACCTGCGGGTCGGTGTGGCCGGTCAGCTGCCAGCTGTGGCTGCCGGTGGCGGGGGATGGCTCGGTCATCTGCTCACCGCAGCTGCACTGGTAGGTCTTTACGCCGTCCGCGGCGCAGGTCGCGGTATCGCTGACGAGCTGGAAATTGTGGACGTGCTGCTCGGGCGTGGCTGTCGGTGTCGGTACCGGCGAGGGCGACGGCGTCGGGGTCGCCTGCACGGCCTCGGTGCGGGTCTCGCCGCAGCCCTCACGGCGGCAGGCAAAGGTGATGACGCCGTTGCTGACGACCCCGCCATCCCAGTCGTGGCCGAGTGCGGGCAGCTCCTTCTCGATGACTTCGCCGCAGATCGTGCACTTGTACTTGGCCGAGCCGTTGTTGGTGCAGGTCGGGTTCACCCGCGTATCCTCGATCTCCGCATAGTTGTGTTCATGGGCGTCAGCCTTGAAATTGGCTGTCAGCACGACGCCGCCCGCATCGGCGTTCTGAGGCATCGTGAAGCTGATCGTCGCGCTGCTGTAGCTGCCGCCGGAGCTGGCCGTCCAGCCCGCAAAGACAAAGCCCTCGTCAGGCACTGCAGTCACAGCTGCCGCCGTGCCGCCCTTTTTGACGAGCTGGCTCGTTGTGCCGGACAGCTTGCCGCCGTTTGCAGCAACAAATTCCAGCGGGACTTTCGCGCCGCGCACGGCGATGGGATCCTTGTTGATAAGGTTCGCGGGCACACCGTCCGGTGTCGGGATCGTGCCCAGCGGCTGCGGGCGGCGGTCCTCGGCGGCATAAGCATGGGTGCGCACGTAGGTAAAATACGCGGTAACGGCCTCCTTCGAGAGGTGCACGCCGTCGGACAGCGTGTAGTCCTTTTTGGCCCAGCCTGTGGCATCGTCGCGCAGGACCTCGGCGCTGTTCAAAAACTTAAAGCCGTTTTCCTCGCACATCTGCACGAGCGCGGCGTTGTAGGCATCGACCTGGGTCATCGTCAGGTTCGTGTTCTCGCGCTGCCGGTCCAGCGGGGGAATGGCGCTGACGATGATGTCACAGTAGGGCCACGCGGTCTGGATGGCCTGCAACCCTTGCAGATAGGTCTTTATGTAGTTCGTCGCGTCCGTCGACGAGCCGGACAGGTTGTTGGTGCCGTAGCAGATGATGATGCGCTTGGGCTTGAGCATGGCCACAGCGTCCGGTACGGTGTACATCGCGGATGAGCCCTTGAACTTTTCGCATTTCAGGGAGGTGATCGACCCCACGCCCATGCTGACAACACCGATGTTGTTGTTCAGGCTTGTGAATGCCGTGCCGGTCTCGTTGGCGTACAGCAGGTAGCGTGCCGTGTTTGAATCACCGATGAAAAGCGTCTCATCAACATAGCTGCGGCCAGCGTCGGCGGTCTCGGCCAGGATGGTGCCGACCTCGGCACAGACAGGCTCTGCCGATGTGGCAGGCGTGGCTGCGGGCGTCGCTGTGGCGGCGGCTCCGGCAGTCTCGGAAGTGGCGGACGGTGTGGCGTCCGTCTGGGCATGGCTGCACCCGGTCAGGCAGATGGCCAGCGCCGCGGCGGCCAGCAGGACAGGTAATTTCATGCGGTACACCTCTTAAACTTGATGATATACACTGCTATGATACACCATTTTGCGGCGCGGTGCAAATGTTTCCATCAGACTTTACAAAATTATCGAAAAACGATAAAAAATACTTGCAAAACGATATGCGACGTGGTATACTGCAAGCATCACGAACCATGGGGGAGAGCCTTGCGGCGATCCGAAACCGTTCGGGCAGGCAATCAGGAGGTATACAAATGAAATTTACCTGGAGCGACCAGAAAAGCATCATTCTGACCCGCGTCGTTGTGGCGGGGGCAATAGCGGGCTGCGGCATCATGACGGTAAGCGGCCCGTGGCTGACCCGTTGGATGGTATCCGCCCACGCCCTGCTGCCCGCCAGCGGCCCGGTGCTGCTGGGCATGGGGTACGTCTGCGCGGTGCTGGCGTTCGTCATGCTGGTCAGTCTGTACAAATTCCTGCGCCGCATCGAGGCGGGCGCGGTCTTTGTGCCCGCCAACGTGACGGCCCTGCGGCGCATCAGCTGGTGCTGTGCGGGGGCGGCGGTGGTCTGCCTGGCCGCGGCGTACATCTATCTGCCGTTTGCGTTTCTGGGCGTGGCCGCGGCGTTCATGGCGCTCATTGTCCGGGTGCTGAAAAACGCCTTTGCCCAGGCCGTCCACATGAAGGACGAGCTTGACTACACGATTTAAGGAGGCGGCACGATGCCCATTGTGGTCAATCTGGATGTGATGATGGCGCGCCGCCACAAAGGCGCGGGCGAGTTGGCCGAGGAGATCGGCATCACGCCGGCAAATCTGTCCATCCTGAAAAATAACAAGGCCAAGGCTGTGCGGTTTTCGACGCTGGAGGCTCTCTGCCGGGCGCTGGACTGCCAGCCGGGGGATATTCTGGAGTTTGTGCCGGACGAGAATCGGTAGGGGCCGGGCATGCCCGGCCCGCGGCCTTCCCGCAGGCAAACGTTTATTTTACACTGCCGGGCCGGACTTGTCCGGCCCCTACGTTGAGGTGATGGTATGCTGTATGCTGTTTTAATGTACCCGCTGGCGTATTTTTATCTGCGCGGGGTGATGTTTCCGCAGTCATATCCGGGTTGGGGAATGCCGGTTTTTGCGGCGCTGTTCATTGTGTATGTGGACTGTGCCGCCCGTGCCGCGCACCGCACCGCCGCTAAGGAAACGCCGCTCTGGGCCGCATGCTGGATGGCGCTGGCTGCGGCGTATCCGCTGTACGGCTACCAGCCGGGGCCGCTGGGAGACTGGCAGTGGATGGTATGGCATCTGTTCGCCGTCTGGTATGTGCTGGCACGGTGCGGGATGCTGGCGCAGGGGCAGAGCGGCAGTCTGGCCCCGCTGGACGCGCTGGCCGGATTCGTCCTCCTGCCGTTCGGGAATTTCTTTCTGCGGGCGCGTACCGTCTTTGCTGCGCTGCGCACCCATCTGCAGGACCGCACGGGGACACGAAAAGTTCTGCACCTCATCGTTACCGCAGCGGTGACGCTGGCGCTGTGCGGTGTGGCATGGGGCCTGCTGGCAGCGGCCGATGCCAACTTTGCCGCGCTGGGGCAGCAGGTGTCCGACTGGTGGAGCAGGCTGCTGAACAATATGAGATTCATTGACCAGTTGATGTATATCCTGCCCTCACTCCCGGTGGGGGCGTGGCTGTACGGGCTGGTGGGCGGCTCCCTGCGCCGCAAAGCCCCGCCCACCACGGCGCAGCAGTGTGCCGCTGTGCTGGAAAACTGCCGCATTGTGCCGCGCACCACGGCGGTGGCGGCTGTAATGGCGCTGTGCGGCGTCTATGCGTTGTTCTTTGCCGTGCAGGCAGGGGAGTGGCTTGCCGCTGCGCCGCTGGGGCTGGACGCACCGGACACCGCCGCTTTTGCGGTGAACGGCTTTTGGGAACTGCTGAAAATCCTGCTGCTCAATTTTGCGGTGCTGGCGGGCATACAGTTCTTTGGCCGTGCGCCGCTGCCCAAAGCGTTGGCTGCCGTGTTCTGCGGGTTCGGCGTGGCTTTTGCTGCGCTGGCAGCGGGCAAGCTGGCTGTCTATGTGACGCTCTACGCCCTGACGCCCCGGCGGTTCACGGCGGCATGGTGCCTGTTTGTGCTGGCCGTCTGTGCGGTGCTGGCGCTGGTGCGGGTGTTCAAGCCGATCCCGGCGGCGAAGCTCGCGATTTTTGCGGCAGCAGTCAGCTTTACACTGCTCTGCTGCGTGAATGTGAAGCAGCGGGTCATTGATGTAAATCTGGCACGGTATGAAGCCGGGATAGATGAGGAGCTGGATTGGGGCGTGCTGTGGGAGTGCGGGTATCAGGAGAATGCAGCGCGGTAGGGGCCGGGCATGCCCGGCCCGCGCACGTAAGGCAAACAGGCGCTTGCGGGAAAGCCGCACGGAGGGGTCAAGACCCCTCCCTACAGGATGACGATAACGGGTGGTTTGTAGGGAGCGGTCTTGACCGCTCCGCGGGATGTGTACGGCAGACGACTGCCTGCCGGAAGGCCGCGGGCCGGGCATGCCCGGCCCCTACAAGGCAACGAAAACAGGGACACCGGCCCTTGCGGGTCGGTGTCCCTGCTTCTTATGCGATTTTACGCCTTCTTAAAGCCCACGCTCTGCATGAACCTGACAAAGGCGGCCTGACCGGCGGCGTCCTGCTTAAAGACACCGGCGTTCTCCAAAACATGGCTGAACACGGTGCCGATCTCGGCCTTGACGGCCTTATTGGCGTCCTGCGGCTTCATGTGGGTGCCGTACTTTGCAATCAGCTCGTCGATCCAGTCGGCATGGACGGCCAGCGTGTCGCCCGCCTCGCGGCTGGTGTTCGGGCGCTGCCCGGCCAGAATTTCCGCGATCTGCGCGCCCTGATCCTTCAGGCGGGCGGGCAGGATGGCCAGACCCATGACCTCGATCAGGCCGATGTTTTCCTTTTTAATGTTGTGGTATTCCCTGTGCGGGTGGAAGATGCCGTCGGGGTACTCCTCGCTCGTGCGGTTGTTGCGCAGGGCCAGGTCAAGGATGTAGCCCTCGGTCTCGTCGTAGTGCAGGATCGGCGTCACGGTGTTGTGGGGCGTGCCGTCGGTCTCGGCCAGGATGCCGACACTCTCGTCGGTGTAGCTGCGCCAGGCGGACAGGATGTTGTTGGCAACATTCTGCATCTGCTGGCTGCTGCGGCCCACCAGACGCACGGCGGAGACAGGCCAGTTCAGGATGCCCGCCTTGACGCCGGGGTAGCGGATGTCGGTCATCGGCACGGCGATGTCAGCCTTCTGCATCGGGAAAACATACCGCCCGCCCTGGAAGTGGCTGTGGCTCAGGATGCTGCCGCCGACGATGGGCAGATCGGCGTTGGAGCCGCAGGTGTAGTGGGGGAACTGTCCGACGAAGTCGAAAATTTCCGCCAGCGTCTGTTTGTTCATCTCCATCGGCTTGTGCTGCTCGTGCAGCATGATGCAGTGCTCATGGAAGTAGGCGTAGGGGCTGTACTGCAGATAGAACTGCTCACCCGCCAGCGTGATGGGCACAATGCGGTGGGTCTGGCGCGCCGGGAAGTTGATGCGGCCCGCGTAGCCGATGTTCTCCTTGCAGAGCATGCAGGCGGGGTAGCCGGATTTGGGCTGCAGGCGCTCGAGGGCAATCGTCTTGGGGTCCTTCTCGGGCTTCGTCAGGTTGATGGTGATCTCCAACTCGCCGTAGGGGGTGGCGGTGTCCCACTGGATGTTCTTGGCGATCTGCGCGGTGCGGATGTAGTTCGTGTCGACGCAGAGCTGATAGAACCAGTCGGTAGCGGCCTTGGCGCCCTGCTTGACGTAGAGCTTGCGGAACTTCTTGCAGACCTCGCTCTCGCGGGGCATCAGGGCGCCCATCAGGCGGGTCTCAAAGTTGATGCGGTACTGGTTGACCGCGCCGTCGAACAGCTCCTTCTGCGCGGCCAGCTCGACCATCTCGTCCAGCAGGGCAGCGGGGGTCTCGGGGTCCTCCTTCGGGGGCTTGGCCTCGCTGGGGGCGGCCAGGGCCAGCAGATCCAGCAGGGTGTTGCGCGCCACCAGAATGTCCAGATCTTTGATGAGCTTGTGCTTGCGGCCAAAGCGCAGCAGACGCTCCACGTCCAACGCCAGGCGTGCGTCGCGCTGCTCCGGGGTCAGGGATGTGATGTCAAATTCATTCTTTGCCATGATTGCCCTCCTGTAACGGTGTATGCGGTGTGATTCTGCTTCTGTTATAGTAACCATACCGCGTTTTGCCTCCGCTTTCCATAGCGTTGTGTGCCAGTCTTTTGCAATTTTCAACCAAAAGCGAAGCCCCGCTGTGCTGTCCGTCAGGACCTGCCGCAGCGGGGCGTTTTTGGCTGTTTTACTTCTTCAGATCGCTGAACAGATCCTTCTTGTACACGCCGTCGGCGACGAGCCGGGCAAAGCTGTCAATGACAGTCTGCTTGTCCTCAGCGTAGGTGACACCGAACCACTTGTCGTGGGTGGGCAGCACCTTGACGCTGACCTTGTCGGCGTGCAGCAGTTCATCAATGTAGATGGGCAGCAGGTACTCGGCCTTCAGCGGGTTGGCGGGGGCGGCCTTCTCGAAGAACTCCACAAAGCCGGATTCCAGCAGCTCCACGAACTCGGGGGTCAGCGCCCACATGTTCATCGAAACAAGACTGTCGATGTCGATGCTTTTGCCGCCTGCGGCTGCGCCGTCGGCGGTCTTTTCAATGCCGCCGGTCTCCAGCACGCCGGTCAGGTAGTGGGCGTCGTTCATCTGGCAGATGCCGCGGGTGACCGCGCCGTTGTCGCTCAGGGTGTTTTTCAGCACAAAGCCCGCCATGGCAAGGTCGCCCGGCTTGTCGGGCGTGTAGCCCTGCAGGAAGTCGTGCAGCCGGACGAACGCCTCCTTGCCGTAGTAGTCGTCGGCGTTGATGACGGCGAACGGCTCCTTAATCATGCCCTTGCAGGCCAGCACGGCCTGGCCGGTGCCCCAGGGCTTGGAGCGGCCCTCGGGCACGGAGAAGCCCTCCGGCACGCTCTCGAGTGCCTGGAACGCATAGTCGATCTCAATGCCCAGCCCGGCGCAGGTCTTCTCGATGCGGTCACCGATGGCCTCTTTAAACGCCTCCTCAATGTCGTGGCGGATGATAAAGACGATCTTGTCAAAACCGGCCTCGATGGCGTCATGAATGGAATAGTCCATGATGATCTCGCCGTTGGGACCGACGGCAGCCAGCTGTTTGATGCCGCCGCCGAAGCGGGAGCCGATACCGGCAGCCATAATCACCAGTGCAGTTTTCATAGTTTTCCTCCTAAATTAAACACCCTGCGTTGGGGTGTGGTAGCTGCTTAAGGCAATACCGCATAATTCTAAGTGCCGCAGCCGCCGGAGCGGTGCTTAAGCCGTCAGGCGGGAAGTGTGCGGTGTTGCCTTAATACCCGGCCATGGCCATGGCGTACTGAACAAAGCCCGGCCCGGCCAAGTTGATGACCAGCGAGGAGAGCAGCAGCACGATGCCAAAGTAGAGCAGCGCCGCCCAGATGCTGGTGCCGCCCTTTTGCAGCAGGGCATCGGTGCGGGCGTCGCCCTCGGGGTATTCGCTGTAGATTTTATCAATATTTTTCTTTGAGGTGTTGCGGTACAGCCAGACCGAGAAAAGCCCCAGCAAAATCCTGACAATCCAGTCCGCAATGGCACAGACGTCGGCGGCCACGGGCACCCAATGCAGCGGCATACTGCCGAACAGCGACGGGTTGAAGGTCGCCACAATGGCGATGAGCGACGGCACGCTCAAAGCGATGGACAGCAGGGCTGTCAGCAGACCCTCCTTCCACATCTTGCGGTAAAGCAGATAGGCAGGCCCGAACAGGAATGCCGACAGGCAGACTGTGACCTTCTGCTTCGTCATGCTCATGCGGAAAAACTGCATCAGGTAATACATCGGGCTGCGGCCCACGTAGGCGGCCCAGTCCTTGGCCTTGATGCCGTCGATGGTATCCTCGGGGCCGATCTCGCGGCGGCAGATGCCGCCGTTGTCGTCGTCGGTGTAGGTGTCGATGCGGGGGCCGGGGGTCGTGCGGCTGTTGTCGGGCTTATGCACGGTGGACGGGTCGCGGGCGTAGATCGGCACCTGCGCGTCCTCGTCCTTCGGGTCGGGTCGGGGGCCGTCGTCCTTCGGCAGGGGACAGCCGCAGTGGCTGCACTGCGCCGCGCCCGGCTGGTTGTGGGTGCCGCAGTTCGGGCAGGTGGCCTCGTGCGCGGCTTTTTCGGCCTCGGGACCGAACTCGGGCTGCCATTCAAACCCGGCGGCGTGCTCCGACTTGTGCATACAGGCCCCGACCTTCTGCCAGCAGGCCCGGTGGTAGGGCGTGCCGCAGTCGGGGCAGACGACGATGTCATCCTCGTCGGTAAATGCCTGTTCACAGACAGGGCAATGGTTTCCTGTGTAACGTGTCATGTGTGGTATCCTTTCCGTAACATAAGGCCATTATACCGCATCAAATGGATAAATGCAAAGAAAACATAAAAACTTTACAAGATAAACGGAAAAACGGGTTTTTACGGCGGAGGTGTAGGGGCCGGGCATGCCCGGCCAGCGGTCTTACGTGGGCGGATGCCCGCGGGGAAGTCTGTAGGGGAGGGATTTGTCCCTCCCGCGGGACCTGGTAGCGGCCACAGCGTCCCCGGGCGGATATGGAATCCGCCCCTACACCGTAGGGGTCGGCGTCCTCGACGACCCGGGCTGTTTGCGCCGCTGTACACGGCCCGGGAGGGATAAATCCCTCCCCACAAATATTATGAATCTGCCGCTGCCCCTCTTTACAACGCCCGCCAATTCGCTTATAATGGTACTATGTAATTTTATGCCAACTTATGTGTGACGAGGGAAACGATATATGATTACGATTGACGAACTGAAAGCAAAGCTCGGCGGCATGAAAACCGCCGTGGATGACCTGCGCGACGCATTGTCCATCGAGGCCAGCGAAAAGCGCCTGGCCGAGCTGGAGCACCAGATGACGATGCCCGGCTTCTACGATGACCAGGCCCGCAGCCAGAAGGTCATCAGCGAGATGGGCGAGGTCAAGAACAAGCTCGAGCGCTTCGGCAAGCTGTCCACCCAGTATGAGGAGGCCGAGACGCTGCTGCTCATGATCGAGGAGGAGAACGACCCGTCCCTGGCCGCCGAGGGTGAGGAGGCCGTCAACGGCGTCGAGAAGTCCATCGACGAGCTGCAGCTCATGACGATGCTCAACGGCGAGTACGACCACAACAACGCCATCCTGACCTTCCACGCCGGTACCGGCGGCACCGAGGCCCAGGACTGGGCCGAGATGCTCTACCGCATGTACACCCGCTGGGCCGAGGCCCACGGCTACAGCGTCGAGGTGCTCGATGTGCTGGACGGCGACGAGGCCGGCATCAAGTCCGCGTCGATGATGGTCAAGGGCCCCAACGCCTACGGCATGCTCAAGAGCGAGCACGGCGTCCACCGTCTGGTGCGCATCAGCCCGTTTGACGCCAACGCCCGCCGCCAGACCAGCTTCTCCAGCCTTGAGGTCATGCCCGAGCTGGACAACAACATCAACATTGAAATCAACCCCGCCGACATCGAGATGCAGGTCTACCGCTCCTCCGGCGCAGGCGGCCAGCACATCAACAAGACGTCCTCCGCCGTCCGCCTGATCCACAAGCCCACCGGCATCGTGACGAGCTGCCAGACCCAGCGCAGCCAGCTGCAGAACCGTGAGTACGCCATGGAAATGCTGAAAGCCAAGCTGTACCAGATCGCTCTGCAGCAGCACAAGGATAAGGTGGATGACATCAAGGGTGTGCAGAATGAAATCGCCTGGGGCCACCAGATCCGCAGTTATGTGTTCATGCCGTACACCCTGGTCAAGGACCACCGTACCAACTATGAAAGCGGCAATGTGCAGGCCGTGATGGATGGAGACCTGGACGGTTTCATCTATGCTTACCTGAAAGCATCTTCCCGCGGTGAACTGCAGGATGTATAATTAAAATAGAATAAAGAAATATCCATCCGGCGCGCATGGCCTGAGCAAAGGGCTGTGCGCGCTTTGCTTTTTGGCGGGTAAAAACAGGTGAACCTGCTGCAAAAGCCACCGCAGTTTTGCATAAAGTGACCAAAGTGTACGGCATACCCGGCGGGACCAGTTGCATTTTTCGGCAAGCCTGCTATAATACATGCAGTATTGCCAGTAAACATTAAAATTGTGTTAATATGGCCTTGTGGTGTATCTGAAAAGTCGAAAATATAGTCTGTTTCTAGAAATGCAGCCGGATTTTACGTTAAAAAGCCTTGGAAGCCACAAAGGACTCCAGCGGCTCTTTGCCTTACATCCTGCTTGTGTTTGCGGAATATCCGTCATTTTCTTTGCTTTCAGAAACACCTTGACAGGCTGCTTTGCTGTTTGGCGTCGTCCCTGAACCGATACCGCAGCAGCTGTATGCCATAAGGATCTGGCGGAAAAGAGGAAACCGAATGAAGATCGTGGTTGTGGGCTTGGGCAAAGTGGGCCGCGCGTTGACCCAGCAGCTCAGCGCAGATAAGCACGATATTGTTGTAATTGACCGCAACCCGACCGTTGTGGATGATATCTGCAATATCTGCGATGTGCGCGGCGTGACCGGCAACGGCGGCTGCTATGAAGTGCAGGCCGAAGCGTTTGAAGGCGGCGCCGATTTGCTGATTGCCGCAACGGACAGCGATGAGATCAACATCCTGGCCTGCCTGGTTGCCAAAAAGCTGAACACCCGCCATACCATTGCGCGCATCCGCAACCCGGAATATGAAAAGCAGCTGCGCTTTATGCGCCAGGAACTGGGCCTTTCGATGGTCATTAACCCCGAAAAGGCCACGGCGCGCGAGATCGCCCGCGTGCTGCGCTTCCCCAATGCGCTCAAGCTGGAACAGTTCAGCAAGCAGCGCTTTGAACTGGTGGAATACCGCCTGACCGAGGGCAACCCCCTGACCGGCCTGCAGCTGAGCGACCTGTACAGCAACATGCGGGTCAAAATGCTGATCTGCGCCGTGGCACGCGGCAAACAGATCACCATCCCCACCGGTAGTTTTACCCTGAAAGAAGGGGATACAATCTACCTGATGGCCACCCCGCAGGAACTGGAACAGTTCTTCCGCCGCCTGGGTATTTTCAAGGAGCGCGCCAACAATGTCATGGTGGTGGGCGCTTCCCGCATGGCGTATTATCTCGTCAAAGAACTGAGCGAGATGAACATGCACGTTACCGTAATTGACAACAATCCCGCCCGCTGCCAGGATATGAGCGAAAAAATCCCCCGTGCGCTCATCATTCAGGGCGATGGCACCGACAGCGAGCTGCTGGCGGAGGAAGGCATTGCCGATATGGATGCCTTTGTGGCGCTGACCGGTCTGGACGAAACCAACATTATTCTGGCAATGTATGCTTCTCAGTTGAACCACTGCAAGGTGGTGGCTAAAATCAACCGCAAATCCTTTGCCGATGTGGTGACAGAGCGCGGCCTGGTGGACAGCCTGGTTTCCACCGGCGCTGTCACCACCGAGCTGATCGTACAGTATGTGCGCGCCATGCAGAACAGCCAGGCCACCAATGTGCGCACCCTGCACCGTCTGGTAGGCGGCAAGGTGGAGGCGCTGGAATTCGGCGTTACCGCCGATGTGCCGTTTGCCGGTGTGCCGCTGCGGGACCTGAACCTGCGCAAAAATATCCTTGTGGCGGGCATTATCCGCGAAAACGGCAAGACGATTATCCCGTCCGGCAACGATTCTTTCTGCGCAGGGGACGATGTGATCATTGTTACCACCAACACCGATCTGACCGATCTGCGCGATATTATGGCAAGGGGGTAACGGAATGAACTACCGCATGCTTGGGTATGTGCTGGGCCGTATTTTTATGGTTGAAGCCGCCCTGCTGCTGCCTCCGTCTATTGTGGCTGTTATTCATGGCGAGTGGAGCTGCCTGTTTGCCTTTGTGGTAACGGCGGTGGGGCTGGCCGTGCTGGGCCTTGTTCTGGGGCTGCGCAGCCCCGCCAACACGGCGATCTATGCGCGCGAGGGTCTTGTGATCGTGGCACTGGCCTGGGTGCTGATGTCCGTGTTCGGTGCGCTGCCGTTTATCATCAGCGGCGATATCCCGTTTTTTGTGGATGCCTTTTTTGAAACGGTATCCGGCTTTACCACCACCGGCTCCAGCATCCTGCGCGATGTGGAAGCCATGAGTTATAGTATGCTGTTCTGGCGCAGCTTTACCCACTGGGTAGGCGGCATGGGCGTACTGGTGTTTACCATGGTGGTTCTGCCGGTCAGCGATGGCCGCGCCATGCACCTGATGCGCGCCGAATCGCCGGGGCCTTCGGTGGGCAAAATTTCCAGCAAGATCCGCGATACTGCCAAGATCCTGTATGCCATGTACCTGGTGCTTACCGTGGTGCAGACAATTTTGCTGCGCCTGGTCGGTCTGCCCTGGTACGATGCCCTGATCACCGCCTTTGGCGCGGCGGGCACCGGCGGTTTCAGCAACCGTGCGGCCAGCATTGGTGCTTACGGCAGCCCGGCGGTGGAAATGATCACCGCGGTCTTTATGGTGCTGTTCGGCATCAACTTCAATGTGTATTTCTTCCTGCTCATCCGCCATTTTAAGGAAGCGTTTGCCTGCGAGGAAATGCGGGTCTACCTTGGCGTGATTGCAGCTTCCACCCTGGCCGTTGCGGGCAATATCTTCCACTTGTATGGCAATGTGTGGCAGTCCCTGCGCTATTCTTTCTTCCAGGTGGCTTCCATCATTACCACCACGGGTTATGCCACAACAGATTTTAACATGTGGCCCACCTTCTCCAAGGCGGTGCTGGTGCTGCTCATGTTCTTTGGTGCCTGTGCGGGTTCCACCGGCGGCGGCATTAAAATCAGCCGTATCATTATTATGTGCAAAACTGCCAAGCAGGATTTAATGCGGGTGCTGCACCCCCATGCTGTCACTACCGTCCGGTTTGAGGGTAAGCCCCTGGACGATAAAACGGTGTTTGGCGTGCGCACCTACATGAACCTCTACCTGATCATTTTTGTGCTGTCCACCATGGTGGTGGCCATCAACCAGTTTGACCTGGTTACTACTTTTACCGCGGTGGCATCCTGCCTGAACAACATCGGCCCCGGTCTGGAATTGGTCGGCCCTATGGTCAGCTTTGCGGATTTTTCGCCGCTGATCAAGCTGGTGCTCAGCTTTGATATGCTGGTGGGCCGTTTGGAGATCTTCCCCATGCTGGTATTGTTTGCCCCCAGCACCTGGCTGCGCAGCAAAGGCCATTTGGACCGCCGCCTGCGCGCCCGCAACCTGTTCTGAGCCTTACAAAATTATATCTATCTGCGCCCCCTGCTGCATATGTTTGGAACAAAACAGTGCGGCAGGGGGCGTTTGTGTATGCGCAGGGAAACCAACAATGACAGGCAGCAGCGCCTGTTTGTGACCGGGCTGCTCATTTCGGCTGTGGTGGGGGCGCTGATCGGGCTGCTTTGGCCGTTGTGGTTCCCGGCCGATTCTGCCTGCGAAACCACCATTCCCGATGCTTCGTTCTCTGTGCCCACCCTTGCTATGGGCGGCACCCAGCTGCCGGGGGAGGAGGGCGCTGCCATGAAGATCTGCTGCCTGACCTTTGACGATGGCCCCTCCAAATATACCCCGCAGGTGCTGGCTGCGCTGGAAAAATGTGATGCCAAAGCCACCTTTTTTGTCACTGCACAGGACGCGAACCAGGATTATCTGTCGTATCTAACGGATATTGAGGCTGCGGGCCACCAGATTGCCCTGCACAGCGCGTCCCATTCCTATTCCCGCATTTACAGCAGCACCGAAAACTTCTGGCTGGATATCAAAGCTCTGCGCGCCACGCTGGCGAACTATATCGATGTGGATGCTATCCACTGGCTGCGGTTCCCCGGCGGCAGCACCAACACGGTCAGCCACCGATACGGCGGACGGCAGATCATGCAGCAGCTCAAAGCCCAGGCTGAGCAGAAAGGCTATGCCTGGATCGACTGGAACGTGTGCGCCGAGGACGCCACCGCCAGCCACCCCAACGCCGCCCAGATCCTGCGCAATGTCCAGAACGATGCCAAAGACCAGCCGATTTGTGTTGTTTTGATGCACGATACCAATGCCACCCACGAGACAGTCAAGGCATTGCCGGATATCCTTGAATGGTTTGCGGCCAAGGGATACCGCTTTTTTACCGTGCAGCAAATGGCAGAATAGAGCGCTGTGCGGCCAACTATGGCGAACGGCCAGGAAAGGACATTAAAATAAATGCCTTCGTCATGTTGCACATTTTATGCGCGTAGTGTATAATACTTCTTGTGCGGCAAATGCAACACAGGAGGTTTTGACCTTTGCGAAAAACAGAATCTCAAAAAATTGCGCTCTGCGGTGTGCTTAGTGCGCTCTCGGTGGTGGTGCTGCTTGTGGGCAACGTATTGCAGATCGGCACTTACGCCGCGCCCATGCTGGCCAGCTTTCTGCTTATTCCTGTGCTGGAAGATTACGGCAAAAAGTATGCACTGTTGTTGTATGCGGTTGTGTCGTTGCTTTCGCTGTTCCTGGTGCCGGATAAAGAGCTGGTGCTGTTTTATGTTCTGGTGCTGGGGTATTACCCTGTGCTGCGGGTGCGGCTGAACAATATCCGCCGCGGTGTGCTGCGGTGGATGGCCAAGTTTGGCTGCTTCAATGCGGCGGTGGTCGTCATGTATGCGCTGCTGATCGTGGTGCTGGCCCCGCCGGAACTGGTGCAGGAGTTTGCCGCCGAAGGTACCCCCATGCTGCTGGCGTTGCTGGCGCTGGGCAACCTTTCGTTCTGGCTGTGTGACCGTGCCTTAACGGCCATCACCCCGCTGTACCGCCAGCGCATTGCCCCCAGGCTGAAAAAGAAGTTCTGATGCGAAAGCGAAAAGATGAATAAAAGGCAACACCGCACAATTCCTGCCTGGCGGTTGTGGCACGCCGTCTGCGTTACAAAATGCTCGATAATACACAAGGTATGATCTGTACTTTTTGCTTGGCAGCCGATGCACCTCACTCGTTGTATTGGCACGTGGAATGGCGTGGCATTGCCAAAAGAAAAAACAAAATGGAGGAGTAAAAGTTATGTGGTTTGATGATGCAACAATCTACCAGATCTATCCCCTGGGCCTGTGCGGTGCTCCGCTGCAAAACGATGGCAGCGACCAGACCGGGGAACACCGTATTCTGCGCGTGCTGGACTGGGTGGAACATATAAAAAAATTGGGCGCAACCTGTGTGCTGTTTAATCCTTTGTTTGACAGCGATGCCCACGGCTATGACACCCGCGATTATAATCGCGTTGATCCGCGCCTTGGGACCAAAGAGGATTTCCAGGCTGTCTGCAAAGCCCTGCATGAAGCCGGCATCCGCGTTATGCTGGACGGCGTGTTCAACCATGTGGGCCGCGGATTCTGGGCGTTCCGCGATGTGCAGGAGAAAAAGTGGGACAGCGCCTATAAAGACTGGTTCCATATCAGCTTTGACGGCAACACCGGTTATAATGACGGCTTCTGGTACGAAGCATGGGAAGGCTGCTATGAGCTGGTGAAACTGAACCTGCGCAACCCGGCGGTGAAGGAACACCTGTTTGACGCGGTGCGCGGCTGGGTACGGGACTATGATATCGACGGCCTGCGTTTGGACGTTGCCTATTGCCTGGATCTGGATTTCCTGGCAGAGCTGCGCGGCTTGGCCAACAGCATCAAGCCGGAATTTGCCCTGATGGGCGAGACACTGCACGGCGATTATAACCGCTGGATGAACGACCGTGCCTGCCATGCTGTGACCAACTATGAATGCTACAAGGGCCTGTATTCCAGCTTTAACTCCGCCAATATGCACGAGATTGCCTATAGCCTGAACCGCCAGTTTGGCTCCGAGCAGTGGTGCCTGTACACCGGCCGCCACCTGTTAAGCTTTTTGGACAACCATGATGTCAGCCGTATTGCCACCGTCCTGACGGATAAAGCCATGCTGCGCCCGGCTTACGGCCTGCTGTTTGGCATGCCCGGCGTTCCGGCAGTCTATTATGGCAGCGAGTGGGGCCTGGAGGGCGATAAGAAAAACGGTGATGCCACCCTGCGCCCCGCCATTGAAAAGCCGCAGGAAAACGAACTGACCGAATGGATCTCTGCCTTGGCCAAAGCCCGCGCCGAAAGCCCCGCCCTGCGCTGGGGCAGCTACCACAATGTGATGGTGCAGCCCCGCCAGCTGATTTTTGAACGCCGTGTGGATGGCGAGCGCGTGCTGGTGGCCATCAACGCGGCAGGGGAGACCTACCACGCGGATTTCAACGCCGGCTGCGGCACTGCGGTGGATCTGATCACCGGCCAGCCGCATGACTTTGGCGGCGGCAGCGATCTGCCCCCGTACTCCTGCGCATTCTGGAGGATGGAACATTGATGCGTGGAAAATAAAATAGAATAAAGGCAATACCGCATAATTCTAAGTGCCGATACGGCGAGCGAGGTGCGGCAGA
>OHYW01000080.1_pt1 | contig 26284 bp, 19 predicted proteins | sample 1580441 | NCBI WGS metagenome assembly OHYW01 (sample SAMEA3882508, study PRJEB24775) | human gut metagenome | biome: human-associated habitat; feature: intestine environment; material: feces | place: Netherlands | collected 2009/2010
GAGTTCTGAATTATACTTTCAAAAATCCATTCATGGATTTTCCGTTCTGTTTTCCGCTGCCGGAAATTACATCATTCCCATACCCTGACCGCCAGCTGGCATTGCCGGAGTATCTTCTTTGATATTTGCAACAACAGACTCAGTTGTAAGCAGAGTAGAAGCAACACTTGTTGCGTTCTGAAGAGCACTTCTTGTAACCTTTGCAGGATCAAGGATTCCCTCGTCTACCATGTTTACATATTTCTCGTTCAGAGCATCAAAACCAACACCTGGCTCAGACTCTCTTACTTTGTTGATGATAACTGCACCTTCAAGACCTGCATTAGCAGCAATACGGAACAGCGGAGCTTCCAGTGCTTTCAAGATGATGTTTGCACCAGTCTTCTCATCTCCCTCAAGATCTGCCGCAAGTTTTGCAACCTCTTTGGAAGCGTGGATATATGCAGAACCGCCTCCTGCAATGATTCCTTCTTCAACAGCTGCTCTGGTAGCTGCAAGAGCATCTTCCATACGAAGTTTTGCTTCTTTCATCTCAGTCTCAGTAGCTGCACCAACACGAACCACTGCTACACCACCAGCAAGTTTTGCAAGTCTTTCCTGAAGCTTCTCTCTGTCGAAATCAGATTTTGTCTCCTCAATCTGAGCACGGATCTGGGCAACACGATTGGCAATTGCTTCTTTATCTCCCATACCATCGACAATAACAGTATTCTCTTTTGCAACTTTAACAGATTTTGCACGTCCTAACTGAGCCATTGTAGCATCTTTCAGTTCAAGACCTACCTCGTCAGAAATTACAGTACCACCTGTCAGGATTGCGATATCCTGAAGCATTTCTTTTCTTCTGTCACCATAGCCAGGAGCTTTTACAGCTACTACCTGGAAGGTTCCTCTTAATTTGTTTACGATCAGAGTTGTAAGAGCTTCACCCTCTACATCTTCAGCAATGATAAGAAGTTTCGCACCAACTTTTACGATCTGCTCCAGTAATGGAAGGATTTCCTGGATGTTGCTGATCTTCTTGTCTGTGATCAGGATATATGGATCTTCCAGATTTGCTTCCATTTTTTCCATATCTGTTGACATATATGCGGATACATATCCACGATCGAACTGCATACCTTCTACAAGGTCAAGTTCTGTGTGCATTGTCTTGGATTCTTCTACTGTGATAACGCCGTCTTTGGAAACTTTTTCCATAGCGTCAGCTACCATCTGGCCTACTTCTTCGCTTCCGGAAGAAACAGCTGCAACTTTTGCAATCTGCTCTTTGCCTGCTACCGGCTGGCTCATCTCTGCAAGGATCTGAACAGCTTTATCGGTTGCTTTCTTCATTCCCTTACGAAGAACGATCGGGTTCGCACCTGCTGCCAGGTTTTTCATTCCTTCGTTTACCATAGCCTGTGCCAGAACGGTTGCGGTTGTGGTACCATCACCTGCTACGTCGTTGGTCTTTGCAGCAACTTCTTTGATGAGCTGTGCGCCCATGTTTTCAAAGCCGTCTGCCAGCTCGATCTCTTTTGCAATCGTAACACCATCGTTTGTGATGAGCGGAGCGCCGTACTGTTTGTCCAGAACAACGTTTCTTCCTTTCGGTCCAAGGGTTACACGTACGGTATCTGCAAGCTGGTTTACACCATTCTGAAGAGCGTTTCTTGCCTCTGCTCCATATTTAATCTCTTTTGCCATAATGAATCATCCTCCTGATTTCAAGTTATTTATAAGGTTATGTCTTATTTCACAATTGCAAGAATATCGCTCTGTTTTACAATGATATACTCTTCACCGTCAAGCTTAACCTCTGTTCCTGAATATTTGGAATAGATAACCTTGTCGCCTACAGTAACTTCCATTTTCACTTCTTTGCCGTCAACAACTCCGCCAGGTCCTACTGCGATTACTTCTGCCTGCTGTGGTTTCTCCTGTGCCTGTCCTGGAAGAACGATACCGGATTTTGTTGTCTCTTCTGCTTCTAACTGTTTTAATACAACTCTGTCGCCTAATGGAACTAATTTCATGATCTATGTCCTCCTTTAGAATTGCTTTTCTTTTCCTTGCTAGCACTCATTATTGCCGAGTGCTAATCACTGTCCATTATATTATTGAATTATCGTTATTTGTGCAACTCTTTTCATAGTTGCATTTTTAAGTATATTCTTTTCTATTCTCTTTTATGCTCTTTTTTTCTCTTGTTTTCTCACTTTAAAAATTTTCTGAATTTTTTTCTATTTCGAAGCTTCTGAAGACTGCCTGGTAAAGTTTTTTTGTGAAATCATGAATTCCAACGAAGTTTCCTGTTATATACAAAAAAGAACTGCCCTCCAGAGCGTGTTTGAAAAAGCGTTCCTGCAATCTGCAACTTCACAATTTGCAGAAAGCCTTTTTCAAACACGTTCGAAGGAAAACAGTTCTTCTGTACACTTGTTTATTATTTATTGAATTCACTCAGGCCTTTTTATTTCTCTGGGCCTTAATCTCTTCCAATTCATCAAAGATCACTTCATTGAGAACCTTGATATAGGTTCCCTTCATACCGGATGACCGGGACTCAATAACGCCTGCGCTCTCGAACTTGCGGAGTGCATTTACGATTACTGATCTGGTAATACCTACTCTGTCTGCAATCTTGCTGGCAACAAGAATTCCCTCATCTCCGTCAAGCTCATCAAAAATATGGATGATAGCTTCCAGTTCAGAGAAAGAAAGTGTGTTAAAAGCAGATTTCACAACCTGTTTCTTTCGGTCTTCCTCAGCATTCTCTTCATGTACAGCTCGCATCATCTCAAGACCTACAACTGTGGTGCCGTATTCACTGACAATAATATCCTCAATATCGTATGGACGATCCTTGCGGTACATAAACACCGTTCCAAGACGTTCTCCTGCAATATCAATAGGATTGATGATTCCCTGATAGCTGCTGGAAACATGCTCAAAGCCAAGTGTCTGGAGATTCACGTTCTCTTTGGTGGATAATACTCCTAAAAAGCGCTCATTCAGCAGAGGGTCAACATGACCGCCCACCTCATCAGCTATCAGTTCCCGGATTTCCTCAACTCCCGGGCAAAAGCTTACACCAAGCACCTTGCCTTTCTTGCTGAGAACCAGGATATTAGAACTTAAAGTATCCATCAGAACCTGGCAGATATCATTAAAAACCACCTTGCTGGAACTGCTGTTATGGAGAAGTTTATTGATTTTTCTTGTTTTATCAAGTAACTGAACGCTCATTTTGTCCTCCCTTCGCTTTTGTTACATGAGAGCCTGTTAAAAAAATCATTCCCGCAATCTGTACGCTCCACTTTGCAGAAAGCCTTTTCAGACATGCTCTGGCTTTAACTGTTATTCTAATACTACACGTTTTTCAAACTATTTACAAGCTATTTTTTACTATTTTTCAATTTTGTTTAGCTTTTCTGAAAATATCACGTTTTTGAAACTATTCATCAAACAATGGAAGTAATAGAGCTTTTATTTAAAAAATCCCCTGCAAAACATAATACAGCTGCCTTGCAGGGGATTTTCCCCAGAAATTCCTTAATTTGTTACTGCTCGCACCCTTCACAGCAACCTTAATTTTCTTTTTCATCCTTCGGCCTGGCTTCTACATAGCCACAGGTCTCCTGGCTGCACACCAGTTTATTTCCTTTTTCCACCATGTAGCTTCCGCACACCGGACACTTCTTATCCGACGGCTTCTGCCATGACATAAAGTCACATTCCGGATTATCTTCACAGCCGTAATACTTACGGCCTTTCTTCGTCTTCTTAAGCACCACTTCCTTACCACACTTCGGGCAGGCTACACCAATCTTTTCATAATAAGGCTTGGTATTGCGGCATTCCGGAAATCCCGGGCATGCAAGGAAACGTCCGTGAGGACCATATTTAATCACCATATGACGACCGCAGTTATCACAGATCACATCGGTCTCTTCATCATGGATGTCTACTTTCTCCAGCTCTTCCTGGGCAGCATCCACATCATGTTTCAGATCCGGATAGAAGTTCCGGACTACTGTCTTCCACTGTACAGTACCATTCTCCACACAGTCCAGAAGTCCCTCCATGGTAGCCGTGAAATTCACGTCCACAATGCTTGGGAACGCCTGCTTCATAATACTGTTTACCACCTCGCCCAACTCTGTCACATAAAGGTTCCGCTGCTCCTTGGAAACATAACGGCGGCTGATAATGGTGGTGATGGTCGGCGCATAAGTACTCGGACGGCCGATTCCAAGCTCCTCCATGGTCTTTACCAGGGAAGCCTCTGTATAATGTGCCGGCGGCTGGGTAAAATGCTGTTCCGGCTTTAACTCTTTCAGTTTCAGCTTCATGCCTTTACTCAGGCTCTGGCTTAACACATTTCCCTTCTTCATATCCTCTTCCTGCATATATACCGAAAGGAAGCCGTCAAATGCCACCTTGGAAGCGGACACAGTGAACGTATAATCTCCACCTGCCACTTTTACAGAGGTAGTCTCATACTTTGCAGGAGCCATACGGCTGGCCGCAAAACGCTTCCAGATCAGCTGATACAAACGGAACTGATCTCGTGTAAGGGATTCTTTTATCTGTACAGGTGTACGGCTGATATCAGTTGGGCGGATAGCCTCATGAGCATCCTGGATCTTCTGTCCCTTCTTCACTGTCTTGGCTGTTTCTGACACATATTCTTCTCCATACTGGCTGCTGATGTAGCTTCTTGCTGCCGCATCTGCCTCGTCAGAAATACGTACAGAATCAGTACGAAGGTATGTGATCACACCTACAGTACCGTTGCCCTTGATGTCAACACCCTCATAAAGCTGCTGTGCCAGACGCATCGTCTTCTGGGTGGAAAAATTCAGTGTTTTGGATGCCTCCTGCTGCAGGGTACTGGTAGTAAAAGGAAGCGGAGCATTCTTGATTCTCTCGCCTTTTTTCACCTCAGAGATCTCAAATTCTTCGTTCTCAAGAACCTTAAGAATCTCATCCATCTCAGCTTTATTGTGGATATCCATCTTCTTGTCTGTTCCGTAGAATTTAGCCTCCAGAGGCTTTTTCTCGCCATCCACAAGGAATTCACCATTCAGGCTCCAGTATTCTTCCGGGATAAAAGAATTAATCTCCTCCTCCCTGTCACAGATGATGCGAAGTGCAACAGACTGCACACGGCCAGCACTTAAGCCTCTCTTTACTTTCGCCCAGAGAAGCGGACTGATGGTATAACCCACCATACGGTCCAGCATTCTTCTCGCCTGCTGTGCATCTACAAGATTCATATTCAGACCTCGTGCATGCTTCAGGGAATCCTTTACAGCAGTCTTTGTGATCTCGTTGAAAGTGATTCGGTGCATTTTATCCGGATCTTCTTTCAGAGCCTGCATCAAGTGCCAGGAAATTGCTTCTCCTTCACGGTCAGGGTCAGTGGCAAGATAAATCTTATCAGCTTTTTTGGCTGCCTTGCGAAGTTTGGCAAGCAATTCCCCCTTACCGCGGATGGTTATATATTTCGGCTCGAAATCATTCTCCACATCTATTCCAAACTGACTCTTGGGAAAATCACGGACATGTCCATTAGATGCCTCTACCTCATAATTTGCCCCAAGAAATTTCTTTATTGTCTTTACTTTTGCAGGTGACTCAACTATCACCAGATATTTAGCCATACTACCTCTCCTACTTTGTATTCAGTCTACATACACTACAAATTATCCCCCTGATATTCTGTAGTATTGTCTGCCTGTCTCTCCCACAAGCCCCATTAGCTGAAGTTCTGTCAGAAGAGCACAGACTTTTGATGCTGAAAAACCGGTTTTTCGTATTAAATTATCCAGATTTTCAGGTCGTAAATCGAGACCACTATACACCAAATCCAAATCCGGCGCAAGCCCCAACTTCTTTTTTTCCACATTTTGAGGTCTGTTTTTTGCCTCGATTCCCCATTCCATAAGCATGATTTCCGGGCTGTAAGCGATTCCTGCACCATCGAAGATCAGTTTGTTGCAGCCTCTGCTCAGTTCCTCTGTCACAGCTCCCGGAAGGGCATAAACACTGTGTCCATGTTCCAGGGCAAAGTTTGCAGTGATCAGGGAACCGCTCTGTTCCTTGGCTTCTACCACAAGAACAGCATCGGAAAGTCCGCTGATGATCCGGTTTCTTGCCGGAAAAGCCCAGTTCACAGGCGGAGAGCCCGGGGGAAGCTCGCTGATGATCCCGCCGCCTTTTTCCAGGATCCGCTGATAAAGCCATCTGTTGGAATTGGGATAACACACGTCCACTCCGCTTCCCAGTACTGCAAAGGTAGGAGTGTCCGTATCCAGTGCACCTTTATGCCCCTCTGCATCAATCCCTCTTGCCATTCCACTGATGATCTGCACACCGTAGCTTGCCATGGTTCTTGCATATTTAAATGCCTGACATCTGCCATAAGGACTGCACATGCGAGCACCTACCACTGCTGCAGCAGGCTTCTTCGGATCTGGCAGGTTTCCGATGTAGTACAGTTTTTTTGGCATTCCGGAAAGTTTTCTCAAACGATCTGGAAAATTGGAATCCTCTATAGTTAAACATTTGATTTTCTGCATTGCTTCCATACTAAAATACCTCCCTGTGTGCGGTTTTATGAATAAATTCATTCAGCTTCTGTACTTCTTATCAAATGCTTTGTAAGTAAGGGCTTCTGCAACATGTCTTGTGTGTATCAGTTCCTCCCCTTCCATATCCGCAATGGTGCGTGAAACCTTCAGAATCCGGTGATAGGATCTTGCACTGAGTTCCATAAGCTCAAAAGCATTTTTTGCCACCTGAAAGGCATTCTCTGTCAGCACACAGTATTTCCGTATCTGCTTCCCGGACAGTTCTCCGTTGAAACAGATTTTCTCATTCTGGTAGCGTTTCTGCTGTATTCTTCTGGCTTTTTCCACTCTTTTCCGGATAAGGGCAGAACTTTCTCCTGACTTTTCTCCTGAGATCTGGGAAAAATTAACAGGCGGCACATCTGCACATAGATCGATCCGCTCCAGAAGGGGCTGGCTCAGCTTATGAAGATAATGACTCACCTCGCCAGGTGTGCACCTGCATTTATTCATATCCGGATAATAGCCGCAGGGACAAGGGTTCATGGCTGCTACCAGAATAAATCCCGCCGGAAACACGTACGTTCCACTTGCCCTTGACAGCTGGATCTGCTTGTCCTCCAGGGGCTGTCGCAGCACTTCCAGGCTGCCTCTTGCAAATTCCGGCATTTCATCCAGAAACAGAACGCCTCTGTGAGCCAGGGTCACTTCACCGGGACCCGGGATCCTTCCGCCTCCAGCCAGAGCTGCAGACGAACTGGTATGATGCGGACTTCGAAAGGGTCTTGCCTTAATTAATGGTCTCTTTGGACTTAAAAGTCCAGCAATGCTGTAGATTTTTGTAAGCTCCAGGCTTTCCTCAAAAGTAAGAGAGGGCATGATCGTAGGTATTCTTTTGGCAAGCATGGTCTTCCCAGTGCCCGGAGGGCCGATAAACAGGATGTTGTGAAACCCGCTGACTGCAATCTCAGCAGCTCTTCTGGCACTCTCCTGACCACAGATTTCCCCGAAATCCACCAGATTCTCTTCTGCCTGATTCTCTTCTGAATTTTCCTCTGAAAACGGATTTTCTTTTCCAAATGCATCCGGATCTGAGACAAGCTTCAAAACTTCTTTTATATTTTGGACTCCGACCACTTTCATATCCTTCACCAGAGCTCCTTCTGCCAGATTTTCAAACGGAATGATACAATACCGGCATCCCAGTTCCCTTGCCCGGATCACTCTTGGCAGCACTCCGGATACACTTCTTACCTCCCCATTCAGACTGAGTTCGCCAACCACCATTACATTCCGAAGAAGCTGTGGTTCTATAAATCCCGATGCTGCCAGCACTGCTGCTGCCACGGGCAGGTCAAAACCGGCCCCTTCTTTTCGCAGATCAGCAGGTGCCAGATTCACCGTCACCTTCTTAGGCGGCAGACTGATCCCATTATTTTTTAACGCTGTGCGCACTCTGTCCTGTGCTTCTTTCACCTGGGTGCTGGGAAATCCAACCATGGTAAAACAAGGCAGACCGCTGCTTACATCAGCTTCCACCTGAACCGGGCAGACTTCCATTCCGGAAATCGCCGCTGATAAAACACTTGCAAACAATCTTATCCCTTTCTGCAGATACAGTCCTTCCCCATATACGAATCTGCTCTGCCATTTCAATGTATCTCTGGAATAAAAAAGAATAAAAGTTAAAAAGATATGATTAAAAGATATATAAAATTCATTATAGCCCATTTTGCTCTGAATTGCAATAGTGCATTTCGTTCTGATTTATACTTTCTGAAAGGATTCGGGGACAGACGGTTTTCGTTGTTCGTTACATTTGGTCCCTGCAGACTCTACAGAAGAAAAAGAGGTGAACCTATGAAATTTCAGAGAATTCAAGACCTTCGGACAGACGCTGATCTGTCCCAGAAGCAGATCAGTGATATCCTTCACATCAGCCAGCGTTCCTACTCCCACTACGAAACTGGCTCCAGGAACATTCCAATCGAAATGCTGATCCGCCTTGCAAATTATTATGAAACCAGCATTGACTATCTGGTTGGCCGTACTGATAATAAAAAAATGCCGTAATTGCAAAGATACTGAACAGGTACAAAATGAGGGGGATGCGATTTCCCCCTCATTTTCTATACCATAAATAAAGTTATTACCATTCACTCGTAACATTCCGTAAAGTATTTTTCATATATCCGTTACTTTCCTTCACTTCGAAGCTTTCCTTCCGTATCTGCAATTTTCTGAATATTTGCGACTTCATATTCATTAAACACAGAAGTATCTGCATCAAAGGTCTCCGGCTCCACAGTTCCCTTATACCAGGATTTACTGTTAAAATAATCCGCAATTCTCTGTGTCACAAATTTCCTGCCATGTCGGGCATAAATCTCATTTTTCGCCAGTTCCAGCTGGTCAGATGAATAGCCTGACAAATCCTCATCTGTAAGGTATCGGCTGTTGCTGTCCGGGAATATATAATCCCTGGAAGAGAGATCCATTTTATCTGTATTATCAGCCGGAGTCACGGAAGGTACCTGTGTCACAGAAGCGGCTTTCTCCCTTGTAAGGACCCCATCTACCTTTGGTGTCACCCCGGCACCCTCTGCAGCGGAAGCTGTATTAAGGCGCAGATAAAGTTTGCCCTGATCAAAGGTCATATTTCCACGCACCTGGTTTCCCCAGGAATCTGTAAAGGAAAGCTTTGCTGCATTTCCAGCCACTTTTGCAGTATCCGAAGCTTCCGAAACCTCAGTGCCGGCATTGTCACCAGCCTGAGAAAAAGTAAAAGTAACAGACTTCAGGGTAAGGTCGTCTATAGACAGTGTCACCAGTCCATCCTTGCTGTACCAGGTTCCCATATAATCACTAGCCATGAACGCCGGTGCCCTGGTAATCACTGGAGTCGGTGTCACTGTGGCTGTAGGCTCCGGTGTGGGCGTAGCTGTAGCCGCTGGAGTCGGTGTCACTGTGGGCACCCTTTCCAGAGCCTCAATGGCAGCCTTCTTCTGCTGCTCCTTCTGAATCTTTTTCTTATGTTCGGCAAACAGAAGCCCCGCTGCTCCAATCATGATAAATATGGCGATCAGAGCAAACAGCGTTGCTTTTAGTACATCTTTGTTGTGCTTTTTCACAGGCAGTCACCTCCTGTTTATTCCTGTTTATTCCTGTCCGTTCCAGCAATAAGTGCAAAGCTTGCACGGTTCAATATCAATTGACTTCTTCAGATCATCCAGACGATGATATTTCAGGGATGTAAAATTCAGTTCCTTGCGGATTTCTTCCAGCATTTCTTTGTAGTTTGTAGAATCCGGATTTGCATAATCCTGCAAAATCCTGTCTGATACATTGTCCCCTTCACGTTTCGCAATGATCCTTCTTGTGATCAGATCCATCTCTGACTTAGAGCGTGAGAAATTCAGGTACTTACATCCATATAAAAGCGGCGGGCAGGCAGGTCTGATATGAACCTCCTTAGCACCATTGTTATAGAGGAATTCTGTTGTCTCACGAAGCTGGGTACCTCTTACAATAGAGTCGTCAATCATAAGGAGGCTTTTATCTTTGATCAGTTTATGTACTGGGATCAGCTTCATTCTGGCGATAAGATTTCGCTGGCTCTGCTGGGTCGGCATAAAAGATCTTGGCCATGTGGGCGTATATTTAATAAACGGACGAGCAAACGGCACACCAGAGCGGTTAGCATAGCCGATGGCATGTGCAATACCGGAATCCGGTACTCCTGCAACCAGATCCGGATTCACTTCTCCGGCATCTCTTCCTGCCAGAATATCACCGCATTTGTAACGCATTTCCTCTACATTTACCCCCTCATAAGTAGAGGTTGGATATCCATAATATACCCAGAGAAAAGAACAGATTCGCATCTTGTCTCCTGGCTTCTGCAGAACCTGGACGCCCTCCGGGGTGATAAAATCAATCTCTCCAGGTCCCAGCTCTTTCAAGTCTTCATAGCCAAGATTAATGTAGGCATGACTTTCAAAAGAAGCACAACATGCATCTTCCTTCTTGCCGATTACAAGAGGAGTTCTTCCATAACGGTCGCGTGCTGCGTAAATGCCCTCCCCTGTCATGAGAAGAAGGGTCATAGAGCCCTCGATCATTTCCTGGGCATAGCGGATTCCCTCAACAATACTGTCTTTCTGATTGATCAGCGCTGCAGTTACCTCTGTAGGATTCACACTGCCACCGCTCATCTCCAGAAAATGGGTATGCCCGTCTTTGAAGCATTTCTCTACCAAAGCTTCTATATTATTGATCTTGCCTACTGTTGTAATTGCAAAATTTCCCAGATGGGAGCGCACCAGAAGAGGCTGCGGTTCATTGTCAGAAATACAGCCTATTCCAAGATTGCCTTCCATCTCTGCCACATCTTTGTCAAATTTGGTACGGAACGGTGAGTTCTCAATATTATGGATCACGCGGTTAAATCCACTGCTCCTGCTATAAACGGTCATTCCGCCCCTTCTTGTACCCAGATGGGAGTGATAATCAATTCCAAAAAAAAGATCCATTACACAATCAGACTTTGACGCAACACCAAAAATTCCACCCATTTTTCTTTAGTCTCCTTATTTTTTCTCCTTTATAACGCCTTTTCTGTAGGCATCCAAAAGCTGTTTCAGCTCCTGAATTCGTTCTTTCAGTGCCTTACCGTTATCCGTATCTCCCACAAGGGCACGCCTTGGATTATAGCGGACAGCCACACGGTTGGACACAATGTCCCTCTCTGTTTCCACTGCATCTTCCGCCGAAGTAAAAGGCTCATGGGCAGTCAGGCTCAGACCATAGGAACTGTAAACAAGAGTATATCCGGCAATACCGGTCACATTCCGGTATGCCTCACAAAAACCACCGTCAATTACGATCACCTTACCATCACATTTCACCGGATTCTCTCCCTCCAGCTGATGAACAGGCACGTGACCATTGATAATATGCCCTTCTTCCGGATCCAGCCCGAATTCTTCCAGCATACGATTTACTACCTCTTCTTTTTCCCAGAGGTGATAGTAGGCATTCTTTTTCTCTTTGTGTGTCTCTTTATCTGCGATAAAATAGCGCTCGAAGGTGGTCATTTTATCTTTTCCATAAAGGGGAGAATTAGGCCCGGCCCAGATATACCACAGAATATCCTGGCTTGCCTTCTTCTCCTTCTCATCTACGGTAAAAAATGCTTTTCTTACGTAGGCTTCCAGTTTATCATAAAGTGCCTTGCCTTTACAAGTCTCACCGTAAATCTCAACTTCTTTCAGAGTTCCATCCTCGTTCAGCGGAATACTTCCATGGAAAAGAAGGTTCCCGTTATAGGTCTTATAAAGGCCGCCTTTATCCAGAAGCAGCTGCATGTGGTTCTGAAGCTTCTCGCAGTTCCGAAATGCTGAGCTCAGGCGCTCCACTACTTCTTTTTCCCTATCTGTCAACTCATAGGGATGTTCCCAGTCAATGGTTGGAAAATGGGTGTCCAGAAGATTATGCACACTTCCATCCGGCAGCTGCACAGTGCCCTTCTCCGGATCAATCCCCTCCAGAACGCATCGATTCTCCATATGAAAATCCGGATGTTCTTTCGCCAGTACCCCTTCCAGCTTAAACTGGATAATGGAAATGGCTTTGTGCATTTTCCTGCTCAGCTCTTTCTCAAGAGCATTGTAATTGGAAGGATTGCCATGTACTTCAAATACCTGGCAGGGATCATCCCCGTAAACCTCCATGGCAAAAGCAGCAAGAGGCATCATATTGATTCCATAACCATCCTCCAGAATATCCAGATTGCCGTAACGGATACTGTTACGGATCACTGTGGCCATACAGGCAGCCTGTCCTACAGCGGCGCCCATCCATACCACATCATGGTTTCCCCATTGAATATCCAGAGAATGATAATCCATCAGTCTGTCCATAATAAAATGAGGACCTGGACCTCTGTCATATATATCGCCAAGCACATGAAGGTGGTCTACAACCAGTCTCTGGATCAGTTCAGCAAGAGCGATAATGAAGTTCTCTGCCCTGCCGATATCTATAATGGTATCCACAATGGAATCGTAATAAGCCTCTTTATCCAGAACTTCTGCTTTCTCCGTGATCAGCTCTTCGATCACATATGCATAATCCGAAGGCAATGCCTTACGAACCTTGGATCTGGTATATTTGGAGGCAGTTGTCTTGCACACCTCAATGAGACGGTACAGAGTGATCTTGTACCAGTTCTGCATATCAGGCTCTTTTTTCTTCACATAGGCAATTTTTTCTTTCGGGTAATACACAAGAGTTGCCAGGGAACGCTTATCACTGTTGCTTAAGGTATGTCCAAATACATCATCTATCTTCTTTCGCACAGCTCCCGAACCGTTTCGAAGCACATGGGAAAAAGCCTCGTACTCTCCGTGGATATCGGAAAGAAAATGCTCGGTGCCTTTTGGAAGATTGAGAATGGACTGAAGGTTGATGATCTCTGTAGAAGCCTTCCCGATGGTGGGGTAGAGCTCCGCCAGACGTTGTAGGTAGCGCAGTTCTTCTGTTTTCATGGAACCTCCTAAATTCATATTACTCTTATTTAACCAGCGTTAGTAATTGTGACGCACATCTTGCGGAAAGCCTTTTTCAAACACGCTCTAGAAATCAAACAATGAAATCTGATTGGACTGTGGAATATCTCCAAATAATCCAAGTTTATCCATCAAATCAATTACGGTCTTGCTGACCTTGGTCCTGTCACGGAAATCATCCTTGGAAAGAAATCTTCCCTGTACAGCAGCATCCACTACAGCATCTGCCGCCTTATCTCCAAGACCTTCTATAGAATCAATGGACGGCATCAGTTTTCCTTCTATGATCTGGAAACGATGTGCCTTCGCCCGGTAAATATCAATGGGCATAAAATCATAACCTCTTGCATACATTTCCTGGACAATACGCATATCTTTCAGGGTATCCTGCTCTTTTTTGGATGCAGCGTCCCCTTTCTTGCGTATCTCTGCCATATAAAACTCCAGCTTTTCTTTTCCCATACACATCAGTTCATAGGAAAAAGCTGTGGCACGGATACTGAAATATGCACCGTAATAAGCCAGCGGCTGGAATACCTTGAACCAGGCGATTCTGTATGCCATCATAACGTAAGCTGCCGCATGGGCTTTCGGGAACATGTATTTGATTTTTTTGCAGGACCAGATGTACCAGTCCGGAACGCCGTGTTCTTTCATAGTGGTGATCCACTCATCCCGGAGACCTTTTCCTTTACGGACGCTCTCCATAATAGTAAAGGCAAGACCACTTTCCACACCCTGACCGATCAGGTAGATCATAATATCATCTCGGGTACAGATTGCCGTGGAAATAGTAGCTTTTCCCTCTTCGATCAGTGTCTGCGCATTTCCCAGCCATACATCCGTACCGTGGGAAAGTCCGGCAATACGGACCAGATCAGAAAAATATTTCGGCTTGGTATCCACAAGCATCTGCATGGCGAAATCAGTACCAAATTCTGGAATTCCCAGACAGCCAAGCTTGCAGCCGCCGATATCCTTCGGATCAATTCCAAGAGCTTCTGTACTGGCAAAAAGTGACATAACCGCCTTGTCATCAAGAGGAACCTCTCTTGCATTCAGGTCTGTCATATCCTCAAGGGTACGGATCATGGTGGGATCATCGTGTCCCAGAATATCCAGCTTTAGCAGGTTTCCATCAATGGAATGGTAGTCAAAATGGGTGGTGATAAATCCACTGCTGGAATCGTTCGCCGGGTACTGGACCGGGGTAAATTTCTCTATTTCCTCTCCCATTGGGAGTACAATAATTCCGCCAGGATGCTGTCCGGTGCTTCGCCGGATACCGGTACACCCCTGTACAATACGGTTGATCTCGCAGGAACGCTTGTGCTGTCCCCGCTCTTCAAAATAGTTCTTTACATATCCGAATGCGGTTTTATCCGCAAGGGTACCGATGGTTCCCGCCTTGAAGGTCTGACCTTTTCCGAATATAACCTCTGTATAATGATGGGCATTGGACTGATACTCTCCTGAGAAGTTCAGGTCAATATCAGGCTCCTTATCTCCTTTGAATCCAAGGAAGGTCTCAAAGGGAATGTCAAAGCCCTGTTTGGTCATCCTGGTGCCGCACTTTGGACAGATCATGTCTGGCATATCGCATCCCGCCATACCGGAAAAAGCCTTGATCTCCGGAGAATCAAAGTCACTGTACTTACACTCCGGATTGGGGCACAGATAATGGGGTGGCAGAGGATTTACCTCTGTAATACCAGACATGGTAGCCGCTAAAGAAGAACCTACAGACCCTCGGGAGCCCACCAGATAACCATCTGCATTGGACTTCCACACCAGCTTCTGGGCAATAATATACATCACCGCATATCCATTGGAAATAATGGAATTCAGCTCTTTGTCCAGACGGTCTTCTACGATCTTGGGAAGCACTTCACCATACATTTCATGGGCTTTCTGGAAACACATATCCTTTAAGTCCTGGTCAGAATTCTCAATAACCGGCGGATATTTATCCGGATGGATCGGTGACATTTTCTCTATCATATCCGCAATCTTCACTGTATTTGTAATTACCACTTCCTCTGCCTTCTCGCTTCCCAGATAGGAAAACTCCTCCAGCATTTCCTCAGTAGTGCGAAGATAAAGAGGTGCCTGATTGTCGGCATCCTTGAAGCCGCTTCCAGCCATGATAATACGACGGTAGATTTCATCCTGGGGATCCATAAAGTGAACGTCACAGGTAGCAACAACCGGCTTGTTAAACTGTTCACCAAGCTTTACAATTTTTTTGTTGATCTCAATCAGATCCTCTTTCGAATGAATCGTATCATTCTTTTCATCCTCCACCATGAACATATTGTTCCCAAGGGGCTGGATTTCCAGATAATCATAAAAGCTTACCAGCCTTGCGATTTCCTGCTCCGGTGCATTGCGCAAAAGAGCCTGGTAAAGCTCTCCTGCCTCGCAGGCACTTCCCACCAGAAGGCCTTCCCTGTATTTTTCCAGCACACTTTTGGGAACCCTTGGTCTTCTGTGATAGTACTTTAAATGGGACTGGCTTACCAGCTTGTACAGATTGATACGGCCGGTCTCATTCCGCATGAAAATAACGGCATGGTAAGTAGGCAGTTTCTTAATGGTGTCCGGGGAAACCTTTCCCTGCTCATTCAGCTTGTCTACATCCATAATATCTCTTTCCCTGCACATTTCCACAAATTTCTCGAAAATACATGCCGTACACTCTGCGTCATCAACCGCACGATGGTGATGATCCAGGGAAACGCCAACTGCCTTGGCAACGGTATCCAGCTTAAAACGGTTCAGCGCAGGCAGCAGGAATCGTGCCATACCTACCGTATCCACATAGGTGAAATCATTTGGGATTCCCATGCGGTTACAATTCTCTATAATAAAACTCATATCGAAATCTGCGTTGTGGGCTACCATTGTAGCTCCTTCACAAAATTTCAGAAATTCCGGTAAAATTTCTTCAATTGGACGGGCATCCATAACCATGCTGTCATTAATACTGGTCAGCTGCTCAATTCGAAATGGAATTGGAACCTGAGGATTGACAAATGTGGAAAAACGATCTGTGATTTTTCCATTTTCCACCAATACAGCACCAATTTCAATGATCTTGCAGGTAAGTGGGGAAAATCCTGTGGTCTCAATATCGAAAACCACGAATCTGCCGTCCAGGGACTGTTTTTTCGGGTTGGTGACCATACCCTTTAAGTCGTCTACCAGATAGGCCTCCATACCGTAAAGCACCTTAAAATCAGAATCCTTTGGCACGCAGCCTCCCCACGCATCAAAGCAATGGTTTGCCTCCGGGAAAGCCTGCACCACGCCATGATCTGTGATGGCAATGGCAGGATGCCCCCACTCGTAGGCACGTTTCACCAGCGCTTTTGCCTCGGTTACACCATCCATATCGCTCATTTTCGTATGACAGTGAAGCTCAACACGCTTCTGAGGGCTGGTGTCCACTCTGGAGCTGCGGAAATCGGAGATTTTCTTAATTCCGGAGATGGAACCTATGGTAAGCTCACCATCGAAACGGTCAATAGAAGTAACGCCTTTGATTTTCAGGAAGGCACCTTTTTTCACATGTTCTTTGATCTCCGGCACCTGCTCATTGCGCAGGAACATTTTTACTGTGATGGAATCTGTGAAGTCTGTAACCGGGAAAATCAGTATGGTCTTCTCATTTCGAATCTCTCTCGCTTCCACATCCATAACCTGGCAGCGGATGATAACCTCTCCCATTTCCTGCACAATATTTTCCAATGGAATAGGCTCGTCCTCGAAATCCCTTCCATAAATAACATCCGGATTTGGATCCTTGCGGAAGCCGCCACGGAAATCGCCCCATTTGCCTTTCTTTTCGAATGGCTTTTTCTCGAAAGGCTTCTTTTCACTGGCTGCCTCTGCTTTCTTCTCCGGTCTGGCAGCGGCTGTCTTGCCGGCTGCTGCCTCTTTTCCTGTTTTTTCCTCAGCTGCAGAAGCTGGTGCTGCGCTCTCTTCTTCTGTGGAAAGTCTGGCATGCTTCAGCACATTAGCTACTTCCTGACGGATCTGGATAGCTGCATTTTTGCGGTACCTGCTCTCCTCCGTCTGCACATAATCCAGCGAAACTTTCAGGTCCATTCCACAACGCTCGCAGAATACTTTGTGAAGATATTCAATAAGTATCTCACTTTTCTGTCTGGAAATCACAGAATCCGGAAGTACCATATTCAGGCAGTCATCTTCTGGAAATGTGATCTGTGCCTGCTTGAACAGATTGTATTCCAGCATGTTGTAATTGCGAAGCTCCAGTTCCATGCTGGAGCGATAGGTATCCAGGAAATTCTTTGGCGTGTACTGTCTGGACAGATGGAACTTCTCGATTACCTTCACACTCACTTCAAGACCTGGAAAGCACTGTCTCTGAATCTGCTCTTCCAGGCTGAAAATATGCTTTTTGTGGATCCAGCGGTCGCTTTTCAGGTAAACCCGGACACAGGTTTTGGCAGAGTTGCAGGCAACCTTGGTGACGATCACCTCTTCCAGAAGTTCACTTAATTCCTGTTTTAATTTTAAGTTTGGAAATACGTCAAAAAATTCTTTTTCCATTTATAGAATATACACCTTCTGTCATTTCTGTGTCTTATTGCTATCCCAGTTCATCAATTCTTCTCTCAAGGTATCCAACAGCTGGTCTTCCGGCACTTTCTTTACAATCTCACCGCCTTTGATCAGAAGACCTACACCTACGCCGCCTGCAATTCCGATATCGGCTTCTTTCGCCTCTCCCGGGCCGTTTACCACACAGCCCATAACAGCTACTTTAATGTCAAGAGGGATATCCTGCACCATAGTTTCTACTTTATTTGCAAGACCGATCAGATCGATCTGGGTGCGCCCGCAGGTTGGACAGGATACTACTTCCACGCCGCCTTTGCGAAGTCCAAGGGTTTTCAGGATACGTCTGGCAGATTTTACCTCTTCCAGAGGGGCGCCAGTCAGGGAAACGCGGATCGTGTCACCGATTCCCTGGTATAAAATAATGCCAAGTCCTATGGCAGATTTGATATTTCCGGAATAAAGGGTTCCTGCCTCTGTAATTCCCACATGGAGAGGATAACTGGTCTGTTCCGCAATCAGTTCGTGAGCCCTGGCACACATCATAACATCAGAAGATTTGATGCTGATCACCAGATTGTCGTAGCCAAGCTCTTCAATAATGTGCACCTTGTCAAGGGCGCTTTCTACCAGACCTTCTGCGGTAACACCGTGATATTTCTCCACCAGCTCTTTCTCAAGGGAACCGCTGTTTACCCCAACACGGATGGGAATATTCCGCTCCTTCGCCACATCTACAACTGCCTTGATACGCTCTGTGCTTCCAATATTTCCGGGATTGATACGGATCTTGTCGGCACCGTTCTCCATAGCCGCAATCGCAAGACGATAATCAAAATGAATATCTGCCACCAGAGGAATGTGGATTTGTTTTTTGATCTCTTTCAGAGCCTTTGCCGCTTCCATAGTCGGCACTGCACAGCGGATAATATCGCAGCCGGCAGCCTCCAGGGCAAGAATCTGCTCTACGGTTGCCTGTACATTCTCTGTTTTTGTATTGGTCATGGACTGGATCAGGATGGGATTTCCGCCTCCAATCTTCTTATTTCCTATCTGAATTACTTTGGTATGGTCTCTGTACATACGAAATTCCTCCATATATTATGAACATGGTATTTTTTGCGGTTCACTTTTACACCGCAGGCGCTTATCAAATGTTTCTATACTAAAGGGCACAAAAGGGATGTCTCTGACACCCCTGCTGTACAGTTATTTTCACAGCATTCTGCGTGATTTCGCGCCGCAATTCTCGGGTTTTCCGTGAACTTTGTTCACAAAAAACGCCTCGCGGAACGTTACCAGTAAACAGTAACCCTGTTTTCTTTGCAATTTAATGCTGGATTTCCAACAATTTATTCTTCAAATCTTCTTCCATCTTGCGCATTTCCAGTTCTGCCTGGGCTCTCTTGGCACGACCCTCTTTCTGAATATTCATGACATCATCCAAAGTGGCGATCAGCTCCTGATTGGTCTGCTTCAGAGTCTCAATATCCACGATTCCACGCTCAGATTCCTTAGCAGTTTCTGTAGATGCAAGGTGAAGTGCCTCTGCATTTTTCTTCAAAAGCTCATTTGTCAGGTCTGTTACCTGGCGCTGGGCCTGGGCTGCTTCTGTGGAATGGGCAATTCCAAGTGCCAGCACCATCTGGCTCTTCCAAAGTGGAATGGTATTTACAATGGTTGTCTGGATTTTTTCTACCATAAGGGTGTCATTGTTCTGCACCAGACGAATCTGCGGTGCTGTCTGCAAGGAAATGGTTCTGGTCAGTTCCAGATCATGCAGTTTCTTCTCGAAACGATTGCACTTGCTGTCCAGATCCTTGGCTTCCTGAGCCTCCTCCGGAAGTCCGCTGACTGCTGCTTTTGCCTCCAGATCTTTTAATTTTCCCTCCCGTACTTCCTGCAGCTTCTGTTTTCCTGCAAGGATGTACATGGTCAGTTCTTTATAATAGTTCAGGTTCTGGGCATACATTTTTTCCAGAACTGCGGAATCCTTCATGAGACGCATCTGGTGATCCTGAAGGGAGGTAGTGATCTTCTGCACATTTACCTCAGCCTTGGCGTAGCGGTTCTTCATATTTTCAATCTTGCTGCCCTGTTTCTTGAAAAAGCCAAGGAAACCTTTCTCCTCCTCAGCAGCATCAAAATCGCGAAGCTCACCTACCACCTGTGTAATCAGATCTCCTACTTCTCCCAAATCCTGTGTACGCACATTTTCAAGGGCAGCATCGGAAAAATCAGCCATTTTCTTCTGGGTTCCGGCGCCGTACTGGAGGATCTGGTTTGTATTCTCAATGTCAATCTTCTTGGCAAAGCTGTCTACCATCTGCTGCTCTTCCGGGGAGAGAACGGTCTGTTCCATTTCCTTTTTCACAGCTTCGGCTTCCGGCTCTGCTGCAACCTCTGCCTTTGACTCTCCCAAATCCGGTTCTAATGTAAGTGTAGGTGCGTTATCTTCAAAACCTGTAAATTCGTTTCCCATAGCATCCTCCTTGTGTATAGGTCTGCCTATATTTATCAGCAGCCTTCAGTTTGGCATTTTCGTTATTTTTATAACAGGCTCTAGCCCCGCTGCAAATCTTATCTTTTCATATACTTAACATTCCGCACACTGCTAGAGCCTGTTTTTTTCAGCCTCTTTTCTCATACGGGTAAACTCGTCCTCAGTCAGCCCTTCCTGTGCCAAAACTGTGTTCAGAACAGAAATATCACTGGATACATCCATAGCCGTATCTTCAAATATGGAGTCCAGAAGCTTCTCAAAAGCCACATTCAGCGTATCAATAGTCTCTTCGATTTCTTTCTTGGAAGAAGTAATATTCTCTCCCTGAACCGGCTGGCTGTCCATTTCTTCATATGCATTCAAAAGCTTCACAGTCATGGGAAGATAATAATCCATAAGGCGGTTCAAATCCGGAATAATCTCCGGATGAGCCTTGGCGCGTTCGAAAATCTTCGCTATGATCAGCTCCATACGGGAGATTTTTCTGGAAATCTCTTCTCCTGGAATGGCATCATTGCTGCGGTGGATTTTATCAAGAAAGTCATTCCCCTTGTCCAGAACCTGCCGGACTTCCGGGGAAAGTCTGATTCTTTCCGCAGCATCCCGTTCTGCTTCCACACACGCCCGGGCATCTGCCTGTTCATGCTGGTTAAATTTCTGCCTTTCTTTTTCCTCTGCCTGCTGACGAAGCGCTGCCTCCTGGCGTGCACGCTCTTCGGCCTGCTGATGCTCTCTTTCTTCCAGCTGCGTCTGAGTGCTTACATATTGGTCAAAAGTCTCATTGCTTGTGATCAGACAGGTTTCCTGTTTATCAACATGTCCCTGCAGGAACCAGCCTTTGCTTATCATACGTTTGATATCTTTTTTTACAAATTTCACCGGCTTGCCGACTGCCTGTGCCAGCTGCTGGAAATTGCAGTAGGTGTGAGTGCCCAGAGCCTTGATATACTTGTTTCGGCGGCTTAAGCTGGTAAGACTGCTGCAGCCCTGGCCAAGAAGGGTTCCACCACTGGCGGTAATTGCAGCCAAAACTCCCGCTCCAACCCAAAAGCCACCGCCCTTAAGTATTGCAACGCCTCCTACAATTAATGTTAAAATTCCAAATACTCCAGTAAGAATCCCACCAAACACAGTCTTCAGAATTCCCTTAACCTTGATTCCATTCGTCGGTAAATACAATGCCAGCTCCGTATTCTGGTGATTGGTATCCTGCCTGCCTGTACCATTTCTCTGGAAATTTCCATTACGCGAATCATTCCCTTTCGCACCAGCATATCCTTGGTAACCCGTTCCATGACCATCCCCGGTACTCCGGTTTTTCTTTCCATCCTTCTGAAAATCCCAGGACCGATTCTCTCTGTAATCATAAGAACTGCCGCTGCGGTAATTGGTATATTTCCCACTGCCCACAGTATTATTAAGCGCATCCCGAAGGGCATCACTTCCATTATCAATAGCCTTATTCAGCGCCTGATTAATACTCTGGCTCAGTTTCTGGTAATTTTTTTCATTTACTGCACTGTCAATGATGCTCTGGATCTTATCTCCAAGTTCATCAAATTCGTTATATCCCATCTTTTCCTCCGGATATTTTATTTCACAACGCTTGTTTTATCATTATACAAAAATCCCCCTCAAAAAACAAGACACCATAAAATATAAACACATTATACTTTTTGTAACCTTTTTCACAGGAAAATCACTTAAAAAATCTGCTTTTCCCATTGAATTTCACACGTAAAAGTTTTACAATAGTAAAAACATTGGGGATTCACAATAAGAATCTCCCCCAAGAAACCACGCTAGGAGGAAATTGTTATGGAAAAAAAGAACATTGACTGGGGCAACCTGGGCTTTGGTTATGTAAAAACAGACTACCGTTATGTATCCAATTATAAAGACGGCAAGTGGGATGAGGGAGGCCTTACCACAGATGATATGGTTACCATCAGTGAGTGTGCAGGTGTCCTTCAGTATGCACAGACCGTTTTTGAGGGTATGAAAGCATACACTACAGAAGACGGACATATCGTTACTTTCCGTCCTGACCTGAACGGTGAGCGTATGGAGCATTCCGCCGCAAGACTGGAAATGCCTGTATTCCCGAAAGACCGTTTTGTTGACGCAGTTGTTCAGACAATTAAAGCAAATGCCGCATATGTTCCGCCATATGGTTCTGGTGCTACTTTATATGTACGTCCGTACATGTTCGGAAGCGACGCTGTTATCGGTGTAAAACCTGCCAGCGAGTATCAGTTCCGTGTATTCACCACACCTGTCGGACCATACTTCAAAGGCGGCGCTAAACCGATCACAATCCGTGTCAGCGACTTTGACCGTGCTGCACCAAATGGTACCGGTCATATCAAAGCTGGTCTTAACTACGCAATGAGCCTTCATGCGATCGTTGATGCTCATAAGAACGGATTCGATGAGAACATGTATCTTGATGCAGCTACACGTACCAAGGTAGAAGAAACAGGCGGTGCTAACTTCATCTTCGTTACAAAAGACGGCAAAGTTGTCACACCGAAGTCCAACAGTATCCTTCCTTCTATCACACGTCGTTCCTTAATCTATGTTGCCAAGGAATACCTGGGATTAGAAGCTGAGGAAAGAGAAATATACTTCGATGAAGTGAAAGATTTCGCTGAATGTGGTCTCTGCGGTACTGCTGCAGTTATCTCTCCTGTCGGAAAGATCAATGATCACGGCAAGGAAATCTGCTTCCCAAGCGGAATGGAGAAGATGGGACCGGTTATCCAGAAGCTGTACGACACACTGACCGGTATCCAGATGGGACGCATCGAAGCACCGAAGGGATGGATCCACGTAATCGAGTAATTACCGGATTTTCGTCATTATACATAACATTAAGCACAAAAAAACAGACCGCCGTATTTTTTTCGGTGGTCTGTTTTTTTATTATTTCTTCATTGTTTTTCTGTACAAAGCGGGCATTCTCATTCTGCTTTATGATCTGTGCTCACATTACCTATCTTTTCTCTCGTATTTCACAAACGCATATTCCAGATCAAAGTATGTCTGCTCATCGCTCTCTCCCGTAATTTCCCATTCATCATCTTCGTCCAGATTTGGGAAATGACTGTCTGCTTCATATGCAAAGTCAATCTTTGTCACATGAGCTACATCACAGTACGGAAGCATCTGCGCATAAATGCTGTCACCACCTATACAGTAAACATCTTCTGCCGGATATTTCTTTATCTCTTCCAGTGCTTCTTCAATACTGTGTACTATGATCGCACCCTTTACCTCATATTCTTTATTGGATGTGATCACAATATTGATCCTGTTTTTAAGCGGAAGTCCGTTTGGAAAACTTTCCAGAGTTTTTCTTCCCATCACTACTACTTTTCCACTTGTTTCCTCACGAAACATCTTCATATCTGCCGGAATACTTACCAGAAGCTGGTTGTTCTTGCCGATTCCCCAGTTTTTATCTGCTGCTACGATAACATTCATTTGAATTTTCCTCTCTTGATTTTATATTGTCAATTTAAGTCAGGCGAATAAAATCATCCGCATTCGCTACTTGCTCATAACCAGATAATTGCTCCACAGTTTGGTTAAACGGCAATCGGAATATTCTTAATCTGCGGCCATGTCTCATAATTCTCCACGATCAGGTCATCTGTTGTAAACTGATAGAAATCCTTCACTTCCGGATTCAGTTTCACAACAGGTGCAGGATATGGTTTTCTCTGGATCAGTTCCTTTATCAGCGGGATATGACGGTCATAGATATGGCAGTCTGCCACTACATGAAGCAGTTCCCCTGCTTCCATATCACATACCTGAGCCATCATCATAAGCAGAAGTGCATACTGACATACATTCCAGTTATTCGCTGCAAGGATATCCTGTGAACGCTGATTGAGGATTGCATTCAGAGTCAGCTTATCGTTCCCCGGTGTCTGTGTCACATTAAATGTCATGGAATATGCACAGGGATACAGATTCATCTCATGGAGATCCTGATGCACATAAATATTGGTCATAATTCTTCGGCTGAACGGATTATTTTTCAGATCATAGATCACTCTGTCTACCTGATCCATCATTCCTTCTTTGTACTGATGTTTCACGCCAAGCTGATACCCATATGCCTTACCGATAGAACCACTCTCATCTGCCCAGCTGTCCCAGATATGGCTGTGAAGATCATGGATATTGTTGGATTTCTTCTGCCAGATCCAGAGGATCTCATCCATGGCACTCTTTAACGCTGTACGTCTGAGTGTCATAGCCGGAAATTCCTTTCTCAGATCATATCTGTTTACCACTCCGAATTTCTTGATCGTATATGCCGGAGTTCCATCCTCCCACACAGGGCGGACTTTTTCTCCTTCCGTACTTGTCCCGTTTTCCAGGATATCCTGACACATTTTTATAAATACATCATCTGCGTAACTCATTTTTCTTTACACTCCTGTTTTTCTGTTTTTTATATTGTTTTAGGTCTTACTTTAATCCCCTTTCTGCTCATGCAGCAGCCACAGTTTCTTCTCCAGACACCGAAATTCCACTCTCGTCACATCTGCACAGTACTCTCCGTCTGCATGGAGCACCATTGGCTTATCCAGAATCAGGCGAAATCCTTTTTCATTTCTGATAGTAAAACCATTAATATGCTCCTGCTTTGCAGCAACCAGAAACGGAAGCAGGAAAAAAGTCTGCCATTTGGCGATTCCGGATGCACTGCCAAGCGAGAGCAGACCGTCCTGCACCGATGCATGAGGTGCCATAGGAACCCCTCCGCCTTCTGCCGGCAGATTCATAGCTGCCGCAAAGATCATCTTCGGAAGAATATAGCCTCCATGTTCTGTCACCACCTTTGCATTGGCTGTCTCCATGGTAAAAAGAGACTGCACCGTCAATGCAAGATATGTAAGCTTACCCAGATGGAAACGGTTTAAAACCTGTTTCAGTCTGGAATGAAGTGCTTTTTTACACACAAGTGCATCCAGTCCCAGGCCGGAACTGATTCCAAAAATCCGCGGCTTCTCACAGCCTTCCCAGCTTACCTGCCCCAGATCTATCCTGTAAAGTGCTTCACCTCTCTGATCCTTTCTGATACAGGCACATATTTCCCTCAAGCTCTCCTTCGGTGTTTTCGGCAGTTTCAGATTTCTGCCAAAATCATTCCCTGAACCAGTGGGGATCACGCCAAAACGTACCTTATCAAAGTCAGTAATACCATTCAGGACTTCATTGATCGTACCGTCTCCCCCAACCACCAGCAGATAGACAGGCTCTTCACCCTTCACCCGAGAAATCTGCTCAGCCAGTTTCGCGGCATGCCCTTCATATCTGGTCATATGGGCTTCATATTTTATTTTGTATCCCCGAAGCAGACACTGTGTCTCATTCCATACCCTGTGCGCCTGTCCTGTCCCAGCTCCATTATTTACAATAATCTGTATCCTTCTCATTCTTCCTCACTCATATATTATATTTTCTGCCGTTTCTTCTATCTCGTTATAAATGCCAATACCTATACTATACAATATTTATCCATCACATACAAGACTTCGAAACTTCGAAAATCCTCTTTCACCGTCTGTCTAGTTGCTGTTCACACATCACTATCCTTAGACATTGTTCCGCATAATAGAACATTTTTCACCATCCTCATCTTCATATTCATCATCTTCCTCACCAGGACTGTAAAGAGGATAGATTTCATGAAGATACTCTTCTTCCAGATCAGACTGAAACCATTCCTGTCTGTTTTTGATTTTATTGATGTTTTCGGTGAAGCAGAAAAGAAATTCGCCCTTTTCAACATCATAATATTTACTTTCCCTAAGCGAGATGTAAGTCCGATTTTTTCCATATTTAACTTATAGGCTGTAATATACAGGTATCTTACAGGCTTTTTGTCGGAGTCTTCATATCTGGTAATAAAAGTTGCTTGTGTGGATATGATGTTCCTGGCATCAGCATTTATCAGAAAGACCACTGGACCGGTATTCCTGGATCAGATTCAGCCATTCTTTATCTGTACGTCTTGGATTGGATTTCTTTTAGGCATAAAAATT
>OHYW01000096.1_pt1 | contig 24794 bp, 17 predicted proteins | sample 1580441 | NCBI WGS metagenome assembly OHYW01 (sample SAMEA3882508, study PRJEB24775) | human gut metagenome | biome: human-associated habitat; feature: intestine environment; material: feces | place: Netherlands | collected 2009/2010
CACTGGGTCCACTTGTAGTACTCGGGGTCGGTGGTGTTGATCTCGCGATCCCAGTCAAAGGAGAAGCCCAGCGCCTTGAGCTGCTCACGGAAGTGATCCACATTCTTTTTGGTGACGATGGCCGGGTGGATGTGGTTCTTCATGGCAAAGTTCTCGGTGGGCAGACCGAAGGCATCCCAGCCCATGGGGTACAGCACGTTATAGCCGTTCTGGCGGCGCTTGCGGCTGACCACATCCAGGGCAGTATAGCTGCGGGGGTGGCCCACATGCAGGCCCGCACCCGAGGGATACGGGAACTCCACCAGTGCATAGAACTTGGGCTTTTTGTGGTCGATCTCGACATGGAAGGTCTTTTCGTCCTCCCACACCTTCTGCCACTTGGCCTCAACGGCCTTGTAATCATACTTCATAGCTTTCAATCACTCCTCATATTCGGCAGCCGCCCTTGCAGGCAGGGAAGCTTACAGACTGTTTTCCGGGGTCAGATATTCCGAGATATCCATGGGCTCACCATCGGCCCACAGATGTTCCAGATCATAGTAGGTGCGGGTGTTGGGCACAAAGACGTGCACGATGACGCTGGAATAATCCAGCAGCACCCAGTTCTTGGAGTCGAAGCCCTCGGTGGTGTAGGGCTCGATGCCCTTCTGAGAAAGCTCGTACTCCACCTCGTCGGCCAGAGCACCCACCTGGGTGGTGGAGGTGCCGGAAGCAATGACGAAGTAATCGGTCAGAACGGTCAGGCTCTCCACTTTGAGCACGCGGACATCCACGGCCTTTTTCTTATCCAGGATCTTTGCGATCTCAATGGCAAGGGTCTTGCTGTCGATCTTGTTTTCCATAAAAGTCTCCTCTCTGGTTTGTTACTGTCCCGCGGCCTGGCCGTCGGTGGTGGTCGCACCTGCCACGTCGGTATCGCCGCTCAGGATGGCATCATCGGACTCCTTGTCCAGCTGTCCCACGAACTGGACGTTGGCGCTGGTGGAAGCGGTGCCGTGGGGCCAGTTGTTGGTCACAAGGTTCATTTCCTCGGCGCTCACGGGGCCGGTGTAATTGCGGAAATAGGTGTTCAGCAGCTCTGCAATGGAACCGGCATCCGGCACCACGCAGGAGTAGCCGTCAAAGCTGCTGGTCTTGCCCACATTGGGCACGCCCATGAACACAGGGGTCTGGGCCAGCATAATGTTCGCACTGTCGATGCGGGTAAAGGACACCAGCATCTTGGCAATGGTGGTCAGATCCATATCCGTGTGGATATAGTTGTTGAAGATCAGGGGCAGCTGTGCAATGACATCGGTCACGCCCATGCTGCGCACCCGCTTGAACAGGCCGGCATAGAAATAGCGCTGCATGTTCAGGCGGTCGATATCCGAGTTGGCGTAGCCCTCGCCGTGGCGGCAGCGGACAAAGAATTCTGCCGATGCGCCGTCCAGGTTGCGGTAGCCCTGCTTCAGGACACTGCCCGCAAAGGACATATCGTGTGGGATATACACCTCGATGCCGCCGAAGTTGTCCACCATTTCCACCAGCGCCTGCATATCAATGGTCACATAGTAGTCGATGGGCAGCTTGTACTGATCATAGATGACCTCCGCCAGCGCGGCAATGTCGCCGCCGTTGGAGAGGGCCACCGAGTTGATCTGATAGTTGGTAGCCGCGTAGGTCTTGCCGTTGGAGAGGGTGATCTTGCGGTTCTGGGTCGCAACAAGGCTGTTGCGGGGGATCTGCAGCATCCGCAGGGCACCGCCCTTGATATCAAACTGGCAGTACAGGATCATATCCGTCATGCCGTCGTTGCTGCCGTCCGAGGAGTAAGCGCGGCCCTCCTCATAGTCGATGCCGCAGACAAGGATGTTTACCACATCGCCCTTGTACTCCTCCAGCGTCTGGATCTCCTCCACCAGCGAGGTTGCGTTCTCCTCGGGCTTCAGATTATCCTCCACCTTGTTCACCATGTTCACGGCGTAGACCACCACGCCCGAGATCACGGCCAGCACCGCCAGCGTCACAGCCATCGGCAGCCACATGGGGGACTTTTTCTTCTTTTTGCGGCGGCGGGGGGCATCAGCGGGGGCCGCGTGCCGGGGCGGCTGACTGCCGCCGTTGCCGCCGCGTCCGCCGCCCGCGCTCTGGCGGGGCGGTTCCGGCCGCTGGGGTGCGGGCTGTTCGTTCTGGAAGAAATCCGGCTGCCCGGACAGCGACACCTGATGCAGGGCTGAAGCCTCCGTGGGGCGCTGCTCCGTGGGACGGTTCAGCGAACGGTCTGTATTGATATGACGCGGACCTTGACTCATTCGTTCGGTTCCTCCAGCTTTTTTATTCCGACAGAGACTGTCGTCATGTTCCATAGTATAGCATTCTTACCCACAATCTGCAATCGGTATTCTTTTCCGGAGCAGGGTGTGTGCAGAAAAACAGACTCACCCGGCCTTTGCAGCCCGGGCATCCACCTCTGCTTTGATCTCATCGTAGGCCGCCTTGGACATGGGGTCCAGGGGCTTGCCCTGCGAGAGCACAAAGTCGTTCGTCTGCCTGAGGGCTGCCAGCATGGCCAGATCCAGATCCTTCAGCTCCAGCTTGCGCAGCTTGTTCACCCCGGGCCAGTCCCGCTCCTTGCTGGACATATCCGCCAGATAGACGATTTTATCCAGCCTGCTCATACCGGGCTTGCCCGCGGTGTGGCAGGCAATGGCCGAAAGCACAGCCTCATCCTCCACGCCCCACTCGGTGCGGGCCAGGATGGCGGCGCAGATGCCGTGCCACACCGGGGTGGGGCGCTCTTCCCCGCCCTCGGCCAGTTCCGGGTGGGCCCGCATGATGGCGCGCATCTCGTCCTTGCTGATTTCCTTGGCCGAGTCGTGCAGCAGGGCGGCCAGCGCGGCCTTGTCCTCATCCACGCCATACCGCTTTGCCAGCTTGACGGCCATTTTTCTCACGTTCAGGGTATGCTCGTAACGCTTGTCACTCAACCGGCCGCGCACAAGCTCCTTTGCCTGTTTCAGATTCATGGTTTCCGCTTTCCCCTCTGTCTGCCCGGTAAAGCCCCTCCCGCCGGATGACCCGGCGCACGAGGGCGGGCAGTTCATTTTCACATGCTTCCCCTGCTGCAAGGCGGGCACGCAGGTTGCTGCTGGCCATGGGCAGAGCCTCGACCTGTGCAAACAGGATGCGGGCCCCGGTGGGGTCCATCTGCTTTGCCTTGGCGTGAAGCTCCGGCGCGTCGCCGACATTCCGGCTCGTGACCACCAGCCGGGCCAGCCGCAGGATCTCCTGCCAGCGGTGCCAGCTGTCAAAGCTCAGCAGCATATCGCTGCCCATGGCCATGTACAGCTCGGCCTCCGGGTAAGTCCGGGCCAGCATTTCCAGCGTGAGCACCGTATAGTTGCGCCTGCCCAGCGCGGCCTGCTCCACCTCCCAGCCGCTGACACACAACGCCGGAACAGCCCCCTCCGCTTCCAGTGCACGGAAGCACGCGCACATCTCCACCCGGGCACTGCCGGGGGCGGCGGTGGACTGCTTGAAGGGGGAAAGCCCCGCAGGCATCACCACCACCCTGTCCGGGCGCACCCGGGCAGCGGCGGCGCGCAGATTGTTCAGGTGGCCGTTGTGGGGCGGGTCAAAGGTGCCGCCGTACAGCAGGAGCCTCATTTCAGCAGGTCAGCGTAGGCGCTGTCCTTCTTCTTCTGCAGATAGAGCACGAATTTGGAGCCGATGACCTGCACGCAGTCGGCACCGGTGGCCTCTGCCAGCTTGACAGAAGCCTCACGGGCGTTGTACATGCTGCTCTCCAGCACCTTGAGCTTGATCAGCTCCCGGGCATCCAGGCAGTCCTTCACGCCCTGGATCATGGTCTCGTCGATCTCGCCCTTGCCCACGATGAAAACGGGGTCCATGGTGTTTGCCTTGCCGCGCAGAATGGCGCGCTGTTTGCTCGTCAACATAATTTTTTCTCCTTTTATTTCAGAAATTCAGGTAATTCTTTTTCCAGCTTTGCCAGCGCCACACCGCGGTGGCTGATGGCATCCTTTTCATCCGGGGTGAGCTGGGCATAGCTGCGTCCCTCGGTATTGGGGCGCTTTTCCGCCTTGCCCACGCCGCATTCATCGGGGATGAACAGCGGATCGTAGCCAAAACCGTAATCGCCCGCCAGGCGCGCAAAGGCCACCTTGCCCGGGCACTCGCCCCGGCAGGTCAGGTGCCGGCCGGTGGGCAGGATAAAGCAGACAGCGGCCACAAATTTTGCGCCGCGCTGTTCCGCCGGGACATCCTGCATATTCTCCAGCAGCTTGTCGTTGTTGGCCTCATCGTCGCCGTGGCGGCCGCAGTAGCGGGCACTGTACACGCCGGGGGCACCCTCCAGCGCATCCACACAGAGGCCCGAGTCATCGGCGATGGTGGGCAGGCCGCTGGCTTTGCAGATGGTCTCGGCCTTGATGAGGGCGTTTTCCTCAAAGGTGGTGCCGGTCTCATCGGGTTCAATGGTGATGCCCAGCTCCTTCTGGCTGACCACCTCGTGGCCCTGCGCTTCCAGAATGCGCCGCAGTTCACGGAGCTTACCGGCGTTGCCGGTCGCTGCACAAATTTTCATGTTTTTCTCCTCTCTGCCCCTGTCGAACTCCTACACTTTGCTCCCCTGCCAGGGGAGCCGGACGCGCCAAAGCGCGGCCTGAGAGGTTTGATTGCAGATCCGTTCGACACTTAATGCTTCCACTGCCGGGGCAGCAGCTCTTCCACATAGCCCTCCGGGGTGAAGGGAATCAGGTCATCGATGCCCTCACCCACGCCGATGAACCGCACGGGCAGGCCCAGCCGCTGCTTGACCGCCACGACACAGCCGCCCTTGGCGGTGCCGTCCAGCTTGGTCAGGATGATGCCGGTGGCGTTTGCCGCCTTGCAGAACTCCCGGGCCTGGCTGATGGCGTTCTGGCCCGTGATGGCATCCAGCACCAGCAGGGTCTCCAGACTGGCCTCGGGGCTGGCCTTTTTGACGCTGCGGCTGATCTTGGAAAGCTCTGCCATCAGGTTTGCCTTGTTGTGCAGGCGGCCTGCGGTATCCGCAATGACCAGATCATAGCCGCGCGCGGCAGCCGACTTGACCGTGTCAAAAATGACAGCGGCGGGGTCTGCGCCCTCGCCCGCCTTGACAAGGGGCACACCCGCCCGGTCGGCCCAGATCTCCAGCTGCTCGCTGGCGGCGGCACGGAAGGTATCGCCTGCAGCCAGCATGACCTTTTTGCCCTGACGGGTATAGAAATCGGCCAGCTTGGCAATGCTGGTGGTCTTGCCCACCCCGTTCACGCCGATGACCAGAATGACGGCGGGTGTGCCGCTCAGGTCCATCTCAGCTTCGGGGCGCATCTCATCGGCAATGAGATCGCGCAGTTCATCGCTGGCCTGCTCACCGGTTTTCAGCCCCTTCTCGTTCACCCGGTCCCGCAGCTTGTCCACCAGTTTGATGGCCACTTCACCGCCCACATCGGCCAGAATGAGCTGCTCTTCCAGCTCATCGTAAAGATCATCATCGATCTTGCTGCCGGTGAGGGTATTCATAATGTTGCCCCAGAAGCCCGTGCGGGTCTTTTCGAGGCCGTCTTTCATCTTATCTTTTTCTTTTTTGCCAAATCCAAAGAGGCCCATTGGTTCTCTCCTTTGTTTTGCTGTTTCTATCCGTGATGGCAAAACCCGCCATTTCACGATTTGCGCTCAGTGCTGCCCGGTATGCCAAGGGCTCCCCTACTAGGGGAGCTGGCGAGCGAAGCGAGACTGAGAGGTTTAATCTATTATACCTACGAAACCAGCGTCGCGTCAACCTGTTCCAGATCCAGCTTGAGCAATTTCGACACGCCGTCCTCCTGCATGGTCACACCGTACAGGACATTGGCGGCCTCCATGGTGCCGCGGCGGTGGGTGATGACGATGAACTGGGTCTTGTCGCTCACCCGGCGCAGATACTGTGCAAAGCGGCTGACATTGGCATCATCCAGGGCGGCTTCGATCTCGTCCAGGATACAGAACGGTGCCGGGTTGACGGCCAGGATCGCAAAATAGATGCTGATGGCCACCAGCGCCTGCTCGCCGCCGGAAAGGGCTTCCAGATTCTTGATGACTTTGCCCGGCGGTGCCACCTGAATGCCAATGCCGCAGGAAAGCACATCGCTTTCATCCTCCAGCACAAGGCTGGCTTCGCCGCCGCCAAACAGCTCGGCAAAGATGCGGCCAAAATTTTCGTTAATGGCCCGGAAGCTGTCGGTGAAGATTTCCTTCATCTGGCCGGACAGGCTGGCGATCATCCGCGTCAGCTCGTTCCTGCTGCCCTCCACATCGGCCACCTGAGCGCTCAGGGCATCGTACCGTTCCCTGACCTCCTGATATTCCTCAATGGCGCTGACGTTCACATTGCCCAGCGCCCGGATCTGATTGCGCAGGTCGGCCACCTGCGCCCGCAAGGCGGGCAGGCTGTCGAACTCCACGCAGAGCTCCTCAGCCTGGCTCACCGTCAGCTGGTATTCATCCCAGAGCTTGGCGGCGGTGGCATCGTATTCGCTCTCAGCGGCTGCTTTCCGCTCGGCCAGACGGGCCATCTCCCGGCCCATCTCCTCGCGGCTGTCGGCAGCAGTGCGGGCCCGGGCCAGTGCCTCGGTCTCGGCCTGCTGGCGGGAAAGCCGCTGTTCGGTGGCCTTCCGGATCTCGGCTTCCTTCGCTTCGATCTCCGCCCGGCTGTCGGTCTTGGCCTTACGGATGGCCTCGATCTCGGCCCGGCAGGCATCACTGCGGGCGGCAAGAGCGGCAAGGCTCTCTTCCAGAGAGGCCCGCCGACTCTCGGCATCCCGGGTGCGCTGTTCCAGCGCTTCGATCTGCGCCTGCGCCAGCTCGGCATCCTTCTGGCGGCTCACCTGTTCCAGCCGCTTGGCGCTCACCTGCTCGGCCAGCGCCCGCTGCCGGGTCAGGAACGCATCGTCTCCCTCGGCAATGCGGTTCAGCTCGCCCGATTTTGCTTCGATCTCCCCGGCCAGCGCAGTTTCCTGTGCTTCGGCCTCCGCGGCCTTTTCCCGGCTGTCAGCCAGCTGGGCGTTCAGGGTGTCGATTTCCTTCTGCCGCGCGGCAAGGGCCGTCTCGGCCTGCTCCATGGCGGCTTCCAGCCGCTTGCGCTCTGCTTCGGCCCGCACACGGTCGTTGGCGGCAGTGATCTGCTCACTGCTGGCGGCGGTCAGCTCTGCGTTCAGAGCATCTGCCTGCTGTTTGCACTGGTCGGTCTTTTCCTGAGCGGCAAGGCACTCCTTCTGCAATTTCGCAGTCTTGACCCGCAGCTCCTCCAGCTCCTGCTTGCGGGTGAACAAACCCGCGCTGCGCTGGACACTGCCGCCGGTAAAGCTGCCGCCCGCATTGACCACCTGACCATCCAGCGTGACGACCTTGCTGCGGAAGCCGTTGTCCCGGGCCACACGGGAGGCCTCGTTGATATCATCCACCACGATGATGCGGCCCAGCAGATTGGACACGATGTCGCTGTACCGTGCATCGGCCTGGACCAGGCTGCTTGCCAGCCTTGCCGAGCCGGACAGTTTTCCCCGGAACACACCGGGCTGGACTGTATCCAGCGGCAGGAAGGTGGCGCGGCCCGCGTTCTCGCTCCGCAGCAGGGCGATGCCTGCCTTGGCAGCGGCTTCGTTCTCCACCACGATGTTCTGCAGGGCACCGCCAAGCGCGGTCTCAATGGCGACCTCTCGGCCCGGCTCCACCCGCAGGATGGAGGACACCGGCCCGATGATACCCCGCAGCCGCCGGGCGGATGCCGCACGCATCACGGTCTTGACGGAGTTCTGGTAGCCTTCCATGTTCTTTTCCAGCTCCCGCAGCACGGAAAGCCGCTGACGGGCGGCATCCAGCTCCCGGTTCAGCTGCTGTTCGGCACGGTCGGCTTCCTCCAGCGCGGCGCGGCGGCTCTTCAGCTTGAGTTCCAGACCGGCCCGGATATTTTTGAGCTGCTGCTCATTCTCGGCCAGCGTGGTGAGGTACCGCACGGTATCCTCCAGATCCTGCTTTGCGTCGTCCCGCTGGACAGCCAGCACCTCGGCAGCTTCTTCCAACGCAGGCAGACGGCTCAAGGCCGTCTCAGCAGCAGCCTCGGCGGCGGCCTTTGCCACCTGCGCTTCGGTGTGCCGGGCCGTCAGGGCCGCCACCTCGCCCCGCAGGGTATCCCGGCGGGCACCGCTCTGGTCGTTTTCCCGGGTCAGGCGCACCAGCTCATCGTTCAGGGCATCCAGCTCTGCGGCCAGTTTCCGGCCCGCCAGCTCCATGCTCTTTGCCACAGCGCGGTGGCGTTCCAGCGCGGCGGCGGCCTCGGTGCTGTCCTGCTGCCCGGCGGCGATCTCTGCCCGCAGGTCTGCGGCGCTTTCCTCGTTGCGGGCAATATCGTTTTCCAGCACGGCGATCCGGCTCTCGCTGCCGCTGATCTGCTCGGTGATGCTGCGGATATCCCCATTCAGGCGCTCGACCGCAATGGTCAGCTGTTGTGCCTGCATCCGGATCTCCTCAGCCTCGCTCTCGGCGGCTTTGGTCTGGCGGTCGAACCGCTCATAATCGGCCTGGGCTGTCTCGTAATCCCGCACCTGACGGCGCACGGCTTCCTTGGCCCGGTGCACGCCGTCCGTCCACAGGGTCACTTCCAGCGTTTTGCGCCGGGCGCTCAGTTCCAGAAACTTCCGGGCCTTTTCGCTCTCTTTTTCCAGCGGGCCCACCCGGGCCTCCAGCTCGCCCAGGATATCCCGCAGGCGTTCCAGATTTTCAGCGGCGGCGGCAAGGCGGCGCTCGGCCTCGTTTTTGCGGTAGCGGTATTTGGCAATGCCGCAGGCTTCCTCAAAGATCTCCCTGCGCTCGCTGCTCTTGGCCGCCACGATCTCGGCAATGCGGCCCTGCCCGATGACCGAGTAGCCATCGCGGCCGATGCCGGTATCCAACAGCAGCTCATACACATCTTTCAGGCGGCAGATCTGCCCGTTGATGCTGTACTCGCTCTCGCCGGAGCGGTAATACCTGCGGCCGATGGTCACCTCGTCCGCTTCCACATCCAGCGCGTGGCTGCTGTTGTCCAGTGTCAGGCGCACCTGAGCAAAGCCCATGGCCCCCCGCCGCCGGGTGCCGCCAAAGATGACATCCTCCATCTTTCCGGCAGCGCGCAGCTGGCGGGCGCTGGTCTCGCCCAGCACCCAGCGCACGGCATCGGACAGGTTCGACTTGCCCGAACCGTTGGGGCCCACCACGCCGGTCACGCCCTCGTCAAAGGTGATCTTGACCTTATCGGGAAAGCTCTTGAAGCCCTGGATCTCCAGTTCCTTGAATACCATTTACTTTTCCTTTATCACGCCCAGGAGCTTGAGGGCTTCGCGGGCGGCGTGCTGTTCGGCCATCTTCTTGCTGCGGCCCTCGCCCCGGGCGACCTTATCGGAGTTGAAGCGGACAGCCACCACGAAATGCTTGTCGTGGTCGGGGCCGGATTCCTGCTCCACCACATAGCTCAGCCGCTCCTCGGGGTTCTGCTGGACGATCTCCTGCAGGCGGGTCTTGTAATCGGCCTCAGCGTGCTTGCCCTCGGTGATGAAGGGCAGGATGAAGCTCTTTGCCACCTCCATGCCGCCGTCCAGATACAGGGCGGCGATGACGGCCTCAAAGGCATCGGACACCACGCTGGGGCGGGTGCGGCCGCCGCAGCGCTCCTCGCCCCGGCCCAGGCGCAGATACTCGCCCAGATTGATTTCCTGCGCAAACTGGAACAATGCGCCCTCGCTGACCAGGCTGGAACGGATGCGGGTCAGGTCGCCCTCGGGCCGGTCGGCGTAGGCGTGAAACAGATAATCTGCCGAGACGATCTGCAGCACGCTGTCACCCAGAAATTCCAGCCGCTCGTTGTGCTGCACCGGCGTGCGGCTCTCGTTGGCGTAGCTGGTGTGGGTGAGCGCCGTCTCCAGCAGCTTCGGATTCTTGAACTTGTAACCAATAATTGTTTCCAACTGATGGCTCATGGATTTCTTACTCCCTTTATGTCAAAAATCGTTCTTTCTTGGCTCCCCTGCCAGGGGAGCTGGCCGATGTCAGTCGGCCTGAGAGGTTGTCAGCTCATCCAGCGCGCTCTGCATGGTGCCGCACAGGTCGTTCTCCACGCAGATCTTGGCCTGCCGGATGGCGTTCTTGATGCCCTTGGCCTTGGAGGAGCCGTGGGCCTTGATGACCGGCTGCTTTGCGCCCAGGAAGGGTGCGCCGCCGTACTCCTCGCTGTCCATCTGGTGCTTGAGGCTTCCCACGCCGCTCTTGAGCAGCAGGTAGGCGATCTTGCCGCCGAGGTTTGCCAGGAACATCTCCTTGAGCATCCCCAGCAGCATCTTGGCCACGCCCTCGGTCAGCTTGAGGATGACATTGCCGGTAAAGCCGTCGCAGACCACCACATCCACATCACCGTTGGGCACGTCACGGGGCTCGATGTTGCCCACGAACCGGATGCCCGGTGTTGCCTTGAGCAGCTGGTGGGCTTCCCGGAGCATCGGGGTGCCCTTGCTCTCCTCGGCGCCGTTGTTTGCCAGCGCCACGGTGGGGGCGGTGCGGCCCTCCACCTTGTTGACATAGCAGCTGCCCATCACGGCAAAGGCAGCCAGCATCTCGGGGCGGCACTCCACGTTCGCGCCGCAGTCCAGCAGCAGATAGGCCTTGTTTTTGGCCGGCACCATGGTGGCCAGGGCCGGGCGCTTTACGCCCTTGAGGGTGCGCACGATGAGGCTTGCGCCCACATGGAGCGCGCCGGTGCTTCCGGCAGAGACAAAGGCATCACCCTTTCCCTCCTTCAGCAGGTTCAGGCCCACCACGATGGAGGAATCCTTCTTGCTGCGGATGGCCCTTGCAGGCTCATCGCACATCTCAATGGTCTCGGTGCAGTTGACCAGTTCGATGCCGTCCAGCGGGATATTGTGCTCGGCAGCCGTCTTGCGCACCAGCTCCTCGCTGCCCACGCCGATGACCTGCACACCGTACTCTTTCACAGCCTGTGCGGTGCCTTCCAGCACAGCCAGCGGGGCGTTGTCGCCGCCCATCATATCAACGATAATTTTCATAGGGTTTCTCCCTTCTTAAAGAGCAGTTTCGTTCAGCCACTGTTGGAAACTGGCCACGGCACGCTCGGCCACGGCCATGTAACGCAGGCGCTTGTCACGGGGGCGGCTCTCGGCCGGCAGCGGGGGCAGGATGCCCATATTCGCGCCCATGGGCTGGAAATGTTTGTTCTCGGTGGTCAGATACTGGATCAGCGCACCGCACATGGTATCCACCGGAGGCGGGGGCAGCTGCCTGCCCTCCAACCGGGCGTAGATGCTCCGGGCTGCCAGCAGACCGCAGGCGGCGCTCTCCATATAGCCCTCAAAGCCGGTGATCTGGCCCGCAAAGAACACATTGGGGTGCTCCTTCAGGAACAGGCCCGCGTCCAGCACACGGGGCGCATCCAGGAAGGTGTTGCGGTGCATGACACCGTAGCGCACGAACTCGGCGTTTTTCAGCGCCGGAATCATGGAGAACACGCGCTTCTGCTCACCGAATTTCAGGTGGGTCTGGCAACCGACCAGATTGTACAGCGTGCCGTTCGCGTTGTCGCGGCGCAGCTGCAGGACCGCATACGGATCCTTGCCGGTTTTCGGGTCCGGCAGACCGATGGGCTTCAAAATGCCGAAGCGCAGCGTGTCAAAGCCGCGGCGCGCGTTGACCTCGATGGGCATACAGCCCTCATAGACCGTGACGGTGTCGGCCTTCTTGCCGTGGGCGTCGGGGTCGGGCTGTGCGCCCTGCTCTGCCCCTGCATCAAAATCGTGGAGGGGAGCGCGCTCGGCAGAGGCCAGCGCGGCATGGAAGGCCTCGTACTCGGCCTTATTGAAGGGGCAGTTGAGGTAGTCGGCCTCGCCCCGGTCGTACCGGGAAGCGGCGAACACCTTGTTGTAATTCAGGCTCTCGGCCGTGACGATGGGAGCCACGGCATCATAGAAATGGAGCCGCTCATCGCCGGTCAGGCGGCCGATCTCGTCGGCCAGCGCACCATCGGTCAGGGGGCCGGTAGCCACCAGAATGGGGGCACTCTCATCGATGTGCTCCACCTGCTCCCGCACCACAGTGATGTTGGGGCACTCCTCCACCCGCCGGGTCACGGCGGCGCTGAATGCATCCCGGTCCACGGCCAGCGCGCCGCCCGCGGCCACACGGGCCTCCTCGGCGGCTTCCAGCAGCTGGCTGCCCATCCGGCGCATCTCCTCTTTCAGCAGGCCGGAAGCAGAATCCAGACGCTCGGCCTTCAGGCTGTTGGAGCAGATCAGCTCCGCAAAGCCCGCGCTCTTGTGAGCCGGGGAAAAGTGGGTGGGCTTCTGCTCGTAGAGCGTTACCTGAACGCCCTTGCCCGCCAGCCACAGCGCCGCCTCGCAGCCTGCCAGACCGGCACCCAGTACAGTAACTTTATAGTTGCTCATGTTGTATCCCTTTATCTTATCTCGCACTTCCAGCAGTCAGGAAAAACTTTCCGCCCTGCCAAGGGCTCCCCTACTAGGGGAGCTGGCAATGCGAAGCATTGACTGAGAGGTTTGATCAATCCTTCTTCGGCACCGGCATCTCAAAGCCGCAGCCCTCTTTTGCGCAGTAGAGCTTGGAGCCCTTGCGGAACAGGGTGGAGCCGCACTTTTCGCACTTGGTGGGCACCGGGGTATCCCAGGTCATAAAGTCGCAGTCGGGGTAGCGCTCACAGCCGTAGTAGATGCGGCCCTTGGCGCTCTTGCGCTCCAGCATCCGGCCCTTGCCGCACTTGGGGCAGACACCGCCGGTGTCCTTGACCAGACGCTTGGTGCCCCGGCACTCGGGGAAGCCGGAGCAGGCCAGGAACTTGCCGTACTTGCCCACCTTGATGACCATGGGGCGGCCGCAGAGGTCGCAAACCTCGCTGGAAGGCTCGTCCGGCACCTTGACCTTCTTGCCCTCCATGTTCTTTTCGGCCTGTTCCAGGCTGGCGGCAAAGCCCTGATAGAAATCATCCACGGTCTTGTGCCAATCGGCCTTGCCGCTCTCGATCTTATCCAGGTTCTTCTCCATCTCAGCCGAGAAGTCCACGTCCACGATATGGGGGAACTGCTCCAGCATCAGGCCGTCCACGGCGCGGCCCAGCAGGGTGGGCTTGAGCTTTTTCTGCTCCCGCTCCACATAGCCGCGGTCGATGATGGTGGTGATGATGGGCGCATAGGTCGAGGGACGGCCAATGCCATTTTCCTCCAGCGCCTTGATCAGGGTCGCTTCCGTGTAGCGGGCGGGGGGCTGGGTGAATTTCTGCTCACTCTTCAGCTCTTTGAGCTTGAGCAGCTGGCCCTGTTCCAGCGGGGGCAGGCTGGTCTCCTTCTTTTCCTTTTCATCGGTGGCTTCCTCGTACAGCACGGTAAAGCCATCAAAGGTCACAGTGTAACCGCTGGCCTTGAAGCGGTAGTCCCCCGCATATACGGTCACGCTCACGGTATCCTGCTGGCAGTCTGCCATCTGGCTGGCCATAAAGCGGCTCCAGATCATCCTGTAGAGCTTGGCGGTATCGCCGCTGATGCTCTTGTCCACCTCGTCAGGGGTCAGCCCCGGCACCGAGGGACGGATGGCTTCGTGGGCATCCTGCGCGGCGGTCGCGCTCTTGGTCTTCCAGGTGCGCTTGTAGGGGCAGATATACTGTTCGCCGTAAGCGTCCGCAATATACTCCTTTGCAGCGGTGACCGCTTCATCGGAGATGCGCAGGCTGTCGGTACGCATATAGGTGATCAGACCCATGGTGCCGTGGCCCGCGATGTCTACGCCCTCGTACAGGGTCTGGGCGGCACGCATGGTACGGGTAGCCGTAAAGCCCAGACGGCGGGAGGCCTCCTGCTGCAGGGTACTGGTGATAAAGGCCGGGGTGGGCTGCTTGGCCCGCTTGCCTTTTTTCAGTTCGCCCACGGTGTACTCGGCACCCTCCAGACCCTTTTCGATGGCACGGGCCTCTGCCTCGTTTTTGGGCAGCAGCTTTTTGCCGGTGCTGTCGGAGGCCAGGCGGGCGGTAAAGCTCTTGTGGCCGGTGCCCAGCGTAGCATCCACGTTCCAATATTCCTCGGGCTTGAAGTTCTCGATCTCCTTCTCGCGGTCATCGATCAGCCGCACCGCCACACTCTGGACACGGCCCGCCGACAGGCCCCGGCGCACCTTCCGCCACAAAAAAGGGCTGAGCTTATAGCCCACCAGACGGTCGAGGATGCGGCGGGCCTGCTGGGCATTGAACAGATCCTCATCGATGGCACGGGGATTGGCCATGCCCTTCTGCACGCCCTTTTTGGTGATCTCGTCAAAGGTCACGCGGTTGGGCTCGTGGGGGTCCAACCCCAGGATATTGGCCAGATGCCAGCTGATGGCTTCGCCCTCACGGTCCGGGTCGGTTGCCAGCAGAACGCCGTCGGCCTGCTTGGCTTTTGCCTTGAGCTCCTTGATGAGCTTGGATTTATCCTTGATATTGATGTACTGGGGGGCGTAGTCATGTTCCACGTCGATGCCCAGCTGGGACTTAGGCAGGTCCCGGATGTGGCCCATGCTGGCCGTGACTTCGTAATCCTTGCCCAGATATTTGCCAATGGTCTTCGCCTTTGCCGGCGACTCCACGATTACCAGTTTTGCCATGGTTCTCTTCTCCTATATTATAAACTCCCAGCCTGACGGTGGTAGTAAAACCCAACGAAATGCCAAGGGCTCCCTTATTAGGGGAGCTGGCGAGCGTCAGCGAGACTGAGAGGTTTCATTCAACTTAAATTGCGCAGTTCAGCGCAGAATATACCGCTTGCCGGGCAGGCAGGTCACACGGCCCGCCAGCTCCAGCTTCATCAGGGTGCCCAGCAGCAGGCCGGTGGGCAGGCCGCTTGCCGCGCCCAGCTCCTCCACGCCCTTTGCCTTGGGGCCGATACAGGCCAGCACCCTGCGCTCGGTCTCGCTCATGGGGTCAGGTGCAGAGCGCACCGCCGCCGGAGCCGCCGCACCCCGCAGGCCCAGCACCCCGAACAGGTCGCCGGGTTTGCAGACGGCTTTGGCACGGCCCTCCCGCAGCAGGGCGTTGGTGCCCGCTGAGTTGGGCGAGTAGATGCTGCCCGGCACCACGAACACCGGCTTGCCATACCGCTCGGCATGGTTGACTGTGGACATTGTGCCGCTCTTTTCCTGCGCTTCCACCACCACCAGCGCCGAGGACAGCGCCGCAATGAGCCGGTTGCGCTGCAAAAAGCCATTGGGGCCAACGGGGCCGCTCTCGGGCGGGTACTCGCTGATCACGCAGCCCTTTTGCTCGATCTTTTTCCGCAGCTCCCGGTTGGAGGCCGGGTAGGTGCGGTCAATGGGCACGCCCAGCACCCCGATGGTGGGGCAGTTTTCCTTCACTGCGGCCCGGTGCCCGGCGCTGTCCAGCCCATCGGCCAGACCGCTGACGATGATGGCCCCGTTTTTGGCCAGACCGCTGCCCAGGTCTGCCGCTGCCTGCAGGCCGTACTCGGTGGGCCTGCGGCTGCCCACCATCCCCACAGCCCCCGGCTCATTGAGCCAGAGGGGGTCGCCGGTGCAGTAGAGCACCAGCGGCATATCGGGAATGCGGGAAAACGCCAGCGGGTAATCCGGGTCGTCATAGGGCAGGATGCGGATATTCCGCGCCGCGCACCGCCGTACAAATGCCCGGTAATGCGCTGGGGTGTTGTCGGGCAGGTTGGCCCGGGCAAAGGCCGGGCTGCCCACCGCTTTGCGGAACGCATCGGAATCCCGGTTCTCCCAGGCCTCCTGCGCCCCGCCAAACACATCCAGCACCCGGCCTGCATGGCTGCTGCCCGCGCCCAGCGTGTTTGCCAGCCAGAGCCAGCAGAGCAGCGGATCGGGGGCCGGTTCGGTCGGGAAAAGACTGGTCTGGCCGAAGCCGGGCCCGGTCACAGGCTCTCCTCCCGGAAATGCCACAGCAGGATGCTGCCCGCAATGCCGGCGTTCAGGCTTTCCACCCGGTCGGTCATGGGGATGCGCACAGTGCCGCTGCAGGCGGCAATGGTCTCTTCCGTCAGGCCCTGGCCCTCACTGCCGATGACTACGCAGACACCGCCCGGGTAGCCGGGCCGGGCCGCGCTCAGGGGCTGGCTCTGATAGAGTGCCGCCGCAAGGCAGGTGATGTTCTTTGCCCGCAGGGCGGCAATGGCGGCAGGCATTGCCCCCACCTCCATCACCGGCACCCGCACGGCGGCCCCCATGGAGGCCCGCAGGGTCTTGGGGGCAAACACGCTGGCACAGCCATCGCTCAGCAGCACGCCGTCAAAGCCAAACGCGGCGGCAGAGCGCAGCAGCGTGCCCACGTTGCCGGGGTCCTGCACCCGCTCAAGCGCCAGATACCGCCCGCCGGTCTTTGCCTCGTCCAGCGTGTGCACCGGGGTGCGGAAGATGCCGAACACGCCCTGATGGGTGCCCACATCGGCCAGCTTATCGGCCACATGGTCCTCCACCAGATAGTGCTCCCCGGGCAGCCCGGCCAGCTCCGGGCACTTTTCCAGCGCTGTCTCGGTGCAGAACAGGGTCTCCAGCGCCGCGCCGCGGCAGAGCTCCGGGCAGAGCTTGCGGCCCTCGGCCAGAAATTTTCCCTCACTGCGCCGGAACGCCCCGCTGGAAGCAAGGCGGCAGGCATATTTGATCTTTGCGTTTTCCCGGCTGGTGATCTTTTCCATGCGGTCCTCCAGAAGATACAAAAATATACAAAAAGGACGCCCGCGTATTTTACTACGCGCGGGCGTCTTTCAGGTCTTTATCAGGCGTTCTTCACGGTCTCGACCAGAGCAGCAAAGCTCTGAGGATCGTTGATGGCCATCTCGCTCAGCATCTTGCGGTTCAGCTCGATACCTGCCTTCTTCAGGCCAGCCATGAAGGTGGAGTAGTTCATGCCCAGGGGACGAACTGCATTGTTGATGCGGCAGATCCACAGGTTGCGGAACTGACGCTTCTTCATGCGGCGGCCAGCCAGAGCGTAGTTGCCGCTCTTCATGACCTGCTGCTTGGCCATCTTAAAGTGCTTGCTCTTGCAGCCATAGAAGCCCTTAGCCAGCTTCAGCATCTTCTTACGACGTTTGTGAGTCATGGTTGCGCCCTTGATACGTGCCATTTTTTATATCTCCTTTAGTTATCTCTTAGAATGTCTTTGCCTGCGGCTCGCACTTAGGCGTAGGGCAGCATGCTCTTGATGGTAGCTGCGTTGGTCTTGTCAACGTAGTTGGGCTGACGGTAGCCACGGGTCAGCTTGGTGGTCTTCTTGGTCAGGATGTGGCTGCGGAATGCGTGACCGCGCTTGATCTTGCCGTTCTTGGTCAGCTTAAAGCGCTTCTTAGCGCCGGAATGCGTCTTCAGTTTCATCTTAGCCATTTTAGTTTCCTCCTAAAATTAGTCCTTATTGGGTTTCGGGATCAGCAGAATGGACATCGTGCGGCCCTCGAGCACCGGCGGCTTATCCATGCTTGCCTGGGGCAGAGCCTCGGCAAAGCGTTTCAGCACGTCAGCACCCAGAGCACTGTGCGCCATCTCACGGCCGCGGAAGCGGATCGAAGCCTTCACCTTGTGACCAGCGGCCAGGAACTTGGCAGTCTGGTTCAGCTTGGTGTTGAAGTCGTTGGTGTCAATATTGAGCGAAAGGCGGGTCTCCTTGACCTCGACCACTTTCTGGTTCTTCTTGGCTTCCTTCTCCTTCTTCTGCTGTTCAAAACGGTATTTGCCGTAATCCAGCACCTTGCACACAGGCGGGGTAGCCTGCGGTGCGATCTTGACCAGATCGAGCCCGGCTTCTTCTGCAGCGCGCATGGCCACCTGAATGGACACAACGCCCTTCTGCTCGCCATCGGCACCGATCAGGCGAACTTCACGATCACGGATCTGACCGTTGATCTCCAGTTCCTTCGACTTTCCAGCGGTAGCGATAATGAATGCACCTCCAAACAATAATCCATAGTGTTGCAATATTTGGCATAGAAAACGCGGCCGCCCATTTGCAGGACAGCCGCGCGAAATTTCACACAAAAGCGCAGTTCATTCAAAGAATCGAACCGTGTTTGGGTATAGCCCGGGGATTCCGACCCCACAAGGCGAGCGCGGCACAGGCCGTAGCTGCTTTCTTTACCGGAATAGTTTACCACACCCACAAAGCCCTGTCAAGCACTTTTACGCGATTTCAGGGAAAAATATTACTTAACCTCAATCAACTTCCCCAGCTCCAGCGAGTAGATGCCCTTATAGGTCACCGGTTTTGGGGCAAAGCGCTTGCTGATGGCAAGGGCATAGAGGTCAAGCTGGGTGCGATAGGCGGCAAGGAAGTCCGCTTCGGATTTTCGGCGGTCCGTCTTGTAATCCAGCAGCTCCAGGTGATCCGGGAACACCAGCACCAGGTCAGCGATGCCCTGCACCAGCACCTTTGCCTGTGCCACGGCAGCGCTGTCGGCGGGGGCAGTCCCCTGAGCGGCCAGCACCTCGGCGGCAGGCAGGGCCGTGATGAAGTCCAGCTCCCGCAGCACCTCATCTGCGGCACAGATGCGCGCAAAGGCTTCGCTCTCCACAAAGCGGCGGATGCGCCCTGCATCCAGCTTCTCCGCAATTTCGGGTGCGGTGAGCTTTGCTTCCACCTGCCGGTCGCGCTCGGCAGGGATCGCCATTTCCAGCGTGCCTGCCTGTTTTGCCGCTGCAAGAGCCATAAAATCGGCGTGCTCCAGGAAGGCGTGGAGGGCCGTGCCCATCTCGGCGGCGGTCAGGCCGTCCTTTGCCAGAAAGCCCGGGCGCTCCAGCGTGGTCTGCTCTGCCTTGTGGACGATGCCGGTCACGCTGACCTTGGCGGGCACTTGGGCCAGCTCCGCCGCAGGGTACTGCCAGGCAAAGCCCTGCCGCAGCATCTCGGTCAGGGCCGGGTCTGCCTGGGCCAGCGGCCTTTCCTCAGGTTCCGGGGCGGTCAGCTCCACGCCCTCGGGCAGCGCCTGCTGCACCGTCAGGGTGATGGTGCTCCCGGTATCCGCAAAGGGCAGTTCCAGATCCTCGGCCAGTCGGCGCAGAGGGCCGCCGTTGGGGTGGACAAGCAGGGCCGCGCGGAGCCAGTCGGCAAAGCTGCTTGCCTGTCGGCAGAGCGTCTGCCCCGCCCCGGCTTCGAGGAAGGCAGCCGCTCTGGTAAAGGGGTTGGAGGTCTTTCCGATGCCCAGCGGCACGGTCAGGATCAGCTTATCCTGCGCGCGGGTCAGCGCCACATAGAGCAGGCGCATCTGCTCACTGCGCATCTCGGCGGCGTGGACATTGGAAAGCGCCGTGTAAGCCGCCGTCTTGTACGCGCCCTCGCCCTCCTCGGGGCGCAGGCGCAGGCCCGCTCCATATATCCGATGCAGGAGCACCGGCTGGCGGGTATCGGCGGCATTGAAGCGCCGGGCCGTGTCGGCCACGAACACCACCGGGAACTGCAGCCCCTTGGAGCGGTGGATGGTCATCACGGTCACACAGCCGGGGCGGGAGCCGCCGGGCACGGTATCCTGCCCCGTGGAGCCTGCCAGCGCCGCGGCGTCAATGGCCCGCACCAGCGCCGAGATGCCGCCGGAGCCGGCCCCGGCACAGAAGGAAGCAAACCGCCGGGCATCCTCCCGGCGGCGGGCACCGTTTTCCATCACGCCCAGTGCGGCAAGGTAGCCGGTGGAAGCAAAGATCTCCTCCAGCAGCTGTTCTGCCGGGGCACTGCGGGCCATCCGGCGCAGCTCGGTCAGCCGGGCATAGAACGCCCGGACTTTTCCGGTAAAAGGGGTGTTCTCCCCGCTGTTCACGGTGAGCAGCAGCGCGCCGTAGAGGCTGATGCGCTGGGGGGCGTTTTCCCCCTGCTGCTTCTGGATCTCTTCGGCTCTGGCCCGCAGGCGGACAAGGTCGTCATCGGTGAAACCGAACAGCGGGCCCAGCATGGCGGCGGCAAGATAGATATCCTGCGCTGGGTTGTCAATGACCTTCAGCAGGGCGATGAGGGGCCGGATGTGGGGGGCATCCAGCAGGTTTTCGCGGGCATCCGCATACACCGGGATGCCCCGGGCGGTCAACGCTTCCACATAGGCCGGAAAATCATTGCGCGCCGCCAGCAGGATGCAGCAGTCCTCGTACTGCACCGGGCGGGTGGCACTGCCGTCCCGCACCGGCTCGCCGCTCTGCACCATCTCCTCGATGCGCCGGGCGATCCAGCCCGCGTCCGTTTCGGCGGTGTCATCGGGCAGGAAATGCGCCTCCACGCTGCCCGTGTATTCCCCGGGTGCCCCGCAGACCAGCCGCTGGCCGTCGCCGTAGGCCGTGTCACCGAGTTCCGGGGACATGAGCCGCTCGAACAGGAAATTGACCCCTTCCACCACCTGCGGAGCCGAGCGGAAGTTGGCATCCAGCGCCAGCATGGCATCGGTGCCGGGGGTACCCTCTGCCGGGCGGGGCCGCGCTGCGCCGCCGGGCAGGGCGGGCCAGCTGTCCAGTTTTTCCCGGAAGATGCTGGGGTCTGCCTGCCGGAAGCGGTAGATGCTCTGCTTCAGATCTCCCACCAGGAAGAGGTCGTCCCCCGCCGGGGACGCGAGGCACCGGTACAAGGCATCCTGCAGGGCGTTGGTGTCCTGATATTCATCCACCATCACGGCGGCGTAGTTCTGCCGGATGACCCCGCACAGCGCGGTGGGGGTGCCGTCCGGCTCACGGAGCAGGCGGAGGGCCTGATGCTCAAAGTCGCTGAACTCCAGCAGCTTCCGGTCCCGCTTTTTGGCCGAGAACCGGGCATCGAAATCCCGCACCGCCGCAAACAGCGCCCGCAGGCGGGGCTCCGCGGCCCTGCGGTCTGCCTCAGCTTCCTCCTCACTGCAGGGGATCAACTCAAGGATCTGCGCAAACAGGGCCGCGCCCTCATCGGCGCGGGTGCGGATGACTTTTTTGTGTTCGCCGTTCAGCCGCTTTTTCATTCCTTTCAGGCCGGGCAGTTCCTCCATGCCCAGCACATAGGGGGTCAGCAGATCGTAAAGCGGGGTCCACTCCCCCGCCACAGCCAGCTGTTCCACCCTGCCCAGCAGGGCGGCAGCCTTGTCCAGCCGTTCCTGTGCATCGGTATATTTTTCCAGCACGGCATTCTTTGCCTTTTCCCGGGCAGAGGGCGTTTTCTTTTCCTCGGCATCGGCCAGCTCCTGCTCCCGGTCGCCCGGGCAGTCAGCCAGCGTGGCGCGGAACAGTTCCCCTGCCGCCCTGGCACTGCGGGCAGCTTCGGCCAGCAGCAGATCATGCCAACAGGTGGCAGCAAAGCCATTTTCCTCCTGCCACGGAGCCAGAAATTCGTCCAGCTTTTTGTCGTAATCGGGCAGGGCGCGCAGGAAATCGTAGACATGCAGGATCGTCTCGCCCGCCGCACGGTCGGTGCGACCCTTGCCGTAGAGGTCGGCAAAGGCGCAGAAATCCGGGTCGCGGTAGGCATTTTCCAGCGTCTCGCTCAGGGCAGAGGCCCGTAGGAGCTCCACACTGCCGGGGTCTGCGGGGGAAAAGTCCGGCGGGATATCCAGCGCCTGAAAGTGCTTGCGCAGCAGGTCCAGACAGAAGGCATCGATGGTGCAGATGGGCGCGCGCTGCAGCAGCATCCGCTGGCGGCGCAGCGCGCCATTGCCGGGTTCCGCCTGGCTGCGCTTCAGAAGCGCCTGCCCGATGCGTGCCCGCAGCTCTGCCGCCGCCGCATTGGTAAAGGTAACGATGAGCAGACGGTCCGCATCCACGGGATGCTCCGGGTCGGTGATGAGCCGGACAGCCCGCTCGGTCAGAACAGCCGTTTTGCCGCTGCCCGCCGCCGCGCTCACCAGCAGCGCGCCGCCCCGGTCCTCGATGGCGGCCCGCTGGGCGGGGGTCCACTTGGGTTCACTCATGCCTGTTCCTCCTCTCCCTCTTCGGGCTGCCCGGGAGCCTCAAATGGCTTTGCGGGGGCCTCCAGTGCCCGCTCCCCGATGCCGGTCTCGTGGCAGCAGACAAAGCCGTAATCACACCACTGGCAGGGGCTCCGGCCCGCGACCAGCGGCTCGGCGGCGATCTGACCCTCATAGAGCTGCTGGCCCATCCGGGTCACAAGATCATCCAGATGCAGCTGGATGCGGTTCAGCTTGGCGATGTCTGCCCGCTTGTCCTTCTGGTAGGGGCTGGGCGCGCCTTTGTAATAGGAGAAGGGCAGGTATCTGCCGGTCTCGTCGGCATCCATGGCATCGAACAGCTTCTGCTCGTCCCGCACCAGACCGTCCAGCTTGTATTCCACACTGTGGGCCGCCTTTTCGCGGGTGGTGGTCTCAGGGGCCGGGTCAGCCAGCAGGTAGAGCACACCCGCCGGTTCCGCCCCCGTAAAGCGGCCGCTTTTATCCCGGGTCAGGCTGAACAGGTAGAGCAGCATCTGGCAGTCCAGACCACAGTAGACTTCCTTCAGGTCCAGCTTTTTGGTGCCGGTCTTGTAGTCCACCACCCTCACCCAGCGGGTGCCGTCCTCCTCCACCCACTCGTCGGCACGGTCCACGGTGCCCACCAGCTGGACGGTGCGCCCGTCCGACAGGTGATACACCTGGGCAGGCACGGCATCCTCGCCCCGGCCGATCTTCAGCTCACAGGCCACGGGCTTGAAGCTGGACTGCCGCTGCTCATCCCGCAGGTAGAGCAGCAGGCTTGTCATGCTCTTTTTCAGGCGGGAGAGCAGATAGGCAAAGCGGGCGGTATCCTCGGGCAGATAGCGTTTGGCGTACTCGTCCACCAGCAGCGCGGCAAGGCTCGCCATGGCCTCATCGTCCAGCTCCATAAAGGGCTGCAGCGCCGCCATGGGGTTGTCCGGGCCGGGGTGAGGGTCCAGCGCCATCTGCAGCACCCAGTGCATCAGGGTACCGCTCTGGTCGGCGGAAAGCTCGGCCCGGCGGCGGGGCCTGAGCCCCAGCACATACTGCAAAAAGTAGCCGTAGCGGCAGGTATAATATTTTTCCAGCTGACTGGGCGAAATGCGCAGCTTCCGCCCCAGCAGCGCTTCCAGCGCAGGCAGGTCATGCACCTGCCGGGGGGCAGTGTCGGCCATCCGGCGCAGCAGGGCAAGGCCCTGCGGCTCGGTCTCGCCGGGGGTGTGCAGAGCTTCTGTCAGGCTGGCACGCTCGGTCTCCGTCAGGGGCCAGCCGCCGCCCAGACAGTCCAGCCCATCCGCGGGAGTGGCCGCAAGGTCCGTCAGTTCCAGCTCCGGGGCAGCAGGGGCCAGCGCCTCCACGAGGGGTTCCAGCGCAGCGCAGAGGGTCTGCCCCTGCCCCTTGGGCCAGCTGAGCCACAGCCCCTTTGCAGGAGCGGTCAGGGCCTTGTAGAAGCAGACCTGCTCACGCACCACACGGTTCTCAAAGCAGTCGGGCAGGTCGATCTCCTGCGCCATCAGGGCATCGCGGTCGGCGTGGGTCAGCAGACCCACCTCGCCGGGCGCGGCCGGGAATTCCCCCTCGGCCAGCCCCAGCACAAACACATAGTCCGGCGCGTCCAGACGCATCTTGCCTGCGCTGGCCAGCACCACCGCGTCCAGGGTCTGGGGAATGTGCCCCAGGTCGGACGAGCGGAGCAGCAGCCCGAACAGGTCCTCGTATTCGGCCACGGTCACGGTCTGCTCCCCCAGCAGATGAGCCATCTCGTTCAGCAGTCCCATGACTACGTTCCACTCCCGGGCGGCTTCCTCCGCCGCCGGGATGCCCCGGCCCGCGCGGATGGCCTTTACCTGAGCGGCCTGCTGTTCCTCAGCCCCCAGCGTTTTCAGGCAGAAATACACCGCCCGGCTGATGGCCTCAGCATTGACCCCGCGCACCTTGGCCCGGAATGCATCCACCGCCCCCACGAGCAGGGCACGGGCATGTTCTGCCCGCTCCCGGTTGCGGAGGTCCTCTTCGGTCAGCTCCTGTTCCCCAAAACCCTTGGGGCTGCGCTCAAACTTCTCCCGCCAGGCCGCCGCCGTAGGGGCCCAGGTGTAGGCATAGTTTTCCAGCGCGCAGACCTGCTCCTCGCTCAGGGCACACAGGCCGGTCTTGGCAAGGGTGGTCAGGTTCTCGGTCAGGTCGGCTCCCCGGGCGATCTCCAGCAGGGCCCGCACCGCCGTGGCCGGGGCGCTGAATTCCGGGGTGGTGGGTTCATCGCAGTACAGGGGGATCTCCGCCATCCGGAATTCATACCGGACAGCGGCACGATACTTGGCGATATCGCGGCAGACCACAGCGATCTTTCCGCACCGCACGCCCTGCCGCATCAGCCGCCGGATGGCACCGGCAGCGGCACGGGCCTCCTCCTCCCGGCTGGGCGCGGCAAAGAGCCGCACCTCGTCCGCCGGGGCATCCGCGATGCAGCTGCCGGTTTCCAGCAGCTCTGCCACTGCGGCAAGGCCTGGGGCATTCCGGTGGCGCAGATCCTTGCGCAAAAGCTGCGGAACGGCCACCTCCGCCCCATTTTTCCGGGCCAGCTGGCGCAGCTGCGCCGCCACCTGCTTGGCCCCGGAGAACAGGCTCAGGTCACCGGGCAGCAGGGGGGCGCCATCATCGCAGAGGGCCACCGTTACGCTGGGCAGCGCCGCCAGCAGGGCCCCCAGCAGCCGCTTTTTGGGCGCGTTGAAGGTATCGAACTCATCAATAAATACCGCCCGGTCCCGCAGAAACTCCGGCAGGCTGTGCCGGGCCAGTACTTCCTCCAGCCGGGCTCCAGCCAGCTCCAGCCGGTCAGAGGGG
>OHYW01000106.1_pt1 | contig 24001 bp, 16 predicted proteins | sample 1580441 | NCBI WGS metagenome assembly OHYW01 (sample SAMEA3882508, study PRJEB24775) | human gut metagenome | biome: human-associated habitat; feature: intestine environment; material: feces | place: Netherlands | collected 2009/2010
AGAAAAACTGTAATCTTATCGTCTGTGTTTCCGAAGGTATTCACGATGCTGACGGCACCTTCATCTGCGAATACGACAGTTCTGTAGGTACAGATACTTTTGGTCATAAGATGCTTGCCGGATGCGGCAAATATCTGGAAAATCTTGTGCGCAGCCGCCTTGGTGTCAAAGCACGCTCCGTTGAACTTAATGTCAGCCAGCGCTGCTCTGCTACATTAATTTCCGCAACAGATCAGCAGGAGGCCATTGCCGCCGGAAAATTCGGTGTACAGGCTGCCCTTGACGGAGAAACAGGAAAGATGGTTTCTTTTATCCGCCAGACAGACACAGCAGGATCCTATCAGATGGTTTGCGGACTTGAAGATGTCAACGCCATCTGCAATGAAGGTTACGTCGTAGAAAGTGTACTCGTCGTCTTCTGTTGTTCCAAGGTCTCTGATGGAAGCCTGTTTTGCTTCTTCGTATTTCTCACTGCCAGCTTCAAGCTTTACAGCGTTCATTTCAGCGTTTTCCGGAAGAGCTGTCTCATCAAACACTTTTGCAGTGATAATGACTTCTTCGTTCTCGAAACGGAAATCGGAATCTACGGTAGTTTCTACTGCATCTCCAACTTCACCGGTTCCATCGGTAAACTCTGCTGGGTCAGCTTCTGCGGAGCTATCTGTGAAACCATCAACAAAAGCGGCTTCTTCTGCTGTTTCCCCGGTCTGGAACTCATCCTGAGATTCTTCTGCCTGAGGCTCTTCTGTCTGAACTTCCTCGATCTGTGCAGCTTCCGGCTGAACCTCTGTCTGAGTCTGCTCTGGCTGAACTTCTTCCACATATACAGCTTCATCACCTGTGGTAAAAGCATCCATCTCTGCAAGTGCCTCCGCATCTGTAAATCCTTCCGCGGAAACTACTGTATATCCTGTCACCAGCATTGTCGCTGAAATCATAACTGCCATTGCTTTTTTTAATGTATTCTTTCTCATAATGGAAACCTCCTGAAATCTATAAAGTCATTCCCAAATGTAATATCCTTTAATTTGACTTCATTATACCAGTAGGGCTGTTTCGTCAACTCTTTCTTCGGGATGTTTTTCCACTTTTCAAAAAAGTTTTTTTACTTTTTTTGCAAAACCAGAACCACAGGACTATTCTGTAGTTTCCTTAATTGCGCAGGAAGCTAAGGGGCACCTGCAAAAAGGCGATCCGCTTTGTGTGCGGACCGCCTTCATTTGTACTTGCTTTGTTATGGTTCCAATCTGATCAGAAACTTTGTTTTGCTTTACTGTCTTTTGTTTCTTCTGCGGCGTCTTTCAGTCTCGGCTGCAAGCATTGCAGCTGCAAGAAGAAGCATCAGATAAGTTCCGATCGGGGTATCATCTCCGGTCTTCGGTGATTTGCTACCGCCGTAGCCGCCGGAATGATTTTCGGAGCCACCGCTATTTCCACCATCGGAAGAAGGAGTAGGTGTTGGTGTTGGTGTTTCTGTTACTGTGCTTTCTTCCTGGTTGGTGATGACAACTTCTGCTGTCATATTCGTTTCATCAAATGTAACAGAATCTGCACTTACGGTAACTTTATATCCAAAGCCTTCGGAGCCTGCAATTGGTTTTCCGTTGGAATCAGTTTCCGTTACATACAGGGTTACCTTTGCTCCTGACTGGGCAAGACCAACATTGATGATCTCACTTACTTCATAGCCACCGTCCATATCAAGCTTGATAATGTTCTGCTCAACCTGCTGGGAAAGCTGTGTATGAGCTGCATCATCAAAGATACCTGCATAGAATACCTCGTTGCTGTTTCTGGTGCCTCCATCTGCACCAAGAACCTTCTTGGTAATTGTCAGCTGACCCTGTTTGTAGAATCCATCTGGCGGGAAGCTGCTGAACACGTTTTCAAAGGAAACGGTTGTTGTTCCATCGGCTTCGGTTACTGTTGTGGAGTTACCATTGCCAAATACAGCTTCATAGACGGTTCCATCTGCAAGAGCGCCGATCGTCTGAGAAGTTCCATCCTGTGTACACTCTGCAATGTAGTATGTCTTGCCTGCCTTAATATTCTCTGAGAATACTACGGTGGAAGCATCTGCATTCTTGAATACAAGAGCTTTCACATCAGAAACTCTCTGTGTGCATTCTTTATCAGAATACAGGGCTACATAGAAGGTCTGATTTCTTGCTGCCAGACCTTCACCAATATAGGTAAGTTTCTTTGTCACTGCAATAGATGCTGAGGTTGCCAGTTTATCCTGTACAAGTAAAACACCATCCTTGGAAACAGCTGTTGTTTTTTCTGCATCTACTGTTCCGTCTTCTTTCAGAACAAAAGTAGTGTCGCTTGTAAGTAAATATCCGTCTGGAGCTACAGTCTCACGAAGAGTGTAAATCTTACCGGTTTTCAGTTTCTCGGTAACATGAGCTTCCTTGGTGGAATCCCACTCGTCTACTACGTTTCCATCCTGGTCAATGATCTGGATGTGAGCACCTTCCAGCTCTTTCCCATCGGAAATATCTACTTTGCTTACTTTTACAGAAGTTCTGCTGTCTTCTACCAGAAGGGTTCCATCCGCTGAGATGGTTGTGCTGGTATTATCTTTGTCAAGAGTTCCATCCTCCTTCAAGCTAAAGACTGTGTCAGCTGTAATAGTATAGCCATCTGGCGCTACGGTCTCGCGAAGGGTATATTTCTCACCGGTCTTAAGACCTGTTACTTCATGAGATTCCCAGGTGGAATCCCACTCGTCTACTACATTTCCATCTTTGTCAAGGATCTGGATATGAGCACCTGCCAGTTCTTTCTGGTCGGTAATATCCACTTTGCTGATCTTAACAGATGTGATTGTATTGGTAATGATAAATCCTTCTGTGGCATTTCCTGTTACTGTGGAAATATAGCCAGCTGTTTTGCCAATTTCTTCTACTGTGTAGACAATATCCTTTCCAGCCTTCTTCTCATCAAGTTCGGACCAGGTGTAAGTCCACTTGTTCTCTGCGTTCAGGGTAATTTCCTCGCCGCTGTTTTCTCCATCGGCTTTCAGCTGAACCTTGATTTCCTTCGGTCTGTGACCGCCGCGGTCATCGTTATCAGCCCATGACTTGGTAACTGTGACGCTGGTCTTTCCTGGTGCATAGCTATTGGTGATATCGTAGCCGGTGATCTCAGTTGTGTAATCTGCAACTGCATCCTCGGTTACCGTGTATACAATTTCTTTTCCAGCCTCATATTTCGGCAGTTTTTCGAAGCTGTAGGTCCAGTTTCCATTTTCGTCTGCGGTTACGGTCTGGCTGTCTTTCTCCTCGCCGTTTGCAAGAAGTCTTACAGTGATGCTCTCCGGACGTTTGCCATCCTGATTGTCGGCATCGTTCCAGGTCTTGGAGCCCTTCACCTCAGTTGTCTCGGTTGTGTAAGTGTTGGTGATGTTAAATCCGTCTACACTTGTTTCATAACCTTCCACTGCTTCCTCGGTTACGGTGTAGGTAATTTCCTTGCCATTTGCATATTTCGGCAGGTCTTTAAAGGTGTAGGTCCAGTTTCCTGCTTCGTCTGCTTTTACAGTCTGGCTTGCTACGATCTCTCCGTTTGCAAGAAGGTTGACGATAATGCTCTCTGGACGCTTGCCATCCTGATTGTCTGCGTCATCCCAGGTCTTGGTTACGGTGATGGAAGTTGTTTCTGGAGCGTAGGTGTTAGTCAGAGTAGTTACAGTTCCGTTCTTGCTGTTGTCGGTAAGTTCGTAACCTTCTGGGAGAGTTTCCTCTGTCCAGGTGTACTCGATTGCTTTTCCGTCTGCTTTTTCCGGAAGGTCAGATATAGTCTGTTTCCAATTGTTCTCGACGCTCAGGGTAACGGTCTTTCCGGTTTCTTTACCGTCTGCAAGAAGACTTACGGTAATGCTCTCCGGACGTTTTCCATCCTGATTTTCAGCGTCGTTCCAGATCTTGGTTACTGTTGCACTGGTCTTTCCTGGAGTGTAGCTGTTGGTGATGTTGCTGCCATCGTAGGTTGTAGTGTAATCAGTTACTTCCTCCTCAGCTACGGTGTAGGTGATTTCCTGGCCATTTGCATATTTCGGCAGATCTTTGAAGGTGTAAGTCCAGTTTCCTACTTCGTCTGCAGTTACGGCCTGGCGAGTTTTCTCTGTGCCATTTGCAAGAAGGATTACAGTGATGCTTTCCGGACGCTTGCCATCCTGGTTGTTTGCATCGTTCCAGGTCTTGGTTCCGGTAATCTCGGTGGTCTCTGGCTGATGAGTGTTAATGAAATTATAGCCATCACTCTCGGTTGTGTAGCCATCGACTGCATCCTCAGTTACGGTGTAAGTGATTTCCTGTCCGTTTGCATATTTCGGAAGGTCTGTGAAGCTGTAGCTCCAGTTTCCGTCTGCATCAGCACTTACACTCTGGCTCTTAAGCTTAGTTCCGTCTGCAAAAAGGTTTACGGTAATGCTCTCTGGACGTTTTCCATCCTGATTATCTGCATCTTTCCAGGTCTTGGTTCCGGTGATGGAAGTAAGCTCTGGAGTATGAGTGTTGGTCAGAGTGGTTACCGTTTCGTTCTTGGAAGTTCTTGTCAGGCTGTAGCCTTCTGGAACATTAACCTCGGTCCAGGTGTAGGTGATATACTCTCCATCTGCTTTTTCCGGAAGACCAGTTATCGTCTGTGTCCAGTTGTTCGCAGCAGTAAGAGTAACAGTTTTGTTAGTTGGCGTTCCATTTGCAAGGAGAGCTACGGTAATGCTCTCTGGACGAATGCCATCCTGGTTGTCAGCATCATCCCAGATCTTGGTTACAGACGCGCTGGTCTCACCTGGGGTGTAGCTGTTGGTGATGTTGTAATTATCATCAATAGTCGTTGTATAACCAGGTACTGTAAGCTCGCTTACCGTGTAGGTAATTTCCTGACCGTTTGCATATTTCGGCAGATCGGTGAAGCTGTAGGTCCAGTTATCGTCAGCTGTTACGGTCTTGGTGTCTGTAATTATGCCATTTGCAAGAAGGTTGACGGTGATGCTCTTTGGACGTTTGCCATCCTGATTGTTGGAATCGTTCCAGGTTTTGGTTCCGGTGATGTCGAGGGTTGCTGGTTTATGAGTGTTGGTGATGTTGTAGCCTTCTACCTTAGTCTCATAATCTGCAACTGCTTCCTCTCCTACTGTGTACTTGATTTCAGTTCCTGCTTCGTACTTCGGCAGGTCTGTGAAGCTATACGTCCAGTTGGTTGCTGCTGTTACATCAAGGCTCTTCACTACATTTCCATTTGCAAAAAGGCTGATCTTGATGCTGGTTGGACGTTTGCCATCTTGATTATTCGCGTCGTTCCAGGTCTTTGTTCCAGTGATGGAAACTTTTTCCGGAGCGTAGGTGTTAGTCAGGGTGGTTACAGTTCCGTTCTTTCTGGTGTCGGTCAGTTTGTAGCCTTCTGGCATGCTTCCCTCTGTCCAGGTGTACTCGATATCTTTTCCACCAGCCTTCTTTTCCAGATTCCCTACAGTTGCGCTCCAGTCATTCGCTTCTTTCAAAGTTACAGTATCCACTACTGCATTTCCATTCATCAGGTTTACGGTCAGTTCAACCGGGCGGGTTCCGTCCTGGTTGTTGCTATCATTCCATACCTTCTTGACCGTTGCTTCTGTCTTCTCAGTTTCATGGGTATTTGTGATCGTATACTCCGTCTTGTTTTCATTGGCTGTTACCGTCTTAGTATAGCCTCCCGGCACGCTTACTTCGTCTACACTGTACTCAATCTCGGTTCCGCTTGCCTTCTTCGCAAGACCATTCCAGGTATGGGTCCAGTTGTTTGCCTCATTCAGCTCTACCGGCTCTCCGCTCTCTTTACCGTCTGCTTTCAGCTGTACGGTGATGGAGTCTGGACGGATTCCGTCCTGGTTGTCACTGTCCGTCCATACTTTTCTTACGCTTACACTGGTCTCTTCCGGCGCATATTTATTAGTCAGCGTGGTTACGGTTCCGCTTGTCACACTTCCTTCAAGGCTGTAGCCTTCCGGCATGCTTCCCTCGCTCCAGCTGTAGCTGATGACCGTTCCGTTTTCCTTCTTTGGCAGGTTGGATACAGTTGCTTCCCAGCCGTTCTCTTCACTCAGGGTTACCGTAGACACTACTGTATTTCCATTCATCAGGTTTACGGTCAGTTTAGCCGGGCGTTTTCCGTCCTGATCATTGCTGTCGTTCCATACCTTCTTGACCGTTGCTTCTGTTGTCTCGGTCACATGGGTATTGGTGATCACATATTCCGTCTTGGCTTCATTTGCGCTTACCGTCTTGGTATAACCTTCTGGTACGCTCACTTCGTCCACCGTATATTCAATGTCCGTCTTGTTTGCTTTCTTCGCAAGTTTGGTCCAGGTGTGGCTCCAATTATTCGCTGCATTCAGGTCTACCGGGGCTCCGCTTGCTGTTCCGTCTGCATAAAGCTGTACTGTCACACTTGCAGGTCTGATTCCGTCCTGGTTGCTGCTGTCATCCCATACCTTCCTTACACTTACGCTTGTTTCTTCCGGTGCATAGGTGTTCGTCAGGGTGGTTACCGTTCCATCCACGGAAGTATCAGTCAGGCTGTAGCCTGTCGGCATGCTTCCCTCACTCCAGCTGTATGCGATATCGGTTCCGTTGGCCTTCTTCGCAAGTCCGGTCACTTTCGCTGTCCAGTTATTTCCAGCATTCAGGGTAACCGTCCGTACCACCGTGTTTCCGTTCATCAGGTTCACGGTCAGTTCTGCCGGGCGTTTTCCGTCCTGGTCATTGCTGTCGTTCCATACCTTCTTGACCGTTGCTTCTGTTGTCTCGGTCACATGGGTATTGGTGATCACATATTCCGTTTTCGCTTCGTTTGTGCTTACCGTCTTGGTGTAGTCTGCCGGTACGCTCACTTCGTCCACCGTATATTTAATGTCGGTCTTATTTGCTTTCTTCGCAAGTCCGCTCCAGGTGTGGCTCCAATTATTCGCCGCATTCAGGTCTACCGGGGCTCCGCTTGCTTTTCCGTCTGCATAAAGCTGTACGGTGACGGAATCCGGGCGGATTCCGTCCTGGTTGTTGCTGTCATTCCATACCTTCTTGACACTTACACTGGTCTCTTCTGGTGTATCTTTTCTATTAGAAATCTTTACAGTTCCAGATTTTTCCTGATCACCAGGGAAACTATTTTTGTGAATTTCGGCTCCGCCCTGATAAACGTTTTTAGCATAAATGGAACACATTCCATTATTATTCATATATGAGCCTTCTGGAACAAGGGCAAATCCGCCCATCTTCTTTCCAGTATCTTTCACATATCCCTTATATGGAGTTCCATCTTCATTTACGAAGTTCCAAATTGTTCTTTTTGCAATTTGTTGACCTTTACTATTCGGATCCAGTTCGCTTTCTTTTTTACCAGCAACATCAACTATTTCATTTCCAACATAAAGTACTTCTGTCGCAACATCAAGTTCATTCATGCCACTTGGAATCATAACATTGATCACAAGAGCTTGATTATCTCTAACTGCTGGAAGATTTAATCGGTGCTGTTTCAGATCACTTGGGGTTAAATAAACAACTTGTGCTGAATCTGTAGATTTCGCCTTAGCAAGTTTCTTTGATAATCCAGATACTGTTGTTAAAATATTAGTAATGTTAATCAGAGAATCGAATTCTGCTGCGGTAACCTTCTTAACAGCCCCCTTATCGGTCGTCACCTCTGACGTTGTTACAAATAAATTGTTTGAGCTATTTGCAGTTAAACTTGTAACCCCTTCAATCACTTTCGCAAATGAAGTTGTATCATAGTTCATTAAGCCTTTTAAACCTTCTGAATAATCATAAGAAACTGTATAGTCTCCTATTTTTCCTCCATCTTCAAGAATATTTCCTTTTTCATCTAATTCATATACTTCATATGCACTTTTTGCATCCTTAATTGTATACGAGGTAGAGCCAACTCCGTTAGCATCAGTTGTAATGGTTACATCTGCGACTTTATTCTTGTTTGCATCAACTATTCTAAAGTTAAAAGTTTTTGCAGCTGCTGGATTAACTGATTTTTCAATATTAATTGTAAGATTAATTTTCTTTTCAGTTCCCTGTGCTCCAACCGGGTTTCCATTTCCTTTAAATTTATCTACAGCAAAATTTCCCTCAAAATGCATGGATTGCTCGAAATAATTCGCAACAACCATAAATTGGCTTGCATCTTTCAAGCCATCTTTTATATCAGCATAAGAAATAGAATTATTTCCCATCTGAGTTGCATTAATAACAACTGTGTCATGTGAAGAGTCTACTGTGTATCTGTCATTAATTGCAATTGTAAACTGATAATCAAATGTCTGGCCATTATCGACTTCTGACAAAGCGTTATTTGTATCCCAATTATTTTGTTTCTGACCTTCTACGTTTGGATTTTGATCTGGACGAGCAATTGCAAGCACTGCTTTATATTCACCAGTTTCTATGCTCTTCTGTCGATTACCATTATTATCATACAGCGCATCAAATGTTGCCTCGCCAATTCCATTTTCTACAGTTATTTTTTTAAACTGATGTAATCCATCTTTTTCAATCTTCGCATAGTATGTACCATTCTGACTTGTTGCAACGTTTCCCTGCGAATCCACAAACTGTAATCTCAGCTTAAAACTACTCAGACCTTGATCTGCGATAATAAAAGTACTAAAACTATCCGTTGTTAATGTTACTTCCTTAATTTTTCCTTTTTTATTCAGTTCAACATTATCCGTTACATCTTCCAACTGATCCAGGTTTTCATCCAAATGTAATACCTGTACACTGTCTTCTGTTGTTTCATTTGATAATTTCTGAGCCTTTTTATAAGAAATGTTTACGGAAACCTGACTTTCTGCTGGCTCGATTTCGTTTCCGTTCTCATCTTCAAAATGCATATCATAAATCAGATAACTATCATACAGAACATTCTCTAACTCTTCATATTCTTTCAGTTTCTGTTCTGCATACGCATAACCATCCTGATGATCTGCTTTATTCATTTTTGTGACAACAAATTTGGCGTTGTCCGGTACTGCATCGGCATTTTCCAACGTTGCAGTTACCGTTACCTTAGAATCCTCATAGGTATATACCGTCTGCTGATTTTCCGTCTCCGCGGCCGCACTCTTCTGCTTCACCCTTCCCACCGTCGCCGCAAACGTCGTCACAGATGAATCAGCCATGATCATCACGAGAGCGAGAAACAGTGCCAGAAATCTTCTTAAATACCCATTCTTTTTCATAATGTCTCATTCCTTTCTTTGGATATGTAGATTTATTTTAACCGAATCGGGAATTATTTTCGGTTGCATGATAGATAGTATATGATTTTTAAATATATTCTATCACTTTGCCTCTTTCTCCAACTCTTTCATTTTCCGAAAGAGTTGCAAAAACGAGCGATTTCCTATGGCATTTTTAGCATTTTTCAAGTCTTTTCCATAAATCAGGAGCAAATGAGTTCATACTCATCACAAATCACATCGTAGACCATAATTTATCCCTCCATTTCACACATCTCTCCAATGGATGCCACATAGAAATCAACCTGAGTGAATTTCTTATCGCCAGAGAGCTTATTGAATTTTTTTGCAATTCGTTTGGAAACGATGGGGCAGTTCTCCTGGCTGATTTCGATCAGCATGACAATATACTGCCGGACATTGTATCTGGTGTAAAAATCACCTTTTCGTATGGATGACTGGATAGCCTGTCTGAGAAGTTCGGACTTTTCACGTTCCTTCTCCTCCGAAACATGATCCGCCTTATAGTCCAGTGTGCAAAGCATAACAAACACGGATAAACCGGAGCGCTCCACCATACGGCTGAATACATGATAGATGTCAACAAAGCTGGGAAACGGAAAGAAATATGCTCCTACTGCAGCATCCTTTTCCCGAAGTCTTTCCTTGATATCGCTAAGGGCACCTGCTGCCTGTGAAGTCCGTTCTCCCATCAGCTTGAAACGCTTTAACAATCTCTCCGAAGGGGCCACTCCCATTTCATCGAATAAAAGCTTTTCGGTGTTTTGGTAAACTTCAAGGCCTTCCTTATATCGGGACATTCCGATCAGGCTGTCGATTTCCCAGACCTGCCACTCGTCAAAGGGATAAATTTCGGCGGCTCTGTGCGCCACTTTATGCAGATCTTCATACCGTTCATGCCCCTTCAGCCAGCGGCACAGCTCCTCTGTAACACGGAAGTACTCATCTCTGCACCGGACATTCTCCACAGCGACCCATTGCTCCCCGATCATATCCGGGAGAAATTCACCTTTATAAATTTTCCAGGCCTGCATCCAGAGATGGAGCTTGTCCTCTTCCTGTTTCTCCTTTTTTTCTTTCTCTATCAGTTTCCGGAACTCATTTACATCAACCTGAACTTCAATATTTCCGTCCCAACAGCACATTCCGGACTGGATATTTATGTATTTGCTATCTGGAAGTCCAATATCCTTCAGCTGTTTACGAAGTCTGAAAATGGTGTTGTTCAGGCTTCCGTTCTTATTCTCCACCTCAACTCTTCCATAAAGGGCATCTATCATAGCAGCTTTGGAAATTCCGCCGTCTTCGGTATGAAACATAAGCAGCTGAAAAAGCTGTGTAGTCTTCGATGCTTTATTTCGATCCAGTACCAGTTCTTTTCCCTTATATTCCAACGAAAAGGTTCCAAGCATGCGAACCTTTAATACGTTTTTTTCCATATACTTTTCTCCATAACTAAAATAATTCTAGAACGTATTTATTGCAGACGTAATTAGCAATAGCCTTTTATTTCCTTATTAATTATAATACGACTTTTTTACATAATAACACCAGAATAAAAAAAGAACTATTAACATTTGGTTAAAAAAAGGCAGAAGTTTTCGTTACATGTACTGAAAACTTCTGCTCTTACTGCTTCTTTATTCTGTTACTTCGTACTGCCTCAATTCATATTTCAGTTTGGTGCCCTCTTTGATTTCTATTAGCAAAAGGACTCCGGGCACCGGCTTCTCACCGGCATGTCCTCGCTTTTTACGTATCTTGCGTTAAATTCCATATTGATCTGGCGAAGCTCTTTCTTCCCATCAATGTATTCCTGATACATCTCAGCCAGCCCTGCCATACAACCGTCGCAGTTCGCCTCAATATTTCCAAGGGATTCTGCAACAATCTTCTCCCGCTCCTCACGGGTAGTTTCTGCGATTAAATATCCCGCCATCTTTACGCCTCCACTTTCTCAGGTAAATTTCATTATCTCTATTATAGCGTACTCCTTAACAATTTCAACTTTAACTTCCATAACCACTTTAGAATTAATTGATAAATCCACCTGCAAAAACTGTTTATTTTCTCGTTTATGTGTTATATTATATCTACCTTATATTAGTCAGGAGGACTTTATGCAGAAAAAAAGAGTAGGTGTGATTACCTTCCATAACTACGACAATTACGGTGCCATCCTGCAGAGCTATGCGCTTCAGAAAAAGCTGCAAGAAATCGGCACTCAGCCGGAAATTATTGATTACCGCTGCGACTATATCAGCAATCCTTTCCGCCTTGTAAACCTGAAAAAGAAAGGACTTTTTAACTATATTTACGGGGCAATCGGCCATATCTGCTACATTCCCCGCCGTTTCAAATGCAACAAATTCCGTAAGCATATGCGCTACAGCCAGCCTGTCATTCAGGGTAAAATGCAGCCGGTAGCTGGCAAATACGATATTTATATTGCTGGAAGCGACCAGATTTGGGATTACAAGCTTACCAATTTTGACACTACCTATTTCCTTGATTTTGTAAAAGAGGGAAAAAAGAAATGCAGCTATGCCGCAAGTATCGGTGAAAATCTTCCGCCGGAAGAATACCAGCAGAAATACAAAGAACTGCTTTCCGATTTTGATGAAATTCTGGTTCGTGAAGACTATGGGGCTGACATTGTAGAGAATCTCACAGAGAAGCGTCCTGAAGTGGTCTGCGATCCTACCCTTCTTCTCACTGCGGAAGAGTGGGATAAGCTTCTGGTTGAGCCAAAATATAAAGAAAAATACATTCTGGTTTACCAGCTGGGAATTAACAAAGAAATCGTAGACTTCGCCCGCCGACTCCACAATAAGACCGGCTACCGTATTGTATACATTCCTTTCCCATTAGTCGGACTTCTGAAATGTGACTGCAAGATCACAGTTGGTCCTGCAGAGTGGATGGGACTTTTCAAAAATGCAGAATATGTAGTTTCTGATTCTTTCCATGGTGTTGTTTTTGCCCTTATTTTTAACCGCAAATTCTTCGCCAAGGTAAACGGTCATCACATGAACCGCCGTGTTCAGCAGCTTCTTAATCTGGTGAAGCTTACCGATAGAACTATGGATGATGTTTCTTACGAGAAGCTTACCGAAGAAATTGATTTTACTTATGCAAATGAGCAGATTGCCCGCTTCCGTGAGCACTCTATGGAACAGCTGCGCCAGATGACATCTGAGGATTAAGCAGCGATTACCAATAAATGGAGATTTTTAGCAAATGAATAAAGAAAAAAATGTAAAAAAAGCCTTTTTATGGAATATGATCGGAAGTACCTGTTACTCAGGCTCCTCCTTTTTGTATCTCCTGGTGGTAACTCGTGTGTGTGGCGCACAGCTGGCAGGGTTTTATTCCTTAAGCTACGCTACTGCACAGCTGCTTCTGCAGGTGGGACGCTATGGTGTCCGCACCTATCAGGCCACGGATCTGGAGCACAAATATATTTTTTCCGAGTATAAGGTTTCCCGCATTATCACCTGTGCACTGATGATGCTGTTTGGAATTATTTACAGTTCCTTCAGCTTCAAAGGCGAATATATTATCATCAGCACTTTTATTATTATGATGAAGATGATTGATGCGGTGGAGGATGTTTTCCACGGAAATCTTCAGCAAAAGTACCATGTTGAGCAGATGGGAAAAATGCTGGCGGCGAGAAATCTGTATTCCGCAGTTTTTTTCACCGCTATGCTTATTATCACCAAGAACCTGTACTGCACCTGTGTTGCTACTTCTACAACCTCCCTTATTCTGTGTCTTATCATTAACTCACAGATGACCAGAAAATACGTTGGTCATGAAGAGGATGGACGCAAGCTTCAGATGTCTCATGTGTGGGAGTTACTTCGAACCTGTACCCCTATGTTTATCGGTACTTTTCTTTCCCTGCTGCTCTACAACATTCCAAAATACGCAATGGCTGGCGTTATGACAGATGAATATCAGACTTACTATAGCATTCTGTTTATGCCTTCTTTTGTGATTTCGCTGATGTGCGAGTTCGTGTTTAAGCCTACCATCACCACCATCGCAGAATTATGGTGGGAAAATAATGTGAAAAAGTTCACACTGTACATACTGCGGATCATTGGCATCATCCTGGTCTGCTGTGTAGCTGTTGTGGCTGGAGGGCATCTCATCGGTCGAACATTGCTGGAGATTATTTACGGCGTGGATCTTTCCCCATATAAGCTGCATTTCGTAGTTCTGCTTATCGGCGGAGGAATCAGCGCGGAAGTCTACATGATCTACAATATCCTTATCGCTATCCGCTGGGGAAAATGCCTGCTTCCAGTTTATTCCATAACCGCAATTATTACCATCACAGCTGCCCGGATTCTGGTGCAGCAGTGGGGAATTATGGGCGCAGCATTGAATTATGTACTGTCCTGCTCCATTTTGTTTGTGCTGTTTACTTTGATTCTGGTTTATGTAATTCTTCGAAAAAAACATCAGAACTAATTCAGTTAATACAACATCCCCCGGAAGGGAAATGTCCGTTTATTGGGACTATTCTTTCCGGGGGATGTTTTTTTATTTTCCTTTCGGATTTATGCGTGGAAGCTGATACTCTCGTATATTTTCATAGCCCGATAACGCCAACAGCAACAGCAAGTCACGCTGTGGTCCTTTCCAGGATTCTGCAGGTTCGTACCATTCGTGGATAGTATGCTCTCCACCGCCTTTTCCTCCCCATCCCACGGTGATGGCAGGGATTCCAAGACTGATGGGGATGTTGGCGTCTGTGCTGGCGGCACCGATGTACAGGGTTTCCATGCCAATGGCCTGATTTGCAGCATTTGCAGCCTGGACAATCTGGCAGGATTTTTCCTGGGTACCAGCAGGGCGCCTGCCCTTTTGTTCGAAGGTGACTGTAATGCGGTCATCTTCTGCTGAGGTTTCCCTGTCTCCATTATCAGCATTCACTGGCACTGCGCCAGCTGTATCTCCCACACTGCTTTTCGCTGTCATATTATTGTCGTCAAGGATTCCTGTACTCTCAGAACTTAAAGTTCCATATCCCCAGCGGGCGTTTTCCTCATTCACGGCTTCTTCTATTGCCTGGTGGAGTTTTGCAGATAATTTCTCAAGTTCCCCTGCCTCCACAGAGCGCATATCCACCAGCATAGAACACTCTGCCGCGATTACATTTACAGACGTGCCGCCGTTTACTACGCCTACACTGAAAGTAGTTTTCGGATTCTTTGGTGTCTGGAAATCGCTGATTTTCGCAATCGCCCTTCCCATTGCGTGAATCGGGTTGGGAATTCCGAAGCCGGTGAAGCTGTGTCCGCCGGTTCCGTGGAAAGTTACCAGATAGCGCTCGCTGCCTACTGCCTGGTAAATGATTCCAGAGGTTTTTTTATCATCAATGGAAACGAAACCGTCGTAGCGCCCTTCTGTGTCTGCCATATCCTTAAATACATGCTTAATTCCCCTCAGATCACCAAGTCCCTCTTCGCACACATTTGCACAGAACACAATATCTCCCTCGCCGCGAATGCCTGTAGCATTCATTGCTCTTGCAAGACTGAGAAGCTCCGCTACCGCCCTGGTATCGTCTCCGATTCCCGGACAGCTGTAGCGTTCGCCTTCTTTCTTCAAAGTAAGGTCTGTCTCCCTTGGGAAAACAGTGTCTGTATGTCCCGCAACCATAATTCGCGGTCCATTCCCAGTCCCTTTCCAGGTTCCCAGCACATTTCCCACCTCATCAACGTGCACCTCTGAAAGACCGGCATCCACCATCTTCTTTCGGACATATTCCGCTTTCTCCCCTTCTTCATAGGAAGGCGCAGGAATCTGGCACATTTCCAGGTGCTCCTGCAAAGTTCTTTCATCATCTTCGCGCAGAAATTTTAGTGCTTCCTGCACACCGTTATATCTCAGTAATTTATCCATAATCTTTCCCTTTCAACTATAGAAAAAGTCAGCAAGTTCCAGCCTTCCCAGCCCAAACCTCCTGACTCTCATACGTCTGATTATTATCTTTTTATCACCATACAGCGGTTTTCCACTCATCTGGTCAACACTACATTTGAAATGATTTTTTGCAGAATCGGATCCACTGAACATAATTATAATCTCTCCAGCAGCTTCTCCAAATCTGCATAACTCTCAATATTATTGGACTCCCTACGAAGCCCTGCACTGTGGGGCATTCCGGCTGTATACCATGCCACATGCTTACGCATCTCCCGAATGCCGATAAACTCACCCTTCATCTCTATCTGCGCCCGCGCATGCTTCAGAATCATCGCTTTCACCTCGGCAAGAGGCGGTCTGGCCAGCTCTTCCCCTGTTGCAAAATAGTGATTCATCTCCCGAAATATCCACGGATTTCCTTCCACAGCACGCCCGATCATCACCGCATCACATCCGGTCTGCCGGAAAAGTTTCTCCGCCTTTTTCGGCGAATCCACATCCCCATTTCCAATCACCGGAATGGAAACTGCTTCTTTAACCCTGGCAATGGTCTCCCAGTCTGCTATCCCGGAATAATACTGCTGCCGTGTCCGTCCATGAACTGCAATAGCTGCTGCCCCGGCATCCTCCACGCGCTTTGCAATCTCCACAATATCCACCGGCTCATTCTCAAAACCGATACGAACTTTCACTGTCAATGGCTTCTGAATGGCAGAAGAAATGCTTTTCACAATCTTCACAATCAGATCCGGATTTTTCAAAAGAGCTGAACCTTCACCGTTATTTACCACCTTCGGCACTGGGCATCCCATATTGATATCCAGAATGTCAAAAGGCTCCTCCTCGATTTCCTTCGCCACCTCCGTCATCAGCTCTGGCTCACTTCCAAAGAGCTGCATGGAAATAGGATGCTCCACCGGGTCGATTTCCATCAGCGCCCTGGTATTTTTGTTCTTATAGGAAATAGCCTTGGCACTGATCATCTCCATGCAGAGAAGCCCAGCGCCCTGCTCTTTGCAAAGCCTGCGAAAAGCCAGGTCGGTAACGCCCGCCATTGGTGCCAGGACGAACCGGTTAGGGATCTCCACAGTTCCGATTTTCCACTTCATCTCCTTTGGAAGCTCATATCTCAACTTAGAATCTAAATTACTACTCATATCACCTTAATTACTTTCATACTTGATGTGTAACTATTCAATCCTTTCAACAATTACTCGCTTCGTGAACTCAAATGTCACATCTGATGAGCTGCTATTTTCCCTGTTTATCAGTTTATCCACACAGCTTACGCTTCTGTCTTCTCTTTATCCACATCTTCCCCAAGGAAGAACACACGATAATACATTTCCAGAGATTCCAGAAGCTCCTCTTTCTCCACACGCAGCTTTTTAATCTTCAGTGCACCGCCAATATCATCATAAAATCCATCAGCTTCCGTAGCCTCTGTTTTAAACTGCAGGTTTCCGTGATCATCAAATTCCAGTGTGAAAATTCCGCCAATCTCTTCTGTGAAAAGAACACACATGATCTGCAGTTCCTTCTTCACATGATCTGGCAGAGAATCAAAGTCTTTATTAAAGTAATATTTCTGTTCATAGGCGCTTGCGCCGCAAAGCACTACATTCTCCTGATACAATTAAGTCCCACCTTTCTGTTTTCATCTGTGTCAACAACATTTTCGCAAGTGATATGCCCCATTCACTGTAGGATTATCGCAATCAGTGGGGAATATCATTTGCGAAAATGTGCCTAAACAATAGCCTTACACATAGCTATACAGCCCGCGAACCGAAACCTCACCGGCGCTGACAGCTACAATCGTTCCATCAGTTTTCTCTACCAACAGCTCTCCGCCATCTGTAATCCCTCTGGCCACGCCCTCGTACGGCTCTTTCGCCAGCACACGCACCGGCTGATTGTAATTAGCAAGAATACTTTCATATTCCTCTTTCAGCCCACTGAGGTCACAGGTCGCTGCAAATTTTTCATAGTATTTCTCAAAAGCTTCCATCACAAGCCCGGGAATCTGGCTTCTGTCAAATTCCTTGCCGCTCTCCAGATAAAGGGATGTAGCCTTGTCTACCATCTCCTCCGGAAACTCTTTGATATTTACATTAATTCCCACTCCGATGACTGCATAGTCAATTTTTCCATCGCGGACTCCCATTTCGGTAAGGATTCCGCATATTTTTTTGTGGGAAACCACCACATCATTGGGCCATTTGATACTTACGTCAAATCCAAGACTCTTCACTGCTTTCGCCACAGCCATCCCCATTACAAGGGTAAGGGTTGGTGCATACTGAGGTTCAAATTTCGGTCTGAGAAGAATGCTCATCATAACCGACGTACCCTCTGGTACCTCCCAGGATCTGCCAAGTCTTCCTCTTCCTGCTGACTGAAATTCTGCCAGTGCAAGAGTTCCCTCTGATGCGCCTTCCTTCGCCAGACGCTTGATCCACAAATTGGTAGAATCTGTTTCTCTTGCAAAATGGACGGTTTTGCCCGCCCATTTTGTATGTATCTGATCTGCAATTGTGGTTTCGTTATAGATACCGTCTGTAACAATTTCTTCATATGATTCTTTTTCGGAAATCATTTCAGATACCCTTTCTTTCATTAATTCATTGTTATCTGGAAGCCGAATTATTTATTCTCAGGCTCCCCCAGTGTAGCAACCATAACCGCTTTAATGGTGTGCATACGGTTCTCAGCCTCATCAAATACCTTAGAAGCCGGAGACTCGAAGACTTCGTCTGTTACTTCCATATCTGTCAGATTGAAGCGCTCGCCCATCTCTTTGCCAATCTTTGTCTTAAGATCATGGAATGCTGGCAGACAGTGAAGGAAAATTGCTTTCTCCCCTGCATTCTTCATAACTGCAGATGTTACCTTGTATGGTGTCAGATCATGGATTCTCTCTTCCCATACTGCATCCGGCTCACCCATGGATACCCATACATCTGTGTAAATAACGTCTGCGTCCTTCGTTCCAGCCTCTACATCCTCTGTAAGAGTAATGGTTGCGCCGGACTCTGCTGCGTACTCTTTGCACTGAGCAACCAGCTCCTCATTCGGGAAATATTTCTTACTTGTGCAGGCTACGAAATGCATACCAAGCTTGGAGCAGGCTACCATCAGGGAGTTACCCATATTGTAACGGGCATCGCCCATGTAAACCAGCTTGATTCCTTTCAGATATCCGAAATGCTCACGGATGGTAAGCATATCTGCTAACATCTGTGTTGGATGATATTCGTTTGTCAGACCGTTCCAAACCGGAACTCCTGCATATTTTGCAAGATCTTCTACAATTTCCTGACCAAATCCACGGTACTCAATACCATCATACATTCTTCCAAGAACTCTCGCAGTATCTGCAATGCTCTCTTTCTTGCCGATCTGGGAGCCAGTTGGATCCAGATAGGTGCTTCCCATTCCAAGATCATGGGCTGCCACCTCGAAGGAACAACGTGTTCTGGTGCTGGTTTTCTCAAAGATCAGGGCAATATTTTTGCCTTTGTAATACTCGGTAAGCTCACCGGCTTTTTTCTTTGCCTTTAACTCAACGGATAAATCAAGAAGATACAGAATTTCCTCTGGTGTAAAGTCTTTCAGTGTCAAAAAATTTCTGCCTTTTAAGTTCATAATAATCCTCCTCTGGTGTCAGGTATAGTACCTGGCACCATTTTTCTTTCTGTCATGCTTTACAGTAAACTGTCGTACAAGTCTTTGAATTTTTCACTTTTCAGACTGACCATAGCCGGCTTTCATCTCATTAATTTCTTGTTTCAAGAATGTTACTCTTCTTTTTTATCCTTCTCATCCACAACAACTTCTTTCAAAGAAGCTGCCAGTCCTGCCAGGTTCTGGATCTCTGACGGGATAATGATCTTGGTAGATTTGCCGTCTGCCACTTTCGCAAGAGCTTCGAAGCTCTTCAGGGTAAGAACTGCATTGTCAGCACCTGCCTCCTTGATCATACGAAGACCTTCTGCATTCGCCTTCTGAACCTTCAGAACTGCCTCTGCCTGACCTTCTGCCTCTTTGATCATGCGCTCTTTCTGCGCTTCCGCGCGAAGGATAGCAGCCTGCTTCTCAGCTTCGGCATCAAGAATTGCAGATTCTTTTTTACCCTCTGCAACAAGGATGGTGGATTTCTTCTCACCTTCTGCGATCAGGATTGCCTCACGTCTCTCACGCTCTGCTTTCATCTGTTTCTCCATGGCTTCCTGAATAGCGGCCGGAGGAATGATATTTTTAAGCTCTACACGGTTTACCTTGATTCCCCATGGATCAGTTGCCACGTCAAGGGAAGCACGCATCTTGGTATTGATCACCTCACGTGAGGTCAGGGTTTCATCCAGTTCCATATCACCGATAATGTTACGCAATGTAGTCGCGGAAAGATTCTCGATAGCCATGATCGGATTCTCAACGCCGTATGCGTACAGCTTCGGGTCTGTGATCTGGAAAAATACAACAGTATCAATCTGCATGGTTACGTTATCTTTTGTGATAACCGGCTGTGGTGGGAAATCTACAACCTGCTCTTTCAGATTGACTTTTCTTGCCACACGCTCTACAAATGGAAGTTTGAAGTGTACGCCGGTTCCCCATGTTGCCTGGTAAGCGCCTAAACGCTCAAGTACGATCGCATATGCCTGGGGTACGATGCGGATGCAGGATGCCAGGATCCACAGCACCAGAATGATGACGATCAGCAAAAATAAGATACTTCCCATATTACGCCTCCTTTGGCTCCACGATCAATTTAACGCCGTGGACTGCTTTTATGATTACTACAGTGTCAACCGGAATTGTTACGCTGTCATCGGATGTCCGGGCCATCCATTCAATGTCATTGATGCGAACCTGGCCTGTCTGGGCCAGATTATTGATCTTCTGGATCACGACAGCCTTTTTTCCAAGAAGACCTTCCACATTTGTTTTCTCTGTGTCTTTTCTCATAAGCTTCAGAGCTGCCGGTCTTGTAAAAAACAGCAGCACCAGTGAAACACAGAAAAACAGAAGAAGCTGCGGCACGATTCCCATTCCAATGCCGGCTGCAATAGCGGCAGCAAGTGCGCCTCCTGCAAACCAGATCGTAGTAAGTGCCGTGGTAAGCCCTTCAATAACCAGAAGCACAGCCAGGACTCCCAGCCAGATAATTGGTTCCATAAGACTCCCCCTTTCAGATAAGCGATTGTCAAAATCTGCCATACGTCATCAGATATACTTCAGCAGACAGATTCCAGATCAGCTAACCCTACCGTCTCTGCCTTGCAGCCTCATACATCAAAATTCCTGCAGCCATAGCTGCATTCAAGGACTCCACCTTGCCGCACATGGGGATCCGGATGAGACAATCAGCAGCTTCTGCTGCCTCTTCCGTCAACCCGTTTCCTTCATTTCCAATAAGAAATGCTGTGCCGCCCTGATAATCCTCCTGATCATAGGAATTTTTTCCTTTCAGGTGGGCTGCAAAGGTACGGATACCTTTTTGCTCCAGTTCTGCTTTTAATGATACCACATCCTCCACATATAGGAAAGGCATTCTGTAAACAGATCCCATAGTTGATCGGATGACCTTTGGATTTGTAATGTCTACGCAGGTTTTCGTAAGAAAAACACCGGAAACACCAGCACCCTCACCTGTTCGGAAAATAGTCCCTGCATTTCCCGGATCCTGAAGATCCTCAAGAACCATTACCAAAGGAGCATCTCCTTTTAAAATATCTTCCACAGTCCACACCGGTTTCTTCAGAACTGTAAGAATTCCCTGTGGAGTCCTGGTATCACACATCTGGCGGAAAACATTATCTGCCACGATTTCTCTTTTTTCTTCCGGAAGCTCCATGACCTGCTTCATCAGGGACTCATCTGCAGTCAGGGATTCTGTCACATAAACCCTGGAAATCCAGTCCTTTGGAGCTTCCCCGAACATTTTCCGTCCCTCAGCCACAAACAACCCCTGTTCCCTGCGGGCCTTGGCCTTCTGGTTTAACTGTATGATATTTTTTACCTGTGTATTATTTGCACTGGTTATCATAAATTATCCTCCCTGTTACAGCGGCTTTCGGAATTTATTCAAATCCTCGTTCTTTCCTACTGCAACCAGAATACAACCCGCTTCCAGCTTCTCCGCAGGATTCAGGTTTACATTTACAGAATCTCCATGCTTCACTGCAACCAGATTTATATGATGCTGCTCACGGAGCCTGATCTCTGAAAGACTTTTTCCCACCCATTCATTCGGGATCCGGAATTCTGCCATACTGAACTCCGTAGAAAGCTCAAACACATCCTCAAATCCACTGGCTGTAAAATTACGGGCAACGCGGATGCCCATGGAACGCTCCGGATATATTACCTGATCAGCACCAATTTTCTCCAGGATCCGGCCATGAAGGGAATTCATTGCCTTCGCCAGAACAAGCGGGACGCCCAGGTCCTTCACCTGCATGGTGGCTGTAATACTGGCTTCCATATTTTCTGCAACCGCAATAATCGCAACGTCTACATTCTGTACGCCCAGAGATTTCAGAATTCCAGGCTCGCGCACATCTGCACGAACTGCATAAGTGACAGTATCTGCAATTTCCTGAATATTTTCATCTTTATCATCAATTGCCAAAACATCATAATCTGCATTCGCAAGCTCTTTCGCCAGGGTCATTCCAAACTGCCCCAATCCAATGACTGCAAAGGATTTTCCGCTCATTCTAATCTCCTTTAAAATCTGCTATGAAAGCAACGGACTTTCATGCGGGATAATGTCGTCCACAGACGCCATTTTCTATCCTATCATAATATTCTCTTCTGCCAGATGTACATCTTTAGTTCGCTTCTGCGCACGGGATACAACTGCCGCGCCCAGTGTCAGCGGACCGATTCTTCCAAGATACATGGTAAAAATAACGATCCATTTGGCCGGTGTATTCAGGACCGCGGTCAGTCCTCTGGAAAGACCTACGGTTCCAATTGCAGAAGTAAGCTCATACAGCACATCCACAAAGGGTGCATCCGGCATAATTGCAAAAATCCCCAGCACGGAAATAAGCAGCACACTAACCGCCATTCCCACAACTACCTGCGCAGAACGGATATAACTGCTGCGAATCTTTCTCCCATAAACCTCTACATCCTTTTTTCCCCGAAGGTTGGCAATAATACTCAGCACAAGCACTGCAAGTGTAGTCGTCTTCACTCCGCCGGCAGTCCCCATAGGAGAACCTCCAACCAGCATAAGAAACAGACAGATTATTACGCTTCCGCTGGTCAGTGCCCCCTGATCAATTGTAAAAAATCCTGCAGTTCTTGTGGTCACAGACTGAAATGCCGCTGCCATCAGCTTCTGCCCAAAGGACAGACTTCCCAGGGTGTCCGGATTCTTATACTCAAACAGTAAAATACAGATTGTCCCACCAAGGAGCAAAATCCCGGTTGTAGTCAAAACCAGCTTGCTCTGCAGACGAAGGGTCCGGAATAATCTGCCAGGAGAAAGCTTCTTCTGAAAAACCAGCTTTATTCTTTCTCCAAGATCCCACCATACGTTAAAGCCAAGTCCAGAAGCAATAATTAATCCCATAGTTGTCACATTCACCAGAGGATTGGTTACATAGTCTGCCAGACTGTTCTCTCCCAAGAGATCGATTCCTGCATTGCAAAAGGCTGAAACTGCTGTAAAAACAGCCTGTCCCAGACCTTTCACCAGTCCAAACTCTGGTACAAAGCAGAATGCATAGCCGACGGCTCCGATTCCTTCTGCTGCAAACACACAGAGAACCACTTTTCTCACCACTGTTACCAGACCGGACATCTGCTCCAGATTATAGGATTCCTGGATCATTCTGCGGTTCTTCAGACTGATCTTCTTATTCAGGGAAATAAAAATAACGCTTGCAAGTGCGATCAGTCCAATTCCGCCAATCTGTATGAGCAAAAGGATCACCAGTTTGCCAATCAGACTCCAGTGCGTAGCTGTAGTCACAGTTACAAGCCCGGTAACACATACGCAGGTGGTGGCTGTAAACATAGCATCGGAGAACGAAGTGGTCTGGCCTGCTGCCGTACAGAAAGGCAGCCACAGAATTAATCCTCCTACAAAAATTACCCCCGCAAAGCTGAGGGTAATGATCTGCGCCGTATTCAGTTTATGCAATTTATATTGCAGGTTTTGAATGAACATAAGCTTCCTTTATGCCAATGCCCCTCAGCATCTTTCGCAGAATATTCTGCTGCAGAATGTCAGGGACAATGACTCTTTTATAATTACGGTTCACCTGCCGCCGGCACATAGCTCAAAGGATTTCTGCAAAATGTGTATCACAGACTGTAAAACCCAGTCGGAAATATGCCCTGAGACAAGTGAACCGTATTATCACTGTTATTTCCTATAGTTATGAGAAAGGGACTCACAAACCTCCCACATATATGGAGTTACGCTCTTCTCCATTGCAAGAGCTTCATTGATATCGAAATCAACGAAATCACCATGACGATATCCAACAACACGGCTCTTCTTGCCTTCCAGAAGAAGGTCTACTGCCATAGCACCCATCATGGATGCATATACACGGTCTTTACATGTCGGGCTTCCACCACGCTGCATGTGACCAAGGATAGTAGCACGTGTTTCGATTCCTGTAGCAGCCTCGATACGAGTTGCCATAGCCTGTGAATGGCCGATACCCTCTGCATTGATGATGATGTGGTGTTTCTTACCCATCTTACGGCTCTCAATAATGTTATTGATCAGCTTCTGCTCATCATAGTCATATTTTTCAGGAACCAGAA
>OHYW01000121.1_pt1 | contig 22228 bp, 15 predicted proteins | sample 1580441 | NCBI WGS metagenome assembly OHYW01 (sample SAMEA3882508, study PRJEB24775) | human gut metagenome | biome: human-associated habitat; feature: intestine environment; material: feces | place: Netherlands | collected 2009/2010
GGTGGTCAAAATGGAGATAATCTAAAATGATTTCAGAGAGCTCATCACTAAGTCTATCATAGAAATCGATGATAGGCGTTGTTCAATTGAAATTACTCACTTCCTAGCTATCGAGCCAGCAAATCTTTGGTTTGTCGTCCACAAACGTGATGGACAGCCAGACGTAATTGGCAGGGAAGTGTTGGCGCTGTCTGGCAGGGGACTGTTCATCATACTCTGCATTTCTTCCGAGGCTGTCTTATAATGCGCCGGGTCAAAACTTTGCGCAGCGCTCCAGAGTATCAGCCAGCTTTGCGTCAACAGGGTAATCCGGTACCCAGCGGTCAGCTAATGCAATATACTAGTCTTGCTTGCGAGGAACTTTGAAAACCTGTGAGATTTGGCTGTTGAACGATGCACAGCTTGCATCATTTACATGTGGTCACAGATACTGAAAAACGGCGCATCCGGCGCATCGGAAACGGCGCTGTCGCTTTCGTATGGTCAGCACCCATATAGACATGAACCGCCGTTGTGCCGTCAAGGGCAATGTCAAAATCATCGACTTTATGCCCAAAGGGGCGGTAACGCTGCGCTTCTGCCATGACACACATACTGGGCAGAAACCGATCAAACGCGCCACGGCTTTCCCCAAAAGAGAAGATCTCACGCAGGGTGCCATTTAGAGAAAGTTCGACTTCACGCATGGATCAGCTCTCTTTTTTGATTTTATTGAGTGCCGCATTCAACTGTTGCACATCTGCGGGGGTGATGGACTTTGCAACCTGCTTCAGAATGGAGCGCAAAGATGTGCGCGCTATCTGACTTTCCATCTCCGGCGGCATTTTTACATTTTTTGCAACATCCCCATAGGCGTTGGATGCCTTAACCATAAGGGAAGAAAGAAGCTTGTTGGCAGCAGGAGATTTCTGCAGAGTCTCCATTGAGTCCATAATGGAGTAATAGCCCTCTTTCATAAGCTCTTCCGGCTTATCGAACCAGTTTTCGACTTGCCCCTCGGCGCGGTAGGTCGGGTCGGGTTTGTCTGCCTTCGTGATCGTCATACGGTCAGTGCAGCCGCCCGCCACGGCCTTGATTTCGTGCGTGCCGGAGATAGGCACCGTAAACTTGAAAATCTTGTCGCCGTCCTGCGCGGCAAACTCTTTGCCGTCCACAAACAGTGTGACGCGGGGCTGGTTGGAGTAGACCTTGATTTCGGTCTCGCTCTCCGTGCGGTGGGCGTAGCGGCGTCCGCAGAGATGCACAAACGGGTCGCTGCTCAAATATGCCTTATAAATAAAGTAAGCGTCCTTCTTCGTCTTGCGGTCGAAGGTCACAAGACCCTTCTGGTTTTGACCGGGCTTGCCGCCCTCACCGCGACCGTCCGCGCCGAAGTCGAACCCATTCCAGACGTGCATCGCCCAGATGTAGGGGCGCTCCGACCACATTTTGAGCATATGCTCGTGGTAGACGGCTTGGTAGCTTTCCGACCAGTCGCCGCGCTCCGGGCGGGCGCTCTGGTAGGCGGGGTTTGCGTCCGCGCCGAACTCCGACAGACCGATGACGCGGTCAGGGTGATTTTTGTGGAACGTGTCAAAAAATTCATCGTTCTGCTGCAATTCACCCAAGTACCAACCGTAGTAGAGATTATAACTGCAAATGTCGGGCAGCTGCACAAACGGGTCGTTGGGGTCCAACATAAAAGCGTGCGCCATTGTGGTGGGGCGGGTGGCGTCCAGGCGATGGCAGAGGTCGTTCAAAAGACGATGGTTCGCCGTCAGGTTTTCTGTCACGCCGGTAGTGACGGTAATCTCATTGGATAAGCCCCAGCAGATAATGGACGGATGGTTGTAGTTTTGCAGCACCAGTTCTTCCATTTGGCTCAGCGTGTTGGCAGTGGCTTCGGGCATATGCTCGGTGATGTAGGGAATCTCTGCCCACACGACAAGACCGTACTGATCGCATAGATCGTAAAAATACTGCGCGTGTTGGTAGTGGGCAAGGCGCACGGTGTTGGCGCCCATATCCCGCAAAATCTGCATATCCTCCTCATGCTCAGCGGCGGTCAGCGCATTGCCGATCCCTGCGCGGTCCTGATGCCGCGCTGCGCCCACAAGGCGGACATTTCTGCCATTGAGCCAGAAGCCTGTATCCGGCTTGAACGCGATTTTTCGGCAGCCGAAGTGTACCGCCACGGTGTCACCGCCGGGCAGAGAAGCGGCGATGCTGTACAGATACGGGTCCGCCACGCCGTCCCACAGGTGGACGTTTTCCATGTAGAACACGGTCACAGCCTTGCCGTCCTGCACGGCGGCGGTCTGTTCCCCGACACCCTCGATGGCAAACAGCACCTCGGTGCCGTCGGGGGTGTTCTCACAGGCGGCTTCCACCGTGACGGAGGCACTGTGCAGGTCGTCAGACACCTCCGGCGTCACGCGCAGGGCGGGCGCGCCGTGGTTATCCAACGCAAAGTGACTGTGCGGTACAATAAGGATATGTACATCGCGGTACAGCCCGCCATAGAAGGTAAAGTCCGCTTTCTGCGGGTAGACCGTGCGGTTGGCGCTGTTGTCCACCGCAACGGTCAGCGTGTTCTGCGCAGCCAGCACGGGGGTCAGGTTGACGCGGAAGGTGGAATAGCCGCCCGCGTGGTGAGCCAGTTCTTTGCCGTTCAAGGAAACCACTGCCGTCATGGCGGCACCCTCAAATTCCAGCCAGACTTCCTCATCGTCGGCGTGCGCGGGGGCGGCGAATTCCTTGGTATAGGTGCAGGTCCCGCGGAAGTAATCGTTGCCGCCGTCGGTGCCGTCGGCGGCGTTCCATGTGTGGGGCAGGGTCACAGCCACCGGTGCCGTGCCGGGTTTTGTGAACTGCCAATGGGAATTGAAATTCAATGTGCTGCGCATACAAAACTCCTTATTCAAAATCGCTCAATTTCCAGCTGTCGCGCCAGTAGATCTTCGGCTTGCCTTCCTCAAATGTGATGGGCAGCCAGACGTAATTCGCGCGGGAAGTATTGGCGCTGGTCAGCATCGGGCTTTGCATCATGGTTTGCATTTCTTCGGACGTTGCCTTGTAGTGTTCTGGGTCAAAGCGTTGTGCGGTGCAGCGCTCCAGCAGATCCGCCAGTTTGGCATCCACGGGGTAGTCCGGTACCCAGCGGTCAGCCAGCGCAATATAGAAGTCGCGCTTACCGGGAACTTTGAACACCTGCGAGATTTGGCTGTTGAAGGACGCATGGCTCGCGTCATCTGCGTGCGGGTCACCGATGCTCACAAACGGCCTGTCGGGCGCGTCGGACACGGCGCTGTCGCTCTTGTTCGGCACATACCCGGTCATGCCGGAGGTCAGCATATACCACTTGCCGCCATGCTCAAACACAGCCGGCGCTTCGCGGCTGAACGGCGCGTGCAGACCCTCGTACTGCCAGCAGATTTTTTCTTCCGCCTCCAAGAAGTCCCGCGTCAGGCGCATCGTCAGCTGACCGTTGTGGTTTGCGTCCATATAGAGGTACGCCGTATCGCCGCAAACGGCAATGTCAAAGTCACCGACCTCGCAGCCAAACGGGCGGTAGTGGGCTTTGACAATTTCATAGGGACCTAAAAATTTGTCGGCCTGCAAGACCGTAAAGCAGGCATCGGCACCGCAGTGCTTGATCCAACAGACATACTTGCCCGTGTACGCGCATTTGACAATGTGCGGGCGGTCAGCGCGGGATGTGGGATACAGCGGCGCATCCTTGTCGGTCAGGTCGGGCTGGATGAACAAGCCCAAATCCTCCCAGTTACACAAGTCGGTGGATCGGTAGGCGCGCATTCCCCATGTCCAGACCGGGCATTTGCCGTCGGTGTGATCCTTGTTCTCGCCATACCAGTAGTAGACGCCGTCGTCATAATACAGCGCGCCGCCGTGGGCTTGGATGCGGCGACCGTTGGTGTCGCGCCAGACTTTGCCGGGGTAGATGGCGTCGCGGGGCGGTTCCGGCACGACCTCGGCCCCATCGGGGGTCAGCGGCGTGTCGGACATTTCCGGCTCGGCACTGTACAGTTCGAGCGCACACAGGGCTGCGTCCAGCGCGTCGGCAGCTTCGTCGGGGATAGCTCCGCCCGAAAATTGCAGGATTTTACGAACGGAGAAGCCCAGCGCTGCGGGCTGTTTTTCTGCCATCGTGCGCATACCGGGCAGGAATTTGTCAAACGCGGCACGGCTTTCTTCATAGGTAAAAATCTCTTTTAACGAGCTATCAAGTGAAAGCGTAACCTTCTTCATGGTTCATCCCTCTTTCTTGATTTTATTCAATGCGGCGTTCAGCTGTTGGATCATGGCGGGCGGCACGGCTGTGCGGTGTTGCCTTAACAATTCAATGTATAGTGACCGCTGCCGACCGTATGCTGTGTGCCATCCGGCAAAATGATTCTGGCGGTGGTATTGCAGGGAATGTCGGCGGTTAAGATGAATTGTCCGCCTTCACGTTTCCAAGACGCATATACGGTTCCATTCTCCGTTTCAAAGCTGCGCTTGGCCCACGTCAAGCTTTTGTCCGGCTGAGGATGAATCATAAGCCGCCGATAGCCTGTATCCTCTTGGTCTACGCCGCCAATGGTGCGGAAAATCCAATCGTCTACCGTGCCGTAGGTATAATGATTGAAGCTCTCTTTTTTAGGCGTTCCATCGGGCTGATACATCTCCCAGCTTTCCCAAATTGTAGTGGCACCGCGCTTTACCTGCGCCAGCCACGACGGAGACTCTGTCTGGTACAAAAGCGTATAAGCGAGTTCGCGCTGCCCGCCGATGCAGAGCGCATCCAGCAAATAGGGCGTGGGCAAAAATCCTGTGTCAAGGCGGTCACCGTTTGCGTGAATGATTTCTGCCAGTTTTGCACCGAATTTGTCCACCCATGCATCCGGCACAAGCCCAAAGACCAACATCAGCACATAGGCACCCTGCCGTTCATACCTTAAAACACCGTCTGCCGTAATAAGTGCTGCCCGGATCGCGCGTTTCATCTTGTCGGCTTCTTCCTGATACCGAACAGCATCCTCTTCGCGCCCTAAAACGGCGGCAGCCTGTGCCATTTTGTGGACGACCAGCCAGCCGAAAATCGGCGTTGTATAGGCAGAAGTTATAGCCATTGTGGCGAATAACTGCTCTTGAGGTGCTCCGGCAAGGCTGGGCACCAGCCACTCACCAAACTGGAATCCGGTGTCCCACAGATGTTCTTCCACTTCATCGGGCAGGGTGCTGCTCGGTGCGTGAATACGGGCACGGCGGATAACATAGTCGCACCAGCCCTTCATGCTGTCATACTGCTTTTCAAGGATGCGGGTATTGCCGGTGACTTCGTACATGGCCATCGGCACCGTCACGGCAGCATCACCCCAACCGGCACTGCACACGGGACCGCCGCATCCGGTTTGCTCCCCCATCTGAATGCCGGCATAGTGGTAGATAGACACATCCGGAACCGTAAAGGGAATCGAGCCGTTTTCGCGCTGGTCCACACACAGGGATTGCAGCCACTGGGTCAGAAACGGCGTGACATCCTCATTCAGCAAGGCGGTTTTGGCATACAAAGAGATATCACCGGTCCATCCCGCCTTTTCGCGTTGGGGACAGTCGGTGGGAATGGACAGCATATTCGCACACTGGCTCCAGCGCGTGTTTTGGTATAAGCGGTTTAAATCTGCATTGGAACATTCAAAGGTTCCGGCATTTGTTTTTTCGGTAGAAAGAACGACAGCCACAAATTGCTCGGCAAGCGGATTTTCCACCCCGCTGACACGCAGATAACGGAATCCGTGAAAAGTGAACCGCGCCTCAAATGTTTGCGGCGTACCGTCGGAAATGAACACGTCTTTTTGCTCGGTTACGCCCATTGCGCTGTCGATGTTGTTGAAATAGTTTCCCTTTGCGTCAACTGCTTCAAAATGTTCTAACGTCACTGCTGCACCTGTCGGCAAATCCACAGTCACACGGGTGCGACCTGCGACGACCTGTCCAAAATCCACGATCGTCTCGCCCTTGGGGCTGGTATAAACACACTGTGCGGGCAATTCTTTTACGCAGATCACCGGGTCGTCAAACTGCGGGTATAAAACGGAATAGCTCTGCTTTGTATCTTTGACAGCGGGCAGCCAGTCAGCAGCAGTAAAACCGGGCATATCCCAGCCGGGCAAGGCCAGACGCGCGTCATAGAGTTCTCCATCAAAAATATCCGAGGCACGCACAGCGCTCTCGTGTGTCAGCACGCCTTCGTCGGAGCAAATACGGGTGTGTGTGCCATCGGCATTTTCAATTTCAAGTTGGAACAACACCGTATGGTCGGGCTGCAAGCCATCAATGGGCGGCTGCGTCTGCGGGCAGCAATACCAGCCGTCGCCGACTTCCATGCCCAGTACATTTTCGCCGATATGCAAAAGTGCCGTTAAATCGTAAGTCTGAAAGCACAACAAACCCTTGTAAGATGTGTGTTCCGGGGCAAACTCCCGCATATCGGGGCGTTTTCCGTTTACGGTCAGGCGGTAAACTCCAAGGCAGGTGGCATATAGCCGCGCACGGCGGGGTGCAGCGCTAAGCGTAAACGCGCGACGAAACAGCGTGGCCGGCGGCTGTGTGCCGAACCCTTTTTTGCGCTGCACATAGGCGCGGGGTGTGCGCATCCAATCGGCTTTCCATTCCTTGGAAGACAGCGAGGTCTCAAAGCTGCTTTCGGCGGTAGTATTTTCGCCATGATTATCCCATACAGTCACTGCCCAGCGGTAGAAAGTTTGCGGTTGCAGAAGATCGGGACCGCAAACAAAAGCGTTGCACGCTGTTTCCACCCGCCCACTGTCGAAGCAAACCGTATCGTCTGCATAGATCCGTAAGCAATAGGCGGCTTGCATGGTGTTCGGTTTTTCACTTTTCAGTTTCCAACCAAAATAGGGCTGCTCGGCAGAGTTGATGCCGAGAGGGTTCACACGATGATTCACGGAAAGGGCATAGAGATTCATAGGAAGCACCCATCTTTCTGTATTGTATACTATACAGTATAAAGTGCTGCTTCCGCGCAGAAAACAAAATAAATGGCGTTTACGTATACTAATTCGACTTTCTTTGGTAAAAAGGCCAAACAAAATACGCAAACGCCATTTTTTTACATAATTCTAAGTGCCGAAGCGCTGCTTAAGCCGTAAGGCGGGCATTGTGCGGTGCTGTCTTTATTCCCTGTTTGCTTTTACATCGAGGCGGAAAGGATGTGTGTCAATTTTTCCTCGTCCTGCGGAAACTGGCAGACGATTTTTCCCTTTCTCAGCAGTTCCTCATTCCCGGCTAACGCGGCGAACAGATATTTGGACAGGGTGGATTTCAGATTCAGCTTGTCGCCTTCCCGGGTGCAAAACAGTACCTCCCCACGGCATTGCTGTACCGCCTCCAGAAAAGCGGCAAAATCTGTATGGCTGGTCAAGGTCATGGTTTGTTTCCTCCGTTATTGCGGTACTCCGTGGGGCTGCATCCTATTACCTTGCGGAATACGGCGGTAAAATAGCTGCGGGAACTATAATGCAGTTCCTCACTGATTTGCTGCAGCGTTTTGTCTGTTCCTGTTAATTGAACACAGGCGTATTGTATTTTGGCGTGATTGATGTAATCTGTCATCCGCTGTCCTGTCTCGCGGTAAAATTTCTTTGTCAGATAGTAGGAAGTGTAACCCACCGCAGCGGCTATGTCATCCAGCAAAATGTCATCGGTCAGATGGCTATGCACATAGGCACAAATCTCCTGAACAGCATCGGATAGAGCCGGATTCATGCGGCAGTCGTGGACGCGGTGAACGAAGTCCGATACCATTGCGCTGTTGACTTCAATCAACCCTACATCGGTACATTGTTCAATAGCACGGATGTACTGCACCTCCAGCTGTTTTGCAATGCGGGGGGAAAGCCCGCCCTCCATGGCAGCACGGGCACAAAGCGCCGTGAAAATAATCGCGGTATCTTTGCTTTCCCTCAGGGGATTGCCCAAATTATAGGCATCTTTATCCGCAAAACGTTCCATGCCTTTATGATTATCCGGATAGTAAATGTCTCCCTCGCGGATTCGCTGCATGATTTGTGCTTCCACCACGCGGGCACGGTCCGGATCCCAAGGGTAGGGGGACTTTTCCTTATCGGGAATTATGTTGCTTCGATTTTGCAGACGGATACTCCCTACATCCAGAGTTTCCTCATAGAGAACCCAATGCAGCATTTTGATATATTGATGCAGCGTAGATAAAGGCAAAATCGGAACCTGTTCCAATTTTTCCATAATGGTTGCGGTCAAGGACACCGACAGATTCATACCGCGCAAGCAATTTTGAAGAGTCTGCAAAGAAGCTGCGGCATCAAACACGGGTCCCAATATTACCAGATAGCTGGCATCATCGCCGTGCCATACGCACTCAGCGACCCAAAGCATACCGATAGGGTCGCTCATCAAAATGGGAGCATGGCTTTCGGGACCATGAGCAATAGCATAGTCGAGGCACTGCCCTAAATCCAGAAATAAACGGAACTCCTTCTCAGCCGAGCAGGTGCAGGTGTACAGCTGCTTTTTCATCCCAAAGCACCATAAGCTCAGTCCGCAAGCGCTGTTCGCCATGTGGGCAAACAAATTGAGCCGTTCTTCGGCGATCGTTAAGACATTGTCCACTGCGCGACCTCCTTTTGCATTTCTACTACTGGTATTATAGCAGAACGCAGCCACATTAGAAATAGCTATTTAGCGTTTGCAGAAGATAATTGGCGCTTGCCGGCAAACGAAGCCAAATATATTTCTCTTGCGCCAATTTTTGTCTGTTAAGATGACGAATCCTCTGATACAATAAGACCACAATCGATTGACACGGTAAGCCTCTATCACACAAGTTGAAGGAGAAATCATTATGACAAAAGAAGAAAAGCTGGCGCGCAAGCAGCAGCGCAAGGCCGAAAAAGTCGGTTTGGGCAAGCTGCTTTTGTGGAACTCCAGTTCCTGTTCCGTAGCATTGTCCACACTGATGCTTGGCTATGCCACGTTCTATTGTACCGATGTACTGCAGCTTGCCCCTGCTCTGGTGGGCACACTGTTCATGGTCAGCAAAATTTTTGACAGCTTTACCGATATCGTTGCGGGCTTTATTGTCGACCGCACGCAAACCCGCTGGGGTAAGGGTCGCCCGTATGAGATTTTTATGCTGTTCCTGTGGCTGTCCACATGGCTGCTGTTCAGCTGCCCGACGAGCTTTGCTACCGCGGCCAAGTGCGTCTGGATCTTCTGTATGTACACCTTTATGAACTCCATCTGCGTTACGTTCCTGAATGCCAACAATGTTGTGTACATGGTTCGCGCCTTCGAAAACAAGGAACAGCAGTCTAAAATCGTTGGTTACGGCAGTATTTTTACGATGGCCGGTGCCATGGTATTTAATGTCCTGTTCCCCACGGCAATGGCAAAGGTCGGAACCGATGCCGTCGGCTGGAGCCGTCTGGTCGGTATGATCGCTATCCCGTTGACCGCAATCGGTATGCTGCGCATCCTTACCATTCCTGAAAAATTCACCCCCGTTTCCGAGAAAAATGGCGAACAGACACATCTTAAAGACCTGCTGCCTCTGCTGAAGGAAAGCCGCCCGGTTCTTATTATCTGCTTGGTTCGTTTTGTACAGAACATTGCCACGGGCTTGGGTGTCGGCACTTACTACTGGCAGTACATCATCGGAAACCTTGGAATGATGGGCATTGCCTCGGTGACCACGATTCTGGTATTGCCGCTGGCTTTTGCCCTGCCCGGACTGCGCAAAAAATTTGGTATGGCCGGTATGTCTGTCATCGGTATTTTGGTAGGCTGCATCGGCTACCTTGCAACGTTCTTTGCAGGCGGCAACATGGTATTCTTTATTGTGGCGGCTCTGCTCGTTTCTGCCGGTGCCGTGCCGCTGAATATGATGTTCAATATGTTTATTGCCGATGTAGCTGACTACAACGAATGGAAAGGCCTTAAGCGTATGGAAGGCACGATGGGCAGCTTGACCGGTCTTTCCGGCAAGATTGGCAGTGCATTTGGCGGCTTCCTGATGGGCGTTTTGATGAGCGCTTCCGGCTATGTCGGTGGTGCTGCTGTGCAGGCCGATTCTGCCATTATGATGATTCGTGTACTTGCATCCGTTGCTCCGCTGGCTCTCATGCTTGTTGTTGCTGTGATTCTGCGCTTCTACACCGTAGATAAGCAGATGCCCCAAATCAAACAGGATCTTGAGGCTCGTGCCGCTGCGACCACGGAAGCAGCCGCCGAATAATACACTATTTTTGCGGGCAGGGAATCTTCTCTGCCCGCTTTTTAGAAGGGAATATGAGTAATGTACGATGCATTTTATCCCGGTCAAGTGTGGCTGGATACAAATGGGAACCGCATTCAAGCACATGGCGGCTCACTGATTTATCTCGATGGTGTGTACTACTGGTACGGCGAAAACAAGGAAAAAACGGACAAGGCTGCGGGCATCTGGCACTGGGGCGTTCGTTATTACGCATCTACAGATTTGTATAACTGGGAGGATCGAGGTCTGCTCATCCCGCCCGTGACGGATGACCCGAACAGTTCGCTGCACCCCACTTCTATGATGGATCGCCCGCACATCCTTTATAATGCACGGACCCAAAAATATGTCTGTTGGCTGAAAATTATGGAGAAAGACCAGACGCAGACCGAAACAGTGCTTACGGCAGACTCCTTCTTTGGTCCGTATACCATTGTGAGGGAAAAACTGCGCCCACTTGGTATGAGTGCGGGTGACTTTGACTTGGCTGTAGCACCGGACGGAAAAGCGTATTATTTCTTTGAACGCGTACATTCTGAGACGATCATCGCCGATTTGACGGAGGATTACACCGATGTGACCGGCTATTACTCCACGCATTTTCCCCACAAAGGACCGCCCCATGTGCGGGAGGCTACGGCTCATTTTATACGGCATGGAAAACACTATTTGTTGACTTCCGGCACAACCGGGTATTTCCCGAATCCGTCAGAGGCAGCCATGGCTGATACATGGCACGGTCCTTATACGGTACAGGGTGACCCGCATATTGGTGACAAGACAAAAACGAGCTTTCACAGCCAGATCTCGTCGGTATTCAAGGTTCCGAACAAAAAGGACTTGTACATTGCCTGTGCAGACCGCTGGATGCCGAATGCACCGGATTACGACTACACGCATTATGGTCCGCTTTACGACAGACTCTTTGATCCGGACGTGGAGAAAACACCTGCGGATTGGGCGCTGCTTGCCAATTTGCCGCAAGAGGATACGCGCAATGCCGACTACGTTTGGCTTCCCATCCTTTTTGACGGCGATACTGTGAAGATTGAATGGCGGGACAGCTGGAAACTGGAAGATTACGAGTAAAGGAAATACGATGATGCAGAAATACCAAGATAGCAGTCTTTCCCCGGAAGAACGTGCCAGTGACCTGCTGGCACGGATGAATTTGGATGAAAAATTTGGTCAGATTCAATGCTACAATGCCATTGATTCTTTCCTTGGCAAATCGGTGGAGAAGCAGAACCCCTACGGTGTCGGTCAGGTTTGCATTTTGATTGCGACTATGCTGGACGATGTGGGCAGCGCAGCGGGACTTATTGCAAGGCTGCAGAAACAAATCATGGAGTCCGGCAAACATCATATCCCCGCCATTTTCCATATCGAGGCATTAACGGGTGTGATGGTGACAGCGGCGACTTCTTTTCCCTGCGGGCTGGGGCAGGCTTCCACATGGGACCCGGAGCAGCAGCAGAAAATGGCAGCCTGCATTGCCCGACAGGGACGCGCTATGGGAATCAGTCATGCGCTGGCTCCTGTGTTCGATATCTGCCGTGACCCGCGCTTTGGTCGTATGGGAGAAACCTACGGTGAGGATCCGACCCTTGCCGCTGCGATGGGGACAGCCTATGTGAAAGGCTTACAGGATAAACATCGTATGAGTGCCTGCAGCAAACATTTTCTTGGGTTTATGGCAGGACAGGGTGGAATCCATACGGCACAGGCAGTCGTTTCCCCGCGTGAACTGCGTGAAGTTTATGCCAAGCCGTTTCAGGCAGCCATTACAGATGGAAAACTTGACAGCGTAATGAACTCCTATGCTGCCATTGATGGGCAGGTCCCGGCAGGCAGTAAGGCAATTCTGCGTGATCTGCTGCGCAGTGAGATGGGCTTTAACGGTGTAACTGTGTCGGATTACAGTGCTGTGGAACAGCTGGAATCGATTTATCATCTGGCGGAGAGTCCTGCCGATGCAGGCCGCCTTGCGCTGGAAGCGGGTATGGATCAAGAGCTTCCGACCATTGCGGCTTATAACGATGAACTGAAAGAAAACATTCGCAGCGGTGTTGTGCAGGAATCGCTGCTGGACGAAGCGGTGCTGCGTATTCTGACGATGAAATTCCGTTTGGGTCTGTTTGAAAACCCCTTCCCCGCTGAAAATGTACAGGCGGAAATCACTCCCGCAGATACGGCGCTGAACCGCAAAATCGCGCAGGAGTCAATGATCCTGCTGAAAAACGACGGTGTCTTGCCACTGGCAAAGAGCGTAAAAAAGGTGGCTGTTATCGGCTGGCACGCTGACAGTGTCCGTGCCTTATTCGGCGGATATTCGGCACTGGCCATGAAAGAAAATACGCTGGGCGTTAAGATGAGCATGGCCGGCATCCAGGCTGATGCGGATTCTCCGGCTGCGGAAAATGCGGTGCAAAAGACATATCCGGGAAGCGAAGTCGTTATGGAAAACCCCGGTGTCGAGCCGCTGGCACGGCGCTGCTATCCCGATGCGTATAGTATGCTGGGGGCATTGCGCCTCGCTGCCCCGCATACAGAGTTTCTGTATGCACAGGGATACCCCTATGCAGGCAATGAGGAAAGCGGTCATGATGCGGCGCTGCAGATCGCAAAAGATGCCGATTTGGTGATTTGCACTTTGGGCGGTCATTATGGCTGGAATGCGTCCTGCACAACGGGCGAGGGTATTGATGCCATGCACATTGGACTGCCGGTCTGTCAGGAACGCTTTTTAGAAAAATTGGAATCGCTGCACAAGCCGGTTGTCGGCGTTCACTTTGACGGTCACCCCATCAGCAGCGATACGGCAGACCGCGTATGCAACGCGATACTGGAGGCATGGGCTCCCGGTGCGCAGGGCGGTGAGGCCATTGCCGCGCTGCTGACCGGAACGGCGAATCCCTGCGGCAAGCTGCCCTGTACCGTGGCACGCCATGAGGGGCAGATTCCTGTGTACTACAACCACCCGACAAATACCTGTTACAGTATGACAGGAGGCACGCCGAAAAACGCCTATATCGATGGAGCGCACACGCCACGCTACTGCTTTGGTCATGGACTGAGTTATACAAAATACGAGTACGATACATTGCAGTTGGAAAAAGACGCTGTTCAGGCCGACGGTGTACTGAAAGGGCAGCTGCATGTGCGCAACGCAGGAAATAAAGCCGGCACAGAAATCGTGCAGTTTTATGTGCATGATGTGGCGGCAAGCGTGGTGCGTCCCGTTAAAGAACTGGTGGGGTTTGCCAAAGTGAATCTGCAGCCGGGTGAAGAAAAAACGGTCTGTCTTTCCCTGCCAATGAGCCAACTGGCTTTTCTGGATGCCGATATGCGTTGGAAAGTCGAACACGGGAAAGTCGAGCTGATGGTCGGGGCATCCTCTGAGGATATTCGCGGGAAAGCGGAGTTCATGATTGTGGGAGATGCTTATCCCGATGGCAAAAATCGCAGCTTTGTAGCTGACACAAAAATCATGTAAAGGTAAATTGACAATGCAAAGATTGGATTTTAACACCGGCTGGCATTTCAGCTGCCCCGATGGCCGCGATTTTGATGTGACCCTGCCGCATGACGCCATGCTCAACACCCCGCGCAATACCGAGCCGGGGTTTACATGGTTTCTGCTGGCAGGCTGGCGCGGCAACGATTATACCTATACAAAGAATCTGCACATCACGTCGGAACTTATAAATAAGCACCTTGTACTGGAATTTGAGGGTGTATACTGCATGACGACGGTGACCGTGAATGACCGCCCCGCCGCCGAAAAAGCTTACGGGTACGCGCCATTTACGGTGGAACTGGATGGACTTCTGCGCGAAGGCGACAATACAATTGAAGTCACCGCCCATGTGCCGCAGGACGGTCATAATCGTTGGTACACGGGCGGCGGTATTTACCGCCCGGTGCATCTGCTGGTGGGTGAGGACGCCTATATGGAACGATACGGCGTGCGTGTCACAACGTTGTCTGTCGCACCCGCTTGCGTGCGGGTCGAGGTAATGACCCACGGCGGTGACTGTGCCGAGGTGCGAATCGCCGAGAAAAACGGGGAGGAAGTAGTTTGCGCCAAAGCGGCTGCTGCAGACGGACGCGCTGTGGTCGAACTGGAAATTCCGGACGCAAAGCTCTGGAACGCCGAACATCCGAATCTGTATCGTGCCGAAGTCACCCTGTACAGCGACGGAAAAGCAGTTGACACGGTCACGGAATCGTTTGGTTTGCGTGTCATTGAAATTGACCCCGCGCGTGGATTGCTTATCAATGGGGAACCGACGTTTTTGCGCGGCGGCTGCATCCATAATGATATGGGCGTTATCGGCGTTATCAACAATGATGCCACCGAACTGCACCGCGCCCGCAATATCAAAAAGGCCGGGTTCAACGCAATCCGCAGCGCCCACCACCCGATGAGCCGCAGTCTGATGAAAGCTTGCGATGAAGTGGGTCTTTATGTGATGGATGAGGCGTTTGACTATTGGTATCGTATGAAGTCCCCCAATTCCCCTTATAACCGATATTTTATGCAGGACTTTAAGGTCGATACAGCCGCAATGGTGCAGGATGCCTACAATCATCCCAGTGTGGTGATTTACTCCATCGGCAACGAAATCCCGGAGGCCGGCGGTGTAAAGGGCGTGCGCGTCGGCAAGGAAATTGTAGATGCCATCCATGCGCTGGATACGACCCGTCCGACCACTTTATGCCCCAGCGTACATTGGCTGCGGGAATATCTGGATGGTACGCCTTATCTGACAACCGATGAGGACGAATGGATGCGCGATGACCCTGAACGGCAAAAGTCGGATTGGATGCACTATGCGTCCATCTTCCGCAGCGCAGTCAACAATCTGCCTGACAACGAGAAAGGGCAGGTTTACCCGGAAACCTACATCCGCATGGATGAAGATGCCACAAAAAACCTTTACCCTTATTTGGATATTGCCGGGTATAACTACTATGAGGATCGGTATGAGGTATTGCGCAAACTCCACCCGGAACGTGTACTGCTGGGTACCGAAACCCGCCATACCATGCTGCCGGATACGATGAGGTTTGCCAAGACACACCCCTACTTGATCGGCGATTTTGTCTGGACGTTGCAATCTCACTTGGGTGAAATCAACTGCTGCGACCTGCACTATGAGGAAAACGAGGAACACAAAAGCTACCCGTGGGTCACAAACCACGGCGGCGTGCTGGATTTGACAGGGCAGGCAGAGCCGTCGCTGCATCGTTATGAGTTTATTTGGGGCGGCTTTTTAGACAAGCCTGTACACGCGCTGTACCTTGCCAGCCAGCCGCCTGTTCATAACGGAAAGCCCCCTATTGCCACAAGTTACCGCTGGACCGATACGGTAGACGGCTGGACTTATGAAGGATATGAGGGAAAACGGACTTTTGTAGATGCCTACACGGATGCCGACAGTGTGGAAATTTTTGTGAACGGTAAGAGCGCGGGCAAGGCACAGGTGAAAGACTACTTTGCCAAGATTCCCTGCATTTATGAGCCGGGTGAACTCGTGGGTGTTGGCTATGATGCGGACGGACAGGAAATCTACCGCACTTCGGTGCGCACAGCCGATGCCGAAACCGTGCTGACCGTCAAGACCGATAAAAACATTTTGCGCGCGGGCGGACAGGATTTCTGCTTTGCGGATGTTTATGTAACAGATAAAAACGGCACCGTCAAACTGCTGCCCGACTATGATGTGAAAATCGAGGTGGACGGTGCGGCATCTTTGCAAGGCTACGGCAGCGCCGCCTATAAAAACGCTGAGCATTACGACCAACACCACCATAAGAGCTGGCAGGGTCATTTACAGGCCGTCCTGCGCAGCACGGAAAAGACCGGACCTGTGACTGTGACCTTTACCGCCGACGGCTGCGCTCCGGCAATCCTGCATTTGAGCGCTGAATGAGGAGAAAATTATGAAAAATCACGGAATGAACCCGTATCTCCCAAGCTGGGAGTATGTGCCGGACGGTGAACCGCATGTGTTTGGCAAACGTGTCTATGTCTACGGCAGCCATGACCGCTTTGCCGGCTATGCTTTTTGCCAGAACGACTATGTATGCTGGTCAGCCCCGGTGGATGACTTGACCGATTGGCAGTACGAGGGCATCATCTACACCCGCGCCGAAGCTGCCCATAACGAGGATGGCCGCCAGTGCCTGTACGCCCCCGATGTGACCTGCGGTCCGGATGGACGCTACTATCTCTATTATGCGCTGAACGAAACCTCTGCCATCTCGGTGGCTGTCTGTGATACCCCCGCAGGGAAATATACCTATTACGGGGATGTTCATTATCCGGATGGCACGACTTTGGGCGCACGCCCCGGTGATGAGCAGCAATTTGACCCCGGTGTGCTGACCGAGGGGAAAACCACATGGCTATACAGCGGCTTCTGCCCGCCGATGATGCCGGGTCGCACAGGAGCGCTCTGTTATCGCCTTGCGTCCGACATGCTGACTGTTGAGCAAACCTATCCGGCTGTTGTACCCGGTGCCCAGACTGCAAAAGGAACGGGCTTTGAGGGACACGCATTTTTCGAGGCAAGCAGCATCCGCAAAGTGGGGGATACGTACTATTTTATCTACTCGTCCGAGTTGAGCCATGAACTGTGCTACGCTGTCAGTGACAGCCCCTGCCGCGGCTTTGTTTATGGCGGCACGCTGGTAGATAATGCCGATTTAGGCTTGTGTGATACGGCGCGGTATTTTACGGGCAACAACCACGGCAGTATCGAGCAGATAAATGGGCGCTGGTATGTGTTCTACCATCGCCACACGAACAGCAGTATGTTCTGCCGTCAAGGCATGGTGGAACCGATTGAAATTTTGCCGGACGGGCGTATCCCGCAGGTGGAAATCACAACAAGCGGACCGAACGGCGCTCCCTTGCCGGCTGTCGAATTGCGTGAACTGCCCGCCTATGCCGCCTGTAACCTGTATATGACGCAGCCGCCGCAGGTCAATGTCGAGGCCGGGCAGAATCCGTTCCCGTACATCACGCAGGACGGTGCGGATGTCATGCCGGAAAGTGAAAGTAAACCGGAAGCATATATCTGCAATTTAACTCCCGGTACGGTAGTTGGATTCAAATATCTGAATTTTCAGAATGTCACGAAAGTATCGGTCAAGACGCGTGGTATGTGCTATTATGGCGGCTTTGACGTACTCCTCACTGCGGATGGTGAGCCGATAGGCACGGTTTCGGCGGCAAGAGGGAACGAGTGGACATGGCAGACAACGGAACTGGCAATCCCTGATGGAATCAGTGCCATTTATTTCCGTATGAAGGGCTATGGAACACTGTCGTTGGCCGCCGCGAAGTTTCATTGAGAAAGGAGCAAATCCATGTTGGAGGATTATCAAAATAAGGTCTGCGTTGTAACGGGTGCCGCCAGCGGCATCGGCAAAGCACTGTGTGAAAAACTGGTGGCACTGGGCGCACAGGTATACGCACTGGATCGCAATAAAGCAGATATAGAGGGCTTGTCAGCCTTTGTTGAAACAGACTTGTCCGATAAAGGAAGCATTGATGCGGCCTTTGGCGTTTTGCCGCAGGTGATTGACCGATTCTTCGGTGTGGCGGGTCTGTCCGGGGCGCGGACAAGTTACTGGCTGACGTTCACAGTGAATTTTATAGCAAACAAGTACATGACCGATACCTATTTGGAAAAACGCATTCCGTCCGGCGGCAGCATTGCCTATGTGACAAGCTGTGGTGGTCTGATGTGGGAAAAATGGCGCAAAGAGTATGTGAAAGTTATGGACTGCAAGACGTGGGATGAAATGGTTGCGTTTATGAAATCAGTTTCTCCTAAGGATGGCGTGGGTGTTATGGCCTACACCCTCTCCAAGCGTGCCATGAACTACTACACCTCGCTGAAAGCCGTGGAGCTTGGAAAGCGCGGGATCCGTGTGAATGCATTGCTGCCGGGCTCCACCGACACCGGCATGAAAAAGGAATTTGAGAAAATGGCCGGCGGGCAGGATAATCTTGTCAAAGAAAACGGAGGCGCAGGACGCCTTGCCACCCCACAGGAGATGGCCGATCCGCTGCTGTTCCTTAACAGTGATATGGCCGCCTTTGTTTCCGGATTGTTGCTGATTGCAGATATGGGTCACAACTGTGAAAAGACGCTGGGATTCTGCAAGAATCAGTTGGATGTTCCCGCAGCACTGAAACTGTATAACACGAAGTTTTTTCAGAACAAGTTGAAAACCAATCAGTGATATTTGATGTGCGCGGTTTCTTTTATTATTTAGATCACCGCATGATTGACGATATTACGCGCAGTATTTGATTTTTATCGAATTCACATCAAGATTTGCGGGGAAAGTGTACCCTTACGCCCGGATAGAACAGAGATAATATATAAGAGCCCGGAGGGCCTTACCAAATCGGTAAGGTCCTCCGGGCTCTTTTTTCTCTCCGGAAAGTGTATTCAAATGGGGTACACAGAATAACGATACAGCACGGAAAGGAAGTGAACTTATGATTAGACCAATTCTGAAAGATTGTGCGAAATACGCACGAGGACCGCCAATGTGAATCAGAACTGATTCACTATCTTGGATCAAAACCGAAAAAGTGAATCAAATCTGATTCACTCCCACATCTCGCCCAGACGCGCCCCGTGTGGGGCGGATGCCCCGCATCGCACACGGACGCGATGAACTCCACAAACCCGCCGTTTGGCACGTTTGTGGGGGTGTGGGGCAGCGTGAGCCGTACAACTTAACACTAGAGAGTAAAACTTACTACACACAAAACGACGATAGTATGAGATAATAGATGTATACCAAACAAGAAAGGATGATGTGAATGACTACCACAAGATTACCGAAAACCATTACCGCCGGCGCGCTGCTTGCAACACCGATTCCGCCCGTAAAATGGATTATTCCCGGTTTGCTCCCAGCAGGTCTGGCAATCTTTGCCGGCCCCAGCAAGGCGGGCAAAAGCTGGCTGACACTTTGGCTCTGCTTGCAGATTTCGCAGGGGAAATCTGTGTGGGGGCGTGAAACAGAACCGAGAACCGTGCTTTATTTCTCGCTGGAAGATACACTGGGTCGTCTGCAAGAACGCCTTTACCAGCTTGTCGATGCAGAAGAAGACCCGGAACGGCTCATTCTGCAGACGGAAAGTCACGGAATTGGGCAGGGATTGGAAGAACAAATCGTCAGTTTCATCCATACTTACCCCGATATTAGCCTCATCGTCATCGATACCTTGCAAAAGGTGCGAAAAACCGAGCAAAATGGTAGTATGTATGCCAATGATTACCGTGATATTGGGGCATTAAAAGAACTTGCCGACAAGTACGGCATCTGCATCCTGCTGGTGCATCATTTGCGTAAGCAATCATCGTCAGACCCCTACGACCAAATTTCTGGTTCAACGGGCATTATGGGCGTGGCGGATACGACATGGCTTATGCATCGTCAGCGCATGAGTAAAACCGCGACAATTCGTGTAATTGGACGCGATATGGACGAGAAAATGCTGCATATCCGCGAAGAAAACTGCGTCTGGACGTTGGATGAGGAAGAAACCGCAGAACAGCAGGCGTTGAAAGCTATTCCTGACTACCTTTGGAAAGTTGCAGACTACATTGACTCGGTCGGAAAATGGCAGGGCACAGCTACGGAATTGCTTGTTGCAGCGAACATTTCTGATGTAAAGCCTAACCAGTTCACCCGGAAGATGGCGCATTATGCCCGCGATGTGTTCAGCCCTCGTGGTATCGAATACAAGTACACCCGCACTGAACAAAAACGTCTGTTTGAGTTCTTCCATGACGATGCTGACGGTGATGACGATGATATTGATATATCGGAGTTGTTCCACTGGGGTATCCCACAAACATCGTCATCAGCGTCATCAGCGTCATTAGCGTCACAAAGGTCGCGTAAGGAGAGCAAGCATGGGCGAAGTGTTGCCACAGGGCAACCCGCCGAAAAGCCTACAGGGCCAGCCCCGAACCCCTGTGAGGCTGCGAGCGCATGAGAAAGCGCAGTGTCGGAATCAACGTCCGCGTCAGCGTCACCGAGAAACGAAAAATGACGCTGATGGCTAAACGATGCGGGCTGTCTCTCTCGGAATACTTACGCCAGCGGGCGCTGGGATATGAACCAGGCGGGCATCCGCCCAAGGAGGCATTTGATGTGCTGGATAAATTGGATGAAATTGCAGAAAACTGTCAACCGAGTGCAGGTGCTAAAATTACAGCCTGTGCAGATGAAATAAGGAACCTGTTCATTGGCGGTAACTAAGATCTGGACGATTAAGGACAGCTTACAGCGCGTCCTTGATTACGCAGCCAATCCGGACAAGACCGAGTACGATGCCCTTGCTCAGACTCTCCACTATGCGGAGAACGATGCCAAGACCAAGCTGAGCGAGAGCGCCCAGCTTGTCACCGGCATCCATTGCAGGGCAGACCATGCGTGGGAGGATATGCGGGCTGTACAGGAACGCTTTGGTAAAACAGACGGCGTGGTGGCACTCCATGCCTACCAAAGCTTCCGCGAGGGAGAGGTAACCCCGGAGCAATGTTATGAGATCGGCGTGGCATTGGCCCGCAAGGTCTGGGGCAGGCGCTTTCAGGTGCTGGTCGCCACACACATGAATACGGATAATCTGCACAACCACTTCGTTATCAATTCTGTGTCTTATGTGGACGGAAAGAAATACGAGCAGCGCCGCAGCCAGTATGCCGAGTTCCGGGCAGCATCCGACAAGCTGTGCCGGGAGTACGGCTTGTCGGTGGTGGAGCAGCCCAAGGCAAAGGAACCGGAACGGTACGCCCGGATGCGCGAGGCCATCGACCAAGCCTGTGAGGATGCCAGTACCGCCGAGGATTTCCACAGGGCGCTGTATCGGCAAGGGTATATTTTCGGCAGTGACCCGAACCGTAGGTACGCAACCATCCGGGCGCGGGATGGTGGTCGAGCCGTGCGGCTTTATAGGCTGGGAGAAGAATACGATTTACCTGCCATAGATGACCGGCTTCGCAGCAATTACTTGCTGTATGGGCCAAGGCTGTATGAACGGAAGCACCCTCCCCGACAAAACACGCCGAAACGATATCGTCCCACGGAGAATAGAAGCATCCTCCAAATTTTCTTCGAGGTATTCTTAGGAGAATCCCAGATGCACCGCTTGTATCTGTACTACTGTTATCAGCTGGGTATCCTGCCCAAGAAACAGCAACCGCGTATCAACCGCCCGGAGTTAGAGCGCATCTGGAAAGACACCGAGAAAATCCTTGCAGAACACGCTTTTGTCCACGACCACAAGTTTCCCTCTTTGCAAGCAATCGTGGACTACCGCAAGGGCTTGTCCCGGCAGATGGAAACCCTTGCCGCGCAGCGGGCGGAAATCGTCAAGCAGATGCGCCGGAAAGATGCTCCTCTGAAACTTGCAGACCGCCGTGCAATGCTTACCTGTAAGATTGCCGAACTTCGTAAAGAGGATAAAATTGCGGAAGGAGCCATCAAACGAGTCCAGCGAACGAGAGAATCCAACCGCATAGATCAAGAAAATCAATATACGAACAACAAGAACCGCCGCCGAAACCGTTCTCGGCAGCGCTGACAAGGAGGTACAATGGCTTACATCAAGAAAAAATCCGAACGAAAATACAAAATCACCGTCTGCAATGGCTATAAGGTCAATGGGCAGAAACGGATGAAAGCGCAGACCATCGCTGTGCCATTATCCGTGCCAAAGCGCGGCATCCAGCAATACGTTATGGCTGAAGCGGAACGCATCGAGAAAAAATTCAAGTATGGCGTTGAAGAAAGCGACCAGACCCACTTTGAGCAGTACGCGGAAAACTGGCTCAAGCGGCAGGAACCGTTCTTTAAGGCTACCACCTACGCAGGCTATAAGAGAAA
>OHYW01000122.1_pt1 | contig 21821 bp, 19 predicted proteins | sample 1580441 | NCBI WGS metagenome assembly OHYW01 (sample SAMEA3882508, study PRJEB24775) | human gut metagenome | biome: human-associated habitat; feature: intestine environment; material: feces | place: Netherlands | collected 2009/2010
GCCTTGTGACCTCCCGGGTGGACTATGCAGTCCCCTTTGATGTGAACGCCAGCTTTGCCGAAGCGTTTGAGACCTATCTGGAAAACGCCAAAGGGTGACACGCCGCCAACCGGCCATTTTGGGTGCGGCAAGCGCCGGGGACGCGGCTGCCGGTTCAGGTGCAGATGAACGATAACGCTGCACAGTTCCGCAAGGAAGTTTCGGTCCGGTTCACCTTACGAGCCAGCATCATTGAAAAAATCTTGCGTTCGGCTTTTCTGCCACCGCCAGACGTTTCTTCGCCGAAACCGTCCTTTGCCCTTTCCCGCATTCCTGCTTTTGTGCTTACGTCTCCATGGGCAGGCAGGCAAGCCACCCTTTCTGAATTTGTCCCGCAGACTGCTGCGGGAGCATTTTTCCGCCTGCGGGGCGGGTGCACTGCATCCCCCATTTTGCAGGCAGAGCAAATGGCAGAAGCTGCCCTGGATGCTTGCCGTATCCAAAATGGCCGGTGCAAAACCGGAGGGATAAGCGATGAAGTGCTGCAGCTCCGGCGGTAAAAAACTGCCGGGGCTGCAATTCTTGGAGGGAGTCGTTCGTATTCCAGACAAAGCAACTGAATTTAGACAAAGACGAGGTATGATCATGTCAACCAAACCGATTCGTTCCACTGCCGCAAATTGCATTGACCTGAGTGCAGCAGCGCTTCATATCATTGCCATGGCGCTGATGCTGATGGATCACCTCTGGGCGACCCTTCTGCCGGCGCAGGACTGGCTGACCTGTGCCGGGCGGCTGGCGTTTCCCATCTTTGCGTTTATGGCGGTAGAAGGCTACTTTTATACCCGAAATCGGAAGCGTTATGCCCTGCGGCTGCTGCTGTTTGCACTGCTTTCGGAAGTGCCCTTTGACCTGATGTATGGCGGGACATGGTTCTACCCGGTGCATCAGAACGTGATCTGGACACTGCTGCTGGGGCTTCTGGGGGTGCATCTGATGGAAACGGTGCGCAAAAAGCAAAAGCTCTGGGTCTCGCTGCCGGTGTGCGCCGCAGTGGCAGCAGCAGGGGCGCTGCTGGGAACGCTGGGCATGACGGATTACTACGGTGCCGGTGTGCTGACCGTGTTCGCTTTTTACATTTTCCGGGGCCGGAAATGGTGGTGCCTGCTGGGACAGGCGCTGACCCTGTACTGGATCAACGTGGTGCTTCTGGGCGGGCTGATGTACCCCATCCGGCTGTTCGGCATGGAGTTTGAGTTGTGTCAGCAGGGGCTTGCACTGCTGGCGCTGATCCCCATCTGGCTGTATCGCGGGCGGCAGGGCTGCCACAGCAAACCGTTCCAGTATGCCTGCTACGCCTTTTACCCGGTACACATGCTGCTGCTCGTGCTGGCGCTGAATTTCGTGAACCGATAAGAACGTAACTGTATCCCCGCGGGCTATGGGTGTCCGCAATCTGATGGTATCCCGGGGGGATCTATTCTGCACTTTCCTGAGTCTGCTCTGTGGGCTTGATGGTCTTGACCCGCAAGGTGAAATACAGAAGATGGCAGACCCACACCACTGCAATGCAGATCCTGCCGACGGGAGCATTTTTCATACAAAGAAAACCGATCGCCATGACAGCGGTGACCATTGCAATGATCTTGCATTTTGTTTCTGCTGTCATGGCTTTTTTCTGAACAAAGCTGTCCAGATGCTTTTTGTACCGTGGTATACTGAATGGAACACCCGCAGGAGGTAAAATGCCCCATGAAAAAAGATAAATCGTTCCGCCCGGACCGGGTCCTCTCCTATTTCAGGGTGGAGTGGTTCCCGCTGCTCCTTGTGACCCTTTCGGGCCTTGTCTATAACATCGGTCTGCTGGCCGCGCCGTGGTTCGAGGGCCGGTTGGCCCAGTGCCTGGCGGATATCCTGGGCGGCAGTGAGACTGCTGCCCAAATGGCGCTGCTGGTGCTGGCCTACATTGCAGTCACACTGCTGGTGCAGGCGGCGCGCTTCATCAAACGCTTTTATGTGCGCCGCTTCGCCAACAACATCAACCGCCGGATGAAGGGCATCCTGTACGCCAATCTGGTGCGGCAGAGCCGGGCCGCGCTGGAAAAAGAGGGTGCCGGTGAGCTGATGACCAAGGCCATCGCCGATGTGGACGACTGTGTGGAGGGAATGCGCAAGTTCACCACGGAGGTGTTCGACACCGGTGTGGCGCTGGCGGGCTATGCGGTCATGTTGCTGGTGTACGACTGGCGGCTGGCGATCCTGGGCCTGCTTTTTACTCCCGTGTCCTATGTCTGTGCGGCAGGGATGAAAAAGCCGGTGCAGCGTGCCGGTGCGGCCTATAAAAAGGCCGCCGGTTCCCTGAGCAGTGCCACGCTGGACCGTGCCCGGAATGCCGTGACCTACCGCATCTACGGCTGTGAGGAGGCCCGGATGGAAAAATACGAGGAGGCCCTGAGCCTTTACGAAAAGACTGCCGTGCGGAACAACGTGTGGCAGTCCGCTCTGCCGCCGCTTTATCTGGCGGCATCCGAGGCAGGGACCCTCTTCATCCTGTGGTTCGGCGCAAAGAATGTGCTGGGTACTGGCTGGAGCAGCTGGGATATCGCCGCCTTCACCACCTTCCTTTCCTGTTTCACCAAGCTGGTGGTCAAATCCTCCAAGGTGGCCAAGCTCTTCAACGCGGTGCAAAAGGCAGAGGTCTCCTGGAAGCGCATCAGACCCCTGATGAAAACGCCCGAGCAGCTGGATGCCCTGCAGATCCCGGCGGCACAGGAGGTGACGCTGAAAGAACTCGCCTTCTCCTATGGCGAAGAGCCTGTCTTCTCCGGCCTGAGCCTGACGGCTCACCCCGGCGATATCATCGGCATCACCGGCCCGGTCGCCTGCGGAAAATCCACCCTTGGCCGCGTATTCCTCTGCGAAGCGCCCTATCAAGGCTCGGTCTGCTTTGGCGGCAGGGAGTTTTCCGCCCTGACCCCGCGCCAGATCGCCGCCACGGTCGGGTATCTGGGCCATGACCCGGAACTGAGTGCCGACACCGTGCAGAATAATGTCCTCTGCGGCAGCGAACAGGATGTCATGCCGTGGCTTGCAGCCGCTGCCCTGAAGGAGGAAGTGCTGGCCATGGAAAAGGGCACGGAGACGGTCATCGGCAGCGGCGGCCCGCCTTTCCGGCGGGCAGGCACAGCGTCTGGCGTTGGCCCGGACGCTGGCCCATCCCCGCCCGGTGCTGGTGCTGGATGACCCCTTCTCGGCACTGGACCGCAGCACCGAGGATGCGATCTTTGCCGAGCTGCAGGCGTATGCCAGGGATAAGGTGGTGTTCCTGATCTCCCACCGGCTGTACCATTTTCCGCAGATGCAGCAGATCATCTTTATGGAGGGCGGCAGGACCACCGTTGGCACCCACGGGGAGCTGATGGCAGCGGTTCCGGTCTACCGCCAGCTGTACGAAAGCCAGACCGGCCTGAAAGGGGGAGAGGGCGCATGAAAAAGAAAAATGATCACGGCGTGTTTGCTGCCGTCTGGATGGCAGCGGCTTCGCACCGCCTTCTCACGGTGGGCACGGTGCTGTGTGTGGCAGCTTCGGTGGCGGCATCCCTGCTGCCGCCCCTGCTACTGGCCCGGGTCATCGACCGTCTGACCGCGGGCCTCCCGCTGCCCTTTCTGGTCGTGCTGCTCTACTTCGGCAGCCTTGCACTGGAAGGTGTGCTCACCTCGGCGCAGGAAAGCCTGCTGGTGCTCTTTGGCCAGAGGATGACCCATGCCCTGCGCTCGGAGATGTCCCGGAAGCTGAGCCGCCTGCCCGCCGGTACACTGGCAGAACAGAATCCCGGCGAGGTGGCCGCCCGCTTTTCGGGCGATGTGGACACGGTGGAAGCCCTGTTCACTTCCGGCATCATCAGCATGGCAGCAGATGCCTGCCGCATCATCTCCATCATGGGGGTCATTGCAGTAAAAAATACCGGCCTTGCGCTGATCCTGCTGCTGGTGCTGCCGCTGTTTGCCGTGTTTACCCGTCATGTCCAGAAGCGGATGCTGGCCGCGCAGCTGGACAACCGCCGCGCGGTCGCTGCAGTCTCCGGGCGGGTGCCCGAGACCCTGCACAACATCCGCACCATCCGGGCGCTGGGGCTTGAGGATTACATGGAGCGCCGGTATGACCGGTGCATCGGTGACAGCTATGCCGCCATGGAGCGCACCAATTTTTATGATGCCGTCTATTCGCCGGTGGTGCTGCTGCTGAATGCTGCTGTGGTCGGCATCGTGATGCTGCTCTCCGCTTCGGGGAACGCACAGCTCCTGACCCTGTTCGGCATGTCGGTGGGCACCTCGGTGGCCGTCATCAACTACATCTCCCGCATCTTCGCCCCCATCGAAAGCCTGGGCATGGAGATCCAGACCATCCAGTCGGCCATGGCGGGTGTCAGGCGCATCGATGCCTTTCTCGACCAGCCGGAGCGCACGATCCCGCCCGCGCGCAGGGAGGCTGCCCGGGGCGATGTGGAATTTGCGCACGTCACCTTCGGCTATGGGGAGCGGCACGTTCTGAAGGATTTTTCCATGACCGTGAAACAGGGGGAGCAGGTCACGCTGGTGGGCCGCACCGGTGCGGGCAAGAGCACTGTGTTCAAGCTTTTGCTGGGCCTGTATCAGCCGGAGGCCGGTACGGTGACCATCGGCGGCGTGAAGGTGGGGGACATCACCGACCGGGAGCGCCGCACCTGCATCGGCTGTGTGGAACAGCATTTCTCACGCGTGCCGGGCACCGTGCTGGAACAGATCACGCTGGGAGACCCGCAGATCACCGTGGAAATGGCAAGGGATGCCGCCGCACTGGCCGGGATCGATGCTGCCATCCGGGCTCTGCCGGAGGGTTATGACACCGTCTGTACCGAGGGCCTCTTCTCGCAGGGCGAGTGGCAGCTGCTGTCCATTGCCCGTGCGGCCGCTGCAGATCCCGCCGTGCTGCTGCTGGATGAGATCACCGCCAATCTGGATGCCGAAACGGAGGCTCGTGTGCTGGAAGCTCTGCGCCGCGCGTCCGCGGGCCGCACGGTGCTCTCTGTCTCCCACCGCGTCTATGAAAATCTTGGCGGCAGAACGATCGAGATCAGGACCCGGGAATGACGTAGGATAAAAACGCCCCCTGTGCGCCGCAGCAGGCACACAGGGGGCGTTGTGGTATGCTCAATTCTTTTCGATGTAGACGCTGGTGGAGGGGAAAGCGAAGTCCACGCCGTCTGCCTGCATCACGTCCATGATGTTCAGGTTCAGATCATTCTGCTGCTGCAGGAAGGTGGCATAGACGTTGGTGGTCAGGTAGGCCGAGATGAGGATGTTGATGCTGGAATCGCCAAAGCTGGTCAGCCGGACGATGTTGGTGCCCTTGTTGGTGTAAGGGCTGTTGTCCAGCATGGCCTGCAGGTCAGCCATCAGCTTTTCCAGCTGGGCACGGGTAGTGCCGTAGGTGACACCCAGTGTGAACTTATAGGGCCGCATGGTGCGCAGGGCTGCGTTCTGGACAGTGGAGGCGCAGATCTGGCTGTTGGTGATAATGACCACGCTGTGGTCCATGGAGCGGATGCGGGTGGAGCGGAAGTTGATGTCGATGACCTCGCCCTCCACATTGCCCACGGTGATCCAGTCGCCGATGGAAAAGGGTTTGTCCAGCAGGATGACGATGCCGCTGAACAGGTTGCTGGCGCTTTCCTGCGCGGCCAGCGAGATGGTCAGGCCCACAAGACCGGCACCGGCTACGATGCTGCCGATGGGGAAGCCGACGATCTGCGCGCAGGTGGCAACACCCAGAATGATGACCAGCACTTTGTAGGTGGTGTCCAGCAGGGAGCGCAGGGTCTTGTTGCTCCGGATCTCCGGGCTGCAGGAGGCCAGCAGCAGGTCGGCTACCTCAGAAGCATTGTACAGGCCCTGACAGAACAGGAGGGTCGTTGCGATCTTATAGGCCGTGAACAGAAACTTTGTCAGGCCCGGAATGGCCCACGGCAGGCTGGTCAGGGCCAGATACAGGCCGCTGTAAAAGGCCATCCGCGCCAAAGGGCTCTGTAAGCTGCGCAGGAGGATGGGCGTGGCGGCAAAGTGCCAGCTGCGGGCCTGCAGAGCGGGAAAGATCTTCCGGCGCAGCAGCCAACCGACCAGAAGCCCCGCAAAAACGATGACAGCGGCGCAGACAGCCCGGGCAGCCAGCGCCCACCAGCCCTCCAGCAAAAAAGGCCCGATCTCGAACCCGAGGTCACGAACGGTAAAAATCATGGCAAAAAGCTCCTTGCATCAAAAATTGTAACATCCTGCCCCACAGTATACCATATCCGGCCCGTGCAGGGCAAATAAAAAAGGGGTTGACAAGGCGGAGCAGCCGCGTTATACTCTTGGCCAGAAAGTTCGTTTCAGGGCGGGGTGAGATTCCCCACTGGCGGTACAGCCCGCGACCACCCGCAAGGGTGCTGACCCGGTGAGACTCCGGGGCCAACGGTATAGTCCGGATGCAAGAAACGGCAGGCAATACGATTTGTCTACGCGCCCTGTTGCAGTGTTTGCTGCGGCAGGGCGCGTTTTTGATTGTCTTCCCGGTTCCGAACCACGCGAAAGGAGCTTTCCAATCTATGATTTGGGGCTAGAACGCCCCGGGAGGATATTACCATGAAGAAAAACACGACCCGCAACCTGACCGTTGCCGCCATGCTCAGCGCGGTGGCCTTTATCCTGATGTTCATCGAGTTCCCGCTCCCGATGCTCATCCCGTCCTTCGTCAAGATGGACTTCTCCGACCTGCCCGCTCTGCTGGGTGCCTTTGCCCTTGGCCCGGTGTACGGCGTGATCATCAGCTTTATGAAGAACCTGCTCCATGTGGTCATCAAGGGCACCTCTACCGCACTGGTGGGTGAGCTGTGCAACTTCATGCTGGGTGCGGTGTTCTCCGCACTGGCCGGTTACCTCTACAAGCACCACAAGAGCCGCAAGAACGCCATCATCGGTGCAGTGGCCGGTGCCGTGGCCATGGCCCTGTTCAGTGTGCCGTCCAACTACTTCATCACCTACCCGGCCTACGTCAAGTTCTACCACATGCCGCTGGAAGCCATCCTGGGCATGTATCAGGCGATCCTGCCCTCTGCAAACAGCCTTATCAAGTGCCTGGTCATCTTCAATATGCCCTTCACTCTGGTCAAGGGCCTGCTGGATGCCCTGATCTGCATGTTGATCTATAAGCCGCTCTCTCCCATCCTGCATGGCCGGAAGTGAGTGACAGAACAAAAAAGAAAGGACGCGAGAGCGTCCTTTCTTTTTTGCTTTTATCGATTCGATTTAAGACAGCGCGCCTTTCTCCAGCCACTTGCCCCGGGCAAGGCGGATGAGGAACAGCAGGCCCCGGATGCTCAGTTCGCAGCACATGGCACCCCAAACGCCCATCAGGCCCAGCCGGGGAGCCAGCAGGAACGCCAGCGTCAGCCGGATGCACCACATGCTGAATATGTTCAGCACAAAACAGGAGGTGCTGTCGCCCGCACCCTGCATGGCACCGCTGGCCACGATGGAGGCACCAAACATGGGCTCGGCCCAGGCTTCGATGCGCAAAACCTGAGCACCCAGAGCGATGACAGCCGCATCGGTGGTGAAAAGGCTCATCAGGGTGGGGGCAAAGATCCACAGGCCAACGCCGGAAAGGGCCATGACCCCCATGCCAAGGCCGGTACACAGCCAGGCAAACCGCTTGGCCATATCCTTCCGGTTGGCACCCACGGCCTGGCCGATGAGGGTGACGGCTGCGCTCTGGATGCCGTAGCCTGCCATGTAGCACAGGCCCTCGGCGTTGACAGCCAGGCTGTTGGCGGCAATGGCCACGGTACCCAGGCCGGCCACGATGCGCACCACCACCACCTGCGCCAGAGAGATGGCGGCACGTTCTCCCGCCAGAGGACCGCCGACCCACAGCAGGTTCCGCAGGCAGGAGCGGGTGATCTTCCAAGGAGCAGGCTTCCGGATGCAGAGGGGGCTTTCCCGCAGCAGCAGGATGGCCAAAGCCAGCAGGCCACCCACCACGGTGGCCAGGGCGGTGCCCAGGGCTGCGCCGGGCACACCCAGCCCGGCACCCCAGACGGTGATGCCCCACAGCGTCCGGGTGGGGTTGATGAGGAAGAAGTTGAAAATGGCATCCAGCACGCAGACCAACACGCTGATGAGGCTGGCGGTCAGGGCGTAGCCTTCTGCCCGGAGGATAGAGGTGTACATGCCCATGGCCATGGTGAAGGGCAGCGCCGTTGACCAGATGGCAAAGTAGGCTGTGGCGTTTGCCCGCAGGGAGGGGTCAGCTCCCAGCCACCCCGGCAGAAAGGGGCTGATGCCCAGGCCGAAGAGGGCGGCTCCCACGCCCAGGATCACATTGAAAAGCATGGCCTGCCGCAGTACGCTGCGGGCATCATCCTGCCGGTCGGCCCCCAGATACTGGGCGATCTGGATGGAGAGGGCAGTGTACAGGCCCACCAGAACACCGTGGAGCAGCCAAGTGCTGGAGCTGACGATGCCGATGGAAGCGGTAGCTTCTGCACCGATGTGGCCCACCATGGCAGCATCGATGTATCCCATGGCAGTGACCACCAGCTGCTCCAGAATGGAGGGGATGCTCAGCGCCAGAGCCACCTGGGCCGTCTGGCGGGAGGGGATGGTCTCACCCTGCCGCATCCGGGCCGAAAGCTGTTCAAGTGAAAGTTTCATGTCTTCTCCTTTTTTTCCGATTTTCCTGTGAGACAAAAAAATACCCTCGAAAGGGCGTTTGTCCCCCCATTATAGACAGGGGGACGAAAAATGTCAACCCATCAGCCCATGGGGTAGCCATTGCCCCAGAGATTGATTTTTTGGCCCGGGCGTGATACACTTCATTTGTATCCAGCAGTGAAAGAACAGGAACGGCCTCTGCCGCTCCGGGAAAGAGGAAAAAAATATGCTTCAACTGCTTTCTGGCAACCCGCGCACCGTGGATGCGCTGGGCTTTCTGCTTGCATTTGCGCTGACCGCGTTGATGGACTCGGTGTTCCACGATAAGCTCCCCCACGACCATGGCCGTGCGTTTGCCGTGAACGGCGAACTCTCCAAGGGCAAGGCCCGGGGCTCCGGCCTCATCTTTGTGCTCTGCATTGCACTGGTCACGCTGGCCGTGGTGCCTTTTAAGGCAGAGTATGTCATCTACACCGTCCTGCTCATTGCGTCCATGCTCTCCGGCTATTTTGACGATGCCGCCGAGACCGCCTGGAACGAGTACAAAAAGGGCCTGATCGATCTGGTCATCGCCGTTGTGGCGGGCGTGACCTACCTGAACTTCAACGGCACGGAGGTCAACTTCCTGAGCTGGAGCTTCAGCCTGCCCTATGCCGTCTACCTCATCCTCATCATCGTCCTGATCTGGGCCAGCATCAATGTGGTCAACTGCACCGATGGCGTGGACGGCCTTTCCGCCAGCCTTGCCGTGGTCAGCATCGGAACCTTCCTGCTGGCCTACTGGGAGGAACTGGGGGATTACGCCACCGCAGGCATCGTGTTCATTGGTGCCCTGCTGGCTTACCTGTGGCAGAACGCCAAGCCTTCCACCCTGCTGATGGGTGACGCGGGCAGCCGCGCCATGGGCTTCTTCCTGGCCGTTCTGGCCCTCAAGAGCAGCCATCCCTTCGCCTTCCTGCTGGCCGCGCTGGTGTTCATTGTGGACGGCAGCCTGGGCATCCTGAAGATCAGCTTCAAGCGGTTTTTGCACATCTCCATCCTCAAGAACACCCTGACCCCGCTGCACGACCATGTGCGCAAGCGTCTGGGCTGGAGCGATGAGCAGGTCGTGGCCCGCTGGCTCATCCTGCAGGCTGTGGCATCCGCCTGGCTGCTGCTGTTGGTGCGGTAAAACACAAAAGGAAATGCAGCGCCCGCACAGGAAAGCTCCTGCGCGGGCGTTTTGCTGTTCTGGTCCGGGAGGAAAGTTCCAGCTTCCGGGCCAGCGTTTCCAGACAGGCTGGGTCACGAATTTCCTGCATGAGTTCACCTCATTTCTTTTATTTCATTGTGCCATTTGTTTGTGCCATGTGTCACAAACAAATGCAAGCAAAACCTTTATAATAGGGACGAAAGTGGAGGAAAAACCAATGGATTCTATTTTTGATCTCGATCATCTGTACCGCACCTATTTCAAGATGGCGCTGCCCTCGGTGTTCGGCCTGATGGTGAGCGTGGTGTATAACCTTGCCGATACCTTTTTCATTGCACAGTCCAACGATACGGCGCTGATTGCGGGTGTTTCGCTCTGTGCGCCGGTGTTCACAGCCCTCATGGCCTTCGGCAACATCTACGGCCAGGGCGGCAGCTCACTCATTTCCCGCCTGCTGGGACAGGACGACCGTGAGGGCACCGGCCGGGTCAGCTCGTTCTGCTTCTATGTGGCCCTGACCACGGGCGTGGTGTTGGCAGCCCTGATGATGCTGTTCCGCGTCCCGCTGCTGGGCATTCTGGGTGCGACTGCTGAGACGATGCCGCACGCACAGGCCTATTACACCGTGCTGGCCATTGGTGCCCCGGCCACGGTGCTGAACTTTATCCATTCCAACCTCGTTCGCTGTGAGGGCATGGCCACCCAGTCCATGATCGGCAGCATCGGCGGAACGGTCATCAACATCATCCTCGATCCCATCCTCATCACCACAGTGGGCTGGGGCGCAAGGGGTGCGGCCATTGCCACCATTGTGGGCTACCTGTGCAGCAACCTATACTTCCTGTGGCTGCTCCACAAAAAGAGCCGCTGCCTGTCTGTCAAGCTGTCCCAGTGCCACGTCACGGGCAGGGAGCTGCAGCAGATTTTGGGCGTTGGTGTTACTGCCGCGCTGAGCAACCTGATGCAGAGCCTGACTGTCATTGTGATGAACCAGTTCCTGTTGCCCTACGGCAACGATAAAATTGCCGCCATGGGCATTGCCAGCAAGGTGAGCATGATCGCCCAGCTGGTGCTGGTTGGCTTCTCGTTCGGCGGCATCCCACTGTTCGGTTACCTGTACGGCGCAAAAAAGCGGGACGTGATGCGCAAGCTCATCCGCTTCTGTCTGACCTTCCTCGTCTCTATTGCCGTGGTGCTGTCCCTCATCCTCTGCCTGAATTCCGGGGCGCTGATGCGGCTCTTCGTGCAGGATGCCGGGATGATCGCCACTGGTGCGCAGATGCTCCGCTGGCAGGTCTGCACCGCAGCCTTTGGCGGCGTGGTGCTCCTGCTCACGGTGCTGTTCCAGGCAACTGGTAAAATCATACCGTCCTTCCTGCTCTCCATCAGCCGTCAGGGCGTGGTGTTTCTGTTGGCACTGGTGGTCTGCGTACATCTGTTCCAGTATCAGGGCGTGCTGATGGCTCAGGCTGTGGCCGACATCCTGAGCGCTGCGCTGGCCCTTGGCCTGCTGGCGGCCAACCACGATATCATTGCAAAACAGTAAACACAAAAACGCCCGGAGGGCCGCTGAAAGCTGCGGTTCTCCGGGCATTTTTAGTATTCGATGCCTTTGCGCGCCTTGATGCCCTTCTGGTAGGGGTGGCGGCGGCATTTCATCTCGGTGGAGTAGTCGGCGGCATCCAGCATCCACTGCGGGGCCTTGTGGGCGGTCAGCACGCATTCCTGTGCGGCGGGGCGCTCCAGAACGGCCCGCCGGAGCAGGTCTTTGTCCACCATGTCCAGCTCCCAGGCCGAACCGGCCTCATCTAAAATAAGCAGGTCGGCAGGCTCGGCCAGTGCGGCGGTCAGGTTTTCGTTCTGCACGGCCCGGGCAGCGGCCTTTTCCGCTTCGTTCATCTGGAACACGAACTTCTGCCCGCCCTTGCCCCGGAAAATTTTTGCCCCCAGCTGGGCCAGCAGAGGGATCTCGCCGCTCTGCCCGCCCTTGAGGAACTGCACGATGACCACCCGTTTGCCGCTGCCCAGTGCGCGGAGGGCAAGGCCCATGGCGGCGGTGGTCTTCCCCTTGCCGTCGCCCCAGTAAAGATGCAGCAGGCCCTGTTCCATCATCCGTTCTCCTTTGTGTACTGCACGGTCTCCACCAGGTGCAGGATGTGCTGCTCCGGCCAGTCCCGGGCATCCAGCACATAGCCGCCCGCGTTGGGGCCGCACCAGTCGTGAAAGTTGCGGCGGGGCACGCCAAACCGCTCCAGTGCGGCCATCTGGGTGCCGCCATGGGCCACGATGACCAACCGCTCCTGCCCTTCGGCAAGGGCTTTATCAATGAGGTCGGCCAGCGTTTTGCACACCCTGTTGCAGAAATCGCTCCTGCGCTCCCCATCCGGGTGGGCGGCGTGCTCGTTTTCCTGCACCCATGCCAGATATTCCGGGTCCTGCTCCACCTGTACGAAGGTCTGGCCCTCGAACCGGCCGAAGTTCATCTCCTTCAGCCCGTCCACCGGAATGAGCTTTGCCCCGGGAAAGAACACCCGCGCCGTCTGGGCGGTGCGCTGCAGCGGGGTGACATAGACCACCTCCGGTGCAAAATCTGCCTGCCGCAGCTGGGCGATGCCTGCGGCGGAAAGGGGGATGTCCCGCTGGCCCTGATATCGTTTTTGCGCGTTGTACTCCGTCTGGCCGTGACGCAGCAGATAAATGAGCATAATCGTTCTCCTTTTTGGTTTGTTCTGCACCATTATAGCCTATTTTGCAGTTATTTTCCAGCCATGCTCTTGCAATTCTTCCGCATTTCAGATATATTGAGTGGGTATGAAATTTCAGGGGAGAGAAGTGTCAATGGAGATCCGGGACCGGAAAGCAGCGCAGCGCCGGGCGGGCATCATGGTCCGCAAGGGTCTGCCGCAGGCAGAAAGAGCGGCGGCCAATGCAGCCATCTGTGCCCGCCTTCTGGCCATGCCCTGCTTCCAAAAGGCAGAGAATCTGCTGCTCTACGCCGCTTTTGGCGGGGAGGTGGATCTTGCTGTGCTGGCAGAGCAGGCGATCCGGCTGGGCAAAACGGTGGCCTATCCGGTCTGTGGGGAAAACTTTACCCTGACCGCCGCCGTACCGGGGCCGGACGGCTGGGAGGTGGGGGCTTACGGCATCCGCACACCGGTTCTGGAACGGGCGGCGCTCATCCGGCCGGAGGCGCTTGATCTGGTGCTGGTGCCCTGCACTGCCTTTGATGCGGCCTGCCGCAGGGTGGGCATGGGCAAGGGCTACTATGACCGCTATCTGCCCAGGTGCCGAAACGCCGTGGCGCTGGGCGTGGCCTTTGAAGCCCAGCGGGTGCCGGAAGCGGCTGCAGATGGGCAGGACCGGCGGCTGGATGGAGTTGTAACAGAGAGGAAAGTATATCGTGGAACTGATGAATTTGAGCTGTGAAGGTTTTCTGGAGGAGCTGGCCAGCAAGGCGGCGGCTCCGGGCGGCGGCGGCGCTTCGGCGCTGGTGGGCGCGGCCGGTGTGGCGCTGGGCAGCATGGTGGGCAGCTTGACCGTGGGTAAAAAGAAATATGCCGCTGTAGAAGCGGACATCATTGCCCTGAATGTCCGGGCCGAGGCCCTGCGCAAGCGGCTGGAAGCGCTGGTACAGGCCGACGCGGAGGCCTTTTTGCCCGTGGCGGCGGCCTACAAGCTGCCGAAGGAGACCCCGGAACAGCAGGCCCACAAGGCCGCGGTGCTGGAAAAGGCACTGGACAGAGCCTGCGCCGTGCCGCTGGAGGTGATGACTGCCTGCGGTGAGGGCATCGCACTGGCCGCAGAGTACGCCGAAAAGGGCAGCGTGCTGGCCCGTTCCGATGCCGGATGCGCGGCGCTGTTCTGCAAGGCAGCCATGCAGGCGGCGGGGCTGAACGTGAAGGTCAACACCCGCCTGATGGCAGACAAGGCCCATGCGGATGCGCTGGAGGCCAGAGCGGAACAGCTGCTGGCCGAGTTTGTGCCGCAGGCTGACAGGGTCTATCAGACTGTATCAAATGAGTGAGGGGAGAAGAAAATGGCTCAGATCTTGAAGGGTGCGCCCGTGGTGGCCGCCATGAACGAAGCAAACGCCGCGCGCTGTGCCGCGCTGAAGGAAAAGGGCATCGTGCCCACGCTGGCTGTGGTACGGGTCGGCGCGCGGGAGGATGACATTTCTTATGAAAAGGGGATCGTCACCCGGTGCGGTAAGGTTGGCGTGGAGGTGCGGCAGTTCCATCTGGCGGAAGATGTTACGCAGGAGGAACTGCTGGATGTGATCCGGCAGATCAATGGGGATGCATCGGTTCACGGGTGCCTGATCTTCCGGCCCCTGCCAAAGCGGTTCGATGACCGCAGGGTCCAGGAGGCGCTTGCCCCGGAAAAGGACGTGGACGGCAACACGGACGGTTCTATGGCTGGTGTGTTTACCAACATGCCCATCGGTTATCCGCCCTGCACGGCGCAGGCCTGCCTTGAGATCCTGAAATACTACAACGTGCCGCTGTCCGGCAAGCGGGCTGTGGTGGTGGGCCGCAGCTTGGTGGTGGGCAAGCCTGCCGCCATGATGCTGGATCGGGAGAACGCCACTGTGACCATCTGCAACTCCCGTACCCAGAACCTGCCCGCCCTCTGCCGGGAGGCCGATGTGCTGGTAGTCGCCATGGGCAGGCGGGGAGCCATCGGGGTCGATTGCCTGCGGGAAGGCCAGGTCGTGGTGGATGTGGGCATCCACGTCAACGAAGAGGGCAAGCTCTGCGGCGATGTGCGCTTTGATGAGGCAGAACCCATCGTGGAGGCTGTCACCCCGGTGCCCGGCGGTGTGGGCACAGTGACCACCTCTGTGCTGGTGGGCCATGTGGTGGATGCCGCATCCGCACAGTAAAACAGAAAACAACAGGCGGTGCCGGAGATTTTCGGCACCGCCTGTTGTTTTCATACGGTTGCAAGCACGGCAAGGATGCTCTGCCAGCGAGGGTTCTGCACCTGCTGCGCGGCACGGCGGGGCGCGGAAGGCGAAACCGTGCGGGCAGGACGCTGGACGCAGTCAGCCGGCTGCGCAAAGGGGGAGGCGAGTTCGGCCTGCCATCGGGCGGCCAGTGCCATGGCCTCAGGACTGGATTGCAGGGTGCGGCGCTCCGTTCCGGCCAGAAAATCGCCCAGCCAGCAGAGAATGGCCGCAATGGGCAGGCAGTCGGCGGCACGGGTAGACCAGTAGTTCCACTCGCCGCCCCGGCCCACAAAGCTTTCCACGGTGATCATGGCACCTTCCCGGGCAGATTGAGGCAGGCAGGAGCGGGAGGTGCCTGCCGCGCGGCGCAGCTCCCGCAGAATGATCTCAGTACGGCCCGCGTCCAGGGTGTCATCCCGGATGCAGGCGGAAAAGTCCGCACTGTCCAACAGGTTTTCGGCCCGGGTGGGAAATTGCCCTGTCATCTCGCCGGATGCGTTGTGGCAGAGCTGCCAGCCCTTGCGGAACAGCTGGAAGTTCAGGTTGCGGCGGCCCATGGTGGAGTAAAACACCCGGGCGCGGCCATTGGGAGACTGCCGCAGCTCCAGATAGGCATCAGCGCCGCCCAGGTCCTGTACCTTGACGGTCAGGAGCAGGGAAGAATTGTTTTTTTGTGCGGACATGGCACGGTGCATCTCTTCAAAATAGCGGCTGGCATCCATAGCGGGTCTCCTCTCTGGTTTTGGATGATGTGTCGGAAACCATCCATCGGTTGTTCTCTGCCTGCATTATAGCACATGCAACAACAAAATACAACTATAAGTTTGACAAAAACCAAAATATTTTGGAAATTCGGGGATGCGGACAAACGGATTGGTTGTAAATGGAAAAGGCTTCTCCCGTCGGAGAAGCCTTTTGTGGTGGCAGGATTCAATCGCCCAGCTCCCGGATCTCATTCTGGATGAGCCGCCCGGCGGCGCGTGCCAGCTGATCCATGCCCCGGATGCGGGCGAGATTTTTGCCGTAGATGCGTTCTGCATCGTGGCTGGAGCTGTCCTCGCCCATGAACACGGCAGAGACACGCAGACCCTTGCGCCGCAGGGTGCGCACCTCGGCGGCGGCATCGTCCACGCCGTAGGAGCCGCCGTAATCACAACCCAGCGGTTGTTCCGGGCTGGGTGGTACGCGGCGGCTGTCGTTGGGGGAAGCATCTGTCAGCAGGATGAGCAGATGCCGGGGCGCGGGGCCGGGGTCAAAGCTGACCAGATCGCCTGCCGCCCGCAGGGCAAGGCCGTCGCGGTTCCAGCCCGATGCAAAATACTGGTCGATCCCCTGCAGGCTTTTGTCCGCAAAGCCCTTGAGCACCCGCAGAACCGTATAGCCCCGCAGGCTGCAGAAGCTGCTGACCCGCACCGGGATGCCGCAGGCGGCAAGGCTCTGGGCCAGGATCGTGCCCTGCGCCGCAATGACCTCCTGACAGTGGAGCCGGGAAGCCGAAGCGTCCAGCAGCAGGTCCACGGTGAAGGAGGGCTGATTCTCCTCCTCGGCACAGCGGAACACCCGGCTGTCGTTCAGAAGGGGAGCGCGCCAGACCCGCTCCGGGTCCAGAGCGCCGCTGCGGGCGATCCGGGCATTGGGCTGCTGGTGGACCAGAATGCAGTTGCGGATCTGCTCGGTGAGCCGGAGCACCACACTGCGGTGAAGCGCCCGGTTTTTGGCGTAGTAGGCGCGGTTGCGGTCGGCCTGCAGCTGAGCCTGCTCGGCCAGGTGCTTTGCCTCCGGTGTGGGGGCCTGTTCCGGGCTGGGTACGCCGGAGGCAAACCAGAGGCGGCACCCGAGGTGCGCCCCGGTGCAGAGCGCCTGCTCGGCCTTGCGCAGACGCTCGGGCGGATAGAGGGAACGACCAAAGCAGCTTTCAATGTAGGCGCGGTCCTCGGCGGCATTCTGCCGCAGGGTGATGTGGGCCAGCCGCTTGTCTGCCGTGGGGCCGGAGCCGCCCGCTTCCACAGAACCGGAGTGCTCCACGGTCAGACGGTCGGTCTTGATCATCTGGGTGGGCAGCGTTTTGGTGGCAAGAGAGGCCAGCAGCCCCTCCAGATGCAGATGAAGCCCCACTTTGTGCCGGATCCTGCCGTCAAACAGGGCAAACCTTGCAAACAGGCCCAGCAGCTCACCCTTGAGCTGGCCGGGCTGGGGCGGTTGAGCTGGGGAAAGTGCCTCTGCCAGTCGGCTCTCGTAGGGGGTCATCACAGGCGGATGCCTGCCCTGTACAGTGCGCCAGCGGTCAGCCTGCATGGTGTAGACCAGCTGATTTTTTGCCATCCACTCCTGCCGCGAAAGCTTGTACTGGATGCCGAAGAAATAGTCCGCGTGGGCCCGGCGCAGCTCGGAAAGGACCGGGCGGCGGGGCAGCTCCAGCAGATAGACCGCACTTTCGAGGTAGAGCCATGTCAGATCGTCCAGCTGACTCTCCCGGAGATCGCCGTCCCATGTGGCAAAAAGATCGCGGAGCAGGTCGTCGCCATAGTATTTGTGCACCAGCCCCACGACACAGTTCATATAAAAATCGATCGTGCCGTCGGTGTTGCGTGCCAGGAAAAGCGGCTCAAAGCCGTAGGCTCCCGCCGCCGCCCACACCTGATTGGCGGCCCGCCGCTCCTGCGCGGTGTAGCTCTGCGCTTCCATAGGGCGGCCCCTCAGTTGAAGAGCTTGGCGGCGGTGAGCTGGGCCGGGATGCGGGCGGCGATCACGTCCCGGATCAGCCCCTGCTCGTAGGAATCAAAGGCCTTGTTGGTGATGCCCATGTCCAGCGCAGGCCCCGCGGCCACGCCCCGGCGCATCAGGCGCAGAGCGTCCAGCATTCCGCGCAGATCCAGCGCTTTGGTGGAAATTTCGGCGCTGTCGCATTTCTTTTGCAGGTCGAGGAAGAGCAGAGCAAACTGGTGCACATATTTGTCCGTCAGGTCGGCAAACTGGGCCCGCAGCAGCTTTTCAAGGTTTTCCTCCGTGATGGTGGGCATCTGGATGACTGCAAAGCGGGAAGTCAGGGCCTCGTTCAGCTCCCGGGTGCCCGCGTAGCCATAGTTCATGGTGGCGATGAAGCGGGTCTCTTCGGCCAGCGGGATGCGCTCGTAGCCGGGCACATCAATGGCACGGCGGAAGTCCAGCACGGCGTGGAGGACAGCCAGGGCCTCGTTTTTGGCCATGTTGATCTCGTCCAGCACGCCGAAGCCGCCGCACTGGGCACAGCGGTAGACCGGCCCGGGCCGGAAGGTGACCGCCCCATCCACAAAGGTGTCCATGCCGATGAGGGAGGCTGCATCCATGTTCACATGGAACGAGATGTCCCATGCGGGGCGGCCAAAAGCGGCGGCCAGATTTTCAGCCAGCACATTTTTGCCGGTGGCCTTGCCGCCGGCCAGCAGCAGGTTTTCGCCGCAGAGCAGGGCCGCCAGTGCCTGCTCCCAGACCTCCCGGCCATAATAGGTAAAGCCGGAAGCCGGGATGCGGGGGCGCAGGGCCTCGGGCAGAGCGTGGGCGGCGCGGTATTCTTCCACAGCACGCAGCAGGTCGGGGCTGATGCCCTCCTGCCGTAATGTTTCCATCAGATCAGACATCCAAGACATCTCCTTGCGGTTGGCTTTGCCAAACCGATTTTTCAGCTTTATCATAGCACAACCGCTCCGGTTTGTGTAGGGGGCGCGGGGGCATTTTTTGCCGGATTTTTGCCCGGGAAATGCCGCAGGGTGGAACGGATCTGTGTGCTGCCGTGCAGACGAAGGAGTTTTTCGTGCCCGGGGATCGTGCGGCAGCGGATATTTTGTGGAAGGCTGTCGAAATGGCAGGTGTTCCGCGTTGTGGGTATCCACTTTTGGCTCAGAATGGTAAAAATTCCGGAAATTCGATTGACAAATCCGAACATTTATCGTATAACCTATATATGGGAACAATTCCGGAGGGAATGCGGAACTCGTGCCCCTGCCCGTTCCTGTTGGAGGAACCACGGTCTGGTTCTGGTGCCGGTGTACTTGGTTTGGTGCAGACGGTAAGTATAGATTGATTTGAAAGAGAGGAATCCCCGTTATGATGAACAATGAGATCAAAATGCCCGCTAACTTTGCTGCGATCGATGAGAACGAAATGGTGTACCTGCAGGGTGGCGCAACCACCGAGGCTACCGCTTGGGACGTGTTCCTGAACGTTGGCAAGCTGTTCAACTACATCGCCCGCGTGTTCTCCGCAGGCAGCTCCATCGTCAACAACATCAATGTTATCGTGACCACCTTCCAGACCCTGAGCACCTTCAGCCTGACCGCTAAGAACTAAGGTTTGGGCCTAAACCGAATCAGCATTTACAGGGCATCCGCTCCGGCAGGCGCGGGTGCTCTTTTTTGCTGTACAGGGCGGGAAGGCATTCGCCCCCCAAAATGCAGGAAAGCAGCCGTTTTTCTGCAAAGCGGGCGGATTGTCCATTGACAAGGCTCAAGAGGGTGTCGTATACTAACGGTGCCTTGCAAGAAACCCCGCATCCGCGGAATAAAAGAGGAGAGAGAATATGAAAAATAACAACAGCAGCATCAAGCCTGTTGTCGCTGTCGGTATCGGCGCGGCATTGTTCTTTGTTCTGGGACGTTTTGTGGCCATTCCCAGCCCGGTGCCCAACACCAACATCAGCCTGCAGTACGCCGTTCTGGCCCTGCTGGCTGCCATGTACGGCCCCGTGGTCGGCGGCCTGATCGGCTTCATCGGCCACACCCTCATCGACCTGTCCTGGGGCGGCAGCCCCTGGTGGAGCTGGGTCATCGCCTCCGCCTTTGTGGGCGTTGTGGTGGGCCTGTTCTCCAAGAAGCTGAACCTGCAGGAAGGCGAGTTCAGCAAGAAGCAGGTGGCTTTCTTTGCGCTGGCCAATATCGTGGCCCATCTGCTGGCCTGGATCCTGGTGGCCCCCGTGCTGGATATTGCCATCTACGCCGAGCCCGTCAAGAAGGTGTTTGCACAGGGTGCATTTGCCGCAGTGTCCAACAGTATCACCGCTGTGGTGGTGGGCGGCCTGCTGGTGCTGGCTTACACCAGAACCATCGCCAAGAAGGGCTCTCTGGATCAGGAGTGATCCCCGCATGAAACCCGGCCTTTCCATCTGCGCCGTCCGGCCCGTTGGAAAGGCTTTTTTGATGAACAGCTGAGGTACCATACCCATGGCAGAACGTAAACCCATCATCTCATTCCGCAACTTTTCCTTCCAGTACCGCGCCCAGAAGCGCCCCACCCTGACCGATATCAATCTGGAGATCTACCCGGGGGAACGGGTGCTCATTGCGGGCCCCTCCGGCAGCGGCAAGAGTACGCTGGCGGGGTGCATCAACGGGCTGAACCCGTTTTCCAACCCCGGCGCGTGCACCGGCACCCTGACCGTAGACGGTGTGGATGCGCCTCACAGCAGCCTCTTTGAGCTTTCGGCCCATGTGGGCACGGTGCTGCAGGACCCGGACGGCCAGTTCATCGGGCTGACCGTGGGCGAGGACATTGCCTTTGCACTGGAAAACAGCTGCACCCCGCAGGATGAGATGCACGCCATCACCCGCCATGCCGCCGAGCTGGTGGGCATCGAGAACCATCTCGGCTATGCACCACACGAGCTTTCGGGTGAGCCTGGCGGGCGTGATGGTGGATCAGGTCAAGATCCTGCTCTTCGATGAGCCGCTGGCCAACCTCGACCCCGCTACCGGCAAGCAGGCCATTGAGCTGATCGACGAGATCCAGAAAAAGACTGACACCACAGTGCTCATCATCGAGCATCGGCTGGAGGATGTGCTCTGGCGGAACGTGGACCGCATCGTGCTGGTGAACGACGGCACCATTCTGGCAGACCTGCGCCCGGACGAACTGCTCTCGGGCAGCCTGCTGGCGGAAAACGGCATCCGGGAGCCGCTGTATGTCACGGCTCTGCGCTATGCCGGGGTGGATATCACTCCGGACAAGCACCCCGCCCATGTGGACGGCCTTGTGCTGGACGATACCGACACCCAAAAGCTCCGGGACTGGTTCACGGCCCGGCCCCGGCCCGCCGCGCAGCCAGAACGGGAGCCGCTGCTGGAGGTAAAGGGCCTGAGCTTTGGTTATCAGAAGGGCCAGCAGACCCTGCGGGATGTCAGCTTTTCGATCGGCAAGGGGGAGATGGTGAGCATCGTGGGCCGGAACGGCGCGGGCAAATCCACCCTCTCCAAACTCATCTGCGGCTTCGAGACCCCGGATGCGGGCGGGATCTTCCTGAACGGCAAGCCGCTGGCTGAGGAGAACATCCGCCGCCGCGCCCGGCACATCGGCTATGTGATGCAGAACCACAACCAGATGATCTCCAAGACCATGATCTACGATGAGGTGGCTCTGGGTCTGCAGCGCTCCGGCCTGACCGAGGAACAGATCCGGGAAAAGGTGGAGGCGACCCTCAAGGTCTGCGGCCTGTATCCTTTCCGGAACTGGCCAATCTCGGCACTGAGCTTCGGCCAGAAAAAGCGGGTGACCATTGCCAGCGTGCTGGTGCTTGACCCGGAGCTCATCCTTCTGGATGAGCCCACCGCCGGGCAGGATTTCCGGCACTATACCGACATCATGGAGTTCCTGTGGGGCCTGAATGCCCGGGGTGTGACGGTGGTGATGATCACCCATGACATGCACCTGATGCTGGAATACACCCGCCGCGCACTGGTGTTCTGCGACGGACGGCTCATTGCAGACCGCACCGCGGCCGCCGTTCTGTGTGACCCTGCGCTGGTGGAACAGGCGGCCCTGAAGGAGACCAGCCTGTACACGCTGGCCAACCGCTGCGGCATTGCGCCCGCACAGGAATTTGTAGAGAGATTTATTGAGCAGGACCGGGAGGTGAGAGAGGGTGGCCGCTAAGACTGTTTTGAATTATCTCCCCCGGGAGAGCGTCGTCCACAAGATGACCGGAACCACCAAGCTGGCGTTCTT
>OHYW01000131.1_pt1 | contig 20805 bp, 19 predicted proteins | sample 1580441 | NCBI WGS metagenome assembly OHYW01 (sample SAMEA3882508, study PRJEB24775) | human gut metagenome | biome: human-associated habitat; feature: intestine environment; material: feces | place: Netherlands | collected 2009/2010
CGGTGTACTTGTAGCCGAACAGCTCATCGGAGATCTCGCCGGTCAGCAGCACGCGCACATCGGTCTGCTCGTGGATGGCCTTGCAGAGCAGGTACATGCCCATGCTGGCGCGGATGGTGGTGATATCCCAGGTGCCCAGCAGTCGGATGACCTCCTCCAGGCTCTGGATGACCATGTCCCGGTTGATGATGATCTCATGGTGTTCGCTGCCCAGATAATCGGCGGTCTGGCGGGCATATTTCAGGTCGATGGCATCGGTGTCCATGCCGATGGCAAAGGTGCGGATGGGCTTGCCCAGCTTCTTGGCTGCAATGGAGCAGACCAGCGAGGAATCCAGACCGCCCGAGAGCAGGAAGCCCACAGGGGCATCGGCATCCAGACGCTTTTCCACGCCTGCGATCAGCTTTTCGCGGATGTTCCGCAGGGTGGTCTCCATGTCATCCTCCATGGGGGCGGGCACGTCGGCAATGTCCTCATAGCGGACAAAGCGGCCATCGCAGTAGTAGCTGCCGATAGGGAAGGGGCGGATGTCGTCGCACCAGCCGATCAGGTTCTGCATCTCGGAGGCAAAGGCAATCTGGTGGCTGGACTTGGAATAGCCGTAGAACAGCGGACGGATGCCGATGGGGTCGCGGGCTGCGATCAGCCGATCCTTGCGGGAATCATACAGAATAAGCGCAAACTCGGAGTCCATGTGGCGGAACATATCCAGACCGTACTCGTAATACAGCGGCAGCAGGATCTCGCAGTCGCAGTCGGAGGCAAACTTGTAGCCCCGGCGCTTCAGGATCTCCTTCTCAAAGCGGAAGCCGTAGAGCTCACCGTTGCAGACCACGCAGTCGGCACCGCGGTAGAAGGGCTGCATCCCCTCCGGGGTCAGGCCCATGATGGCAAGGCGGCCAAAGCCCATCAGACCAAAAGGCCCTTCCACCACACGCTGGTCGTCCGGCCCGCGCATCACGGTGCGCAGTAGATACTCCTTGAATTTGGCGGCACTCAGGTCGTGCCCCGTGTAACCCATAACACAACACATATTTCTTACCCCTCTCTCTCTAAACCTCTCCGTCAATGCTTCGCATTGCCACCTCTCCTGATAGGAGAGGCAAGTTTCCCGGTGACTGAGAGGTTTTTGCAAATAAAAAAATACGGCAGCCTTCATCCCATTGCTAGGACGAATGCTGCCGTATCCGTGGTGCCACCTAAATTACCGGTGCGCGAACACACCAGTCACTTTTGTGTACTCTCCCCGTTGAAAGCACTGCCGCGATAACGAGCGGCTGCCGTCGGCCCCTACTAACTGCCCGAAGCAGGTTCAGGGGGAAGCTCACGGGGGTTCGTTCGGGGCTCATTCTCTGTGCGGCTTCCACCGGCCCGCACTCGCTGCAAAAGAACCTTGAGCACTTACTTTTCCCGATCAACGCTTTTCCTGCCTGCATTGTATCACGGCTCTTTGTCCGTGTCAACACAGTGTTCGCATTTTTGTGCGGTCTGCCCCGGATGGGGGCTGTTTTGTGCGCAGCTGCGGCACAATCCGTACAAAACGCTGCCCTCGCACTGCAGGGTGAAGCCGTGCTCCGCCATCAGATGGGCACGCACCTCATCCATAAAGTGGCAGTCCAGGTGATAGATGCGCCCGCACTGCACGCACTTCAGGTGCAGGTGCTCGCGGCAGTGGCGGCCCTCGTCCACATACTGGAACACGGCCTTTTCGCCCTTATCGGCCACATATTTCATAATGCGCTGCTCGCCTGCCAGCTTGTCCAGATACCGGTACACCGTGGTGGGATTGGGGCTGGCCCCCTCTGCCTCCAGATGTTCCAGAATGTTGGATGCACTGACCGCGTGCTGGCGGTTGTTGATGAGATAATCCAGGATCAATTGCCGGGTTTTGGTGTTGTACCCCCCGCGACCTGCCATGGTATCAGCCTTCCTTTCTGAGTCAAGTGTACCACAATTTATCCTTTGATGCAAAACAAGAACGAAACACTGGCGACAAGCACAAAAAAACTGTTCAATTTATAGCAAAATAATGCATGATATCTGTTCAAAACGGAAAAGCTCCCAAAGTTTTCAAAAAAGCCTTGTAAACATTGTCCAGATATGTGATAATAATATTAATGATTACTTGGATTATTTAAGGGATACAAGCTGTCCGGCGGGCGACTGATTGCTGCCTGAATGGTCCTGCTTGCGAACTAGGAGATAGAACAATGAAAGAGATGGATTCCCAGTCAAAGACCAGCCTGAAGCTGCAGGCTTACCAGTACCTGAAAACGAAGATTCTGAACTGTGAGTACCGCCCCAACGAATTTCTGAACGAGCAGAAGCTCTGCGCTGAGATGGGCAACATCAGCCGCACCCCCATGCGGGAAGCGCTGATCCTGCTGAACAATGCGCATATGGTGGCCATCAAGCCCCAGAGCGGCACCTATGTGGCCCCCATTGATCTGGAGCTGATGGAGATGGAGCAGTTTGCGCGCTTCACGCTGGAAAAAGAGCTTCTGAACCATATCCGGGGCCGCCTGACCGGCGAGCAGGAGAGAGCCTACCGGCTGCTGATCGAGCAGTACCGTGTGCTGGAAAGCCAACCGGAGGCTGAAAACCGCGAGACCCGGATGCTGGATCTGGACAACGCCTTCCACCGCCGCGCCTTTGAGCTCTGCGGCATGGAGGGACACTTTGACCACATGCTCTCCACCTTTCAGCACATCGAGCGGCTGCGTAAGTTCAGCCTGCAGACGGATGAAAATAAATCGGTCTGTGGTGCCCACACCCGCATCCTGGAGGCTGTGCTCCACGGCACGGAGGAGGATGTGAGCCGGGCGCTGAGCGAACATCTGCACCGGTATAAGCTCAGTGTGGATCAGGCCCGTGCCGCCCACCCGGATTATTTTATCGGCAACGGCGATACCTGGTAAAAATTCCTTTCGTCAAACTGCCAAAGGCGTGTATTTTGCGGCCGGATGGGGGCAAAATCCCATGTGTGGCCGTTTCTTTGTGTAAAGTATACAAGAAAAAACATCAAAACTTGTCAAAACGTCAATTGCCAATTCGAAACTGATATATTAGAATATAAGCAAGAATGTGCCACGGCATCCGCCGCGGCATTTAAGAAGCAAAGCAACAAACAAGGAGGAACCCACTATGCCTATGAAAATGGGTTGGCGTTGGTACGGTGAGGGCAACGATCCCATCACCCTCAACGACATCAAGCAGATTCCCGGCGTGACCAGCATCGTCTGGGCACTGCACAACAAGATGCCCGGTGAGATCTGGGAGATCGACGAGATCCAGAAGGTCGCCGATCAGATCCACGCCTACGGCTTCGACATGGACGTGGTCGAGTCTGTCAATGTCCACGATGACATCAAGATCGGCCTGCCCACCCGCGACAAGTACATCGAGAACTACAAGCAGTGCATCCGCAACCTGTCCAAGTTCGGTGTCAAGGTCATCTGCTACAACTTCATGCCCATCTTTGACTGGACCCGTACCGATCTGTTCCACCCCGTTGGCGACGGCTCCACTGCTCTGTTCTACCAGAAGGACATGATCCAGGACGATTACAAGGCCATGGCCGATTACATCCTGGGCTTCACCGAGAAGTACAACATGACCTTCCCCGGCTGGGAGCCTGAGCGTATGGCAAAGCTGGACGAGCTGTTCAAGGCCTATGCCCCTGTCACCAAGGAAAAGCTGTGGGAGAACCTGAAGTACTTCCTGGAAGCTCTGATGCCCACCTGCCGCGAGTGCGACATCAAGATGGCCATCCACATGGACGATCCCCCTTGGGATATCTTCGGCCTGCCCCGCCTGCTGGTGGATGCTGAGAGCATCGACCGCTTCCTGTCCATGGTGGATGATCCGTACAACTGCCTGACTCTGTGCTCCGGCAGCCTGAACGCCAACCCCAACAACAATGTTGCCGAGATCGTCCGCAAGCACTGCGACCGCATCGCTTTCGCTCACATCCGCAACATCCATCACTTTGATAACGGTGACTTCTCTGAGGCTGCCCACCGCGATTGCTGCGGTGAGACCGGCATCATCGAGATCCTGCGCGCTTACCACGACAACGGCTTTGAGGGCTATATCCGCCCCGACCACGGCCGTCAGCTGTGGGAGGAAGGCCCCGGCAACTGCCGCCCCGGTTACGGCAAGTATGACCGTGCTCTGGGTATCCAGTACATGCTGGGTGTCTGGGACCTGCTGGACCGTCTGGATGAAGAGAAAAAGAAAGGCTGAGTACTATTATGAAGCTGTCTGATATCAAGAACGGCAATCTGTCCGCCGAGTGGGCAGAAAAGGGCTACGAGCTGCCCAAGTTTGACGTGGAGGCTGTCAAGGCCAAGACCCACGCAGAGCCCACCTGGGTGCACTTCGGCGCAGGCAATATCTTCCGTGCCTTCCCCGCTGCCATCCTGAACGAGGCCCTGAACAGCGGCAAGTATGACCGCGGTGTCATTGTTGCTGAGAGCTTTGACTACGAGATCATCGACAAGGCTTACCAGCCCTACGACAACCTGAGCCTGCTGGTCTGCCTGAAGTCCACCGGCGACATCGAGAAGAAGGTCATTGCTTCCGTGACTGAGAGCCTGAAGGCTGATTACTCCTTCGGCGAGGATTGGGCTCGTCTGGTCGAGATCTTCCAGAACCCCAGCCTGCAGATGATCTCCTTCACCATCACCGAGAAGGGCTACGGCGTTGCTCCTGCTGACCTGGAGCGCGGCCTGACCCCCGTTCTGGCCATGGGCAAGGTCACCGCTCTGCTGTACGAGCGCTTCAAGGCCGGCAAGCTGCCCCTGACCGTTCAGAGCATGGATAACTGCTCTCACAACGGCGACAAGGTCAAGAGCGCTGTCCACGCCTATGCTTCCAAGTGGGTCGAGCAGGGTCTGGTTCCCGCTGAGTTCCTGGCATACGTTCAGGACGAGACCAAGATCACCTTCCCCTGGAGCATGATCGACAAGATCACCCCCCGTCCCGACGCAAAGGTCCAGGATATGCTGGCCAAGGACGGCTTTGAGGACAACTACACCATCGTGACCGAGAAGCACACCTTTACTGCTCCCTTTGTCAACGCAGAGGAGACCCAGTACCTGTGCATCGAGGATCACTACACCAACGGCCGTCCTCCGCTGGAACTGGGCGGTGTGCTGTACTGCGACCGCGAGACCGTTGACAAGATCGAGAAGATGAAGGTGTGCACCTGCCTGAACCCCCTGCACACCGCAATGTCCATCTACGGCTGCATGCTGGGTTACACCCTCATCAGCGCCGAGATGGCCGACGAGGATCTGCGTTCCTTCATCCAGAAGATCGGTTATATCGAGGCAATGCCCGTGGTCGTTGATCCCGGTGTCCTGAACCCCTACGAGTTCATCGGTGCTGTCATCAACCGCCGCCTGCCCAACCCCTTCATGCCCGATGCTCCCCAGCGTATCGCTACCGATACCTCTCAGAAGCTGGCCATCCGCTTCGGCGAGACCATCAAGGCATATCAGGCACGCGGTCTGGACAAGTCCAACCTGGTGCTGATCCCCCTGGTGCTGGCAGGTTATGCCCGCTACCTGAAGGGCATTGATGACAACGGCAAGGCCTTCGAGATCTCTCCCGATCCGATGCTGGCTGAGCTGCAGGCCATCGTAGCTCCTCTGGAAGTCAAGGAAGGCGAGCAGGACTTCAGCTGCCTGAAGAACCTGTACAGCCGTGCCGATGTGTTCGGTGTTGACCTGTACGAGGTCGGCCTGGGTGAGCAGATCGAGGGCATGGTCAAGGAGCTGTACGCTGGCAACGGCGCAGTTCGCAAGACCCTGCACAAGTATGTTGTCGCCCGCTGAGCACTGACACAATCCTGAATTAAGCTATCTTCGTTCCCGCGCTGCGTTTTGCTTTGCCGCAGCGCGGGATTTTCTTGTTTTCCGGCATGGCGGAGCGCATGGCTCTTTACATTTGGAGAGCGATTTGCAATAATAGAAAAAAAGCGCAGGAGGGTCTGTACATGAAAGTAATGGTTTTTGATGTGGGCGGAACCGGGATCAAGTATTCTGTGATAGATGAGCAGCTGAACCGGACCGATACGGGCAGCACGCCCACCCCGGCGGATTCGCAGGAACACTTCCTGAACACTCTGCGGGAGATCTACCTGCCCCACAAGGATGAGGTGGACGGCATTGCCCTGAGCCTGCCCGGCTTCATCGATGCCGAGCAGGGCGTGGTCAGGGGCGGCGGGGCACCCTCGCTGGCCTACAATGTGGGCACGCCTGTCGGCCCCCGGCTGGCCGAGGCCTGCGGCTGCCGTGTCTGGATCGAGAATGACGGCAAAGCGGCCGCCATTGCAGAGCTGGAGCGGGGTGTGCTGAAGGGCTGCAGGAACGCAGCAGTGTTCATCATCGGCACCGGTGTGGGCGGCGGCCTGATCATTGATGGGAAGCTGGTGCGCGGCCGGGACTGCACGGCAGGCGAGTACAGCTTTATGAACACCAACGCCGATGCCTGGAGCGACCCTGCAAAGAGCGTTGCCTGCCAGTGCAGTACCAGCGGCCTGTTGAGCGACTACCGCGCCCGCAAGGGCCTGCCCGCCGATGCACCCATGGATGGACGCATCTTCTTTGAGGCGGTCCACGCTGGGGAGACCGAGGCCAACGAGACCCTGCGCAGCTTCTGCCGGGCCGTTGCCGTGCAGATCTACAACCTGAACGTTCTGCTGGATCTGGAAAAAGTGGCCATCGGCGGCGGCATCAGCAAGCAGCCCATCCTTGTGGAGACCCTGAACGAGGTGTATGAGGAGTACATCCTGCGGGGCCATCCCTTCAGCGAAGCGCAGGCCCGCTGCCTGCCCCGCCCGGAGATCGTGCCCTGCCGGTTCCTGAGCGAGGCCAACCAGATCGGTGCCTTTGCAAGCTACCAGAAGGCGTTTTTGGAAAATTGATGGACAAAACGCACGAAGCTGTGTTATACTGGGCGTGACAGGAGGGCGGAACAATGCCGGAGATCAGTTTGTTTTGCGGGATTCGGATCACAATGTTTTACAGTGACCATAACCCACCGCATTTCCATGCGGAATATGGTGGATGTAAAGCACTGGTGGATATTCAGCACTCCTGTGTTATCCGTGGTGCATTGCCCAGCCGCCAGTTGAAATTGATTATGGCAAGGTGTGAGCTGCATAAAGATGAGCTGATGCAGAACTGGGAACTTGCCAGGGATGCAAAGCCCTTGAATCATGTGGCACCATTGATCTGAAAGGGGAGTACAGTATGGAATATATTCCAAAAGTATTGCAGGCTGTTGCAGGAGAAGATTTTACCATCTACCTGTATTTCAGTGATGGCTCTGTCCGCCTGTATGATGCAAAGCCCCTGTTGCAGCTGGGGGGAGTGTTCGAGCCTATGCGCGACCCGGATTATTTCCGTGACCGGCTGACGGTGCTGAATGACACGGCGGCATGGGATGTGAGCGGTGACATGGACCCTTGCAATTGCATCGACCTTGACCCGATAGAGCTGTATGAGACCTGTCCGGTGGTCGTTGACCCGTTGGAAAAGGCATCCTGAAATAAAACACAACGGCACAGCGCAGGTGCATCATCGTATCTGCGCTGTGCCTTGATTTTTGGGCGCACCCATGATATGATAGACCCTGCGCGCAGGGCGCGCGGAAAACAAACGAAGGAGTTCTTTTTCTATGAAAACCATGCATAAATTTCTGGCCGTTTTGATCAGTGCCGCTCTGGCTGCCGGGCTGCTGGCAGGCTGCGGTGCAGCTTCCAGCACGGCATCCAGTGCCGCCTCTTCTGAGGCCGTGTCCTCTGTGGCGGCTTCCAGTGAAGCCGCTTCCTCTGAGGCTGCTTCCGGGCAGGCTGAGGATGCCAAGGTCAAGGCAGAGTTTACCGTGACCGGCGCGGATGGCGAGAGCCAGACCTTTACGCTGGAAGTGACCGATGGCGAGAAGCTGAGCGATGCTCTGGTGGAAGCCGGTCTTATCAGCGAGGAAGAGGCTGCGGCAGGCTTTGTGACCACCGTCAACGGCGAGACCGCCGACTGGGATAAGGATCAGGCATGGTGGTGCCTGACCGATGCCACCGGCGAGATGACCACCGTGGGCGTGGCAGACATTGCGCTGCACGATGGCGACAGCTATGCCTTTATCTACACGAAGTAAGGAGCCTGTGCACATCCGGGTGCTGCGGCTGGTGCTCAGCGGCCTGATGGGTGCGCTGCTGGTGGTGAGCAAGCAGGCCATGAGCGGCCTGCCCAACATTGAACCGGTGACGCTGCTCGTCATCCTGTTTGCGCTGGAGCTGCCCCGGGAAACGCCGGGGGCTGTTACGGTGTTCATCCTGCTGCAGGGTGTGCTGTACGGCTTTGGGCTGTGGTGGGCCATGTACCTGTATGTCTGGTATCTGCTGGCCCTGCTGGCATGGCTGCTGCGCCGGATGGACAATGCCCTTGGCTGGGCGGTGTTCAGCGGCATCTACGGCTTGTGCTTCGGTGGCCTGTGTGCGGCGGTGTATCTGGTGGCAAAAACTCCGGCCTTTGCCCTGAGCTGGTGGCTCAGCGGCCTTTCCTACGATGTCATGCACGGCGTGGGAAATTTTGTCATCATGCTGCTGCTCTACCGCCCCCTGCGCAGGGCGCTGCAGACAGCCAAACGGCAGATCCATCTGGATTGAACAAAGGGAGCGTCCCACGGTGGAAAACCACGGGACGCTCCCTTTTGTTCTGCGCGGAAGCAGGAAAAAAGCAGGCTGCAGCTGCGGAGATCAGCGCTTTACGTTGAAGGCGGCCATGCCGGGATAAACGGCGCTTGCACCCAGATCCTCCTCAATGCGGAGCAGCTGGTTGTACTTGGCAACGCGCTCGGTGCGGCTGGGGGCACCGGTCTTGATCTGGCAGGTGTTCAGGGCAACGGCCAGATCAGCAATGGTGGTGTCCTCGGTCTCGCCGGAGCGGTGAGAGCTGATGGCGGTGTAGCCGGCCTTGTGGGCCATCTTGATGGCCTCCAGCGTCTCGGAAACAGAACCGATCTGGTTCAGCTTGATCAGGATGGCGTTGCCTGCACCCAGCTGGATGCCCTTGGCCAGACGCTCGGTGTTGGTAACGAACAGGTCGTCGCCCACCAGCTGGACCTTGCCGCCCAGTTCCCGGGTCATCTCCTGCCAGCCTTCCCAGTCCTCTTCATCCAAGCCATCTTCAATGGAGATGATGGGATACTTTTCCACCAGGCTCTTCCAGTGTGCGATCAGCTCGCTGGAAGTGTACTCGGTGCCGGCCTTGGGCAGCTTATAGAAACCCTTACCCTTGGGGCTCTTCCACTCGGAGGAAGCGGCATCCATGGCCAGCATGAAGTCCCTGCCGGGCTGATAACCGGCTTTTTCGATGGCAGCCAGAATGGTCTCGATGGTCTCCTCGTCGCTGGACAGGTTGGGGGCAAAGCCGCCCTCGTCGCCCACGGAGGTGGCCAGGCCCCTGGCCTTCAGGATGGAAGCCAGAGCGTGGAACACCTCGGCGCACCAGCGCAGGGCCTCTTTGAAGCTGGGCGCACCCACGGGCATGATCATAAACTCCTGCGTGTCCACGGTGTTGGCAGCGTGTGCGCCGCCGTTCAGGATGTTCATCATGGGCACGGGCAGGCGGTTGCCGTTCACGCCGCCCAGAAAGCGGTACAGGGGCATCTCCAGAGAAGCGGCGGCAGCGCGGCAGGCGGCAATGGAAACGGCCAGAATGGCGTTGGCGCCCAGCTTGGATTTGTCCTTGGTGCCGTCGGCGTCAATCATGGCCTTGTCGATGGCATAGATGTCGGAGGCATCCATGCCGATGACGGCATCAGCGATGACGGTGTTGATGTTCTCCACGGCCTTGGTCACGCCCTTGCCCAGATAGCGGCCCTTGTCGCCGTCGCGCAGCTCCAGAGCCTCGAACTCGCCGGTGGAAGCGCCGGAGGGGGCACAGCCGCGGGCAACCGTGCCGTCGGCCAGAGTGATCTCGGCCTCAACGGTGGGATTGCCGCGGGAGTCCAGGATCTCGCGGCCGATCACAGATTCAATTTCCAGATAGTTCATCACAGTAACCTCCCGATCTTCGATGAGATATTATATAGATAGTCAAAACTAACTAACTGCCTTTATCCTACCACGTCCCGCACCCTTGTGCAAGAGGGTCTGCGGATGTTTGCCGCTGTAAACATTGATAGGATGCCCACCGGGGCGGGTGCGTATCCAGCAGTTCTACAACATTGCCGACAGCCTTGTGGGCACCGTGCTCTCCATGGTGTTTTATCGTACCTCTATTTACCGGCAGGCAGAAGAAAAAACGACGCTGTAACTTTTTTGACATGGGTGAAAGCCCTTCATTTCACGATGAAACAAAGTGAACAAAATGAAAAAATAACCAAAAACAACATGGATTTTTTGGCGGCTTTCACATAAAATGCCGGAAAATGCCCGGAAAAGTATGGACGGTTTGTGAATTGCACAACCCGCCCGGCGAGACTATAATGAATACACACACAAAGCAGGGCGGCTTTGAGGGAAGCGCCCTGCTTTGTGCATCTATCATACGAAAAACTTCCAACAGGAGGATATTGTATTATGAAAAAGATGATTTCTCGCCGCAACTTTCTGACCGCTGCCGGTGTCGTGGCTGCTGCCGGTGTCCTGACCGCCTGCGGCGGCTCCTCTTCCAGCACTGCCGCTTCTTCCACTGCCGCATCCGCTGCAGGCTCTGCCGCTGCTTCCGGTGACACCATCAAGATCGGCGTGATGGGCCCCCTGACCGGCAACGTTTCCGTTTACGGCCAGGCCGTTGTCAACGGCGCTTCTCTGTACCTGAAGCAGGTCAACGCCAACGGCGGCATCAATGGCAAGCAGATCGAGATCCTGACCGAGGATGAGCAGGGTGATGCTACGCAGGCTGTCAACTGCTTCACCAAGATGGTGGACGAGGGCATCACTGCTCTGGTGGGCGATGTCACCACCACCCCCACCCTGGCAGTTGCTGCCGAGAGCGCAGATTACAACATGCCCATGGTCACTGCTTCCGCTACCGCTGAGGCCGTTACTTACGATGCCGAGACTGATACCGTGAACGAGAATGTCTTCCGTGCCACCTTTACCGACCCGTTCCAGGGCATCAAGATGGCTGATTATGCTTACCAGAAGCTGGGCTACACTAAGGCAGCTGTCATCTTCAAGAAGGGCGCTGACTACAACGAGGGTCTGGCTGAGAACTTTGTCAACGAGTTCGAGAGCCTGGGCGGCACCATTGTCGATCAGGAGAGCTACTCCGATGGCGACGTGGACTTCAAGACCCAGCTGACCAGCATCCTGGGCAAGGGCCCCGAGACCGTGTTCTGCCCCAACTACTATGAGGAAGTGGGCCAGATCCTGTCTCAGGCTGAGAGCGTCGGCCTGAATGTTCCCTTCCTGGGCGGCGACGGCTGGGATGGTCTGGAGGGCTATGCCACTGCCGATCAGCTGAAGGACAGCTACTTCTGCGCAAACTACGCAAAGGGCTCCAGCCCCGAGTTCGAGGATGCCTACAAGGCCGAGTACGGTGAGGAGTACCCCAACGGCTTTGCTCCTCTGGGCTACGATGCCGCCAAGACCGTGGTCTACGGCGTGCAGGCTGCTGAGGATGCCGGCCTGGAGGCCGGTACCGATGAGTACAAGCAGGCTGTCAACGATGCCATTGCCTCCGGCACCATCGAGGGCATCACCGGCACCTTTACCTTTGATGAGCACCACGATCCTGTCAAGAAGACTGCGATCCTGACCTACGTGGACGGCAAGCCCGAACTGAAGGAAATGTTCTGATCCCGCTTCTGCGCCGCACACCGGTGTGCGGCCTGAATGCCGGAACCAGAGAATGATGTACCCTTGCGGAGGCCGCCGGAACAGGTTGTCTCCGCTTTTTTGGTAGAAAGAAAGGAAGTGTCCATCCAATGACAGTGTTCTTTAGTCAGCTGATCAACGGCTTGTCCCTTGGCAGCATCTATGCACTGATCGCACTGGGTTACAGCATGGTGTACGGCATCATCCTGCTGCTGAACTTTGCCCACGGCGATGTCATCATGGTGGGTGCATACATGTCCTGGTTCGTTATGAACCAGCTGGGCCTTGGCCCGGTGACGGCTGTGTGCGCCACCATTATTACCTGCACTCTGCTGGGTGTGGTGATCGAAAAGGTCGCCTACACCCCGCTGCGCAACGCGCCCCGCATCTCCCTGCTGATCACGGCCATTGGTGTCTCCTTCTTCCTGGAGTACACCGCTGAGCTGGTGATGGGTTCCGGCGCGAAGGTCATCCCTTCCTACTACGGCAACAAGACCTTTATGATCGGCAGTGTGCCCCTGGGCCTGACCTCCGTGATCACGCTGGTGGTCACCGTGCTGTCCATGCTGGTGCTGACCTTTCTGGTGCAGAAAACCAAGCTGGGCAAGGCCATGCGCGCTGTCTCTGAGGATATGGACGCTGCCCGCCTGATGGGCATCAATGTCAACAGCACCATCTCCTTTACCTTTGCGGTGGGCTCCGCACTGGCCGGTATCGGCTCGGTGCTGTACTGCTGCTCCTACCCGCAGGCTACCCCCACCATGGGCTCCATGCTGGGCCTGAAAGCCTTTGTTGCCGCCGTTCTGGGCGGCATCGGCTCCATCCCGGGCGCAATGATCGGCGGCATTGCCATCGGTCTGTGCGAGTGCTTTGTCTCCGCCATCGGTCTTTCCGCCTGGAAGGATGCCGTTACGTTTGCCATCCTGATCATCGTGCTGCTGTTCAAGCCCACCGGCTTCCTCGGCCGCAAGGTGCAGGAAAAGGTGTAAGGAGGGCAGGAAGATGAATAAGAACCGTAAAACGATCAAAATGCCCGTGCGCTATCTGATGAACGCGGTGCTGGTGGCTCTGCTGTTCGTGGCGCTTTCCTACCTGACCCGGAATATCCTGTCCACCTACCAGAACAAGGTGCTGATGACGGTGGGCATCAATATCATCCTGGCGGTCTCCCTGAACGTTGCCACCGGCTATCTGGGGCAGCTGCCGCTGGGGCATGCCGGTTTCATGGCTGTGGGTGCCTACACCTGCGCCCTGTTCACCAAGTTCTGCCCGCTGCCGGACGGTGTCTCTTTTGCCATCGGTCTGGTGCTGGCCTGCATCGTGGCTGGTCTGTTCGGTGTGCTCATCGGCATCCCGGCCCTGCGCCTGACCGGCGACTATCTGGCCATCCTGACGCTGGGCTTTGGTGAGATCATCCGCATCACCCTGAACAATATCGACGATGTGCTGGGCTTTAAGCTGTTCTATGGCTCCAAGGGCCTGAAGAACATCCCCAAGTACTCCAACTTCACCAACGTGTTCCTCTGCGTGGTCATCACCTGCTTCCTGATCCACGCTATGATGAAGAGCCGCCACGGCCGTGCCGTGCTGGCCATCCGCGACAACGAGATCGCCGCCGAGAGCTGCGGCATCCAGACTACCTACTACAAGGTCATGGCCTTTGCCTTTTCCGCTGCCTTTGCGGGTCTGGCAGGCGGCCTGTATGCCTGCTACATCGGCGTGCTGAACCCCTCCACCTTCGGCTTTATGAAGTCCATTGAGATCCTGGTCATGGTGGTTCTGGGCGGCATGGGCTCTATGCTGGGCTCCATCCTCTCCGCAACGGTCCTGACCATCCTGCCTGAGGCGACCCGCAGCTTCGACAGCTACCGCATGGTCATCTACTCGCTGGTGCTGATCCTGATGATGATCTTCCGCCCGGGCGGACTGCTGGGCAGCTACGATTTCTCCATGAGCCGCCTTGTGGAGCGTGTCCTGTTTGGCAAGAAAAAGAAGGAGGGTGCAGACCATGAGTGAGTTCCAGACCAGACTGAACAGTGTCCCCTCCGGCGGCTTCCTGACGGACCGCGATAAGGACAAAAAGCCCATTCTGGATGTCCGTGAGCTGGGCATCGATTTTGGCGGCCTGACCGCTGTAGATGGCTTCAACCTGATGATCGGCCGCAACGAGATCACAGGCCTGATCGGCCCCAACGGTGCCGGTAAGACCACGGTGTTCAACCTGCTGACCAATGTTTACCAGCCCACCCGCGGCTCCATCCTGATCGATGGAATGCCCACGGCGGGCAAAAAGACCTATCAGGTCAACCGGATGGGCGTGGCCCGCACCTTCCAGAACATCCGTCTGTTCAAGGAGATGAGCGTCATCGACAACATCAAGGTCGGCCTGCATGAGTCCATGAAGTACGACCTTGCCTCTTCGCTGATCCGCCTGCCCAACTACTGGAAAGAGGAAAAGCACTGCACCGAGCGCGCCTTTGAGCTGCTGGACATCTTCCACATGGCAGATATGGCCTATACGCAGGCCGGCAGCCTGCCCTATGGCGCACAGCGCCGTTTGGAGATCATGCGCGCGCTGGCCACCAGCCCCAAGCTGCTGCTGCTGGATGAGCCTGCCGCCGGTATGAACCCCTCGGAAACCGCTGAGCTGACCGAGACCATCCGCCGCATCCGCGATGAGTTCAACATCGCCGTGCTGCTGATCGAGCATGACATGAGCCTGGTCATGGGTATCTGCGAGGGCATCGCGGTGCTGAACTTCGGCCGCATCATCGCCAAGGGCACCCCGGATGAGATCCGCAACAATCCCCAGGTCATCGAGGCCTACCTGGGCAAGAAGGAGGGCTGAACCGATGGCAGAAACGATGCTGAAAGTTGATAACATCAACGTTTATTACGGCAACATCCACGCTGTCAAGGATGTTTCGTTTGAGGTGAACGAGGGCGAGATCGTGACCCTGATCGGTGCCAATGGTGCCGGTAAGTCCACCACCCTGAAAACCATCTCCGGCCTGCTCCACCCCAAAACAGGCGACATCCTGTACAAGGGCAAGAGCATCAAGGGCGTGCGCGCCCATAAGATCGTGGAGGCCGGTCTGGCACAGGTGCCGGAGGGCCGCCATGTGTTCCTGCACATGACCGTGGAAGAAAACCTGGATATGGGGGCCTACACCCAACCCGCTTCCACCATTGCGGCCAACAAGGAAAAGGTGTTCACTCTCTTCCCCCGCCTGAAGGAGCGCCGCAAGCAGCTGGCGGGCACCATGTCCGGCGGCGAGCAGCAGATGCTGGCTATGGGCCGTGCCCTGATGAGCAACGCCTCCATGCTGATGCTGGACGAGCCTTCCATGGGACTTTCTCCGCTGCTGGTGCAGGAGATCTTTGATATCATCCGCGATATCCACAAGGAAGGTATGACCATCCTGCTGGTGGAGCAGAACGCACAGATGGCACTTTCCGTGGCCGACCGCGCCTATGTCCTTGAGACAGGCCACGTGGTCATGGATGGCACCGGTGCAGAGCTGCTGACCAATGAGCGCGTCCGCAACGCTTATCTGGGCGGCTGAGACCGCGGCTGTAGAACGCAAAAACAATACGCCCGCCGGGCGGTACGAGAAGTACCACACCCGGCGGGCGTTGTTCTGTCTGTAAGGGAATTATTCCGGCGCTTTCATGCTTTCCACCATGCTGATCTGGCGGACATGGCGGCGCATGAGCAGGCAGACGGCAAAGTTGAAGAGCATGGTGAGCGCCACGCTGAACACAAAGCTGCGGGGGGCAATGGAACGGATGAACATCATCTGGTCCATTTCCACAGTGCGGATGATGAACTGGTGCAGGGGAATGCCCACCACCAGACCCACCAGGGAGCCGATGAGAGAGAGCAGATCGATCTCCCGGAAGATGTAGCGGTAGACCTCCTTGTCATAGAAGCCCAGCACCTTGATGGTGGCAAGCTCCTTTTTGCGCTCGCCCAGGTTGACGCTGATGAGGTTGTAGAGCACCACGGCGGCCAATGCGGCAGCGCAGACGATGACCAGCATGACCACATAGTTCAGGCAGCCAATCAGGCCATCGAACATCTGGGTGGTGTCCTCGATGAAGGAGACGGAGCTGACATAGTTGCAGGCCAGAATGGCGGAGGAGAGGGAGGCGCGGGCTGCATCGGTGGGGCAGTCGGTTTGGCCGTAAACGGCGTTCCAGGCGGGCAGAGCACCGCCGTTCAGCGTTTTGAGCTGCGCCTGCGAGAGGTACAGCCGGGTAAAGACATAGTTTTCGGTGATGCCGGTCAGGGTCAGGGACCTGCGCCCGCCGTCGGTGGTCTCCACCTCAAAGCTGTCGCCCACCGAAAGCCCCAGCTTTTCGGCGGTCTTTTCGGTCAGGATGACGCTGGAATCGTCAAAGGCAATGGCCTTGTGGCCCTGCCGGGTGCGGAAGGTGAAGTATTCGGTCATCTGGCTTTCGTCTGCGGCGGCAACCAGGCTGACGGTCTCTTTTTCCCCCTCGGCGTTGTAGAGGGTGACGCTCTTGGTGTAATAGCGGCCCCAGCTGGTGATCCCGCTGCTGGAATCCAGCAGGTCGGCCAGACCGTTCTCCATGGTCAGCGCCTTTTCGTCGCTCAGGGAGATGGTCAGGTCGGCGTGGGTCAGCTCGGTGGTCTGCTTGGTCAGCATGGGCAGCAGGGAATCCTGGATGCCGAAGCCGATGAGGAGCAGGGCTGTGCAGCCCGCCACGCCCAGAACGGTCATAAAGAAGCGCTTTTTATAGCGGAACAGGTTGCGGGCGGTGGTTTTCTGGGAGAAGCTCATCCGCTTCCACAGCGGGGTGAGATATTCAAGGAGGATGCGCTTGCCCGCTGCAGGCGCACGGGGCAGCAGCAGGGCGGCGGATTTTTCCTTGAGGCTGGCGCGGCAGGCCTGCAGGGTGGCAAGGCCGATGACCGCCGCGCTGAGGGCCATGCTGCCCAGTGCCAGGCCCGGGTAGAAGTGCAGGGTAAAGGTGGGGAGGGAGAACATCATGGTGCGGTAGGCGTACCAGAAGATGGTGGGGAACACCACAAAGCCCACGGCAATGCCCACGATGCTGCCCAGAACGCTGGCGGCAATGCCATAGAGTAAGTACTTGCCTGCAATGCTGGCGTTGGAGTAGCCCAGCGCCTTGAGGGTGCCCATCTGCAGGCGGTTCTCGTCCACCATGCGGGTCATGGTGGTGGAAGCCACCAGCGCCGCCACCAGGAAGAAGAACACCGGGAACACCCGGGCAATGGCAGCCATCCGGTCGGCATACTGTTCCAGCGTGACAAGGCTCAGGGTGCTGCCGCGGTCCAGCACATACCACTCGCCGTTCTGGATGTCCGCGATCTTCTCTTCCGCATCGTTGATCTGCTGCTGGCCTTCGGCGAGTTTCTGCTCCGCATCGGCCTTCTGGGTCTCGTATTCGGTGCGGGAAGCGTTCAGCTGTTCCTGCCCGGACTGGTACTGTGCCCAGCCCTCGTCCAGCTGGGCGCGGGCGGCCTCAAACTGGGTGTAGGCGGTGGCAGTACCGGTGCTCAGCTGGAGCTGGCCCTGCAGCAGCTGTACCTTCATTTTGCGCAGGGCGGCTTTGGCTTCGGTGACAAGGTCCGTGTTGGAGAGGTTGGGCGAGGAGATGAGCCCTTTGGCATACATCTGCTGCTTGCCGGCATCCAGCTGGGCCTGATAACCGTCCAGCTGGCCCTTGATGTTATCGTAGGCTGCCTGTGCCTTGGCAAGCGCGTCCCGCAGCTCGGTGTATTCCTCGTCCTCTGGTTCGGCCTCATCCAGCGCCTTTTGGGCATTGTTCAGAGCGGTCTCGGCATAGCCCAGCAGGGGGTCAGCCACCTGTTTCAGGTTGACCAGCAGCTGGATCTGCTGAAGCTGATCTTCAAATTCCAATACCTGATCTTCGCTGCTCACCAGCGTGGCGGCACCGCTCTGCATGGTATCGGGCAGGGCGGCCTTCTGGGCGGCAAGCTCGGCTTCGCCTGCGTCCAGCTGGGCCTTGGCGGCATCCAGCTCCCGCTGCGCGTCGGTCAGCTTCTGCTCGGCTTGTGCAAACTGGCGCTCGGCCTCAGCCTTCTGCTCGCTGTAGGTCTGTTTGGCATCGTCCAGCTGGGTAGTGGCATCCTTGATAAGCTGGGCCCGGCGGGCCACACAGTGCTCCTTGCTGATGGCATCCAGCCGGTCAGCCACAGTATCCACAGCGGTCTGGTATTCATCACTGTAATTGTCATACTGTGCGGCATCTGCTACCTTGAGATAACAGACGGTATAATAATCTGCGGTCAATTCACCGTCCTGCACGAACACAAGAGCATCCAGGATGCCATCACCGACGGTGCTGGTCTCCTGGGTGGCAGAAAAATATTGGGGGTCCTGCACCTGGCCCACCACGGTATATTCGGTGCGGCGGATGTCCTCGGTGTCCTCGGGCAGGGTGACCACGGTGCCCAGCGGGACAGGGTCAGCATGGCCCAGCACCTGTACCACACACTCGTTGGCGGTTTCGGGCATCCGGCCCTCCAGCAGGGTCAGGCGGTTCATATTGGCCTCGGTATCCGCAGCCGGGTCGGCGGGAAGCTGCTGCACCCGCAGCACGGCTCCGTCAGTAGAGCTTGACCAGCGGCCCTCGGTGTCCAGATACTTCACGGGCATCACGGCGCTCACGCCCTCCGTGGCGGCAATGGCGGAGAGATCCGATTCCGAAAGGCCCAGCGTGGAGAGCACCCGCAGGTCGAACACATTTTGCTGGACATAGTACTTCTGCCCGGCGGTGCGCATACTGGGGGCAAAGCTGACCAGGCCTGTCAGCATCATCACGCCCAGCGCCACGATGCCGAACAGGGAAAGGAACCGGTTCAGATTGCTCCGGAAGTCACGCCGGATATTTTTACGATAGCTTTTCTGCATAGCGGTCACCACTCGATCTGTTCCACCGGCACCGGGTGTTCGTTGACCTTGTTGGACAGGATCTGTCCGCTCTTGACCTGGATGATCCGGTCCGCCATGGCCGTCAGGGCCGTGTTGTGGGTAATGACGATGACGGTGCGCCCTGTTTCGCGGCAGGTGCGCTGGAGCAGGGCCAGCACCTGCTTGCCGGTCTTGTAGTCCAGCGCACCGGTGGGTTCATCGCAGAGCAGGAGCTTGGGGTTCTTGGCCAGCGCACGGGCAATGGAAACGCGCTGCTGCTCGCCGCCCGAAAGCTGGGCAGGGAAGTTGTTGAGCCGCTCGCCCAGACCCACGCTTTCCAGCGTGGCGGCGGGGTCCAGCGGATCACGGCAGATCTCACTGGCCAGCTCCACATTTTCCAGTGCAGTCAGATTCTGCACCAGATTGTAGAACTGGAACACGAAGCCTACGTCGTACCGGCGGTAGGTGGTGAGCTCTTTTTCGGAAAAATGGCTCACATCCTGCCCATCCAGCCAGACATGGCCCTCATCGCAGGTGTCCATGCCACCCAGAATGTTCAGCAGGGTGGTCTTGCCTGCACCCGAGGGACCCACAATGATGCAAAACTCGCCCTTGTCTACATAAAAATTCAGGTGATCGGCCGCCGCAATGCGGACACTGCCGGTCTGATAATATTTGGAAACATCCTCAAACTGCACAAAATGTTCCATATACTGCTCCTTGCCTTGAAAAAATTATTGTTCCATCCTAACTATAACATATTTTGCAGCAGGTTTGCAGGGGCAGAGCGCTGGAATTTGCAAAAAGTTAACAGGTCGTATCAAGGATAAAGTCAACGGTCTGCTCGATCTGGAATTTTGCGAAATACCCCTCTTCCAGCGGGATCCACCGGGCGGTGAAGCCGGAATAGCGTTCTCCCTCCCGCGCCAGCAGACGGCGGGCCTGCTCTTCCTTGGAGCAGGTGACGAAAACCTTCAGATCATAACAGTCCGCAAGGGTGGGGTGGCAGCTGTAACTGCCCTCCACGATGACCAGCGGCTGGGGCGCAAAGCATTGTTCCGGCAGGTAGGCACCCGCCCGGCAGGAGTAGGCACGGTAGGGGACGGCCTGCCCGGCCCGGGCGGGGGTGAGCACCTGGGCTCGCAGGCGCTCCAAGTCCATGTTGGCGCAGGGGATCTGCTCCCAGTTTGCCACACGGCTGGCCGGGGGAAGATAGAAGTCATCGGTATGCACCGTGATGCTCTGGGGGAACTGCCGGGCCAGCTGTGCCGCCAGCGTGGTTTTGCCGCTGCCGCACCGGCCGTCCAGCGCCACCAGCACCGGGTGATCGGGATGGGCAGAGAGCAAAGTGGAGAGTTTTTCCACGAGAGGGGAAAGGGTGGTTGAAATCATAATTCCTTCTTAAACGTCAGATTTTTGTATTCGGTCTGAGAGCCGCTTCGGCGGAAGGTTCCATTTTCAGTGGGCGTGAAACCTAGTGCACGCATCACACCGCAGGAACCGGCATTTTCGGCGGCAACATCGGCCAGAACGGTTTTTATACCGTTCTGTGCACCGAACTGCACCAGAGCGTTTACCATTTCTTTGGCATAACCCTTGCGCCAGCAGGTAGGGTGGATGCAGTAACCGATATCCCAGCAGCTGCCGCCATCCTTGACCACAGCACAGCAGGTACCAATGGGCTGGTGGGTGACTTTGTCCTCTGCAATGACATAATAGCAGTCGGTGCTGTCGCTCAAGTTGCGGAGCAATTCCATATATTCGTTCAGGTCATCGATATCGTCCAGCACCGGGTCGGACAAATATTTTCCGGTGATGGGGTCACCCCAGATGCAGAGTGCAAACCCGGCATCCCGAGCTTCCTGCGGGCGCAGGCGAAGCCGGGCGGTTTCAAAAGGTGTGAAAGTCATAGAAAACGCTCCTTCTTGACAAATCGTTAAAAATTGACTATACTACAAATAGAAAAGGCGCTGGCCGCAAACGACTAGCCCCTTGCCATATTAGTCAAGAAAAATGACCGCTCTGGGTTGGGGAACTTCGAGGCGG
>OHYW01000163.1_pt1 | contig 18616 bp, 14 predicted proteins | sample 1580441 | NCBI WGS metagenome assembly OHYW01 (sample SAMEA3882508, study PRJEB24775) | human gut metagenome | biome: human-associated habitat; feature: intestine environment; material: feces | place: Netherlands | collected 2009/2010
CCCGCTCCGAGCCGACAGCGGCAGCTCCAACGAGCAGAATCTGCTCCGCCTGTGTGATATGCACAGCGTACCCATTGCCACCAACATTGCCACCGCCGAGGTACTGCTCCGCGGCATGGATCAGGGGGATCTGGACTACCGGGAAGGGATGCACCCGCCGGTGATCGAGCCTCTGGCCGCTCCCCGCCGCGCCGTGTGCTGAGGACTGCCTGACATTTTTTGTGTATAGAGGGAAACGTAAAACAGCGCCGCCGAAGCTTTTCAGGGCTTCAGCGGCGCTGCATTTTTATGCGGTTTTCAGTTCATTTTCCGGGAAGTGGCATCATTCCAGACCGGCCATCTGCTTGACGGCCTTCATGGCGAAGGTCAGGGTACGACCCATAGCCACACCGGCCATCAGGCAGGGGTAGTTGTTGGCAAAGAAGCTGCCGGACATATCACCGGTGATGTACAGACCCTCCATGGGCTGGTTGTTGGTGTCCAGAGCCTGACCCTTTTCGTTGATGGCGATGCCCTGCTCGGTGGTCAGCAGGGAAGCACCCAGCCAGCAGCCGTAGAAGGGCGCGGTGCGGATGGCGCTGAGGCGGTAAGCGGGCTTGCCGAAGTCCTCGTCGTTCTGCTTGTCGTACAACTCGTTGTAGCGCTCCACGGTAGCAAGGAAGGTATCCTTGGCAGCGCCGGTAAAGCCCATCTTGTCGGCCAACTCATCCAGCGTGTCGCACTTGAACATCAGACCTGCTTCGATGTGCTTCTCCATGGAAGAAGTGACCATCTGAGGCATATTACGAGACATGGCAGAGCAGCCGATGGTGTGGAAACGCTCGATATCTTCAGCAAAGTTTGCATCGTGGATCTGCGCATATACACGGCCCGGCTGGTGAGCAGCAGCGTAGACGATATCGTTGTAGGGGCAGCTCTCGTTGGCAAAGCGCTCGCCATTGCGGTTCACCTTCAGGAAGGGCTGGGTGCCGGTGTTGTACTGGCTGACAGTGCCGGGGAAAGCCTTGCCGCCAAAGACGCTCTCGCTGTCCACATAACCGGCATCCACACCGGGGGCTACGATGCCGCGGTCAAACAGCATGGGAGCGGCTTCCTTGTCCAGATTAGCGCCTGCCCACACAGCAGCACGGATGCCGTAGCCCTTGGTAGCAGGAGAGTAAGAGCATGCGGTGGTGACGGAAGTGCCCAGCGGGTCCAGCTGCTCCATCATGTAGGGGTTGCCGGGGAAGCCGCCGCAGGCCAGCAGCACACCCTTGTTGGCGTTGTAGCGGATAAAGTGGTCATCCTCGGTGCTCTGGGCGATGATGCCGGTAATGCGGCCATCGCTGTTCTTTTCCAGCTTGGCCAGACTGGTCTTGAAGTCCACATCGTAGCCCAGCTCCTGAATGTACTGAAGCAGCAGCTCGTTCCGGGCGGCACCACTGGAGCGATCATAGGTATACTCGATCTCGGGGTACATATAATCGGTGTTGTGCTCGGCGTTTTCTACAGGCCACCTGGCCTCGTCGCCGTAGGTGTAGATCATCTTCACGCCGTACTTGTCCTCCATGATGGAGCGGACAAATTCGATCATCTCGGCAGACTCGTTGATCCAGGTCTTGACCACGCGCTGGTCACACTTGCCGGAGGCGTAGCGGGAGACCTCGCTCAGCAGCTTGGCACGATCCATCTTGATGCCCTGTTCCTGAGCGCCAAAGCCGTCCACGGCACCCACCCAGTGACGGGTATCCTGCACATTGCCATTCTGCTCGATGACACGGAAGTTCAGGCCCTTGGCAGCGGCATAAGCAGCAGCGAACATACCGCCGTTGCCAGCACCCACGATGAGGATGTCGGTGTCCACCGTCTCGGTGATGGCAGCCTCGTCGATGTCAGGCTCCTTGCCCAGCCAATCGGTCTCGTCACCGGTGGGCAACTGCACGCTGGAGACCACAGCCTCGCCCTTAGCCTGTGCAAAGCAGCTCTTGGCAGCCTTCTTCACGGCATCGGAGGTGATGGTGGAACCGGACACGCCGTCGATCTCGGCAGAACCGGCAGCCAGCAGCTGCTCGCGCAGCTCGTCGGCAGCGGCAGCGCCGAAAGAGGCGGTCTCGCCGGAGGTATCGACCACAACGTCGGTCACAGCACTGTCAGAGAAGGTCATGGTGACCTTGACGGTAGAGGAAATACCCTCAGCAGTTCCGGTGTAGGTACCGGGGGTATAGGTGCCTGCTGCACCGGAGGAAGCGGCGGTGGAGGTACTTGCAGCGTTGCAGGCAGCCAGTGCACCGGCAGTCACACCGGACATAGCGGCAGCGGCGATCTTCAGAAAGCCTTTACGCGAAATCTTGTTCATGCTTGGATGATCCTTTCTTCTCTTTTTCTGTTCTTATTCTTCGATTTTCCTCTTATCCGAAACGCACCGCCACAATACGGCGCAGACTTCGTTCGATAATAAATTAACACAAAGTCCGCCTGTTGTCTTTTAAGAATTCTTAAACATCTTTGCCGTTTCTTCACCGGGAAATTCCTGTTTTCCACTTCGTTTGATAAATAACGGTCAAATCAGAGCAAAAAAAGCACCCACGGCTTAAGTTTCCTTAAGAAGCGGGTGCTTTGAGGATTAACGATATTTAAGACGGCAACACCATTTCAGGCTTCCGTCTCCCCTTCCGGGCGGAAAATATAGCCTTTGCCCCAGACATTTTTGAGGTAGATGGGCTTTGCAGGGTCGGGTTCGATCTTACTGCGGAGGTTATGGATATGCACCTGCACAGTGCGGACATCCCCCAGGCTTTCCTTCCCCCAGATCTTCCGGTAAAGCTCGTTTGCGGTAAAGAAAGTGTTGGGATGCCGGATGAAGAGGGTCAGGATGCGGTACTCCATGTCGGCCAGATGGATGCTCCGGCCGTCCTTTTCCACGCAGTGGCTGTTGGGATCCAGCGTAAAGGCCGCACAGTGGTAGCCGCTGACGCTGGGCTCTGCGGCATCCATCTGGACACGGCGGATGTTTGCCATGATGCGGGCCAGCAGAACTTTGTGGTTGTAGGGCTTGGTCAGGAAATCATCGCCGCCCAATTCCAGCGCCCGTACCACTGTGTCTGTATCGTCCAGACAGGAAGTAAAAATGATGGGGCAGTGGTACCAGCTGCGCAGGCGCTGGCACAGTTCCATGCCGTTGGTGTCCGGCAGAAGGATATCCATCAGGATCACATCGAACTTTTCCCGGGCGTGGCTCAGCGCTTCGCCGCCGGTGTCAGCACAGACCACCTCAAAATTCTGCTGACATTTCAAGAAATAGCTGGTAGTGTCCCGGATCACCGGATCATCTTCCACCAGAAGAATGCGGATCATGCGGTTTGCCCTCCCCTTTTCGGCGTGAATTTGCTATAATATCTTTATCTAGTATACCGTATTTCCGGGCTGTTCTCAACCGGTTCTCCAAAGTTTTGCAGGGGGTCTTTTTATGATAAAAAAGCGATTTCTGCTTCCGGCTGCTGCCGGGGCACTGGCACTGGCCATTGGGTTGGCAGGGATCTGGTTCAACCAGCGACTGCCGGCGCTGGCAGATTTTGGAGTCCCCGGCATGGACTCTGAAGCCCAATTGATGGCATGGGCTGCCCTGTTCCCAGAAAAAGGAGTGGCTGCCCTGACCTTCCGCACGGTGCTGCAGTGGATGGCCATTGCGGTATTCTGCACTCTGGGAGCGGTAGTGCTGGCCCTGTACCGATACAAGCCTCAGAAGGAACTGGGGTATTTTCTGCTGTATCTGACGGTGCTGACCCTCTGGGCTCTGGTGATCATTCTGGCTCCGGTGGGAAGTTCCGGCTGGAGCGTCTTTTTCCGCCGGGGATTCTTTACCGTCACGGTTCTGGCAGGTATCCTGCTGTGTGCCGCCCTGACAGGGGCTGTGCCGGTGTCTCACGGGCAGCGGCTCCATTCCCTGCTTCTGACGCTGGGGTATCTTGTTCTGACGCTGATTCCCCTCAGCCGTGTACGGGCGGTGGGGCTGCTTTTGGGCATGGGCTACTGTCTGGGCATACTGATGGCAATGTATGCCCGGGGCTCCGACGCTGCCCTGCTGATGCTGTTTCCCTGTGCCATCACCATTGGCTTCCGGGTATGGGTGGTCCTGCCGGGCATGCACGTGCCGTTTTTTCAGGAGAGCGTGTTTTTCTACCTGTTCCGGTGTGCCCGGATCTATGACGCGCCTTTTACTCTGGGCTGCATGGCCTATGTCTGCCGCCGGTATGCCTTGCAATTTGACCGGGCGGAGCAGCTGGCCCGGGAGCTGGATGCCCGGGTCATACAGCGGACAAAGGCCCTGACGGAGGAGACCGAGGCCCGGAAAAGCATGATGCTGAACATTTTCCACGACCTGCGCAGTCCTCTGTTTGCGGTCAGCAGTGGCCTGGACACGCTGGAGGCTGCACCGGAGGCCCTGCCGGCCCTGCTGCCCGCCCTGCAGCAGCGGACGGCCTTTCTCCGCCGCCTGACGGAGGATCTGTTTCTGGCTGCAAAGCTGGAGCAGAAACAGGTGATGCTCAACGAGGACCGGGTATCTCTGGGGGAGGTCATCGCTGCGGTCTGTGACAGCTGCCGGGAGGAGGCTGAGAAGAAGGGCGTGGTGCTTCAGGCTCTCCCGGCTTCGGAGCTGCCGGTGTGGGGCGACCAGATCCGGCTGCAGCAGATCCTGCAGAACCTGTTGACAAATGCCATTCACTACACCCCTGCAGGAGGGAGCATCACCGTCAACAGCCGGGTGGAGGCCGGTGCTGCTCTGGTGAGCGTCCGAGACACGGGCTGCGGCATTGCGCCGGAGGATCAGGCCGCCGTATTTGACCGGTATTTCCACACCACCACCTCTTCCAAGCACGACTCCACAGGTCTGGGACTGACCATTGCGCAGGAGCTTGCCCACCTGCACCACGGAGAAATCCTATTGGAAAGTGAAGTGGGCAAAGGCAGCTGCTTCACGTTAAAACTCCCCCTACTATCCGCTTAACAGAGAAATCCCCCGCCTATGGCGAGGGATTTCTTTATAGCATCCTATTTGAAGTTAAGCCAGCGGGTCCCACAGCTTCATGGGCAGGGGCTCCTGATCCAGCAGGGCGCGCTGGGCATCGCTCAGCAGGCTCTTGCGGACGGTGATCTGGTAGACATTGGCCTTGAACCACTTCTCGCTGCCGATGTAGTAGCCCTTCTGGCCGGAGGCATCGCCCCAGCTGTTCTCGATCTTCCAGCGGTCAGCCTTGCCGCTCTCGTCCAGATTGACACCGCAGAACATCATGCAATGGTTCATGGTGCTTTCACGGGTGAGCAACCGCTCGGCCTTGGTCATGCCAAAGGTCAGGCCGCCCAGCACCTCGCCGTACTGGAAGCAGTCGGGGTCCCAATAGCCGTTGGCGCGGTCGCCGTCGGGGTGGCAGTCGCAGCTGAACATGACCCCCTCCCCCGCCTGCAGCTGGCGGATGGTCAGATCCTCCAGCTCCTCCTGCGAGAGGTTCAGCCAGAACATATTCTCCTCCACCACGTCACCCATAAAGGGCTGGCAGTAGGTGCGGTTCAGCGCATGGATGGGCGAGGAGATGATGACGACGTAATCATCCAGATCATTGCCCACATATTTCTCCAGGAAGGTGTGCGGGGTCAGGTTCCGGTCGCAGTGGTAGTGCTCATCCTTGTCGGTATACTCAAAGTCAAAGCTCCTGGGGGGCTGGCCGTAGAGGATGCACAGGGCGTTGTAGATCTCCGCCAGCATCTCCTCGCGGCGGGCGGCCGTGTCCTTTCCCTCTTTTGCCATGGCCCGCAGTTCCAGCGCATCCTCCCGCAGCTTGCGGTTCAGGATGGGCAGATACTTGGCCGTGCCAGTGGAGTGGACAGTTTCCGGCATGACCCAGGAGGGCACCACGCCGTACTTTTTGATCAGGCTGATGGCCATATCCCACTGGCCGCCGTCGGGCAGCGGGCTGCCCAGCAGGGTGTAGGTCTCGCGGTCGGTCAGATCCTGATCCGCAAAGTGGAGGATGTTCTCAAGGAAGAGATTTGCCTTTTCCAGCTTATCGTAGAACGCCAGATAGGTGGGAGAGAAGGAGAAATCCTCCAGATCACACTTGGCGATCACCCGCTGGCGCAGGACGTTCAGGGTGGAGAACATCCAGCAGCGGCCGCTCTGCTTCTGGTTGGTGATGTTATTGGTCTTGACCAGCACAGAGAAGTCCATCCGCAGCTTGGCAGCGGCGGCGGGCACAAAGGCCGCGTCCGGCAGAGCCGTGCGGGAAACTGCGTTAGACATTACATTCAGCTCCGGGCGGGCAGCATAGCCCTGCTCAAAGCGTTCTAGCATCCGGGCATCAATGGGAGTAACACGATTCATTTGATTCACGCTTTCTTTCTGAAAAGTTCAATCCTTGAAATAAGCATTCTGCACGGCCAGCAGGACACCGGCACGGCTTGCGGCAAAGTTCAGGCCGCCCTGCAGGTAGCAGGTGTAAGGCTCACGCAGGGGGCCGTCGCAGGAGAGCTCGATGGTGCTGCCCTGAGTAAAGCTGCCGCTTGCCATGATGACCTCATCGGTATAGCCCGGTTCCGGAGAGGGTTCCGGTGCGGCATAGCTGTCCACGGGGCTGGCGGCCTGAATGCCGCGGCAGAAGCCGATGAGGGCATCGGCAGTATCGGCATCGAAGCAGGTCACGATATCGTTGTGGTCCTCGCAGTAGCGCGGGATGGGCTTTTTGCCCACCAGCTCCAGCAGGCACTGGGCATAGATGGCGGTCTTGATGGCTTCACACACCACGCCGGGGGCATAGTAGAAGCCAAGGTACATATCACGGGGCGTTTCCAGCGTACAGCCCAGCTCCTTGCCCAGACCGGGGGCGTTCAGGCGGTAGGCACACAGCTCCACCAGATCCTTTCGGCCTGCGATATAGCCGCCGGTGGGGGCGATGCCGCCGCCCGGGTTCTTGATGAGGCTGCCCACCACAAGGTCCGCACCGGCCTGGCAGGGCTCCTTCATCTGGGTGAACTCACCATAGCAGTTGTCCACAAAGATGATGATCTCAGGGTTGGCGGCACGGGCCGTGTCGGCGATCTTCTGAATGGTATCCAGATCAAAGGCATTGCGCTGCAGGTAGCCGCGGCTGCGCTGGATATGGCAGACCTTTGCCCCCGGGGCCTTTTGAGCGATCAGCGCGTAATCCGGGGTGAAGTCGGCCTTGAGGGGGGCTTCGTCGTACCGGATGCCGTAGTCCATCAGGGTGCCGGTGCCCTTGCCCTTGCCGTCCAGACCGATCACGCCCTCCAGCGTATCGTAGGGGCGGCCGGTAGCTGCCAGCAGGGTATCCCCTGCCCGCAGCAGGCCGAACAGGGCCACCGCCAGCGTATGAGTGCCGCTCTGGAACTGACTGCGCACAAGGGCATCCTCCGCGCCCATCACCTCGGCAAAGATCTGCTCGAGCTTGGCGCGGCCGGAATCCCACAGGCCATAGCCGGTGGTGCCCAGCATATCGGTGGAGGACATCTGGGTATCGGCAAAGGCCTTGAGCATTTTCAGCTGGTTGTAGTCCCGGATCTCCTCCATGTGACGGAAATAGGGCTGGCAGAGCTCCATGGCTTTTTCGTCCAGCGCCAGGACTTCGGGTTTGTAATCAAAAAAGTGGTTCAGCATTGACATAATCTATCCTTGATCTTTATTTTCATATCGGGCATACTCTCCCAGCTTTTCAAAGCCGAGGCGGGTATAAAAGTGCACCCGTTCCGGGGAGCAGAGGAAAAGGGGCTGCAGGCCCTGCGCCGAGAGGGTGTTGGCCAGCCGGACGATAAGTCGCCCGCCGATGCCGCGCCCCCGCAATGGCTCCGCAGTCTCGCCGCAGGCCATGTAAGCCTGCTCCGTTCCAATGGCGTAAGCGCCCACGGTGCAGGCAAGCTCCCCGCCCTGTTCCAGAGCCCAGACCACAGCCCTGCCGCGGGCGCGCTTTGAGCAGAGCTCAGAGTAAAAATCATCCCGCCGCGTGGGGCGGTCCGGAAACAACATCTGTGCAACGGGGCCCGCCGGGGGCTCCGGGTCAAAATGCAGGGAGGCCCAGAGCGTTTCTTCCACAGCGGGTTCCGGCAGCTGCTTTCCGGGTGCCAGGCCAAAGACAAAATGGGACTTTGCCCGAGCCCAGCCGGTGGGCGGCAGGCACTCGGCTTCGTCCAGGATGACCGCCCTACAGCCGCAGAAATGCAGGAAGCTGGCCAGTTCGTCCGGGTTGGCATGGCCCGCCAGCCAGGCGGTACTGCCGCCCACATCCAGCGCCAGCGTTGGCCCGGCGAAGAATCGGCCCGGCTGGCTTTTACCGAAGAGCGCCAGCGCCTGCGGCATCGTGACCCCAAGGCAGAGCTTTCCGCGGCAGGCGCTGCGGAACCGCTGCCTCTGGCGGGGCGTTCTGACCTGCGTGATCATTTCAGTGCGTTGACGATGTTCTTGAACTCGCGGCCGCGCACCTCAAAGTTGGGGTAGAGGTCGAAGGAGGCGCTGGCGGGAGACAGGATGATGATATCGCCGGGCTTTGCGGCGGCACGGGCCAGTTCCACAGCGTGCTGCATATTGTCCGCGTGCTGGATGGGCAGTGCAGCCTCGTTGAAGCCGGGGTCCTCTCGCAGGGCCTTTTCAATGCGGGGACCGGTAGCACCCATCAGCACCAGATCCTTGACGTGAGCCACGATCTCGGGGGCCAGCGGCTCATAGGGGATGTGCTTATCGTAGCCGCCCGCAATGAGAATGACCTTCTGGTCAAAGCTGCGCAGGCCCGCAATGGTGCGGGTGGGGCTGGTACCGATGGAATCGTTGTAGTAGAGCACGCCGTCCAGCGTGCGCACCGGCTCAATGCGGTGCTCCACGCCGGTAAAGGTGCTGCCCACCTTCTGGATGGCCTCCACGGGCACCTCGCCCCAGACTGCGGCGGCAGCGGCCAGCAGATTCTCGATATTGTGCAGACCCCGCAGCTTGATGTCCTTCTGGGCCAGGAAGGGCGTTACCACGCCGTCCTCGGCCATGCAGAGCATGTTGTCCTCTTTGCGCAGGAATGCACCGTTGTCGGTATCGTGCAGACGGGTGAACCAGACCTGCCTGCCCTTGCAGTCCTTCTGCATGGAGCGGCTGATCTCGTTCTCGTAGCCCAGCACGGCACGGCAGGGCGGGTTCTGGTAGAGCAGGATGTTGCGTTTTGCGTCGATGTACTCCTGCATATCCTTATGGTGATCGAGGTGGTTGGGGGTGACGTTGGTCACCACCGCGATCTTCGGGCTCTGGTGCATGCTGATGAGCTGGAAGCTGGACAGCTCCACCACAGCCACATCCTCCGGCCGGACCTCAGGCAGCATGGGCAGCAGGGCAGCGCCGATGTTGCCGCCCAGATGTACTTTGCGGCCTGCGGCCTCGTAGAACTTGGAGATGAGGGTGGTGGTGGTGGTCTTGCCGTCAGAGCCGGTCACGGCCACGATCTCGCAGGGGCAGAAATCGAAGAAAAGCTCGACCTCGCTGGTGACCATGGTGCCCGCTGCCATGGCATCCTGCAGGGGCTTTTCAAAGTAGCCCACAAAGCCGGGGGTGCGCATGATGATATCCTGGCCCTTGAAGCCGTCCAGATAGTGTTCGCCCAGGCTCAGGTCAATGCCCAGTTCCCGGATGGTAGCGGCATAATCGCCAAACTCCTCCACGCTCTTTTTCTGGTCGCACAGGGTCACATGGGCCCCCAGCTCCACAAACTCCTTGATAAGGGTCTTGTGGCTGACACCGGCACCGATGAACGCCACCTTTTTGCCCCGGATGAGTTCTGCAAGCTTCTGCTGATCTTTCTGCATAAAGAAAGAACCTCCTCTATGAAAATTCAGGCTGAAATTGATTCACTGCTCCATTTTACACCTTTTCCAGCCAATTGGCAACGCCAAACCTTGTTCTGACCCCGGATGCACCGAAATCCTATCTGAATTCACAAAATGTCGATTGTCTTTTCCGACCGTTTCCGCTATACTTTAATTGTATCATTTTACAAGGAGCGCATTTTCTTGAAACATTCCCTGATCCGCTTTTCCGCAGTGGTGCTGACCATTGCGTTTGTTTTTGCCCTGACCGGCTGTGGTTCGGGCTCCAACAGCTTCACCTGGTTCGTGGACAGCATCCCGGCCAACCTTGACCCGCAGGTAGCCTCGGCTTCTGCGGATGTCATCGCCTGCGAGAACCTGTACAGCGGCCTTGTCCGCAAAAATCCCAGCGGCAAATATGAGCCTGCCCTCTGCGAACGGTGGGAGAAGTCCTCCGACGGCCTCACCTACACCTTCTACCTCAAGGACGGCCTGACTTACACCGCTGCCAAGGGCAACGCCACTGACTACGCCATCACCGCCGAGGATTTTGTGTTCGCTTTCCGGCGCTTGTTCCGGGCGGAGACCAACTCCCCCTACGCGGTGGAGTTTGCGGCCCTTGAAAACAGCGCCGCCGTGCTGGCCGGGCAGATGCCCGAGAACGCGCTGGGAGTCACGGCCTCCGGGCCGCTGACGCTGGTGTTCCACCTGAGCAGTGCCGATGACAACTTCCTCGAGAAGCTCACCCTGCCCGGTGCCATGCCCTGCGATGAGGAATTTTTCAATTCCACCCGGGGCACCTACGGTCTGAATGCTTCGTCCACCCTTTCCAGCGGCAGCTTTTACATCTACAACTGGACAGCCAGCGGCCTGTTCCTGCGGCGTGCCCCCTCGGGCAGCCTCATCGACAGCCTGCGGCTGGTGCAGAACACCAACAGCGCCGGGCAGTCCGCCGCAGAGCTGATTGCCAACGAGAAGTGCTCTGCCGCCCCGGACGACACCGCCGCGCCCACCACCCTGACTTCCCTCTCCTACTCCGATACCACATGGAGCCTGCTGTTCAACTGCAGCAGCGTGTTTGCTTCCACCGAGCTGCGGCAGGCACTGGCCTCCGCCGCGCGGGGTGCAGCCGAGGTGCCGGACGGCGGGCTCTATGCCGCCGCCAACGGTCTGGTACCGGACGGCCTGACTGTGGACGGCATGAACTACCGGGATACCGCCGGGGATGTGACTCCTGCCGCAGTGGATGCCCGAGCGCTCTACCTCACGGCGCGGCAGACGCTGACCACCTCCGACTTCAACAAGGTCAGCCTGATGGTGCCTGCCGGTTCCGGCGTGACCAGCGCCGCCGAGGAGATCAATGGCGTGTGGCAAAAGGAGTTTTCCCTCTTCTTCTCCGTAGAGGAAGTGGACGAGGAGACCTTTGCGAAACGGCTGGCCGAGGGGGACTACACCATTGCCTTGGCCCCCATCAGCGCCGAGGGCGGCAGTGTGTACAACATGCTGAACCAGTTCACCGCAGCGGGCGGCGGCCTGACCGGCTATGCAGATTCCCTGTATGCCACCCAGCTGCAGGCCAGCACCCAGGCCACCGGAAGCTCCCGCTGCCGCCTGCTGGGCGATTGTGAGCGCCAGCTGCTCAACGATGCCGTGGCGGTTCCTCTGTTTGCCCAGCAGAAGCGCCTGCTGATCGCACCCGGCATCCAGAACCTCATCTTTGACCCCTTTGGCCCGGTGCTGGATCTGACCTATACCACAAAAGAATGATGTGCCACAAAAAATACCGGAGCAGCCGCCTGCCCCGGTATTTTTCTTATCCCTTTTTGATGCCGAACAGCCTGCGCAGAACGCCGCGCAGACACTTCGGGCTTTTGATAACGACCACCTGCATCGCTCTCCCGCCTTTCGTGGTGTGATACCACAATATAAGCGGCAGGACGGCAAAGTGTGCGGCTCAGGCCTTGTTCCCGGTCAGGATCGGTGTATCCGGCACTGTTTCCACGACCACCAGCGCCCCCTTGCGGGTGGAGATGGTGATGCAGTCTGAGCCTTCGGCATACTCATTGCTGACCCCCAGCGGGTAACCGGCCACCAGCACATCATCGGTGAGTTCATAGTAGGAACCGTGCTCACACACGCCCTCCGCCCTGCCCTCCATGGGGAAAGCGGAGAAATAGAAGAACTCCTCCTTCGGGTAGGCACGGGTCTCGCCGGAGCGGACAAAGGTAATGCGGCTGCGCTCATCCTGAAGCGTTGCCCGCACGCCCCGTTCTTCCAGCCCAAGGCCGGTGGCAAGATTCGAGAGGGTATGCTCGATCCGCCTGCCGCCCAGCGCCCCCAGAAGAAGCACCTCAGTAAAGCCCTTCTCACTGGCAAGCTTAGCGGCATATTCGGTGTCGGTGTCGTCCTTGACGTGAGGCAGGACGATGATATCGTCGTTCTGCTGCACCGGACAGGGCGCGGTATCGAAATCTCCCAGGATGATATTGGGCTTGCAGCCCAGCGGCGCGCAGTTGCGGTAGCCTGCATCACAGGCGATGATAAAGTCATCGGGGCGGAGCAGACGCTTCAGCTCCGGCGAGACCGGGCAGGCCGAGAGGATCACGCAGCGCATCACATTCCCCTCCTCTGCCAGTCCTTGACATCCTTGACTTCCTCATACATGGCACAGTAGCTGTCGTACCGGGTCCGGGAGAGTTTTCCCTCGGCCAGAGCGGCGCGGATGGCACAGCCCTTTTCCGTGCGGTGGGAGCAGCCGGTGAACTGACACTGCCCAAGGTAGGGCCCGAACTCCGGGAATGCGTGCTCCAGATTCTCCTTGGGGATGAACCCGGCCCGGTTGGCTTCCAGGCTGGCAAAGCCGGGGGTATCCGCAATGCGCCCCCCAAAGGCCTCAAAGATGGTCACCTCGCGGGTGGTGTGGCGGCCGCGCCCCAGCTTCTGGCTGATGGCACTGGTCTCCCGCTCGGCCTGAGGCAGCAGGGTGTTCAGCAGGGTCGATTTGCCAACACCGGAGTTGCCGCAGAAGGCGCAGAGCCGCCCGCTGATCCACTGCCTGACCTCGTCCAGCCCTTCCCCGCTGTCGTAGCGGATGGCAATGAAGGGCAGAGTGGATCTTTCATAGGCGCTGCGCAGGAACTCCACCTCGCCGAGGTCAGCCTTGGTGCAGACGATGACGGGCTGCACGCCCTTGTCCACGGCGATGGCCGAGAGCTTGTCCAGCACCAGTGTGCTGGGGGTGGGCTGGGTGGTGCTGGCCACAAGGAACAGCACATCCAGATTGGCCACAGGCGGCCGGACAAACACGTTTTTGCGGGGTGCGATCTCAGCAATGACTGCTGTGCCGTTCTCGGTCTCCAGCGTCACCTCATCGCCCGCCACGGGGGTAATCTTCTGTTTGCGGAAGATGCCCCGGGGCTTGCACTCGATCACACCCTCTTCGGTCTTGACGTAGTAAAATCCGCCAATTCCTTTTACAATATATCCCTTCATCCGTTCCTCCCTCAGGACAGCAGCGCGCTCCACCAGTCGCCCAGGCCGGTGCCCTCACTGCTGGAAGAATCGCCGCTGCTGGAAGAGCTGCCCCCGATCAGGCCGCTCCACCAATCGCTGGAGGAGCTGCCCGGCTGTTCAGCCGGGGTCTCAGGCACCGGCTCGGGGCCTGCGCTCACGGTAATGCTGACACGGCTGTTCACCTTGACGGTAGATCCTGCCGCCGGGCTCTGGCCGATGATGGTACCTGCGGGCTGGTCGCTGTACTGCTCGGTGGTGCTGCCAAGGCCCAGCTTGTTCTGCACCAGCACGGAGCGGGCATCGTTCACGCTCTTGAGACCGGTCAGGGCAGGCACCTTGGCCGTGGTGTTGACCTGCGGGCGGCTGACATAGACCACCACTGTGGAACCTGCGGCAACCTGACTGCCCGCAGCAGGTTCGGTGCGGATGATGGAGCCTGCGGCCACCGATTCATCCACCGCCTGGGTGACCAGAACGGACACGCCCAGATCTTTGAGCTGCTGCTCACCATCTGCCTGCACATAGTTGGAGACATCCGGCACGGTGACATACTGGATGCCCAGGCTGACGGTCAGGGTCACGCTCTGGCCCTCGCGGACGGTACGGCCCGCCACCGGGGACTGCCGGTAGACGTAACCGGCGGCGTAATCGTTGCTGTAAGCCTGCTCCCAGTTGATGACGATCTGGCCGGATGCCACCTGCTGGGAAGCGTTGACCTCATCCTGGGTCATGCCGCTGTAATCTGCCAGCACCACATCGGCCTTTTCGCCCATCAGGGAGCTGGAATCATTCAGGATCATCCAGCACAGGGCCGCGCAGGCCAGTGCAAAGGCCACGGTGATGCCAAACAGCACCGGCAGGAACACGGTGCGCTTTTTCTTTTTTCTGCCTTTTGCCGGGGCACTGCCGCGCTCCGGACGGGATTCTTTTCTGGGCATAGGGGGTTCCACCACCTTTTCAGGAATTTCATCGGGGAGATAGGTGTAGTTGAACACGATGGCCGGGTTCTCTACATAGGCGTTGAGGGCTTCCAGCATCTCAGCGGCGCTCTTGTAGCGGTTTTCGGGCCGCTTTGCCATGGCGCGCTCGGTGATCTCCACCAGCCCCACCGGCACCCAGGGAGCCAGTTCCCGCAGGCTCCTGGGCTGATCCGAGATCTGCTTGATGGCCACCTCCACCACGTCATCGGCATCGAAGGGCAGATGCCCCGAGAGCATCTCGTACATCATCACGCCCACCGAATAGAGGTCACTGGTGAAGTCGGTCTCATCGCCCTTGGCCTGCTCCGGGCTGATATAGTGGACGCTGCCCATGGCCTTGCCGCCCGAGAGCTGGTTCTCAGCCCGGGAGATGCGGGCAATGCCGAAATCCATCATCCGCAGCTGGCCGTTGTCCAGCAGCATGATGTTCTGGGGCTTGATGTCCCGGTGCACCACGCCGTTGTGGTGGGCATGGTCCAGCGCTTTCAGGATCTGGGAGATAAAGTGAACGGTCTCCCGGCTGGTCAGCTTGCCGCCCCGCTCGTTCAGATACTCGCGCAGGGTCATACCGTCCACATATTCCATGACGATATACTGCAGATGGTCGCTCACCGAGACATCATACACCTTGACGATGTTGGGGTGGTTGAGCAGCGAGATGGCCTTGGACTCGTTCTTGAAACGGCGCACAAGGTCGGGGTCGTGCATGAGCTCCTGCCGCAGCACCTTAACGGCCACGACCGTGCCCTCCGGCACCGGGCCCCCCGGCCCCACAACGGCCTTGTAGACATTGGCCATGCCTCCGGTGCCGATGAGCTCCCGCACCGTGTACAGACCATCCAGCGTTTTGCCGATCAGGTTATCCATGGTGCACCTCCGTAGGTTCCACAGCCAGCAGCAGGGCGGTGATGTTGTCGGAGCCGCCGTTCTCGTTGGCGGCATCCACCAGCCGGTCGGGCAGATCGTAGAACGGGCCCTGCGCCAGCAGCTGCTCCATCTGCTCCACCGGCACCATGTTGGTCAGGCCGTCCGAGCAGAGCAGCAGCAGATCCTTTGCCTGCAGCTGCACCGAGGTGACCTCCGGCTCCAGCCGGTAATCCACGCCCAGCGCCCTGGTGATGATGTTCTTCTGGGGATGGTGCTCGGCCTCCTCCTCCGTGATGGTGCCGCAGTCCACCAGCTCCTGCACATAGGAGTGGTCGTGGGTGAGCTGGGTCAGTTTGCCGCCCCGGCAGAGGTAGGCGCGGGAATCGCCCGCGTGGCAGAGGGTTGCTTCCCCGCCCCGCACCAGTACGCAGACCGCCGTGGTTCCCATACCGGCCAGCGATTCCTCGTGGGCAGCTTTGTTGAACACATAGCGGTTGGCGCTGATGAGGGCCTTTTTCAAAAAAGCTCCCTCCTGCCCTGCTCCGCACTGGGCGTACTGCTCCTGAAACACCTGTTCGATGACATTGCAGGCCCCCTGTGAGGCCTCGCGGCCGCCTCTGGCACCGCCCATACCATCACACACCAGTGCCCAGACAGCACCGCCAGGCAGCTCCCCGGCACGGTAATCATCCTGATTTTCCTGCCGGACGCGGCCCACATCCGTTTTTCCTGCTAGTTTCATAGGCTTCTCCTCTTGCGATTTACGCCTTACCATTCATTTCGTCCCGGCGCAGCTGACCGCAGGCGGCGCTGATCTCGCTGCCAAGACGGCGGCGTACCGTAGCGTTGACCCCCAGGCTCTCCAGCTTTTTCTGGAAGCGCTGGACATTGGCGGCATCGGTAGCCGAGTAGGGGCTTCCGTCCACCGGGTTGATGGGAATGAGGTTCACATGAGCACCCATGCCCCGGATGAGGTCGGCCAGCTGTCTGGCACAGGCATCGGAATCATTGACACCGCGCACCATCGAATACTCAAAGCTGACCCGGCGGCCCGTGGTCTCCTGATAGCGGCGGACGGCGGGCATCAGCACCTCCACGGGGTAGGCATCATTGACCGGCATCATGCCGCTGCGGATCTCGTTGTTGGGGGCATGCAGGGAGACCGAAAGGGTCAGCTGCAGCTTTTTCTCGGCCAGCTGGTCGATTTTGGGCACCAGACCGCAGGTGGAAAGGCTGATGTTGCGCATTCCGATGTTCACGCCCTCCGGGGAGGAGATGTTCTCAAGGAAGCGCATGACCTCGTCAAAATTATCCAGCGGCTCCCCGATGCCCATGAGGACGATGTGGGAGATGCGCTCCCCGATGTCCTTCTGGGCGGTATAGATCTCAGAGCAGATCTCACCGGCTTCCAGGTTGCGCACCCGGCCTGCCTGGGTGGAGGCGCAGAAGCGGCAACCCATCCGGCAGCCCACCTGCGTGGAGACGCAGACCGTGTTGCCGTAGTGGTAGCGCATGACAACGGTCTCGATGCAGTTGCCATCGGCCATCCGCAGCAGATATTTCACGGTGCCGTCCTTGGCTTCCTGCCGGCGCTCGATCTTGGGGGCAGCAATGTAAAACTGCTCTTCCAGCTTTGCCAGCAGTGTCTTGGGCTGGTCGGTCATGGCAGAAAACTCGGTGACCAGCTTCTGGTGCACCCAGTGGAAGATCTGCTTTGCCCGGAAGCCCGGCTGACCCATAGCTTTCAGCGCAGCGGTCAGCTCGGCCAGCGTCAGGGAAGAGATACAGCGTTTTTGTTCCATGGTATTCTCCTATGAATCAATACGAACCGGACGGCGGGTTCATTGGGTTTTCTGCATGGCGCAGAGGAAAAAGCCGTCCATCCCGGTGCGGGTGGGCACCGAGAGCGCCCCGTGCTCCCCCACTGTCATTCCGTCAGGGAACGCCACAGCGGGCCGGACCACCCGGAACTCCGGGTGGCGGGCAAGGAATGCCGCCACCTGCTCCTCGTTCTCAGCGGGGTCGATGGTACAGGTGGAGTAAACCAGCCGCCCGCCTGCTTTCAGCAGAGCGGCTGCTGTGTCCAGAATGGACGACTGGGTGGCCAATAATTCATCGTGGCGTGCTTTTTCCAGCGTCTTATAGCGGATATCCGGCTTTTTTGCCAGAATGCCCAGGCCGCTGCAGGGAACATCCACCAGAATGCGGTCTGCGGCGGGCAGCTTTGGGTTGGGGCGGGTGGCATCATTGCAGAGGGCGGTGACATGGGCAAAGCCCATCCGTTCCACAGCGCTCCGGATGAGCCCGACCCGGTGCTCTGCCACATCGCAGCTGTACAGTGCGCCCTGCCCCTGCATCTCCTCGGCCAGCAGCAGCGTTTTGCCGCCGGGTGCCGCGCAGAGGTCGATCACGGTATCGCCGGGCTTTGCCTCCACACAGAGGGCTGCCAGCTGGCTGGCCTGCCCCTCCACATGGAAACAGCCCTCCTTGAAGAGCGGGTGCTCCGCCGGGCTGCCCTCAAACTTTGCCAGCACACTGCCGGGCACAAGGCCGGGCTGTGCGCTCTTCACGCCGCTTTCCAGCAGTTTTTCACAGAGGGCCGCGGCATCCATTTTCAGGCAGTTGGCCCGCAGGCTGGTGCAGCCGCCGTCGGCGGTGTGGGTCAGGATGCCCAGCGCTTCCTCGGGGTAATGGGTGCGCAGGAACTCTGCCACATCCTGCCCCGCAGAGCCCAGCACCATAAGGCGCTGGGTCTCGTTCCGGAAGCGGGCAGTTTCCAGATCATAATTGCAGGCCTTGCGCAGGACGGCATTGACCAGCCCGGACGCACTCGCCTTTTTGAAGGTGCGGGTCAGCTTGACAGCCTCGTTCACCGCCGCCGACACCGGCACCTGCATATAGCGGGCCTGCGCCAGCGCGGCCCGCAGGATCTCGCGCACCTGCGGGTCCAGCCTGGCAAGGCCCTTGGGCAGGAACTGTTCCAGAATGAAATCCAGCGTGCCCTGATGTTCCAGCACGGTGTAGAAGATGGCACCGGCAAAGGCCTTATCCCGGCCCTCCAGTTTCTGGCGGCGGAGTTCGGCATCCAGCACAAGGTTTGAGAAGCCGTCCTGCTCCTGCCGGACCAGTGCAGCCACTGCCGCTGCCCGCGGATTGGCCGCCATCAGAGGGTATCCCCCGCTTTGAGGCGCAGACCGGCCGCAAAGGAGGTGCCATCCATCGGCTTTTTGCCCTCAGGCACCACATGAAGCAGCTGGACCGCGCCATCGGCACAGGCCACCGTCAGGGGCTTTGTGGAAAGCACCGTGCCGGGAGTCTCACCGTTGGAGGCAGCCACGCGGCACTCGGTCACCTTGACCTTTTTGCCGCCTGCGGTCACGAACCAGGCCATGGGCCAGGGGTTCATGCCGCGCACCCAGTTGTGGATGTGCGCG
>OHYW01000165.1_pt1 | contig 18496 bp, 14 predicted proteins | sample 1580441 | NCBI WGS metagenome assembly OHYW01 (sample SAMEA3882508, study PRJEB24775) | human gut metagenome | biome: human-associated habitat; feature: intestine environment; material: feces | place: Netherlands | collected 2009/2010
AATCGCGCATCAGGCTGATGAGCTTGATCTTGCCGCGCGTGTTGTCCACGGTGACGATCATCATGCAGTCTGAATGACTCTGCTTGTCGCCCTCGCGGGTATCCAGACCGAACAATGCAATATTCGTAATATTTTCGTCCGCTGTGACGCTTGCCGCCAGATCTTCATCGGACAGCGAGGAGTCATAGGTATAGCCGAACATCGTGCGGTAGCCGTACAATCCGATGCAGAACAGGATTGCCAGCGCCACAACAGCGGCCATCGTGCGGAACAATGCACGCTGCAAGCGTTTGAAAGACATAGTGTTAGTCCTCGAAAGACTTCTCGGTCAGTTCGTGTACACGCAGGGTATTGGTGTAGTAAACCTCGCCTACCGGCATACCTGCGGTAATGGTGATAACGTCGCCAACGCGCAGATCGAGCGCAGTTACCGCTGCCTTCTCGGACAGATGGTACAGCTCAGTGCCGGACTGCGGGCGCTTTTCAACCAGAATCGGCTTTACGCCCCAGGACATGGTCAGGCGGTTAAAGGTCTTTTCGCTCGGGGTAGCGGCGATGATCGGCGCGCCCGGACGGTAGGTGGATACAGCGCGAGCGGTAGAACCGGACTCGGTGAACGCTACAATGCCCTTAACGCCCAGATCAGCGGAGGTAGAGCAGGTTGCGTGCGAGATTGCCAGCGTCTTCATGTCGCCGTCTACATTCATGTTCTGGAACTCAAGACGGGTTACACGGCGGCGGTCGTAGTGGATGGTCTTCTCTGCGTTCTCTGCGATGCGGCTCATGGTGCGAACGGTCTCTACCGGATACTTGCCGACAGAGGTCTCACCGGACAGCATGATGGCAGAGGTGCCGTCGTAGATGGCGTTTGCCACGTCCGAGATCTCGGCGCGGGTGGGGCGGGGGTTGACCATCATGCTGTCCAGCATCTGGGTGGCAGTGACGATGGGCTTGCCGAAGGAGAAGGAGCGGTCGATGATGTCCTTCTGGATGCCGGGCAGCTCGGTGAAGTCGATCTCAACACCCAGGTCACCACGGGCCACCATGACGGCATCGGCTGCGGAGAGGATGCTGTCGATGTTGTTCACGCCCTCACGGTTCTCGATTTTGGCAATGATACGGATGTTGGAATCGTACTCATTCAGCAGGTTGCGGATGTCGTACACATCCTGTGCGGTGCGCACAAAGGAAGCAGCGATGAAGTCAAAGCCGTTCTGCACGCCAAAGATGATGTCCTCGCGGTCCTTCTGGCTCAGGTAGGGCATGGACAGATGCACGCCGGGCACATTGACACCCTTTTTGGTCTTGATCTTGCCGCTGTTCAGCACGGTGCAGATGATGTCGGTGTCGGTGACCTGCTCAATGTGCAGCATGATCAGGCCGTCGTCCAGCATGATGGTGCCGCCGGGCTGCACGTCCTGGGGCAGATCCTTGTAAGTGACGGAGCAGATCTCCTTGGTGCCCTCCACCTCGCGGGTGGTCAGGGTAAAGGTCTGGCCGGCTTCCAGCATCTCCACACCGTTCTTGAACTCCTTCAGGCGGATCTCGGGGCCCTTGGTGTCCAGCAGGGCGGCAACGGGCTTGCCCAGCTCCTCACGCAGAGCCTTCAGCTTTGCCAGACGGCCGCCGTGCTCCTCGTAGGAACCGTGGGAGAAGTTGAAACGGGCCACGTTCATGCCGTTTGCGATCAGGTCGCGCAGGACATCGCCCTTATCGGTAGAAGGGCCCAGGGTGCAGATGATCTTCGTTTTTCTCATAAAATACCTCCAACGTTTACGCTATAATGCTCTCTATCTTGACGCAGCAGCCCAAGCTGGCTGCTCTCTGGCGGGCAGTGATTGCTTTGCGCCCGCGGCGGCAGTATACGCCAATATGGCTGTTTCAACAAACCATACCACTATACATTATAAGCTCTTGGATACAATAGCGCAAGAAAAATCTTTGCAAAGAAACTGCTAAGATTTCATCAGGTTTGAACAAAAAACTTTCCACCACAAAGCGCTTGCATAACCGGCGGGATTTGCTTATAATGAAGGTAAGCAAAAGTGCGACTGTTCCGGGGCAGCCCCGGAGGAAAATGGAGTGAAAACATATGGAAAAGCGTGTATTTTTGATCGTACTGGACAGCTTTGGCATCGGCGCGGAGCCGGATGCAGCCGCCTTTGGCGACGAGGGCACCAACACGCTGGGGGCCATTGCAGGGCATCCCAATTTCAACTGCCCCAACCTGAAAAAGCTGGGCCTGTTCAACATTGACGGTGTGACCGCGGGCGAAAAGACCGACGCGCCCGCCGGTGCCTTTGCCCGCCTGCAGGAGCAGAGCATGGGCAAGGATACCACCATCGGCCACTGGGAGATCGCCGGTGTGGTCAGCCCGAACCCGCTGCCCACCTTCCCCAACGGCTTCCCGGAGGAACTCATTCAGGAGTTTGAGGCAAAAACCGGCCACAAAGTCCTCTGCAATCTGCCCTATTCCGGCACCGAGGTGCTGAAGGACTACGGCGAGCAGGCCATGAAGGAAAATGCCCTCATCGTCTACACCAGCGCCGACAGCGTGTTCCAGGTGGCCGCCCACGAGGAGCTGGTGCCCGTGCACGAGCTTTACCGCTACTGCGAGATCGCCCGTGAGATGCTGAAGGGCGCGTACGGCGTGGGCCGTGTCATCGCCCGGCCCTTCCTGGGCAGCAGCGCCGAGACCTTCTACCGCACCACCAACCGCCACGACCTGAGCCTGAAGCCGCCCCGTGCCACCATGCTCGACCTGCTGAAGGAGGCCGGCAGGGATGTCATCGCCGTGGGCAAGATCTTTGATATCTTTGACGGACAGGGCGTGACCGAAAAGATCAAGACCACCGGCAACACCAATGGCATCGCCTTCACCAAGGCATTGCAGACCCGGGATTTCGAGGGCCTGGCCTTTGTGAATCTGGTGGATTTTGATATGCTCTACGGCCACCGCCGCGACGTGCCCGGCTATGCCGCCGCCGCCACCGAATTTGACCGCTTCCTGGCCGACTTCATCCCCGGGATGCGGGAGGGCGACCTGCTGATGATCACCGCCGACCACGGCTGCGACCCCTCCTACACCAAGACCACCGACCATACCCGCGAGTATGTGCCGTATCTGGTCTGCGGCAAGGGCGTGAAGCCCGGTGTGGATTTGGGCACCCGGCTCTGCTTTGGCACCATTGCACAGACCGTGTGTGAATATCTGGGCGTGGATGCTTCCAGCCTGGACGGCCACAGCGTGCTGCAGGAGATCCTGAAGTAATATGAGCCCTCTCAGTCATGCGACAGCGTGACCGAGAGGGCTATTTTTTGTGCAAAGTCTTGAACAATATAGTCAGTTGTGGTAGACTAGCACATGCACGCCCGGTGCTTACAAGGTTTACGCTGGGCGCAGGAATTGATATGGTTTCAGAATAGAAGGAGACTATCACATGAGAATCAATCGTACTCTGGGTCTGGCACTGACCGCTGCTGTGCTGGCTGTTGCCATGACTGGCTGCTCCAATAGTGCATCTTCCACCGCATCCTCCACCGCATCCTCCGCTGCTTCCAGCGAGGCTGCTTCCTCTGTGGCCGCTTCCAGCGAAGCTGCCGAGAGCGAGGCCGCTGCCGCCAGCGTTGTCAGCACCGAGGATCTGGATGTGAACTGTACCACCTACTCCGCTGACTGCTACGGCGAGTTCACCCTGTCCAACGGCGACACCATGAAGCTGTGGAAGGTGAAGGACGCTTACGCAGACCTGAGCGCTCTGCCCATGAAGGGCATGGCCGAGGAGTTCCCCATCGAGGCCGAGGCCGAGCAGATCTATGTTGCTGACGTGACCAGCAACGGCGAGACCACCCGCCAGTATCTGCGCACCGACAAGGCTGGCCGCAACGGCACTGTCTCTGTCAAGACCTTTGAGCTGGGCGACGCTGAGTAATCGCGCTTCCCTGTAAGATCAGCAGACAACAAGCCCCGGACCTTTTGCAAGGCCCGGGGCTTGTGCTGTTTTATCCTGTTTTATTCTCCGCTGCTGCTGGAACCGAACAGGGCATCCAGAACGGTGGAAGCGGCCTGATGCAGGGAGTTGGCAGCAGATTCCACCTGCTCCTGCGTGGGCAGAGAGATAGAAGGTGTTTCTGCTCCGCCGGTGGATTCACTGCTGGCTTCACTCTCGGCAGGTGCTTCGGTGGAAGCCTCGCTCTCAGCAGGTGCTTCGGGCGTGGGTTCTGCGGGCTGCTCATCGGCAGGCTGTTCCGCAGGCATGCTCTCGGCAGGTTCCTCCACAATGACGCTGTCGGGCGATTCCTCCACAGAGGTGCCCGCGTTGGGGTCAGCCGTGGGGGTGAATACCTCGGTCTTTTCGGGGGTCTGCTGGGTATCGCTCACGGTGCCTTCACCGCCCAGAACGGATGCAATCAGCTCCTTGGCCTGGTTGACCGAGTTCTCATCCGGCTTCATTACATAGAGGCTCTGACCCTTTGCGGAGTAGCACTGGGAGCTCTTGCCGCTGGTGCCGGTCACGGCATAGCTCTGGATGTCCCAGTCAGACAGGCTTGCCAGCTGCATCCGCACCAGTGCGGAGATCTGCTCCTGAGAAAGGCTGGTCACAAAGCAGTCGGACACAGCATCCATCAGTTTGGAGAAGCTCATCAGCACGGTGGGAGATTTGATCTTGTTCATCATGGCATCGATGACTTTCATCTGGTTGATGCCACGCTGGATATCGCCGGAGGCAAAGGCGTGACGCTCACGGGCAAAGGCCAGAGCGCTCTTGCCGTCCAGATGGTTCCAGCCCTCGGCAAAGGTGGTGGGATCATAATAGCCGGGGCTGCCCACCGAGGTGAACGCCTGATCGGAGTAGACATCCACGCCGCCCACGGCATCGATGATGCTGATGAAGCCTGCAAAGTTGATGCGGAGGTATTGGTCCACATTGACCCCGTACAAGTTGCCCAGGGTTGCCATGCTGGTCTCCACGCCGTACAGACCGGCGTGGGTCAGCTTGTCCTTGCTGTTGGTGCCCGCCAGATCAACGTAGTAATCGCGGGGAGTGTTGATGAGCGCCACCCGTTTGGTGGAGGGGTTGACCACGGCAAGGATGTTCACATCACTGCGGGCCTTTTCGGTCAGTTCGCCGCGGTTGTCCACGCCGCTCAGGTAGACCACAAAAGGCTCCTTGGTGATCTTGTTGGCCTCGGTGCCGGTGGCAAGGCCGGAGGTCACGTTATCCAGTGCACTCAGGCCCTGCTGCGCCCAGACACAGCCCAGCGCCAGAAAGGCACACAGGAACACCGAGAACACCCGGGATACCTTGCGGGGGGCGCTGTACTCCTGGCAGCGCTTGACCAGCAGCCAGAACAGCACCAGCAGCGCCGCAATGATGACCAGATACAGCGCGGGCAGCATCTGGGTGCGACAGAGCTGGAGGAAGGCCGCAATGCTCAGAATGGCTTGTAGGATCAGCAAAACAGTACCTCGTTTCGGGTTGGCCGCGCCAGTATTTGCATCCGGCCTGCGGCGGGGCGGCTTTGACTCCGGGGCAGGCCCGCCGGTATGCTTCGGCGGCTTGGGTGGTGCAGGCGGCGGGGTGGGAGCGGCAGTTTCCGGCGCAAAAAAGGCCGCGCTGTCCACCTCCACAGTCTTTTCTTCCGGCGGGCGGTGGCCCCGGTGGATGTGCCGGGTGCTGTCATCGTCCGCGTGGGAACGGGAAGTTTCATCAAACATAGGAATTCTCCTTTTTGACATGTCCTCAGGCAAGGGGCACGATGGTCAGAACGGCCCGTGCCGGCAGGCAGGTGGCCGTCTGATCCTCCTGCGAGATCCAGCCAAAGCTTTCGCAGATGTGGTCAGGGCAGGGGGAATCAATGAACCGTGCCGCGCCGTCCTTGACCTCGATGTGCACCGTCAGATAGCCGGTGTCGATGTCATAGACGGCATCTTTGTCCAGAGAGATCTTCTGCACCGTGTTCGCATCGCCGTAGATCAGCTCCGCGCCCAGGGTGCTGCCGCTCTGCCCGGCACTGCGGAGGTAAAAAAGCACCCCCGCGATCACCAGAACAACAGCGGCGAACAGTAAATTGACCCAGAGATTTTTTTTCTGCTTCATGGCTCAGGCATCCTTCTGGGGGAACAGCTGTTCCAGCTCGGCCAGCCACAGGGCGGCGCAGGCATCGCTGGGCATCCGCCAGTCGCCGCGGGGCGAAAGGGTGACGCTGCCCACCTTGGGGCCGTCGGGCAGGCAGCTGCGCTTGAATTGCTGGGCAAAGAACCGCCAGTAGAAGTTGCGCAGCCACTTGTAAAGCACCGCGTCCGGGTATTCCTCCCGGCCCGCAAAGGCTGCCCTGGCCAGCCGGAAGATCTTTGCCGGGCCAAAGCCGAAGCGGAGCACATAATAAAGGTAGAAGTCGTGCAGTTCATAGGGACCCACCAGATCCTCGGTGCGCTGTGCGATCTCACCGTTGTCCTTGGCGGGCAGCAGCTCGGGGGACACAGGGGTGTCGAGGATGTCCAGCAGCACCTCTTTCAGGGCCGGGGTGGCGGCAATGTCGGCTTCGTACCGGACAAGGTGGCGCACCAGCGTTTTGGGTACGCCTGCGTTCACGCCGTACATGCTCATGTGGTCGCCGTTGTAGGTGGCCCAGCCCAGGGCCAGCTCGGAAAGGTCGCCGGTGCCCACCACCAGGCCGCCGGTGCGGTTGGCGGTGTCCATCAGTTCCAGCGTGCGCACGCGGGCCTGGCCGTTCTCGTAGGTCACATCCAGCACGCTCTCGTCCTGGCCGATGTCCCGGAAGTGGCTGTGCACCGTGGCGGCAATGTCGATCTCGGTAAAGCTGACGTGCAGCTCGTCACAGAGGATCTCTGCATTGCTGCGGGTGCGCTTGGTGGTGCCAAAGCAGGGCATGGTCACGGCCAGCACATCGGTGGTGGGGCGGCCCAGCTGCTTCATGGCGCGGACAGCCACCAGCAGGGCAAGGCAGCTGTCCAGACCGCCCGAAATGCCGATGACGGCTGTTTTGGCGCGGGCGTGCTCAAGACGCTTGGCCAGGCCGTCGGCCTGCATCTTCAAAATCAGCTCACAGCGCTCGGCGCGCAGCTGCTCGTTGTGGGGGATAAAGGGGGTGGGGTCTACCCAGCGGGTCAGCACGGTGTCGGTCAGGGCCAGGTCGAACTCCACGGTCTGGTAGCCCTCGGTGCTGGGCTCAAAGCTGGTGTTGCGCGCCCGCTCCGATTCCATCCGCTGGCAGTCCAGCTCCGTCTCGGCAAGGCCGCCTGCAAAGGGCTTTACCTCGGCCAGCAGGGTACCGTTCTCGGCGATCAGGTCGTGGCCTGCGAACACCATGTCCTGGGTGCTCTCGCCGTGGCCTGCCGAGGCGTACAGGTAGCCGCAGAGCAGGCGGGCAGACTGGTTTTCCACCAGTGCCCGGCGGTACTCGGCCTTGCCTACCGTTTCATCGCTGGCCGAAAGGTTGGCGATGACGGTAGCGCCTGCCAGTGCGTGGAAGGTGGAGGGCGGCAGGGCGCTCCACAGGTCCTCGCAGAGCTCCACGCCCAGCACAAAGCTGGGCATCTGGCGGCAGCGGAAGAGCAGGGAGGTGCCGAAGGGAACATCCTGCCCGCAGACATTCACCCACTCCACCTCGGTGGAACCGGGGGTGAACTGCCGCTTTTCATAAAACTCGCCGTAGTTGGGCAGGTACGTTTTGGGAACCAGACCCAGCAGCTGCCCGCGGCAGAGCACGGCAGCGCAGTTGTACAGCTTGCCCCGCACCATCAGGGGCAGGCCCACAAGGGCCACGGTGTCCAGCTCCCGGCTGGCATCCAGCAGCTCCTGCAGGCCGGTCAGGGCTCCCTGCTGCAGGGTGCGCTGCAAAAACAGGTCGCCGCAGGTATAGCCGGTCAGGCAGAACTCAGGGAACACGGCCAGCTTTACGCCGCGGGCGGCGGCGGCACGCAGCTCTGTGAGGATCTGCCGGGTGTTGTAGGCGCAGTCCGCCACCCGAAGCGCGGGCGAGAGGGCTGCTGCTTTCAAAAAACCATCTTTCATCGGAGGATTTCACATCCTGTCTCTCTTGTTTGCCCACGGCGAACAACTGTGCTCCCGTGGTGAGGATAGTATACCACACTCTGGCCAAAACGAAAAGAGGGCTGTTATCAACCCTCTCTGCCTCTGCGCCTGACGGCGGGGCAAAGAAGGGTTTTAACAACCCTCTGCAGATACACCAAATGGAAAACGAGATGGACCGTAAGCCGGGTTCTGTATTAAACGACGATCTGTCTAGGCCTGCCATTGCTGACAGGCTCGTGCCGCCTTCGGGACACGCGAGCAGCGCTGTACGTCCCATATAGGCGTTGCTTCCGGTAGGGTTTACAAAGCCGCATAGTCACCCATGCGCTGGTGAGCTCTTACCTCGCCCTTTCATCCTTACCGCATTACTGCGGCGGTTTCCTTTCTGTTGCACTTTCCCTGAGGTCACCCTCGGCTGCCGTTAGCAGTTACCGTGCTCTGTGAGGCCCGGACTTTCCTCAGAGCGGTCAAAGCCGCCCCGCCGCCGTATGTTCCACTCGTTTTCCGCTCCCCATGATACCATAAAAAAACAAGATTTGCAAGTGACGATAAAATTTGGTATAATAAATTTAAATATGGCGTGAAATTTTTGGGGAGGGACAACGGATGCAGCTGCTTTTCAATGTCCCACCCGAAGCCGATGGCGTGCTGCTGCGCGGCTTTCTGCGCCGGTGTGCCGTCTCCACGGAGCTGGCCCGGGCGGTCAAATTCCATGGCAGCGGCTTTTTTGCGGACGATGCGCCCATTCTGGCCAACCGCCGCGTGCAGGCGGGGCAGACCATCCGCTTTGCGCTGCCCGCCGACGGCCCCGGCGTGGAGCCGCAGCCTGAGATCCCGGCCAGGGTCGTTTACGAGGATGCTTTTGCCGTGGTGCTGGAAAAACCGCCCCATCTGGCGGTCCACCCCACCCTGAACTACCCCCGGGATACCCTGGCCAACGGCTATGCCGCCTGGGCGGCTGCCCACGGCGAAAGCCCGGTGTTCCGCCCGGTGAACCGGATCGATAAAGACACCAGCGGGCTGGTGCTGGCCGCAAAGAACGGCTATGCCGCGCCCCTGCTGGCCGAGGGTGTAGAGAAACTCTATTACGCCATCGTGGAGGGCGAACTGCCCCTTGGCCCCGGAGTCATCGATGCCCCCATTGGCCGGAGAGGGGACAGCATCATCGGGCGGTGCGTGACCCCCGAGGGCAAGCCCAGCCGCACCGAGTATACCATATTAAAGGCAGCGCAGGGCCTGAGCCTTGCCGCCTGTGTTCCCGTGACGGGCCGCACCCATCAGATCCGGGTGCACTTTGCATCCATCGGCCACCCGCTGGCCGGGGACGACCTTTACGGCGGACACCGTGACCGCATTGCCCGGCAGGCGCTCCATTGTGCCCGGCAGAGTTTCCGGGTGCCGGCTTACACCGAGGTGCCCGGCGGCATCCGGCTGGAAACGCCGGTGGAGGAACACGCCCGCACCGTTGCAGTGGAGAGTCCCCTGCCCGAGGATATGCGGGCATTGCTGGATGCTGAAATATGAAAATATGGTGAAACCTCTGTGAAAGCTCTGCCCAAATTTTGTGACAAGCCTTGTATCGGCCCGGGCAGAGTGTATAATTGATATGAATTTGTAACTTTCGACCCAAAACGTCAGGAAGGAGCAACCCCTTTTGATCGAAGAAAAAACAAAGGAGCCGCAGAGCCAGGCTCCTGCAGCGCCGGTGAAGGGCAGAGAAAAACTGCGAAGCTTCTGGGCAAAGGTCCAGATCTCCGGCCTGCTGCGGCGGCACCGTTTCCGCCGCAAAACGCAGCGGCACATGAATGATGTGGCCAAAAAGCTGCGGGCCAGTGCCGTGGTGCTGGCAGTTGGCGAGGCACTTTATGCACTGGGCTTTGCGGCAGAGTACATGGTGGTGCGCACAGGGCGCGGCATTGCTGCCGTGGCCCGCAGACTGGCCCGCTGGTGCAGGAATGCCCTGCATACCATCATTGCAACAGCCTTTCCCGGTGCGGCGCAGATGTTCAAGGATCTGCTGGCACCGCTTTACCTGTTCTTCAAGGGCCTCGGCGCTGTGGCGGCCCACGCCAACGACGTGCGCCGGGAGCGGGGCTTTGGCGCTTCCGTAAAAGCGGCCGGGCGCTATTTTGTGGGCGGGCTCAAGCGCAACCTGAGCCTGCTGCCCCGGACAGCAATGTACATCCTGCCCCTGTGTATGCTGGCTGTGTTCGTCACGGTCTGGAACAGGACGATGGCCCAGCCCTATGCGCTGGCTGTGCAGGTGAACGGCCAGACCGTTGGCTATGTGGCCAATGAGGAAGTGTTCAACCTCGCAAAAGAGGATGTGATGCAGCGCATCAACTACGCCGGTTCGGACAAGACCGAGCTGACCATCGAGCCGACCTATACCATCTCTGTGACCCACAAGACCATGGACGAGAGCGAGACGGCAAACGCCATTCTGCAGAGCGCCAGTGACCAGATCAGTGAGGGCACCGCCCTGTATCTGGACGGGGAACTGACGGCAGTCTGCTCCGATGGTGACACCCTGCGCAGCTATCTGGAGAGCCTGCTGGCCCCCTACGAGGATCAGGCGGACGAGAATATCAGCGTGGGCTTTAACAAAAATGTGACGCTGGAAGATGGAGTCTATTTCAACGACAGCTTTGAGGATGACAATTCCATCGAGAATATGCTGACCGGCGTGCAGCAGCAGGAGAAGATCTACACGGTCAGGGCGGGCGATACCCTGTGGGCCATTGCCCAGAAGAACGACCTGACCTTCCGGGAGCTGTGTGCCCTGAATCCGAATTTCAAGGGTGCTCCCCTGACCGAGAACTCCAATATCCAGGAGGGCGACCAGCTGATCGTGACCAAGCAGGAGGCTCTGCTGGAAGTCCGCATCACCAAGGTGGAGACGCGGGAGGAGGAGATCCCCTTCGGCACCGAGACCACCCAGTCCAACGAGTACACCAAGGGTACCACCAAGACCCTGCAGGAGGGCCAGAACGGCCTGCGCCGTGTCACCATGCAGAACGTCTACGATACCAATGGCGTGCTGCTGGAGCAGACCATCCTTTCCACCGAGACCATCCGTGAGCCGGTGAACAAAAAGGTGGTCGTTGGCACCAAGAAGGTCACAAAGAACGGTGCGGCGGCATACATCGGCGGCAGCGGTCAGTTTATCTGGCCTGTGCCGGGTTACCGCAACTGCTCGCGCTGGTATGGCAGCGGCCATAAGGGCGTGGATATCTGTGCCTCTGCCGGTACACCCATCTATGCATCGGCGGGCGGCACCGTGACCAAGGCGGGTTATAACAAGGCCGGTGCCGGTACGGGCTATGGTTATTCTGTGATCATCAGCCATTCCGGCGGTTATACCACGGTCTATGCCCACTGCCTGTCTCTGGCGGTCAGTGCGGGCCAGACCGTGCGGCAGGGCCAGCTCATCGGCTATGTGGGCAGCACGGGCCGCTCTTCCGGCAACCACTGCCACTTCGAGATCCGCCGCAACGGCTCGTACATCGCACCGCAGAGCGTGTTCTCCGGAAAGCGATAAATCAGAACAGAACCTCTCCGTCAATGCTTCGCATTGCCACCTCTCCTAATAGGAGAGGCAAGAGAGCGGAAGCATAAACTTGCCTCCCCTATCAGGCAACAACGACGACCGCCGCCAGTGGCGGATGAAGGGAGGCGTTGTTGGGGCAGCGGCCAGCAGGACACGAGTGCAATACTTTGCACGAAGTGGACGCTGGGAGCCGCAACTCGTATGCTGGCGTGAAGCGCCTGAGAGGTTTATTTTACAAACAAAAAGGAGAATGATTATGGCAACACCCCACATCAGCGCTGAAAAAGGCGATTTCGCAAAGACCGTCCTGATGCCCGGCGATCCGCTGCGGGCAAAGTTCATCGCGGATACCTTCCTCAAGGATGTCCGCCAGGTCACCGGTGTCCGTGGAATGCTGGGCTTCACCGGCACCTATGAGGGCCGCCCCATCAGTGTGATGGGCAGCGGCATGGGAATGCCCTCCATCGGCATCTACTCCTACGAGCTGTACAAGTTCTACGATGTGGACAACATCATCCGCATCGGCTCTGCCGGCAGCTACACCGACAAGGCCAAGCTGTTTGATGTGGTGCTGGCCGCCGGTGCTGTGAGCGAGAGCAATTATGCCCGGGTTCAGAGCGGCTTTGAGGGGGACCTCACCCTGCCCAGCCAGACCCTGAACGACAAGCTGCGTGCTTCTGCCGCAAAGCAGGGCATCCCCCTGATCGAGGGCAACATCCATTCCTCCGATGTGTTCTATCGCCAGCCCTCCGATGAAAAGCCCACCTACTGGGAAAAGCTGCGGGATGAGCGCGGCTGCCTGTGTGTGGAGATGGAGAGCTTTGCCCTCTTCGCCAACGCTCAGGTTCTGGGCAAGAACGCCGCCTGCCTGCTGACCATCTCCGACAGCTTCGTCTCTCCGGAGATCACCACCGCCGAGCAGCGTCAGACCAGCTTCACCAACATGATGAAGGTCGCACTGGGCGCGGAGTACTAAGTTTATTTTTGAGAGCGAAAGAGGGCTGTTGCCAAAAAGCAACGGCCCTCTTTTTAGGTGTCAGTATAGTGCCCGAAGCAATCTCATTTAATCTACCTCGATCAAATCGTGCTCAGTGAGTTTGGCTTTTCCGGTATCGATGTCGTGGACGATCTGGCGGAGATGATTGATGTTGCTTTCCGAGTAGAACGGGTCGGCGGAAACCTCAAAGGGAATGCGGTGCTCCCGGGAAACTTTTTTGGCGAAAATCGTGAATGCCGTTGTCATAGAAAGTCCCATCTCGGCGCAAACCTCTTCCATGCTGCGTTTCAGGTCTGGGTCCATCCGGAAGTTCACATTGACTGCATTTGCCATTCTAATACACCTCCTTCTTGATTCTATTATATGCGTCTGTAATGAAAAATGCAAGAACTTTCGTTACATAATAAATGAACAACGAGAAATCTCTTGAAGAATTTGAGAACACGCCGTATAATTGAAGTGCAAAAGAGGGGATGAAAGATGAACGACTTTCAACCAAATCAGGATATCTGCCTTGTACCTTATTACCCAGCCTATGAAATTGCCCTTCCGTGGTATCAGGACGCAGAACTGTGCCATCATGTAGATAATCAGAATCGCATTTATGACCTGCCTATCCTGAAAAATATGTACCAGTATCTGGATAGTCATGGTGATTTGTTCTACATTGAATATAAGGGCATTCTGTGCGGAGATGTATGCTTGCAGACAAGCGGAGAAATTTCGATTGTGGTCTGCAAAGAGTATCAGAATCGGCACATTGGGAGAACAGTGATTGGGAAGATTCTTGCACTGGCAAAAGAGAAGAAATATCCGCAATGCTATGCAGAAATTTATTCCTTCAACAAGCAGTCCCGCAAAATGTTTGAAAGTATAGGATTTGTTCAGAAAGACGCAGAAACGTTTGTTTATACTTTAGAATGAAAAGGAGGCCCCTATGACCAATCTGACTTTAGACGAAAAGAAAGCCCTGATCCGGATGGCACTGGAAGCCCGGGAGCAGGCCTATGTGCCTTACTCCGACTTTATGGTGGGTGCTGCCCTGCGGGCCGAAGATGGCCGCATCTTCACCGGCTGCAATGTGGAAAACGCTGCTTTCACCCCCACCAGCTGCGCTGAGCGCACGGCCCTGTTCAAGGCGGTGAGCGAGGGCGTGACCCGCTTCACCGACATTGCTGTGGTGGGCTCCCGCCGCGGCGAGGTGAACAAGCAGATCACCTCACCCTGCGGGGTCTGCCGTCAGGCGCTGTTTGAGTTCGGCGGACCGGAGCTGAATGTCATCATGGCAAAGACCCCCGATGATTTCATCGAGCGCAGCATGGACGAGCTGCTGCCCTTCGGCTTTGGCCCCTCCAACGTGGCGGGCAACAAAGCCGTGGAAGAGTGAGGCGGGAAGCGGAGATTTTGCCAGAATTGGCGAAATAGTACGACTTTTACGCGAATTTTACAAAAAATCTGTAAAGATTTTGTAATCGGAAATGCCTTGCTTTCCTTACATGACCAGGCTATACTTGGGTCAGTAAATGTGCAAGTGTGCGCATTCCCTTTGTAAAGCGCAATTTTTAATGTATAAAAAGGAGAGTTTTCTTATGATGATTTCTCGTCGTAACTTCCTGGCTGTGGCTGGCGCTGCAGCTGCTGCCGCTGCTCTGACCGCCTGCGGTGGTTCTTCCTCTTCCACCAGCACCGCTTCTTCCACTGCTTCCTCTGCAGCTTCTGAGGCTGGCTCCGAGGCTGCCAGCAAGATCACAAAGGTCGCTCTGACCTGCGATACCGGCACGATCGATGACGAGAGCTTCAACCAGGCTTGCTGGAGCGCTGTTTCCAGCTACATGGGCGATGACTGCCAGTACTACATCCCCGAGGCTGACGCTTCCGATGAGGACCGTGAGACCATGATCCGTCAGGCTGTCAACGATGGCGCTGAGGTCATTGTCTGCGTTGGCTACCTGTATGGTGCTTCTCTGGCATGGGCTGCTGAGCAGTACCCCGATGTCAAGTTTGTCGCTATTGATGTCACCCAGGGCGATATCGGCACCGATGAGATCCCCTCCAACTGCTACTGCATCACCTTCAAGGAGGAGCAGGCAGGCTATCTGGCAGGTTACGCCATTGCCAAGGACGGCAAGACCAAGCTGGGCTTCCTGGGCGGCATGGCTGTTCCCGCTGTCATCCGTTACGGCTACGGCTTTGTGCAGGGCGCTGATGCTGCTGCTCAGGAGCTGGGCCAGAACATCGACATCAACTACTTCTACGGTGGCCAGTTCTACGGCGATGCCAACATCACCTCCCGTATGGAGGGCTGGTACTCCAACGGCACTCAGGTCGTCTTTGCCTGCGGCGGCGGTATCTACACCTCCGCTGTTGAGGCTGCCCTGAAGAACAACGGCTACGTCATCGGCGTTGACGTTGACCAGAACTACATCGGCGCAAACGGCGTTGCTGATGGCACCTATGCTTACAACCCGTTCATCACCTCCGCTATGAAGGGCCTGTCTGAGGCTGTTTCTACTTCTCTGTCCGACATCGAGGCAGGCGAGTGGAGCACCATCGCAGCAACCAACGGCAACTTTGGTCTGGAGGACGGCGATTACATCGGCCTGCCCACCGATGAGGACAGCTGGAACTTCGAGACCTTCACGGTTGAGGAGTACGAGGAGCTGAAGCAGAAGATCGCTTCCGGCGAGATCGTTGTTGACAACAGCTCTGACGACGCTACCAAGCCCACCGTCAGCGAGTTCACCAACGTCACCTACATCCAGTAAAATTTGAACAGTCCGCAAGGGCTGCAGGGAACGACCCTCTCCGTCATTGCCGCCAGGCTTTGACGGAGAGGGTCGTTTTTGTCTCGCGAAAAATCGTGCAGCTTGCACAAAAGTAATACTTATAAGAGTACATCCCGCCAAAAAATCAAAAAGAAGTGTGCAAAACCGCAAAAATACGGTATAATGGTACACAGAATAGTATAGGTGTCGATTTGACACGAAAGGAGAGTGAGCAGATTGGCAGAGGATTTTGTGATCGAGATGCTCCACATTACCAAGGAGTTCCCTGGAATCAAGGCAAACGATGATATCACCCTGCAGCTGCGCAAGGGCGAGGTACATGCCCTGCTGGGCGAAAACGGCGCTGGCAAAAGTACGCTGATGAGCGTGCTGTTCGGCTTGTACCAGCCGGAAGCCGGTAAGATCCTCAAGAACGGCAAGGAGGTCGCTGTCCGCAACCCCAACGATGCAAACGCACTGGGCATCGGCATGGTGCACCAGCACTTCAAGCTGGTGGAATGCTTCAGCGTGCTGGATAACATCATTCTGGGCGTGGAGCCCAATAAGCTGGGCTTTTTGCAGAAGGCTGAGGCCCGCAAGAAGGTCATGGCCCTGAGCGAGAAGTACGGCCTGCGTGTGGACCCCGATGCACTCATCAGTGATATCTCTGTTGGTATGCAGCAGCGTGTTGAGATCCTGAAGATGCTCTACCGCGACAACGAGATCCTGATCTTTGATGAGCCCACCGCTGTTCTGACCCCGCAGGAGATCGACGAGCTGATGGAGATCATGCGCGGGTTCAAGAAGGAGGGCAAGTCCATCCTTTTCATCACCCACAAGCTCAACGAGATCATGGCAGTGGCAGACCGCTGCACGGTTCTGCGCAAGGGCAAGTATATGGGCACTGTGGACATCAAGGACACCACCAAGGAAGAGCTTTCCCGCATGATGGTCGGCCGCGATGTTCAGCTGCAGGTGGACAAAAAGCCCGCCGCCCCCGGCGAGGTGGTGCTGGACGTGCAGAACGTTACCATGCACAACGCCCAGCACAAGAAGGATGCCGTCAAGAACGTCTCCTTCCAGGTGCGTGGCGGTGAGATCGTCTGTCTGGCGGGCATCGAGGGCAACGGCCAGACCGAGTTTGTCTACGGCCTGACTGGTCTGGAAAAGTTCAACAGCGGCAAGGTGCTGCTGGACGGCAAGGAGATCACCAACGAGAGCATCCGCCAGCGCTCCAAGGACGGCATGAGCCATATCCCTGAGGACCGCCACAAGCATGGTCTGGTGCTGGATTACAGTCTGGAGAACAATATGGTGCTCCAGCGCTACTGGCAGCCCGAGTTCCAGCACAACGGCTTTATCCGCAGTGAAAAGGTGCGGGAGTATTCCGATAAGCTGATCGCCCAGTATGACGTGCGCAGCGGCCAGGGCAGCGCCACCATCGTGCGCAGCATGTCCGGCGGCAACCAGCAGAAGGCGATCATTGCCCGTGAGATCGACAAAGACCCCAAGCTGCTGGTGGCAGTGCAGCCCACCCGCGGCCTGGATGTCGGTGCCATTGAGTATATCCACAAGCAGATCGTGGATGAGCGCGACAGGGGCAAGGCCGTGCTGCTGGTCAGTCTGGAGCTGGACGAGGTGATGAACCTCTCTGACCGGATCCTTGTGATGTACGAGGGTGAGATCGTGGGTGAGTTTGACCCCAAGACCACCACAGTCCAGGAGCTGGGCCTGTACATGGCCGGTGCCCGCAAGCAGGGAAAGGAGTAAGCAGAAATGAAAAACAAAAAACTTTCCCACAACGGGCTGCAGGGTTCTGTCACCAGCGTGATGGCTGCTCTGCTGTGTATCCTGATCGGTCTGGCTGTGGGCTTCCTCGTGCTGCTGGCCATCAACCCGGCCCACGCATGGGCAGACGGTTTTGTCCGCATCCTCAAGGGCGGCTTCCATGATGCCCCCTATGGTGTCGGCAAGGAGCTGGCCAACGCCGCGCCCCTGATCATGACCGGCCTTTCCGTGGGCTTCGCCTTCAAGACCGGCCTGTTCAACATCGGTGCAGCCGGTCAGTACACGCTGGGCGCTTACGGTGCCCTCTACTGCGCCATCATGCTCAAGCTGCCCTGGTTCGTCTGCCTGCTGGCTGCGGCCATTCTGGGCGGTCTGTGGGGGGCCATCCCCGGTTTCTTCAAGGCCTACTTCAACATCAACGAGGTCATTACCTCCATCATGTTCAACTGGATCGGCCTGTACCTCGTCAATGAGCTGGTCTACCAGAACGGCACCGGCCCCATGTACGATGTGCGCAACACCCGCACCCTGAACCTGGGCAAGAACGCGGATTTCGCCCAGTCCGTTATCCCGGACTTCGGCCTGAACAAGCTGTTCCAGACCAACAGCACCACCATTGCCATCTTCCTGGCCGCTGTGGTTGCCATCCTGATTTGGGTGGTGCTGAACAAGACCACCTTTGGCTATGAGCTGAAGGCGGTCGGCCTGAATAAGAGTGCTGCCCGCTACGCCGGTATCAACGAAAAGAAGAACATCATCCTCTCCATGGCCATTGCCGGTGCGCTGGCAGGCTTTGGCGCGGGCCTGTTCTATCTGTCCAACGTGGGCCAGTGGAACCCCCTGAACTCCACCAGCCTGCCCGCCATGGGCTTCAACGGCATCTCCGTTGCCCTGCTGGCAAGCTCCAACCCCATTGGCACCATCTTCTCGGCCCTGTTCATCTCCCACATCTCGGTGGGCGGCACCTTCCTTTCCACCAAGTATTATCCCACGGAGATCGCCGACCTGATCAGCGGCATCATCATCTACCTGTGTGCATTCTCCATGCTGTTCCGCGGCAAGATCCAGAAGCTGCTGTTCAAGAATGCGGACAAGACCAATGTGAACGCAGAGCCTGCCCCGGCGGAAAAGGCCAACGCGAAGAAGGAGGGCAAGTAAGATGCTGCTTTTGATCAAATATACCCTGCTGTATGGCATCGTCCTGATGCTGGTGGCACTGGGCGGTATGTTCAGTGAGCACTCCGGCATCATCAACATCGCGCTGGAAGGCATCATGGTCATCGGCGGTGTGGCGGGTGTCCTCACCCTCACTATGCTGCCTGCAAGCCTGCCTGCG
>OHYW01000172.1_pt1 | contig 18172 bp, 15 predicted proteins | sample 1580441 | NCBI WGS metagenome assembly OHYW01 (sample SAMEA3882508, study PRJEB24775) | human gut metagenome | biome: human-associated habitat; feature: intestine environment; material: feces | place: Netherlands | collected 2009/2010
CTTATCAGCGTTTATAATAGAAGTCCTCATCTGGTAACTGACCTCCGATTGTTTCCGGATTCTGCTCATTTAGTGTGTTCAGATAGCCGGAAAGAATGGTCTGCATTTCGTCGCCCTCCATAAATACAATACTGCATTCCGGAATGGCTTTTGCTGCAACTTCTGCCGGAATAATATCATGGTTTCCAATGATCTGGGCAGCTGCTTCTGTATCAGAATTTACAAATTCTACAGAGTCCTTATATGCATCCATAAACGCATCAATATCTGCTTCATGCTCTTTCAGATAATCATTTCTGGCAATTACAACACCTGTTACCAGCCTGCTTCCATCTGTTGCAGAAGACTCCCAAAGCTCATTCAGGTCAAGGGCCACACGAAGGTTCGCATTTTTCATAAGTGCAGTGGTTACAAAAGGCTGTGGAAGAAGTCCAACTGCTGTCTGGTCTTCTGCAAGCGCTGCTACAACCTCTGCATGCTCAGACTTGTACTCAATGGTCACATCCTTCTCCGGATCCAGTCCATTAGACTTCAGAACAGAGTTTAACGCATACTCCGGAGTCGCACCTTTACCACTGGCATAGAGCGTTTTTCCCTTTAAATCATCTACAGACTGGATGGAATCACCATTCTCCACCAGATAAAGAACACCAAGAGTATTTACTGCCAGAACGCTGACGTTTTTATCTGTTTTCTGATATAAAACGGAGGCTAAATTGGATGGAACAGCTGCTACATCTACCTGTCCCTGAACGATCATTGGGACAATTTCATCTGGAGATGCAGCAAGGGAAAACTCATAATTCTCATCGTCCAGAAGCTGTGCCATTCCCATTGCAGTAGGACCCTTCAGTGCCCCAATTTTCAATACTGAACTGTCTGAATCCGTATCATCAGCTGGCTCTTCTGATGTCTCATCTGCCGCTTCCGTTTCTTCATTCTGTTCTTCTGCCAATACAATATTTGCGCTTCCAATACCTCCAGCCATTGTTCCAACACCAAGTGCAGCTGCCATAAACCATGATAATGCTCTTCTCTTCATAGAATGTCCTTTCCGGATCTTTACCTGATCCCATCAGTTCGTAATAGGTTACTGTTCACTGGTAACATTCCGCGAGGTGTTTTTTGTGAACAAAGTTCACAGAAAACCCGAGAGTTGCGGCGCGAAATCATGCAAAGCATGATTTCTGTGCATCGCGAAGCGTGTTACTGTGAACGGAGTGAACAGTAACCGTAATAGAAACTATACTGCTACAGCAGTCAGATATTTGTCTCTTGGATTTATAGTCAAACTATATGCGTCATAATCATTATCCAGATCAAAACATGGAATTCAGGAAAAAGAGAAATTCAGTTTCGTCACAGTCAAAATAACCCGGTTCTACCCATATCATGCTTTATACTGCCTGAAGAAAAGGGTCAGACTGTCCAGGGCCTTGGCAAGGACAAGCGCTTCCTTCTCGTCCAGTACATCAAGCACTGCATCTGTCATTTTGCGGTGAAATTCCGCATGGTGATGATATGCCTTTCTTCCTTTCAGGGTGAGATGGATAAATACCACACGGCGATCCTGCTCGCTTCGCTCCCTTGTAGCGTATCCCTTTTTTACAAGGCTGTTCATGGAAGTAGTCAGGGAACCTACGGTGATATTCAGTTTGGCCGCAATGTCGGACATTTTGTTCCCACCAAGGCCTACAGCTTCAATAATATGCATATCATTATTCGTGATATCCTTATATTCTTCCGTAATGATTGCCTGCTCTTCCAGCTCCATAATCTCGTTAAACAGATGTACCAGTACATCATTAATAACTTCCCTGTTCTCCACTCTTTTCTCTCCTATAATGTGACAACATTATTTTCTATAAAACATTCAAGCAAATATTTACGGTAAGTATATCACAATTTGATATGTTTTTCTACAATTTTACAAATTTCGAAAACGCTTATAGCGCTTATTCAGTAATTTTTCCGGATCAAGCAACTGATAAGTTTCCAGGAATTCTTCTATTCTGTTTTTCAACTCTTCCATGGTATCTGCCATATTTTCTCTGGTAAGAGGCTGATTCTCAGGGATTACCTGCTCAATAATTCCAAGGTCCTTCAGATCTACGGCTGTCAGCTTCATTACTTCTGCGGCTTCCTTTGCCCGTGTGCTGTCTTTCCACAAAATAGATGCAAAGCCTTCTGGGGAAAGAATTGAATAAATGGAATTCTCCATCATCCAGACCTGATCACCTGCGGCAAGAGCAAGGGCCCCACCGCTGCCACCTTCTCCAATTACAATAGAAAGCACCGGAACTTTAAGGCTGGAGAGCTCATACAGATTTCGGGCAATTGCCTCTCCCTGGCCCCGTTCTTCCGCCTCCAGTCCACAAAACGCCCCGGGTGTATCCACAAGGCAGATCACTGGTCTGTGGAATTTTTCTGCCTGCTTCATAAGACGCAGGGATTTTCGGTAGCCTTCCGGAGAAACCATGCCAAAATTATGGGCAATATTCTCTTTTGTACCATTTCCTTTTTCCTGGGCGATCACAGTTACAGGCTTTCCTGCAAGGTATGCAATACCGCCAATCAGAGCCGGATCATCGCCAAAAAGTCTATCTCCATGAAGCTCTATAAAGTAATCAAACAGCCAGGGAAGATAATCTTTTCCTGTTGGGCGTTCTTTGCTTCGTGCAAGAGAAACATGCTCCCAGGCAGATTTTTTTGCTGTGATTTTCGTCGTAAAATCCACATTTAATTTGTTGTTTACAGACATGCCGTCAGCTGAATCAGATTTTTTTTCTGAAATCTTCTCTGCATTTTCCTGTCCTTCCAGACTTTCCGCACAATCATTTTTACAATGCATTTTCAAGAGTCTGGCCAGTGTTTCTTTCATGTTCTTTCGTTCTGCAATCTGATCAATAAATCCATGTTCCAACAGAAATTCTGAACTCTGAAATCCTTTAGGAAGCTTCTGCCGGATCGTTTGTTCTATCACTCTGGGACCTGCAAAACCAATTAATGCACCTGGTTCTGCCAGGATAATATCTCCCAACATGGCAAAGCTTGCTGTCACACCACCGGTAGTTGGATTCGTAAGGACACTGATATAAAGAAGCCCGGAATCGCTGTGTCTTTTTAAAGCTGCGGAAGTCTTTGCCATCTGCATCAGGGATACAATTCCTTCCTGCATTCTGGCACCTCCTGAGCAGGCAAAAAGCACTACAGGCAAACGTTCCTGTGTTGCCCTTTCCACTGCTCTGGCAATTTTTTCTCCCACATTTTCTCCCATACTAGCCATGAGAAAACGGCTGTCACACACTCCAAGCACTACAGATATTCCGCCTATTTTTGCCTTTCCTGTGACAATTGCTTCGTCCAGGTTTGTCTTTTCCTGAAGCTTTTTTACCTTCTCTTCGTACCCTTTATAGGACAAAGGATTACTTATTGGCATTACCTTATCCCACTCTTCAAAGGTTCCTTCATCTGCCAGCATTTCGATTCTTCTCCTTGCATGAACACGGAAATAATTGCCGCAATGCGGACAGATATAGGCATTCTTTTTCACCTCATCTACAAATACAGCGGCCTTGCAGGCATTGCATTTCTTCAGCATACCATCCGGCACTTCTGGTTTCAGTTCTTTATCTGCACCTGCAGATTTGTTTGCAATTGTACGTTTAAAGGCATATCTAAGCTTCATTTACCTTCACTCCTCCGATCTGATGACTCTCCAGAAAGCCGATATCAAATACACCTTTCTGATAGTCCGGATCGTTCATAATTTCAAACTGATAGTCTACATTTGTATCAACACCCTGAATGATCATTTCTCCCAGAGCGCTTTTCATTTTTGCAATTGCTTCCTCACGGTTATTGCCGTGTACGATCAGCTTTGCAAGCATGGAATCATAATACGGTGGAATCTGATAACCATTGTAAATTCCTGTATCTACCCGGATTCCCTGGCCTCCGGGAAGATGAAGATCCGTGATTGTTCCAGGTGACGGGCGAAAATTTTTCCATGGATTTTCGGCATTAATACGACATTCTATAGCATGTCCCTGAATATGAATATCTTCCTGGGAAAAAGGCAGAGCTTCCCCGGAAGCAATCCTTAACTGCTCCTTAACCAGATCCAGACCGGTAACCCATTCTGTCACAGGATGCTCAACCTGAATACGGGTATTCATCTCCATAAAATAAAATTTCCCTGTCTTTTCAAGGAGAAATTCAATAGTTCCGGCATTTACATAATGTGCTGCTTTCGCCGCTTTTACTGCTGCAATTCCCATCTCTTTCCGCAGCTCTTCTGACACTGCCATAGAAGGAGATTCTTCAATCATTTTCTGATGATTTCGCTGAATCGAACAGTCCCTTTCTCCAAGGTGTACTACATTTCCATGACTGTCTGCAAGGATCTGAAATTCAATATGTCTGGGATGTTCCACAAAATGCTCGATATACATGGTTCCATCTCCAAATGCGATCTGAGATTCCTTCTGGGCTGTAAGAAATGCCAGTTCAAAGTCCTCCGGAGAGAAGGCAGTTCTCATACCTTTTCCACCGCCTCCAAGAGCTGCTTTTATGATGACCGGATAGCCAATCTGACTGGCCTCTCTTGCTCCTGTTTCCACATCCAGAATAGCTTTTGTAGTGCCGGGGATTACTGGAACTCCTGCTGCTTCCATGGTATTTCTAGCAATCTGTTTGTTTCCCAGATTCTGGATTACCTGTGATGGAGGTCCCACAAAAGTGATGCCGCACTGCTCACAAATCTGGGCAAATCTGGCATTTTCAGATAAGAAGCCAAATCCAGGATGTATTGCATCTGCACCGGATACTATGGCGGCACTGATAATACTTTCCATATTCAGATAACTTTTAACAGAAGGTCCCGGTCCAATACAGATGGCTTCGTCTGCAAGCTGCGTATGCAGGCTTTCTTTGTCTGCCTCAGAATACACTGCAACTGCTTCTATTCCCATTTCCCGACATGCGCGGATGATCCTTACGGCAATTTCTCCGCGATTGGCAATTAATAACTTTCTGATCATAATTTCACCCTTCTGAGTATCATTATATATATCTATCTAACCCACCATAAAAGTCAGTTCTGCTTTTACTACAACCTTTCCATCAACAGTTGCCACAGCCTCTCCAACACCCATAGGCCCTTTCTGTTTCATGACTTTCATTTCCAGTTTTAGCTTATCTCCAGGCTGAACTTTTCCTTTAAACCTGCACTTATCAATACCACCAAAGTAAGCAATCCTGCCTTTGTTTTCCGGCTTGGAAAGAATCGCGACCGCACCTGTCTGTGCCAGTGCCTCCACGATCAGAACGCCTGGCATTACCGGCTCCTGGGGAAAATGTCCTTTAAAAAAATCCTCCCGGAATGTGACACATTTATAGCCAACAGCAAATTCTCCCGGTTCATAATCTTCGATGTAGTCAACCAAAAGGAACGGGTGACGATGAGGAAGGATTTCCTCAATTTGTTTTATATTTAAGTGATTCATATCTGCTCCTATTTCATTGAAAAACAAATGTATTTATCCTATTTTTGATAAAATGGTCTGCGTGTCAAAAGGGATTCTGACCTTTTAACATGGATATTATAAAATTTAGCTTCTTTCTATATCAACGGATTACAAATAACGGCTGTCCATACTCTACAGGCTGACCGTTTTCAACCAGAATTTCTGCAACTTCTCCATCAAAATCGCTTTCAATATCGTTCATCAGTTTCATAGCTTCTACAATAGCAAGAATCTGTCCTTTTTTTACTATATCTCCCACTTTTACAAAGGCAGGAGCATCCTCAGATGGAGCTGCATAGAATGTTCCTACCAGAGGAGATTTCACAGTATTTCCTGTTGGTTCTCCGTTGGAAATCACTGTATCTGAAGCCTGTTTTTTCTCACTTGCAGAAAGTTCTTTATCCGCTATTTTTCTATCTGGAGCCTGTTCTGAAATGCTATATTTTTCTCCATATACGAAACCTTTTTCTCCTGTTTCAGCACCAGATAACATGTTATTTTGCAGGGTTCCAGGTATGATCACAGGTGCAATTTTATTATTTAAAGTCAGTTTCACTCCATCACTTTCATAGCAGAAAGACTCCAGATGAGAAGCTGATACATGGTCAACCAACTTTAATATCTGTTCAAATTCCATGATTTTTTCTCCTTATTTACAGCAATTTCTGCAGCAATTCATACTTTAAATGTAGCTGTTCAGTACCTTCAAAGTTACAGGCTTCGCAAACTGATATTACTCACTTTTACCTGTATTTTTTCATTAAAAGTACTGCGTTATGTCCACCAAATCCAAGAGAATTACTCATAGCATAATTTACTTCCTGCCGTGTTGGTCCGCCGATGCAATAATCGAGATTCAACTCTTCTTCTGTCTCCTTTGTGCCTACAGTCTGATGAATAAAACCTTCCTCAATGGACTTCACACAGACAACAGCTTCCACACCTCCGGCGGCTCCTAAAAGATGTCCGATCATAGATTTGGTAGAATTAATTTTTACCTTCTTAGCCGCATCTCCAAGGGCTGCTTTAATGGCTCTTGTTTCAAAAAGATCGTTGTGGTGTGTACCTGTTCCGTGCGCATTAATGTAGTCGATTTCTTCTGGCTGTATACCAGCTTCTTTCATGGCATCCATCATAGCACGTGCCGCTCCGCTGCCGTCTTCAATCGGAGACGTAATGTGGTAGGCATCGGCAGTTGCGCCATATCCCACTACCTCAGCATAGATCTTCGCACCACGTGCTTTTGCATGCTCAAGTTCCTCCAGAACAACAACTCCGGCTCCTTCTCCAATTACGAAACCGCCTCTTTCTTTATCGAATGGAATGGACGCACGATATGGATCCTGACTGGTGCTAAGAGCGGTCAGATTCGTAAATCCAGCCACACCAACCGGGCTGATCGCACCTTCCGTTCCCCCTGCGATCATAACTTCTGCATCGCCATACTGGATTGCACGAAATGCATCTCCGATACAATGTGTTCCAGACGCACAGGCAGTCACTACGTTGGTGCATTTTCCCCTTGCACCAAGCGCAATGGATACGTTTCCAGCGGCCATATTGCTGATCATTTTGGGAACAAGAAGAGGGTCAACCTTGGATGGTCCGCGCTGGATCAGTCTCTGATCTGCTGCCTCCATTGCAGGAAGGCTTCCAATGCCAGAACCCACAATTACCCCGATGCGGAAAGGATCTTCTTTTTCCATTTCAATTCCTGCATCTGCCATAGCCTCCTTTGATGCAGCCACTGCATACTGGGAAAACAACTCCATTCGTTTGGCAGCTTTAAAATCCATATAATCTTTTGCATTAAAATTTTTTACTTCTGCAGCAAGCTTCACCTTAAAATCTGCAGTATCAAATCTGGTAATTTCTCCGATTCCTATTTTGCCTGTTTTTACACTTTCCCAGAAGGCCTGCACATTATTTCCCACAGGTGTTACTGCTCCAAGTCCAGTCACCACTACACGTCTTTTACTCATAACATTCCTCCATCTACGCACAAAACCTGCCCTGTAATATATCTGGCTTCCGGTGATGCCAGGAATGCTACTGCCTTGGCTACATCCTCCGGTTCACCATAAGTTCCCATAGGAATATTCTTCAAGGTTTCTTCTTTTACCTTATCAGAAAGTACATCTGTCATGTCCGTTCTGATAAAGCCAGGAGCAACGGCATTTACGGTAATTCCTCTTGATGCAAGTTCCTTTGCTGCAGTCTTTGTGAGACCGATCACACCTGCTTTTGAGGCTGCATAATTAGCCTGTCCGGGGTTTCCGCCGATGCCTACAACGGATGCCATATTTACAATGCGTCCGCTTTTCTGCTTCAACATCTGTCTGGCCACATGACGAATGCAGTTAAAAGTTCCTTTAAGATTTGTATCTATAACTCCGCAGAAATCATCCTCACTCATTGCCATCAGAAGCCCGTCTTTTGTAATTCCTGCGTTATTCACCAAGATATCTATCTGTCCATATTTTTTTACTGTTTCTTTAATAAAAGCACCGCAGGCATCAAAGTCAGATACGTTGCACTGACTGGTTTCAGCCGCACCTCTGGCAGCAATAATCTCAGCTTTCACTGCCTCCGCTTTTTCTTTTGAACCATTATAATTTATAACTACAAATGCTCCCTTAGCAGCAAGCTCAAGAGCAATCGCTCTTCCGATTCCACGGGAAGCACCTGTTACAACTGCAATCTTTTTTTCTGCATTCATTCCTTGTTTTACTCCTGTAAAGTCAGGTGAATATCATATTTTTCCAGCACGACAAACATTAACTTTTCCTTTGTTAACCACTTCTGAATTTCTCCGTATCGGCTGCTTCTGATAATACCTGTATTATTTTAATTAACTGTTTTTGGTCTTATTTTCTACTGTGTATAAGATCTGAAATCTGTTCAAGATCTTCCACATTCTGAATATTATAGGTCTTCATTTCCGGCGCTATTTTCTTCATAAAACCAGCCAGAGTCTTTCCAGGGCCAATCTCTACGAAGGTATCCACACCCTCCTGAATCATCTTTTCCACACTCTGCTGCCAGAGAACAGAGGAAGAAATCTGCCTTGCAAGAAGATCTTTTGTCTCTCTGATGTCTGTCACATATTGGGCAGTCACATTGGTCACATAAGGAATCTTCAGACCGGAAAATTCCACTTTTGACAGTTCTTTTTCCAGTTCTTTTCCTGCATTTTGAAGCAAAGAGGAATGAAAAGGGCCACTTACTGCAAGGGAAAGTACACGTCTTGCACCGGCTTCTTTCAGCTTCACAGAAGCTTCTTCTACAGCAGGTTTTGGTCCTGTGATAACAATCTGTCCAGGGCAGTTGTAATTGGCAATTTCAGCCTTTGTTCCTGCAATTGCATTCTGGATCTTATCTGCATCAAGACCTATAACAGCTGCCATAGAGCCTTCTCCTGCCGGCACTGCGTGTTCCATAAGGATTCCTCTTTTTCGCACAGTTACTATGGCATCTTTCACACTCATTCCACCTGAAACAGCGATGGCACAGTACTCTCCAAGGCTTAATCCGGCAGTTATATCCGGATAAAGCCCACACTCCTCCACCACTTTTTCCATTGCAAGACAGGTGGTTACCAGTGCTGCCTGCGTATATTCCGTAAGGTTTAATCTGTCATTTTTTTCAAAGCAAAGAGCTTTCATATCCAGAGAAAGCCATTGACTTGCCTGGTCAAAAACCTGTCTGGCAGAGGGATACTTTTCATAAAAATCCTGTCCCATTCCAGCCTTTTGTGCTCCCTGTCCAGGGAAAAGAAATGCGATCTTACTCATAAATTCCAGTTCCTTTCAACAACGCATCCGTCTCTTTTACCAACTTTCTGATCAGTTCCTGACAGCTCATCTGCTCCTTCACAAGTCCTGCACTCTGACCAGCCATAACGCTTCCCATTTTCACATCTCCGTCTACAACAGCACGGCGCAGGCTGCCAAGTGTCATCTGCTCCAGTTCCTCAAACGGAACTCCTTCTGCCTCTTTTTTCAAGTATTCTTTTGTCATCTGATTGCGGAGAGCACGTACCGGATGACCTGTAGAGCGACCGGTTACCTTTGTATCAATGTCCTTTGCTTTCAGTATCATATCTTTGTAATTCTGATGTGCCCAGCACTCTGTGGTTGCCACAAAATGTGTTCCCATCTGAACGGCTTTTGCACCAAGCATGAAAGCTGCTGCAATACCTCTTCCGTCTGCGATTCCACCAGCTGCAATAACCGGAATGTTCACTGCATCTACGACCTGAGGCACCAGTACCATTGTGGTTGTCTCACCGATATGGCCGCCGGATTCACATCCTTCTGCCACTACAGCATCCGCTCCGCATCGCTCCATTCTCTTTGCGTGAGCCACAGAAGCAATAACCGGAATGATCTTTACTCCTGCTTCTTTCCACATTTTCATGTATTTCTCAGGGTTTCCTGCACCGGTTGTAACCACTGGAACTTTTTCTTCCACAATTACCTGTGCAATCTCATCTGCATATGGACTCATCAGCATAATATTCACACCAAAAGGTTTATCGGTCAGTTTTTTCACCTCCCGTACCTGCTGACGAACCCAGTCTGCAGGAGCGCTTGCGGCTCCAATCAGCCCCAGCCCGCCAGCTGCTGAAACAGCTGCTGCCAGATGATATTCTGCCACCCAGGCCATGCCGCCCTGAATGATCGGGTATTCAATTCCAAGTAATTCTGTAACTTCTGTTTTCATGAAATTCTCCATTCTGTAATTCCGTTATACCATGCCCGCCTATGGCAAATACATGCCGGAATCATCCTTTAAATAACTTATATTTCCTGACATTCCGGCTGATTATTTCTGTATACTGCCAAAGTCTGAATACAAAATTTTCAAATTACTGGCGACTCTGAAGATAGCTTTCCACATCACCGATGGTCTTAATATTCTCAAGATCTTCAGTAGGAATCTCTACCTCAAACTCTTCCTCCAGTGCCATTACCATCTCAAAAAGATCAAGGGAATCTGCTCCGAGATCTTCTTTGAAAGATGTTTCTGCTGTCATTGTACTTACGTCTGCTCCTAATGAATCTGCTGCGATTTCTTTGATTTTTTCTAACATTTTTTTGTTCTCCTTATTTTGTTTTTTAGATTTTTCAAATCCATTTTTCAACTTTTTATGATTCAAAGCTTTACGTGGTTGCTGTTCACTTTATATGACCCCGAGTGTGTTTGAAAAAGGCATTCTGCAAAATAGAGCGCGCAGATTGCGGAAATGATTTTCAAAACGCTCTCTAACAACCTGTATTTATCAGCCTGAATTACCTGATTTCCAGAGCAAAGCAGCTTTTTTATCTGCTATAGTTTTATTTTTCAAAGCCCTGATACACATTTTTACCACTGAAGCAGGCTGGCTCCATAGGTAAGTCCACCGCCAAATCCTGAAAGGATAATCCAGTCTCCTGAATTTAATCTGCCTTTTTTATTCCACTCATCCAGGAGAAGCGGAATGCTTGCGGAGGATGTATTTCCCAGATTTTCTATATTCATCGGATACTTTTCCAAAGGTTCGTTCATGTGTTTTGACACTGAAGCAACGATTCTTTTATTCGCCTGATGAAGCATGTAAAAGCGGATTTCTTCTTTTGTTTTTCCTGCTTTTTCCAAAACCTCCATAATCACTTCCGGAACTTTGGAAACTGCAAATTTGAATACTTCTTTTCCATCCATCTGCATGTAAGTTGAAGAAATATCTGCGTCTTTTTCTATAAATTGCTGCTGATTGCGGCTGACACAGGTAAGGGCTTCGCCTTTACTTCCAATAGAATGAACAGCCTGGGTATAGACTGCATTTTCTTCCGCTTCCAGCACCACCGCACCGGCGCCATCGCCAAACAATACGCAGGTACTTCTGTCCTTCCAGTTTGTAAGATGGGAAAGAGTTTCAGAACCAATTACCAATGCCCTGCGATAAATCTGCTGCCCCAGATAGGCTTGAGCTGTATTCAATGCCAACAGAAATCCTGTACATGCACCGTTCAGATCAAAGCAGGCTGCGTTCACTGCACCGATCAGTTTCTGCACTTCACAGGCAGCACATGGCATAATCCTTTCAGATGACATGGTAGACACCAGGAGCAAGTCAATCTCTTCCGGTCGCATTCCTGCATCTGAAAGAGCTTCCTCAGCCGCACGAGCTGCCATATAAGCAACGGTCTCTCCACCGCTTGCAATATGTCTTTGACCGATTCCGGTTCGCCCACGAATCCACTCATCACTTGTATCCATCATGTGGGACAGTTTGTCATTGTCCCACACCTGAACCGGCCTGTAGGAACCGGTTCCCTTTATTTTTCCAACCATAATACCCTCCAGGTATGTTGTGTAGTTTCTTGTTTTTAATTTAAAATAGTTTGATTATCAAAGTATATCATATTTTTGGGCTTTGTCAATAAAAAATACTGTCAAAACCAAACTTTATTTTGTTTCGGTTCTGACAGTATTTAGGGGTTATTTCTTTACTTTGACTTTGCAGGTAATTTTTTTGTTTCCTGACTTCACTGTAATTGTAGCTGTTCCTTTCTTTTTCGCAACTATTTTTCCTTTTAAATTTACTGCTGCTACTTTGGAATTGGAACTTTTATAAGTTACTTTTTGCTGGCTGGTGACTGGTGTGAGAGTAACTTTCAGCTGAAAGCTTTTTCCTTTTCTGGCAAGGATTATATTCCGTTTATTCACGGAAACAGACGTTGTTTTTACAATGCCTTTCTGCACTTTTACCTGGAAAATCCTGCGGCTTCCGTTGGTATAAGTGATGGTTACCGTTGCTTTTCCGGCTTTTTTACCAGTGATTTTGCCCTTCTTATCCACTTTGACAATTTTCTTATTGGTGGTGCGGACTGACTTTATTTTACCACCGGACTTGTAGGTTTGTTTTACCCGTAAGGTAAGTGTGGTGGTAGTTTGCACGGGTGTCGCAGTCGGCACTGGGGTTGCAGTCGGGATTGGAGTGACGCTTACAGTGGGTATCGGTGCTACGCTCGCGGTTGGGGTCGGTTCCGCACTTACGATCGGCGTCGGTTTCACGCTTACGGTCGGAGTCGATTCCGCACTTGCAGTCGGGGTCGGAGCCACACTTACGGTTGACGTCGGTTTCACGCTTACGGTCGGAGTCAGTTCCGCACTTGCAGTCGGAGTCGGTTCTACGCTTACGGTCGGAATCGGTTCTGCACTTACGGTTGGCGTCGGTTTCACGCTTACGGTCGGAGTCGGTTCCGCACTTGCAGTCGGAATCGGTTCTACGCTTACGGTCGGAGTCGGTTCTGCACTTACGGTTGGAGTGGGTATCACGCTTACGGTTGGGGTCGGTTCCGCACTTACAGTCGGGGTCGGTTCCGCACTTACCGCCGCAGTTGGTGTCACTGTAGGCACAACTGTAACTGCGGGCTCATTTTTCCCCTTATTATCTGCATAACTCTCTTCTGCCAGAACCGGCAAAATAAACACAGGACCAGCCGTTTCTGCTGAAGTAGTAGAAAAACTGGTATACTCCACACGCTCCTCACCAATGGTAATATATTGCCCCTTTGTAGCCCTTCCTACCAGCAAATACCGTGAAGATGGCGGGGTTCCCACATCATCCCATGTGGCATCCACCAGATACCAGTTTCCATCATCCATCTGTACATAATTCCACATGTGCGCTCCAGGAGTTCCTGAAGAAGTTCCCCTGGCTGTTCCGCTGACACAGGCACAATTTATTCCCATATAATAGCAGAAAATTTTCATGGATTTCGCATAGCCCTCGCAGACAAATGCAGGATCTGCATCCAGAAACAACGAGGCGGCAGAATGCACCCACAAAGTATTATCGTTCCTGTAAGTAACTCTCTGACAGATATAATCATGAATCCGCTTTATTTTCTGCTCCATATCCATGCCCACAGTCTGCTCATTCAGCTCTGCAACAGCACTCTGAACACCACCCATAAAATCCCCCATTCGAGTATGGGCATTCTCACTGATTTCCCTGTTCGCCGGTTTAAAGGTGAAATTCTTAAAGGTTCCCCTGTATCCGGTAGAAGAGGATCCATCCCGAACACAGCTGACCCGGTATCCATAGTTGCTGCCCCTGAACCAGAATGCCTGTGGATAATCATAGGAAAAAGCATCTGAAGCTGCCTGAATGGCTGTTTTCACATCATTGGTAGCCTGTACATAGCTTTCTCCTTTTCTCTGAAAACTGCCATCCTCAACAACTGCTTCAAATGTAATGGTATCAGGAAATTCAAAAAGAAAATCAACACTGTCCAGATACTGGCTGTAATCCACCACATAATTCTGCACCAGAAGATCATACAAGGCCTTTGCATTTCCATCCAACTGAGCACCATAGCTATCCGTGTAATAGTCCAGAGAAAAAAGGCTGATGCCGCTGTCAACGGAATCTCCTGCAATAGCACCGGAGATGATCTCACCAGATTCTTCTGCCTCAATCCTGTCATTTTCCTCTGTGGAAATTTCAGCCTGAAAGCCATTTAAATCCTCATTCCCCACTTCAGGAGCAGCTGAAAATTCCTCCTCGTTCTCCTCGTCAGCCCATATTTCTTCTACTGCCCCAAAGCCTTCTGCATCCTGCATTTCTGCGGCAACGCACAGGGGCTGAGCAGCCATGACAAATGTTGAAAGTATAACCAGTAAGCGCTTCCGTTTCTTCATTTATCCCTCTCTTTTCTTATAAATCATTGCATATTTATTTCCAATTCGTTATAATATTTTAACATGAAATTTTATTTTTGTGTGAATAGCAGAGCATATTTCACAAATATTTTTTTACACAGGAGATTCTATATATGAATAAAGAAAAGAAAATACCAGGACATATCCTCTCGCTTTTTATCATTCTTCTCTCTATCAGTGGTGTATGTCTTCTTATGTATAAAGCCCAGTTTCGGTTTAACCTTCATCAGCCCATTGAATATGTTATGATGACAACTCACAAGCCCACAGGTACCATAACCTTGACCTCGGATTCCCCCGTTCTTACAGAGACATTTACCTGTACAGTTCCTGAGTTGAAGATGTTTACACTTGAGGGCACTGCAAAAAATAAAAATTCCGATGCCCGCCTTTTCATCACTCTGGCAAATGCAGATTCCGGAGAAATTTATTATCAGGCAGAACACGCACTTTCCGTTTTCCGAGCAACAAAAAAGAAAGAACTGACCTGCGATCTGCCCCAGCCAGTAAGTGCCTCTGAAAATGCACATTTACAATTAAAACTGGAATTAATAAATGGGGACAAAACGGTTCTTTCTTTTACATCAAATGAAAAACAGGCCCTGGTTCAGGAGTTTAACAACGATACAAACAGCCATACAAATATTATTTATTCCTTCACTTACGGCGACAATAATTTCATGCTTTATTTTTATATTGCGCTGTGTGTGATCTTGCTTTTATTTATAATAATGACATTTTATCTGATCATTATCCGCCAGATGACTGTGACGAAATTTTATATTCCTGTTGCTTTATTTCTGGGACTGATTTTCCAATGTCTGGTTACTGTTCACGGAGTTCCGGATGAACCAACGCATTTTGATGCAGCTTACAGCCTTTCTAACAAAATGCTGTTTGTAAAAAATACGGAAACCCCAGGCAATACCATATATAAACGGCGTTGTGATGCTCAGTTAAGCGATATGTTAAGCAATGGACTGGAGACGAACTCCTACTACCAGCTTCTGTTTCACAGCTTTGAGTTTGCTTCGGATACGGATCTGATTGAAATTTCCTATGTAAGCACATCAGGTCTGGTTCCTGCAGTCGTTTATGTTCCGGCTGCAATAGGACTTAGTATTGGACGGCTGCTGCATCTTTCCCCCATGCTTACCTTCCAGCTGGCAAGGATCTGCAGTCTTGTGGTATTTATCCTTCTGGTCTATTTTGCCATTTGCATTGCACCATTTGGAAAAAATCTTCTGGGAGCACTTGGGCTTTTGCCTATCACACTGCAGCAGGCAGCTTCTGCTTCCTATGATTCTGTGATAAACGGGTTCATCTTTTTGTTTACGGCACTGTGTTTTTACCGTTTACATAACCCTAAGCGAAAAAAAAGTTACCTGATCGCTCTTGGATTTCTGGCACTGTTCATTGCAATTGTGAAAGGCGGGGTTTACCTTCCACTTTTGTTATTGCTGCTCATGTGTTTTTCCCATGTGCCCCATCATCACATGCATAAAAAGATGCGCTGGATCGTTCCTTTATGTATCTGCGTGGGAGCTGTCCTTTTAATTGCAGTTACTTTAATTAAATTTATGCCTATGTTTTCTGCAATGTTTGCCACAGATATTTCTGCGGATCCGGAAAATACTATTTATCCGATTTCATATGTATTCCAGCACCCGCTCCAGACCATTTATATTTTATGGAATACGGTCATCCAGTGCAGTGACACCATTCTACGAGGCTTATTAGGTGGAAAATTATCCTGGCTGGATATTAATATCAACTGGTCCCTTTTAATAGTATTCCTGATCATTCTTTTACTGCTTGTAAACGTAAAAGGAGACGCCCCGGTTTTCACCAGGAAAAACCGGACATTTATCGCCTTTAGCTGTCTGGGATCTTTGCTGCTGATCATGTTTTCCATGATGGTCGGTTATACCACAATGGATTGTGATCATATACAGGGCATTCAGGGACGTTATTTTCTTCCTCTTGCTCCAGCGCTGTTTTCCCTGTTCTCTACAGCTATGGTGTCTGTGGATCATAACCGCAGCTGTAAAATATGGGAAACTATGATGGTGATTGAAAGTCTTGTTGTTGTACAGGCTATAACAATGATCATATAACAAAAAGTGGAAGCCTTTTTTGTGCTTCCACTTTTTATTATTTCTCCAGGCAAATCTATCGCCTCTAGAGCGCGTTTGAAAAAGGCTTTCCGCAAAGTGGGGCGTGCAGATTGCGGGAATGATTTTTCAAACAGGCTCTGGCGTTATTACCATATATAAATGTCCGTGCTTCGCACTGCTGTCCAGAAGCTTCATTGTAATTTGTTATACTGCTCCTGTATCCTCTGCAGTTCCATTTCAAAGTCCTGCCGGTTCTTCTGAACCATTGTCTGCAGGACCAGTCCGGAAAACAATGACTGAATTGCTCCCAAAACAGCAAAACCACATACGATCAGAGTAGGAATTTTTCCCACACGTCCGGTTTCAAGGAAGGTTACAAATACCGGGATAAAGAATCCAATTCCAAGGATCAAAAGCACTGCTGCCATCAGTCCGAAGAATGCCATTGGCTTATAATTACGGTATAATTTGGCTATGGTTTTCAGTACCCGGAAGCCATCTGAATATGTATTCAGTTTGGATTCACTGCCTTCGGGACGGTCTCTGTACTCGATCACTTCATTTTCGATATACATGTTCTTATCAACTGCGTGAATGCTCATTTCAGTCTCAATCTCAAACCCCTTGGATAATACAGGGAAGGACTTTACAAACTGGTAGCTGAATGCTCTGTAGCCTGTCATGATGTCGTTTATCTGGGTTTTAAACATAATGTTAATGCATTTACGCACCAGACTGTTTCCAAAATTATGGAATGGCCGCTTGTTCTCTGTAAAATAAGTAGATGACAGACGATCTCCCACTACCATATCAACCTTTTTATTCAATACCTTCTTAACCATTGAGGGGGCAAATTCTGCGGGATAAGTATCATCTCCGTCTGCCATGATATAACACTGTGCATCAATTTCACGAAACATCCTGCGAATAACGTTTCCTTTGCCCTGCTGATATTCGTATCTGACTACAGCACCTGCTCTGCGGGCAATTTCATCTGTATGGTCAGTAGAATTATTATCGTATACATATATTACCGCTTCCGGCAATACTTTCTTGAAATCTGTTACAACCTTTTCTATGGTTTTGCTCTCGTTGTAACAGGGGATTAGTACTGCTATTTTATCCATTTTAAATGCTTTCCTTTCCGGCGATTCTTAAGTAAGTTTTCTTTACGCAAAAAATCCGTCGATTGTCTTGTAGCTTTATTTTACTACATAGACAATCGGCGGGCAAGGGGATTGTTCCCCAAACTATCCGATCAATACTTTTTTCCCCTCAAAAGCAAATCCATAATGGAAAATATTCTCTTTCTGAACTCCCCGGCTTAAAAGCTCACAGTCATAATCTTTTTCGTTTATCTGCTGTAATGCATTTGCTACAGTATCTTCCAATGTCTTTTCTTTACGTGGATTAAATACTTTAAATTCCAGGACAAAGGCATCTTTCGTTTTCTCCAGGGGTTCCAGCATAACATCATATCGGCCAAATCCACTTTCCCGATTAGAGGTAACCCGATACTTTCCTGCAAGTTCAACAATCAGCCCAAGTACAAATCCATGATAAAATCTTTCAGGATTGGTATCATCAGACGGATTTCTGCCAGTATCAAAGGTACTGAAAGTCGCTTCTGCTACACGGTTCATATATTCATTCATATAATCCAGATCTTTTGCCAGAAAAGCTTTCAGAAAATCATTATATGGGACTGTTTCATCAGAAAACCATCCCTCCACCATATCTTCAAAAAGCATTTTGACTTCCTGATTTGTCAGAGCCAATTCATAGCTGTATCTACCACTGGATACATCAAACTCA
>OHYW01000222.1_pt1 | contig 15891 bp, 10 predicted proteins | sample 1580441 | NCBI WGS metagenome assembly OHYW01 (sample SAMEA3882508, study PRJEB24775) | human gut metagenome | biome: human-associated habitat; feature: intestine environment; material: feces | place: Netherlands | collected 2009/2010
CCGCAGCCGCCGGAGCGGTGCTTAAGCCGTAAGGCGGGAATTATGCGGTATTGCCTAAAGAAGCGTTCAGAGAAATAAGAGAGGGAAACACTGTAACATGGCACAATCTCGTTCCGGTAAAAAATCAACAAAGAACTCCTCCGGCAAAAAGGGCACCGCCTCCTCCCGCGGCACGGGCCGCAGCAGCACCGGGCGCTCCGCATCCGCACGCAGCAGTGCGGCCTCCCGCAGCCGTCAGCCGTCCCGCCGTGCCCAGCGCCGCGCCGAGACCCCGAACCTGGCCCGCAGCATCCTGCTGGTGGGGCTGGGTCTGCTTTGCGTTGCGCTCGTGCTTGTGCCCGGGCAGAATCTTTGGCGCACGCTGCGCAGCTGGTACTTTGGCGTTTTCGGTATCACGACCTATCTGGTCGGACCGTTCCTGCTGTACCTGGCCTACCTGCTGGCCACCGGCTACCGCGTTGCGCTGTTTGCGGGCAAGGTATCGCTGATGGGCGTGCTCTGCGCCAGCGTGCCGGTCATCTTCTCCAAGCTCAATATTGAGAACCTCAAGGTTGGGGAGATCGTCAAGATGCTCTTTACCCGCGGCGGCACCTACTTCTGGGAGGGCGGCGTCCTCGGTGCGCCCATCGGTGCCACGCTGCTGGCGCTGTTCGGGCGTCCTGCCTCCAACATTATCATGCTGCTCATCTTCCTGCTGGGGCTGATGTTCTTCTTTGCCATCACCCCCGCGGACGTCGTTCTGTTTGTAGACGGCCAGTACAAGACCCTGCAGGCCAAGCGCGAGGAGCGCGCCGCAGCCGAGACCGCCTACGACACCCGCCTGTTTAATCAGGAGCCCGAGGAGGAGAGCGTCGAGAATCTGACCGGTGCGCTGCCGGACAGCAGCCGCCCGCACCATCCGGTTTACGACGTCATCGCGGACACGAGCCGTTTCCCAAAGCAGACCCCGCCCGCCCCGCAGCGGCAGGCCGCCTACACGCCCCCCGTGACACCTGCTGTGCCCGAGGCACCGTTTGCCGCCAAGCCCGCCGCCCAGACCCATGCGTCGTTTGACGTGGATCTTGGCCCCAGTGCAGGGGAAAACGCCCGCCAAAAGGCCGTCAGCGATGACCCGCTGGAGCCGGTCAGCATCGGCCCGGGCGGCACGTTCGGTATGGATCCGCTGTCCAACCGGGCCAACAGCACACTGCGCCACACCCAGCCCCAGCCTGCTCCCGCACCGAAGGAGGATTTTGAGCTGCAATTGCAGCCTGCCTCAGAGCCTGCCGCGCCGGTGTACAGCACCCCGCTGACCCCGGTCACGCCTGCGCCCGCCGCACAGGCGTCCCCCGCGCCGCAGGACGAGCTGGATGCGCTCATCAACCGCGCTGTCAGCGGCCACGCGCCTTACTACACGCCGCAGGAGGTCAGTGCCGAGACGACGCTGGACCTGCCGCAGCCTACCGAGTTTGAGACCCCGCTGACGCCTGTCCCGCAGGAGCCCAAATTTGACACGCCTCTCATTCCCGTGGAGGATGAGCCCGAGCCGATTCCTGTCGAGCTGCCGCAGCTGGATATGACAGGCCGTGTGCAGGGTGATACGATGGTCCTTTCTCCGGCTGATCTTGCTGCACAGATGGCCGCAGACGCTGCGCCGCTGGGTACGCCCGCCCCCGCAGCTGTGCCCACCGCACCGGAGGCCCCCGCTGTTTCCGCACCGATCCCGACATTGGGCGGCAGCTTCAGTGATACCGGCAGTGCGGTCAGCGCTGCCTGGCAGTCCGGGCGCTCTGTCTCCGAAATGCTGGATGATATGCTGGCCGAGACACCCGCCGCCCCTGCCCAGCCTGTTGTCGAGGCTCCGGCCCCGGCAGCCGATCCCTACACCGCCGCACCGGCTGCCGCCCCGCAGCCGTACCAGTCTGCCCCTGCCATGACCCGCCCTGCGGCGGAAACGACCCAGAGCAGCTTCACTGTGCCCCGGCAGGGGGAGGCTGCCCGCGTGCAGGTCAGCACCGCTGTCGGCAACTCTGCCGGTGCGCCCATCCATACACCGCCCTGTGCGGCCAAGGCCGACCCCAACGCCATGCGTCTGCCCACCTCGGAGGAGCAGCCGCCGGAGCCCTACTGCTATCCGTCGCTGAATCTCTTTAACGCCACGCGCCCCGACGACGAGGCCGGGGCCGCCCGCGAAATGAAGAAAAACGCGGACATTCTGGTCAACACGCTGGACAGCTTCGGCGTCAAGACGACGATGCTCGACATCTGCCGCGGCCCGTCCGTCACCCGGTATGAGCTGCAGCCCCAGGCCGGTATCAAGGTCAGCCGCATTACAAGCCTGGCCGACGACATCGCCCTGAACCTGGCCACCGCGGGTGTGCGCATTGAAGCGCCCATCCCCGGCAAGCCCGCCGTCGGCATCGAGGTTCCGAACAAGATTCGCTCCACCGTCAACATCCGCGCAGTCTTTGAATCCCAGAATTATATCAACATGCGCAGCCCGCTGACGATGGCCCTCGGCAAGGACATTGCCGGTACGGCGCAGGTCGCGGATCTCTGCAAGATGCCCCACCTGCTGATTGCCGGTTCCACCGGCAGCGGTAAATCCGTCTGCGTCAACTCCATTATCATCAGCTTCCTGTTCCGCTCCAGCCCCGAGGATGTCAAGCTCATTTTGATCGACCCGAAGGTCGTCGAGCTGGCCGAGTACAACGGCATTCCGCACCTGCTGATGCCCGTCGTCACCGAGCCGCGCAAGGCTGCCGGTGCGCTGGGGGCCAGCGTGGCCGAGATGGAGCGCCGCTACAAGCTCTTTGCCGAGAACAACGTCCGCGAGATCAAGGCCTACAACAAGCTGGCCGCCCAGACCGGCATGGAGCACCTGCCCTATATTGCCATCGTCATTGACGAGCTGGCCGACCTGATGATGGTCGCGGGCAAGGAGGTCGAGGACTATATCTGCCGCATCGCGCAGAAGGCCCGCGCCGCCGGCATCCACCTGATCGTTGCGACCCAGCGCCCCAGCGTGGACGTCATCACCGGCCTTATCAAGGCCAACATCCCCAGCCGTATCGCCTTTGCCGTTTCCAGCCAGATTGACAGCCGCACCATTCTGGACAGCGGCGGTGCTGAAAAGCTGCTGGGCAACGGTGATATGCTCTTCCTGCCCGTCGGCGCGTCCAAGCCCGTGCGTGTGCAGGGCACCTTCGTGACCGATGAGGAGATCGGCGCGGTGCTGAGCTTTATCAAGTCCACCTCTACCGCCCAGTACGATGAAGAAATGATTGCCGAAATGGAGCGCCGCGCCGTTGCCGAAAAGGGCAGCAAGAAGGGCGGCGACGATGACGGAGACGGCGGCGGTGCACTGGACGCCATGTTTGAGCAGGCTGTTGAGTGCGTTATTGAGGCCGGACAGGCCAGCACCAGCCTTTTGCAGCGCCGCTGCAAGCTGGGCTACGCCCGCGCCGCCCGCATCATGGACCAGATGGAGCAGGAAAAGATCATCGGCCCCTATGAGGGTGCCAAGCCCCGCGCCGTGCTTGTGACCAAGGCCGAGTGGGAGGAGCGCAAGCTGAACGGCCAGTATGACGGGTAAGCGCTTTGCCCGCCTGGCCGCGGCGGTGGCCGTCTGCTTGTTGGTGCTTGCCGCGTTTGTCGTCCAGCTTTTGGGCGGCAGGGGCAGCGTTCCCGGCTGGCAGCAGCTGCGCGCTGCGCTCGGCGTACCGCTCCAAACCGAGGAAAGCGCTCCGCAGACCGCGGACGGCAGCACCGTCGTGTATGTGCTGGATGTCGGGCAGGGCGATGCCGTGCTGCTTTGTCAGGACGGCGCGTACTGCCTGATCGACACCGGTCCCGTCGAGGCTGAGGACGCGCTGCTCTATGACCTGGACGTGCTGGGTGTGCCGTCGCTTGAGTATCTTGTGCTGACCCATCCCCACGCAGACCACACCGGCAACGCCCGCGCGGTGCTGCGCGCTCTCCCGGTCAAGACCCTGCTGCTGCCGCTGTGGCAGCCCACGGCAGATGAGACTGCCGACTGGCCGCGCCATCTCGCAGAGCTGGCCGCCGACAGCGGAGCAGAAATTTTCACAGCAGAAGCCGGGGAGGAATACCCGCTTGGCAGCGGCAAGCTGCAAATTTTGCAGGGCGGCAGCGAGGATGCCGACAGCGTCAACGATGCCTCGCTCTGCACGCTGTTCACGGCGGGCGATTTCCGCTTTCTCGATACCGGCGACGCAGAGGCAGACGCCGAGCAGCGCCTGGTCGACACCTACGGCCCGACCCTGCATGCCACTCTTTTCAAGGCGGGGCATCACGGGTCCTACACCTCCAACAGCCTGACCTTTATGCAGGCAGTCCGGCCCGAGGCCGTGGCCGTCAGCTGCGGGCTGCACAACGATTACGGCCATCCGCACCGCGCTGCCCTGCAAAATTGCGCAGAGGTCGGTGCCGAGGTATGGCGCACTGACTTGGAGGGCAGCCTCACCTTCATCTGGCAGAACAACACCCTCAACGTGGAAACTTCCGCGGACTCCGCCGATTTTGCGGCGTAAAAATAAGGAGTAGAAAATGACGATTACGGAACAGTTCAAAGCCAAACGCTGCGTTTTCTCTATCGAATGCTTCCCGCCGAAACAGACCACTCAGATGGAAAAGCTCAAGGACACCCTGCGCCAGATGCAGGCCATGGACCCCGGCTTCATCAGCGTCACCTTCGGTGCGGGCGGCTCTGCGGGCGGCGTCTCCACCGCGGAGGTGGCCGACTACATTCAGAACGAGCTGCATGTCCCCACGCTGGCGCACCTGATCTGCATGGGCAACGACGAGACCCGTGCAGCGGAGATTTTGGATCAGCTGGAATCTGTCGGCGTCCGGGATGTGCTGGCCCTGCGCGGGGATCGCAGCCCGTCCCGCCCGGAGAGCCCCGACTTCAAACACGCCAGCGACCTGACGTCCTTTATCAAATGGAAGAAGCCGGATTTTTCCGTTCACGGTGCCTGCTACCCGGAGGGCCACCCCGAGGCCGACAGCCTGCTGCATGATGTTGAGAACCTGCGCATCAAGCAGGCCGCCGGTGCCGAGCACCTGCTGACCCAGCTTTTCTTTGACAACATGCACTTTTACCGCTTTCTGAATCTGGCACGCCGCGCAGGCATCACACTGCCGGTCTCTGCCGGTGTCATGCCCATCGTCAAGCGCAGCCAGATCGAACGCACCGTTTCGCTTTCTTCGGCCAGCCTGCCGTCTGAGTTCACCCGTATGATCTCCCGCTATCAGGATGACCCGGCCAGCCTGTACGACGCCGGTATCGACTACGCCGTCAGGCAGCTGCGCGACCTCATTGAGGGCGGCGCAGACGGCATCCACCTGTACGCAATGAATGACGCCGCCGTGGCCGCGAAGGTCTATGACGGCATCAGGGATCTGCTGTAATGGAGTGCCGCAAGCCCGCCGCCATTGACCGCGCCACGGCGCTGCGCTACATGGGTGCGTCCGGCTGGACGCCCGATGCCGCCACCGCGGCCCTGCTGGACAAGGCCGAGCAGACCGTGCTGACCGCTGCTGCGCCGCGTGCGGTGTACCGCCGTCTGCCGCGTACCGCCCTGCCGCTGGAAAACTGCGGCAGCGACCTGACACGCCATCTGCAGGGCTGCGACGAGGTTCTTCTGCTGGCAGCGACCCTCGGGGCCGAGGTTGACAAGCTTTTGCGCCGCATGGAGCTGACTGACATTGCCCTGGCCGCCGCGGCAGACGCGCTGGCCTCAGTGCTTTTGGAACAGGTCTGTGACGAGCTGGAGAACGAAATACGCGCTCAGATCGAGGCGCAGGGCGTCTTTATGACCGGGCGCTACGCGCCGGGCTACGGTGACTGCCCGCTGGAGCTGAACGACGCGCTCTGCCTTGCGGCGGACACGGTGCGCGGCTGCGGCCTGGCCGTGACGCCCCAGCACCTTTTGACCCCCCGCAAGAGTACCACCGCCATTTTAGGCATTGCCGACCATCCCGTGACCGGCACCCGCGCAGGCTGTGCGACCTGCCATTTAAAGGAGACCTGCTCGTTCCGCAAGCGCGGCACGACCTGTTTCACACAAGACTGATAGGGGAGAAGCGTATGCAGATTCGTGAAGTTTTTGACCGCAAGCGGTTTGTTTTTCTGGACGGCGGCATGGGCACCCAGCTGCAGGCACGCGGTCTGCAGCCCGGGCAGAAGCCCGAGCTCGCCGCGCTGGAAATGCCGGAGGTCTTAACGGCCATCCACACTGACTACGCCAACGCGGGCGCGGATATTCTGCTGGCAAATACCTTTGGTGCCAACGCCAAGAAGCTGACCGGCTGCGGCCACACGGTGGAGGAGGTCGTTTCCGCTTCCATCGCCTGTGCGCGCAAGGCCGCCGAGACCACCGGCGCGTGTGTGGCGTTGGACATCGGCCCTCTGGGTGAGCTGCTCGTCCCCGCGGGCACGCTGGCGTTTGAGGATGCCTACAATGAGTTTGCACAGGTCATCCGTGCCGGTGCGACTGCAGGGGCTGACCTCGTCTTTTTGGAGACGATGACCGACCTGTATGAGCTGAAGGCCGCCATCCTCGCCGCCAGGGAAAACTGCGATCTGCCTGTTTTTACCTCAATGAGCTTTGAGAGCCGCGGGCGCACCTTCACGGGCTGCACCGTCGAAAGCTACGCCGTCACGGCAGCGGGTCTCGGCGCGGACGCCGTGGGCATCAACTGCTCGCTCGGCCCCAAGGAGATTCTGCCTTTCGCGCAGCGCCTCTGCCGCAGCGTGCCCGCGGGTGTTCCGGTCTTTGTCAAGCCGAACGCCGGTCTGCCGAACCCCGACGGCAGCTACAATCTCAACCCGGATGAATTTGCCGCCGAGATGAAGGAATACGCCGCCATCGGCGTTTCGATGGTCGGCGGCTGCTGCGGCACGACGCCCGCGTTTATCGCCAGGCTGCATGAGACCTTCAGCCCGCTGACCCCGGCTGACAAGATTCCCATCCGCCGCAGCTGTCTGTGCACGCCGGTCCGCTTTGTGGAGGTCGACGGCATCACTGTGGTGGGGGAGCGCATCAATCCCACCGGCAAAAAACGGCTGCAGCAGGCCCTGCAGGACGGCGACAGCGCCTACCCCTGCACTCAGGCTGTGGCCCAGGCCGAGGCCGGTGCGCAGGTGATCGACGTCAACGCGGGCCTGCCCGGCATCGACGAGGCCACCACGCTGGAGCAGCTTGTCAAGGATTTGCAGGCCGTCACCGACCTGCCGCTGCAGCTCGACTCCTCGAATCCAGAGGCCCTGTCCCGTGCGCTGCGCATCTACAACGGTAAGCCCATCGTCAACTCGGTCAACGGTGAGCCGGAGACGTTGGAAAAGATTCTGCCGCTCTGCAAAAAGTACGGTGCCGCCGTCGTCGGCCTGGCGCTGGACAAGGGCGGTATCCCGCCGACAGCCGAGGGCCGCTTTGCGATTGCTCAACGCATTGTCGCCGCTGCCAACGCCGCCGGTATCCCGAATGAGGACATCTACATTGACTGCCTGACGCTGACCGCCAGCGCCCAGCAGGAGGGTGCCGTCCAGACGCTGGAGGCTCTGTCCCGCTGCAAGCATGAGCTGGGCGTGCGCACTGTGCTGGGCGTGTCGAACATCAGCTTCGGCCTGCCGTGCCGCGGCTACCTGAACACAACGTTTTTGACGATGGCCATGTCTGCCGGGCTCGACCTTGCCATCATGAATCCCAACACGCCGGAAATGATGGCTGCCGTGCGCGCCTACCGCGTGCTGACCTCGCAGGATTTGCAGAGCACCGACTACGTTGCCGCCTATGCCGATGTGCAGATCCAGACGACGCAGACGAGCAAGTCCGCCGCCACCGTGGCCGAGGTCTGCGCCGCCGCACCGGGCGGGGACGCCCTGTTTGAGGCTGTGCGCCGCGGCCTGAAGGCCGAGGCCCGCGCCGCCGCGGACGCCGCGCTGACAATGCGCGAACCGCTGGACGTAGTGAATGTCTCACTGATCCCCGCACTGGACGCCGTGGGCGACGGCTTTGAGAAAGGCGCGGTATTCCTGCCGCAGCTTTTGCAGGCCGCCACCGCCGCGCAGGCTGCGTTCGAGGCCATCAAGGCCAAAATTGCCGCCTCCGGCCAGGCGCAGGGCAGTAAGGGCAAGATCGTCATTGCCACAGTCAAGGGCGATGTGCATGACATCGGCAAGAACATTGTCCGCGTCATCCTCGAAAACTACGGCTATGACGTGCTCGACCTCGGGCGCGACGTTGACCCCGAGCGTGTCGTAGAGGCCGTGCGCCAGACCGGCGCAAAGCTCGTCGGCCTGTCGGCCCTGATGACGACCACCGTCCCTAATATGCAGGCCACGATCGAGGCCCTGCATGCCGCGCACCTTGACTGTAAGGTCATGGTCGGCGGCGCGGTGCTGACGCCCGGCTACGCCCGGGACATCGGTGCCGACTACTACTGCAAGGACGCCAAGGCCAGCGCTGATTTGGCCAAGCAGCTTTTAGGCTGATTGTATAGAGCCGCGTTTCACGAAGAAACGCGGTTTTTTGCACAATTGTAAAATCTCACCTTTGTCAGCAAATCACCATTGCAGGGAAGTTCCAATTGATGTATAATAGTTGTGTTTACTGTTTTTGGACATTTTCCTTTATTTGTCTGTTTTAGGAGCGTATCTTTTGAAGCACATAGCCAAAATCGCAGCGTTCACCGCGATTTTTCTGATTATAAATCTGATTCTCTGCGGCTTTATGCCGCCCGATAACGGTTCCAGCCTTGACATGTGGCGTAGCTACCACCAAAAGCAGTCCATTGACATTGCCGTCATTGGTTCTTCTCTGGCTTCCTGCGCCCTGCCCGAAGAAGAACTCGCCGCCGCAACAGGGGAGACCGTTGCACTGATGGCAACAAACGCCCAAAGCTTGGATATGTCGCAGATCGCGCTGGAGACCCTGCTTCGGGAGCATTCTCCCCGGTATGTGATCCTTGTCATGGATCTGACCAACATGACAGGCAAACCCTATGCCAAAGCCCAAAAGGCTTTTTTATATGCAGAGCTGCAGACGGATTCCTGGAAGGATAAGCCCGCTGACCTGCTGCGCTACATGACCAGCCGTGATAACTTTACAGGTGCAGATTCCCTGAATGCGCTTTTTCCCTGGCAGAGCGGCAGCTGGCCCGCCGACTGGCCCGCTACGATCCAACAGAAATGGAATGCCGTACTGAATCGTCTGCCGCACCGGCGCGGTGCGGCCCATGCCCAGCCGGAGGATGCCGCGGTCATCAACTTTGACACTGTCGGTGCGGAGAACACCTGGAACCAGAACGCCCACGACTTTAGCGCGCAGCACATTGAGGAGCTGACCTCCATGCTGCAGCTCTGTCAGGAGAACGGCACGCGTCTTTTGCTCATCAGCGCGCCCAAGACCACGCTGGATGTCGTGAGCTACGAGACGTATTTTGACGACTACGCCTACTTCAAGCAGCTGGCAGCACAGTATGGGGCTTCCTATTATGACTTTAACCTTGCAAAGCCGGAGCTGTTTGAGAACAAAGAGCCTGACTATCACAAGGATTTCACCCACATGAATGCTGTCGGCGGGCATGCGTTCAGCCTGAGCATGGCAAAGTTTCTGGCCATGCTGGACGCCGGGCAGGATGTGGAATCGTTGTTCGAGACGCCGTCAGAATATCTGGCTGCTGTAAACTATATCACCAACGTCTACCTGACGCCAGAGGTTCACCCGGACAAGATTTTGCTGCTGGCCGGTTCCTACCACGGTCCGTCCGTACAGGCTGAATACGAGTTCTGGGTCAAAGCGCCGGGGGAGAGCGAATACAGCCGGGTTTCCGCGTATTCTACCCGCTCCTGGACCGAGTACGCAGCGGCGGAGCACGGCACCTACCAGTTCCGCGTGAATGCCCGTATTGTTGGTTCTTCCGCCGATTTTGAGCGATATTATGAATGTTCTGTCGATTTTTGATTTTGTGGATGGTGTAGTGTGGAAATCTATTCCCTGAGTTTCTTCCTGCTGGTCAGCGTTGGACTCATTTTATATTATACTGTTTTCAGCCGTTGCCAATGGATCTGCCTGTTGGGGTTGAGCCTGCTGTTTTTTACCGCCAGCGGCTGGAAGGGCCTTGTTTTTCTGCTTTTCACTGCGTTGACGATCTGGCTCGGCGGCTTGCAGCTGGCAAAGCTGGATGCCGATTCCGCCGCGCGGCGAAAGGCTCCGGGCATAACCAAGGACGAAAAAAAGGCCATCAAAGCACAGGCGGTGCGCTGCAAAAAATGTCTTGTTGCTGCTGTGCTGACTGCCAACTTTCTTGTGCTTGGCTACTTCAAATACTGGTCCTATTTTGCGGAGCTGCTCTCCGGTGCATTTTCGGCCACAGCGCCGTCCTCACTGGGGCTGGTCATGCCGCTTGGCATCAGCTTTTACACGTTTCAGGCCGTCGGTTATCTGATTGACTGCTACCGTGGTCGGCACCCGGCAGAGAAAAACTACGTCCGCTTTCTGCTTTTCATCAGCTTTTTCCCGCAGCTGATCCAGGGCCCCATCAACCGCTACGGAGAGATGGCCCCGCAGCTCACTGCCCGTCACATCTGGAACTGGGAGCGTACCAAACGTGCACTGTTCCTGTTTCTGTTCGGCGCAATGAAGAAATATGCCATCGCAAACCTGACCGCCCCGACGATTGCCGCCATCCTCGACGGCAATGACCCCAAGCTGGCCGGTTCTATGGCACTGCTGGCCATTTTGCTGTACTCGCTGCAGCAGTATGCAGATTTTTCCGGCGGCATTGATATGGTATTGGGTGTTGCGCAGCTGTACGGCATTGAGATGATGCCCAACTTCCGGCAGCCGTATTTTTCTACCTCGCTGGGGGATTTCTGGCGGCGCTGGCATATTTCGCTGGGTGCGTGGATGCGTGATTACCTGTTCTATCCCTTTGCACTGACCAAGCCGATGCAGCGCTTCGGCAAGTGGGCCACGTCGCATTGGGGCAAGCATTTTGGCCGTGTGCTGCCCGCTGCAGTCGCCAACCTGCTTGTGTTTGCCGTAGTCGGCATCTGGCACGGCCCGCAGGCGCACTACCTTGCCTGGGGTCTGTATAACGGTCTTGTCATTGCGCTGGCTGACCTGCTGGAGCCCGCGTTCAAAAAGCTCAACACGGCGCTGCACATTCCTACCGAAAGCCGCGGCTGGCACGTTTTTCGCATCGTGCGGACCTTTATCATCGTCAACATCGGCTGGTACTTTGACCGCAATGAGTTTGTGCAGGGGTGCATCTACCTGCGCAACACCTTTACGGATTTCAATTTGTCCGCATTGGCCGCGAATGCACCCGGCGCTTTCGCGGCAGTCTCCGGCCCGGCCTGGGGGCTTGTCATCATCAGTACCCTTCTGGTCTTTGCCCATAGTGTGCTGAAAGAACAAGGCCGCGACCCTTACGCAGAGGTACAGCGGCTGCCGCTTGCGCTGCGCTGGGGTTTAAACTATCTTCTTATTTTCATGGTACTCCTCAGCTTTATCTGCGTCAATGAAACCGTTGGTTTCCTCTATGCCAACTTTTAAGAAAAGAGCTTTCTATGCAAACAAACATTCTGGACTGGCTTGAAGCCACGTCCGCCCGCTGCCCGGATGCCCCCGCTGTGGGGGATGACCAGACAGACTGTACCTGGGCACAACTGGCCGACACGGCCCGCCGCGCCGGCAGCTTTCTGGCGTCCCGCACGATGCCGCGCCGCCCGGTGGCATTTTACCTGGAAAAATCCGTTTCCGCCTTTGCTGCCATGCTTGGCACAGTCTACGCGGGCTGCTGTTACTCGGTGCTTGACACCCGCCAGCCCGCTGCCCGCACTTTGCAGGTATTGGATACTTTGACCCCTGCATTTCTTGTTACGGACGAGGCCCACGCTGCCGCAGCCGCCGCGCTGGGGTACAGCGGGCAAATCATCCGGCTTGACGATCTGCTGGCCGCACCCGCGGACGCTGCACTGCTGGCAAACCGCCGCCGTCAGGCTGTGGACGTTGACCCTCTGTATATCAACTTTACAAGCGGAAGCACCGGTGTGCCAAAAGGCGTCACCGTCAGCCACCGCTCGGTGCTGGATTTTATCCCGCAGTTTGCCGAAATTTTCGGCATCACACAAAACGATATTCTGGGCAATCAGGCTCCCTTTGACTTTGACGTTTCGGTCAAAGACCTGTACACGGCACTGTACACGGGGGCTAAGGTGCAGATCATCCCGCGCGCTTATTTCAGTCAGCCCACAAAACTCATGGACTATCTGGCAGACCATGAGGTCACCATACTTGTCTGGGCCGTCAGTGCCATGTGCTTTGTCTCCATCATGAACGGCTTCAGCTACCGTATACCTTCCCGCGTGCGGCAGGTATTGTTCAGCGGCGAAGTCATGCCCATCAAGCACCTGATGAAGTGGAAGTCTGCTCTGCCGCACGCCCGGTTTGTGAACCTCTACGGCCCAACAGAGATTACCTGCAACTGCACCTACGCCATTTTGCCGAACCGCGATTTTGCTCCGGATGAGTCGTTGCCCATCGGACGCGCGTTTCCAAATGAGAAGGTCTTTCTGCTGGACGAGAACGACGCCCTTGTCACCGTGCCCGGGCAGGCAGGGGAGATCTGCGTTTCCGGTACGGCGCTTGCCCTCGGCTACTTTGCTGACCCTGTGCGCACAGCGCAGGCCTTTACCCAGAATCCGCTGAACACCAACTGGTATGAACGTATTTACCGCACCGGTGATTTGGCCCGCTACGACGAAAGCGGCAGCCTGTATTATATTGGCCGCCGGGATTTCCAGATCAAGCACATGGGACACCGCGTAGAGCTTGGCGAAATTGAAGCTGCCGCTATGCGCTGCGACGCTGTGACCCGTGCCTGCTGCACGTTTGATGCCGAACGCCAGCGGCTCCACCTGTTTTACACGGGCAGCTGTGAGAAAGCTGCCCTGCTGGCTGCGCTGAAAGAAAGTCTGCCGCCTTTTATGCAGCCGAATACTGCTGTGCAGCTGGACGAGATGCCGCTGAATAAAAACGGCAAAATTGACCGCACGGCACTGGCTGCCCTGACGAAAAAAGGAGCCCATAAATGACCGACGCTTCTTTACAAAAAATTGCTGCCACCTACGGCACACCGACGTTTGTCTTTGACACTGACGCTTTGCAGACCCGCGTGCGCGCTATTCAGGCAATCTGGGGCAGGGAAATCGACCTTTGCTATTCCATCAAAGCCAACCCATTTCTGCTGCCTGCCATGATGCAGGTCACTGCACGGCTGGAAGTATGCAGTCCCGGAGAGCTTTCGCTCTGCGAGAGCCTGCATGCTGCGGATGCACGTGTTATCTATTCGGGTGTTAATAAGACGCCCGTGGATATTGCCCGCGCCGTGGCCGACGGCGTCGGCACCTGCACAGCGGAATCTCTGCTGCAGGTCCGCTATCTGCAGGATGCTGCGCGCAAGGCCGCCAAGCGGCTGCCCGTGGTGCTGCGGCTGAACGCGGGCAGTCAGTTCGGCATGTCAAAGGAGGATCTTTTCACCGCATTAGCGCATCGCAGGGAAACACCTGATCTGGAGTTTATCGGCATTCACTACTTTGTCGGGACCCAGCGCAAAAAGCTGGTCAATCAGCAAAAAGAGCTGGCCATGCTGCGGGAACTGTACGCTGAAATTGAGCAGACCTTCGGCCTGCGTCTGCCGGAACTGGAATACGGCCCAGGTCTGGCGGTGCCGTATTTTGACGGCGACGATTTTACCGACACACTGTCCCCGGCCAAAGACCTTGCGCCAGCACTGCGCGAAGCCAGCAGCTGGGTCCATCTGACCGTTGAGATGGGCCGCTTTTACACCGCCGAATGCGGTTATTACCTGACCACCGCCATGGACTGCAAGGACCACGGCGGGCAGCACTACTGCATTGTGGACGGTGGAATGAACCACCTGAATTATCTTGGCCAGATCATGGGTATGAAACGCCCGCATCTGCGCCATTTTGCTGCCCGGGCAGCTTCCGTACAGGACTGGACACTTTGCGGCAGCCTTTGCACTACGAACGATGTTCTTGTGCGCAGTATGCCGCTGGCCGGACTATGCCCCGGCGACCTGCTTGTTTTTGAAAACACCGGTGCCTACTCTGTCACGGAAGGACTTGGTCTGTTTTTGAGCCGCGACCTGCCGCAGGTCATTCTGTGGCAGAACGGCACGCCGCACCCGGTACGCAGCGAAACGCCGACCTATCCCATCAACACACCCGCTGTGTAAGATAATTTGAAAAGGAGAAATACCAATGGAACGTTTACTGGAAATTTTAAGCGAAATCAAAGAGGACGTGGACTTTTCCACCTGTACAACACTGATCGATGACGGCATCCTGGACTCTTTCGACATTCTGCAGATCATCTCGGCCCTGAATGAGGAATACGACATTTCGATCCCCGCATCCGAAATCATGCCGCAGAACTTCAACAGCGCCGAGGCCCTTTACAAGATGGTCCAGCGCCTGCAGGAAGATTGATGTCCGAGATGCCCGAAATATAAGATAACGCTTGCATTTATTCCAAATTTATTGTATAATACTAAAAGCGGACAGGGCTGAATTGCGCTGTTTCGCGTACAGATGCAGGTCCCGCGCGTGGGCAGCCTGTGAACCATGTCAGGCGGGGAACCGAGCAGCATTAAGCGGTGCTTGCCCAGTGCCGCGGTCAAGCCTGCATCTGTACGCAAAGCAGCGCAGCCGCGTGCTCTGCCCGCTGTTTTTTGTAGCTTTGCAGGAGGTGAGCCGATGTACCGTGCCCTGTATCGAAAATGGCGTCCCCAGCGATTTGCGGACGTGGTTGGCCAGACGGCCATCGTCACGGCCCTGCAGAACCAGATTTCTGCCGGGCGCATCGGCCATGCGTATCTGTTCACCGGCACCCGCGGCACCGGCAAGACGACCTGCGCCAAAATTTTTGCCAAGGCGGTCAACTGTCTGGACACCTCCAGCCCCGACCCCTGCGGCGAGTGTGAAATTTGTAAGGGCATTGACTCCGGCTCCGTCATGGACATCATCGAGATGGATGCCGCGTCGAACAACGGCGTTGACGACATCCGCGACCTGCGCGACGAGGTGGCCTATCTGCCGTCAGTCTGCAAGTACAAGGTCTACATTATCGACGAGGTGCACATGCTCTCCACCGCGGCGTTCAACGCGCTGCTCAAAACGATGGAGGAACCGCCCGAGCACGTCATCTTTATCTTAGCCACCACCGAGGTGCAGAAGGTTCCCGTCACGATTTTGAGCCGCTGCCAGCGGTATGACTTCACCCGCATCACAGCGGATGACATTGCCGGGCGGCTGCTCTACGTGGCCGGGCAGGAGAAGATCGAGCTGGACGAGAACGCCGCACAGTTGATTGGCCGTCTGGCCGACGGTGCCATGCGTGACGCGCTGTCCATTCTGGACACCTGCGCCGGTGTCGACAACCACGTGGACGAGGCGCTCGTCCGCCGTATGGCCGGTGTCACGGACAGGGGCTACCTGTTTGAGATCAGCGACGCCATCGCGGCAGGGGACTCCGTCACTGCACTGGAAAAAATCGCCGAGCTGCGCCAGCAGAGCGTCGATATGCGCCGCCTCTGCATGGAGCTCGCCGGGCATTACCGCAATCTGATGCTCTGCGCGCTGCCGGGCGGCACGTCACTTCTGACCGGCATCTCGCCAGAGGAGGAGGCCGCCTACACCCAGCGTAGGGACTTCCCGCAGCGGGAAGCCATCCGCGCGGTCAATGCGTTTGGCTCGGCACTTGAGAAAATGAGCCGCGGCACTGACCAGCGCATTGAGCTGGAGCTGGCGATTTTCTCGCTGACCCAGCCCGAGACTGCCGCCGCACCTGTTATCAT
>OHYW01000271.1_pt1 | contig 14394 bp, 16 predicted proteins | sample 1580441 | NCBI WGS metagenome assembly OHYW01 (sample SAMEA3882508, study PRJEB24775) | human gut metagenome | biome: human-associated habitat; feature: intestine environment; material: feces | place: Netherlands | collected 2009/2010
GTACACGGAGGCAAATTAGCCGTTTGGGTACGGAAAAAGGATTGATTCGCATAGCATTTCCCGGCTGAGCATCATCCACTTCGGGTTCCGGTAAATATTCCGTAAATATTCGGTATCTATTTTGTGTTGTCTGCTATACCGTACATCCCGGCGGGGAGATGCGGTACAGGCTGGCTTTCAACCGCATGGCTTCGGGCCTTCGGCTGGCGGACAGCATTAATGTCTCACTTAATTCTTTAAAAGTCATGAAAGAGTCTAACAACAAAACCACCGGCCATCCACAGTCCGGACAAAGCAAATCGGCGGAAAAGTCGTCGCGCACGACCACTTCGCGCACCAGCTCGGCGAGCCGGGGAACCGCAAGCAGCCAGTCGTCCGGTTCAGGGCGCACTTCGCGCAGCAACAATCCTGAAGGACATAACCAGTACACGAAAAAATCGCAGGACAATCGCTAACAATGCAATTTGTTCTTCGATAGTGTGTCGCAAGGGACTGCCTAACATGTTTTAGGCAGTCCCGTTTTCATTCACCCGGCCCTGACGAACCCTGCCCGGATAAATATTGCAGATACGGTTTAAAATGACGATCTTTGCCGGGGATAAAGAACGGAACCTCGCAAACACGGTTATGGACTGGCTGCTCAACTTAGGATACCTGGGGCTGTTTCTCGGCACCTTCCTGGCCGGCACGGTGCTGCCGCTCAGCTCGGACATACTGCTTGTCGGGATGCTCGCGGCAAAAGCCGACCCCCTGATATGCCTGCCCGTGGCGGCCGTCGGAAATTGGCTGGGAGCGATGACTTCCTACTGGCTCGGATGGTATGCCAAGTGGGAATGGCTCGAAAAATGGTTCAGGATAAAGCCCGACACGCTCCGCAGGCAGCAGGAACGGGTCGACAAATACGGCGTATGGCTTGCGGTGGTCTTCTGGGCCCCCTTCATCGGCATGGTCTGCATGATCGCCCTGGGGGTATACAAGGTACGCCCCCGGACGACGGCACTCCTGGCGCTGGCCGGCTCCTTCCTCCGGTTTTCATTCTGGATACTGCTCCAGACCGTCTGGCAGCAATAACCCGGCCGGCTGCGGGCAAACCGCCGCATTGCCCCCGCCCAGGGACAGGCCGCCCGTCCCGCCGAAGGAAAAACGGCAATTTTTGGTAAAATCTGAAAATAATTATTACCTTTGCGAACCGAAAGGAGAGGTGCAGGAGTGGTTGAACTGGCCCGCCTGGAAAGCGAGTAAACCCCTAAAGGGTTTCAGGGGTTCGAATCCCCTCCTCTCCGCAGGATGATCCGCCTGACCGCAGGATCGACAGACAAAGACCGACCGGCAAGTCTGTGCTTTTATAAAATCGCCTCTATTACAGATGATAGAAATCTGTAATAGAGGCGATTTCTCATTTCAGACCTGTCAGACTACCGATCCGTCCGACGTCGTTCCCGCACAAAACACATACGGCAGCCTGAAATGAACAGAAAACCCTCCGTTCCAAACGAACGGATAAACAATATATTAGCATCGCAAACAAAAACATCCATTATCTACCTAAATTCAGTTTATTATGAAAAAACTATTTCTTTGTTTCGCACTGGTAGGAATGGCATCGACACTATGTGCACAAGAACGCGGCGACATGCTCGTTTCCGGATCGCTTTCGTGGAGTTCGTCCAGTACGAAGACCACCGTTATCAAACAAGACGGCGACAACAAAGTATCCAACCGGGACTTCTCGCTCGGCCTGAACGTCGGCGCGACGATCGCATTCAATTACTATTTCTGATACGTACGACAACAGCCGGATGTTTGGCCCCATCCCCTGCGCCCCCGGAAGCGGCAAGGGAATAATCCCGGGTCGAAGTCCCGAAACAATGTAACAATTTATCGAAAGCCGAAATCCCAACGACTCAAACACCCCAGAAATCATAAACAAACGGAACCGATGAAACTAATCAATATTGCCAGATCCATATTGGTAATCGGATACGTCATGCTTGTATCGTGCAGCAGCGACGAAGGTGGAGAAAGCGGCAATGGGCCGCAGGCAACCGGCCAGGAACTCGAACGGCAACTCCTGGACACACATTGGAAACTGGCCAAAGAAATCAAAGTAGAAGACGGCACTGAAAAAGTTCTGAATAACCCCTACGTATTGAATACAATAACATTTTCGGGCGCAACCGACCGCGCATGGCACTACCTGTACCTGAACAATACCCATTCAGGCTGGTGGTGGATCGACGGGGAAATGATCCGTTGCCAATGGGACACGGGAGACCCCAAGACGAACGGAGCATACAGCACGGCCTTCGGCTTCGGACACAGCCGCATCGGAAAAATGACGGACTCGGAACTGGTAATGATAGCCGACTACGACACGTATAGCAACTATTTCTATTATGTGTCAACTTCCGGAAGCGGATCGGATCCGGGCTCCCCGGCAGAAAAGCCCGATATCGGGTTTTACGATTTTACGGCGACCAAAACCTCGGTAACCGTAACCTATAAGATTTACAACAAGGATGAAGCAAAGGTTTCGGACGCCAAGATATATTACGGCACCACATCCGATCCGACGAGGGGCAAAAGCGCCACCGTAACCGGCAGCCTCATCAAAGCGACGATCAGCGGACTGAAAGCCGGGACGACCTATTATGTAAAGTGCCGGGCCACGGGTGCCGGAGGTACGACGACGAGCGAAACGAGCCGGGTCATAACAGCCTATTAGAAGATGGAAACCAACATTGCCGGCCAGGCAATCCTCGACAACTATATCATAAAAAAGGAATTGGCAACGACCGTTAGTCGTTGCCAATTCCTTTTCTGTGCACTCTGCTCCATCCTGAAATCCAGCCCCGCGGCGGTCAGCGGATGAAATGCGTCCACACCCGTTCTTCGGGTTCCGGGGCCAGACGGGGGCCGACGCCGGCCTTCAGCAGTTGCGCCATGTTCCTCGCCAGCACCCGCATCGTCTGCAAGCCTTCGGCATCTTCGTGCGCTTCGCGCGGCACCCGTCCGTGTACGCTGTTCCAATATTGCGACGACACGACGGGCATATTCGAAATCGTAAAATACTTGTTCAGGCGGTCGAACGTCGCACTCGCCCCGCCACGGCGGCAGACAGCCACGGCTGCGGCAGGCTTGTAGGCCAGATCGCGGCCGCACGAATAAAACACGCGGTCGAGCAGCGCGCAAAGCGAACCGTTCGGCCCGGCATAATAGACCGGCGAGCCGACCACAAGGCCGTCGGCCTGGGCAAGCTTCTCCCGCACGGCGGTATACACGGCATCGGAAAAGACGCAATGCCCCAGTTCCGCACATTTCCCGCAGGCGATACAACCCTGCATGGCCCTCGTCCCGATGTGGACGATCTCCGCCCCGATGCCTTCCGCTTCGAGCGTCCGGGCAACCTCGGACAAGGCGATAAAAGTGTTCCCCTCCCTGTGGGGGCTGCCGTTTATAAGCAATACTTTCATAGTGGTAATGTTTGTGTTCGTGCAAATATAGGTTTTTTTGGCATAACATACACCGCTGCATGTTCCCTGCCGGACGGGACTCCCCGCCCGGAGTCCGCCCGGCATATCGCACCCTGCGCATCGGGAGGGGGGGGGCACCCACCGGCAGCATTCCGCAGCCGGGATGCCCCGGGAAAAACAGGGCGGCATCCTGTGCCGCCCTGTCCGTTGCCCTAATCCTGAAAAGAGGCCCGGTCGAGCCAGTCGAGGCGCGCCGTCAGCCACTCCTTCATCGCCCGAACCTCCTGCCGGAACGCGGTTTTCACCTCGCTGTCCGCCGCTCCCTCCGGTTTCAGGTTATGCCACAGCCGGTTATCCTCGACGACCGAAGCCTCGGCATAGGCGGCCTCGCCGTCCACCTGCGCCAGGATGACGGCGAGGTTGGACTTGAAATAGCCGATGCGTTCCTTGACTTTCCGCACGAAGGCCGGATCCTGCAGCATCCGCTCGAACCACGGCGATTCGCGGTTCCAGTACCCTTCGGGGCCGCGCCCGTCCGTACCGTTCCACTTCGTATTGCCCATGCAGATGTCGAAATCCCAGATCGGCCCCATGTTCAGCTTCCCGCCGGGCGCGATATTCATATAGCAGCTCGTATAGAGCGACGCGTCGTTGGTCTTGGTGATCTCGCTGATCACGTACCAGTCCACATACGTATCGACGTTCAGGTACTTGGCATACCCCGTTTCGGGATCGCCGAAATCCGCACCATAGAGGGCATTCTCCGCTTCGTTGACGTAATTCCTGATCCATTCGTATTGCGGGCTTCCGGGTTCCACGTCGGGGTCTTTGATATTCATCAGGATACGCTCCGTGCGGAAATAAACATCGTCCGGGCTCAGGCGGTCGAGCTGGTCGGCCTCGAGCAGGTATCCCTCGTCGGTCACGTTCACCCGGTCTTCGGAGATCTTCATGTGCTCGCAAAGCTGGTAGGTGCCGTTGTAACGGTCATTGAGGAAAACATCGACGAAATGGGTCGTCGGCGTAAACTCCAGACAGCTCAGGCGGCCGATCGCATAGGCCGTCGCATTGCGTATCCCGCAGGCGTTGTCCATATAGTTGGCCAGCAGCACCCACGACTTGTCCTTGGGTTCGCCCAACAGGGACTGTTTCTTGCCGAACTTCAGCCGGTAGGGTTTCTTCGGCATGCCCCACGTACTGTTTCCGCGCCCTTTGATAGTGACATCCCCCTTGAAGACACTGCTCGGGCGCAGCCCGTTGTTATCCACGATCTTAAGCGAAGCGGCCACATATTCCTCCTTCGAGACGACCGGTATGCCGCCGGTGTCGATATAGACCACGGGCAGCCCCGTGAAGCTGACCAGGCTGACCCTGTACTCCCGCTCCTCGCCGCCTTTGCTCCTGACCGTCAGCACGACCGGGCCCGAAAAATCCACCTCGGTTTCTCCGCTGACGACCTCCTGCGCTCCCAGATAAACGCCCCCGCCTTCGAATTCGAACTCGGGGACGAGCACCTTGTCCTCCACCACGAATGAAGTTCTGCCGGAAATAATACCGTCACCGACCTCCAGCACCACATCCTGCGGCAATTTCGCCGCATTCGCCGCCGTCCGGAACCGGAACGACTCGATGACGGGGGCGAGTTCTTCCGCAGCTCCCTGCGTCACTGTAACGGTTTTCACCGTCCCGTCCGCCCCCGTCAACGTAATCAGTGCCTCACGGCCCTCGAGGGAGTTGTTGCCATCCACGCCGATCTTAAAGGTCTTTCCCTCGCACGGCTCGTTCAGGACATCCGCGCCCAGCACGTAACACCACCCGGCACTGACCCGGAGGCGCCATTGCTGCGGGCAGGAAACCACCAGGTCGAGGGTCGATTTCCCGGCCGGGAAATCGAGGGTTTCCGTAGATAACCGTATTCCGGGAGAGGGGTCGTCGCCCTCTCCGCACGCCTGCAGGGCAAAGAACACCGCCAGCGCGGCAACGATGCCGATCAGTTTTTTCATAATTCTAAATTTGAGATTAAGTCGAGGCACAATTAAAACCCGTAAAAATCAAAACTACACAAATATAACCATAATTATGAAAAAACGCGGCACATGTCAGAAATAATAAACAAGCCGCAGCCGCCTGTCGTCAGAAGCGGCTGCAAGGCACCGCCACCCCTTCGCAGGATTCCGGCCGGGCCAGGAAAACCGGGCACAAAAAAAGGGGATTCTTTCGAATCTCCCTCACTCTCATGCCCGACAATTTATTTGTTGCAGCATGCATCTTCAGCTTTCTCGGCACAGCACGACTTGGTCGAATCGCACTTCTCGGCGCAGCAGGATTTGGTCGAGTCACATGCCTCGGCATCGCACTTCGCGTCGCAGCCAGCGCAAGCCGAAGCTTCGGTCGCAGCAGCCTCGGCAGCAGCTCCTTCAGCAGCCTTCTTGTTCGAATTACCGCAGCAGCTTACCACTGCTACGGCAGCCATGACTACAACAAAAGAAAAAATCTTTTTCATAAGCGTTAAAGGTTTAATTATTAGTTATTCTGTAACGTCGCAAAGATATATATTCGTAAGAATATTGCAAATAAAAATTTCCGATATTTTCAAGGCGTGCGTATGTTGTTGGCAAGCAGGGGCATAGGCTGCACGCAGACCGTGCCAGGCGCCGAAAACGGAGCAGGGAATCCAACCTTTCAGTTCAAAAGGTCTGCCATAGAGAACTCCTCGCTCTTCACGAATGCCTTGGGAAATGTCGATGCGATCTTACCCTTCAGGATGATGGCCTCCTCGGCCGTCAGGCAGTTTCCCACCACGACCTTGAAATAGGGATTCTCGTACACCGGGTATACCATGATTCCGGGATAGGTCTCCTTGAAAAGGGCTTCCGCGGCAAAGGCCCCGGCGCGGGCATCCTGCCCGTTGTCGAAGAAGATACAGACCCTGTAACCGCGCAACCGCAGGCGCTGCCCCACGCGCGAAGCGTCGTCGACAGCCTTCTCCGCATCGCCGTACTCGGTGACGGTGACCCTGGCCGTGCCGAACGCAGCGTCGGAGACCACCGGGGCGGCCAGGCGCTCCTTGAAGGCATCGAGCGACTGCGCCCGCAGCGGAGCGAAAGCCGCCGCGGCGAAAATCACCGCTATGAAAGTCGTCAGTCTGCGCATTACTCGTCCAGATAGTTTTTCACGTCCTGCAAGGACAGCCCAAAGATATTCAAAAATTCCGACAACGGCACCATCTCTTCCGAATTTTTTACCGAAGCCGGCCCCCCGCGCCCCTCGACCGCAAACGAAACGGCGACCTGCGAAATATCGTCCTCGCGGATTTTTTTCACCATCACGTAATAAGCCATCGGGTCGGTAGTCCTCACGCGCCACAGCGACGTGAAACTTCCGGTCGTCCGGCGCGGCACCTCGACACGGCCGTGGAGGATGATGCTCATCACGCGGCTCCCGGCGTAGAAGAGATCGACCTTCGCACGCTCCAGCACCAGTTTGTACCCCGTGCCGTTCTTCACGCGCACTACGGCCTCGGCGCCGCCCATCCCCTTGCGTTCGACCTTTTCGACCGCTTCCAGGCGGATATTGCGCCGGGCCTTCTCGACCGCCCGGCGGCACGAAACCATCGGCAGCACCATCGCCGTGAGCAATATGCAGTATAACCATTTCCTCATCGCTGGCCGGTATATATCTGCGCGATCCCGAAACTCTGGCTCCGGGCCCGGCAGCCGCGGAACCCCGCCCGCTCCATCATGGACATGAACTCCGCGGGCGCAGGGAACTCCCCGACCGAGGCAGGCAGGTATTCGTAGGCACGCTTGTCCTTCGACACCATGCCGCCGATGCGCGGCAGTATCTTATAGGTATAGAACTCGTACAGCACCCGGAACAGCCGGTTGCGGGGACGCGAGAACTCCAGTATAACGACCTTGCCCCCGGGTTTTATTGTGCGGGCCATCTCGCGCAGGCCGGCCTCCAGGTCGCCGAAGTTGCGCACGCCGAACGCTACGGTCACCACGTCGACCGAAGCGTCCGAGACTCGCAGGTGCTCCGCGTCGCCCACATCGAGCACGACCCGCTCGTCGAGGCCGCGGGCGGCGACCTTGCAGCGCGCCACGTCGAGCATCTTTTCCGAGAGGTCGACGCCCAGCACGTGCACGTCCCGTATGCGGCGTGCCATCTCGATCGCCAGGTCGCCCGTACCGGTCGCCACGTCCAGGATACGGTGCGGGCGGCTGCGGCACACGATGCGCACCACGCGGCGGCGCCAGATGCGGTCGATGTTCATCGAGAGCGTATGGTTCAGCAGGTCGTATTTGGGTGCGATGTTGTCGAACATTTCGCGCACCTCCTCCTTCTTGGTCTGTCCGGTGTTATAGGGTTTCACGGTCATTCGTAACGGATTGATTCGTCGGGTTTCACGGTCGATACTATATAGGTCGGCACCACGAGCAGCGCGACGATCGCCGCCACGGCACCGGCATTCAGCGCCAGCCACCAGCCCCACCCCAGCGAAATAGGGACTTCGGAGAGCAGATACCCCTCGGAGCTGAGCCGCACGACATGGAAATACCGCTGCACGAAGCACAGCCCCAGCCCCACAGCATTTCCCCACGCCAGGCCGCGCAGGGTGATGAACGACGCCCGCCACAGGAACACCTGCCGCAGCTGGCCGTTGCGCATGCCGAAGGCCTTGAGCAGGCCGATCATCCGCGTGCGTTCGAGCACGAGGATCAGCAGCGCCGAGGTCATGTTGAAAAAAGCCACCACGAGCATGATGACGATTATCACGGCGGCATTCACGTCGTGCGCCTTGAGCCAGTCGAAGATGCTGGCATAAAGTTCCGTCACGCTCGTGACAGCCAGGTTCGCCGTGGCGTCGTCCTCGTCGTAGAGGAGCGTATGCCCCAGCCTGCGGGCGAAATCGTCCGCCCCGGCCAGATCGTCGGTAAAGACCTCGTATCCCGAAATCTCGTCCGGCGCCCAGTCCGAGAGGCGCTGCACGTTGCGCAGGTCGGTCAGGATGACCGTGTTGTCCATCTCGTCCATCCCCGACGAGTAAATCCCCGCCACCTTGAACCGGTCGCGGCGCGGCGTGTCGCCGGCCTCGACGAAGAGCATCTCCACACGGTCGCCCACGCCGAGCATCAGCCGGTCAGCCAGGCTGCGCGAAAGCAGGATGTCCTTCGTGCGGATCGAATCCCCCACACGGGGCAAATCCCCGTCGACGAGCCATCCGCGGAAGGCCGACCAGTCATAGGCCGTATCCACCCCCTTGAGCATCACCTCGCCCACTGCGTCGGCCGTACGGACGATGCCGCCCTTGACGGCATACGGAGCCATCGAAGCGAATCCCCGGGTCGAGCGGATCAGCCCTTCGGTGCGGGCGCTGCGGCGCACGGGCTCCGAATCGAGCGTCCCGACACCCCGCACGTCGGTCACGACGGCATGCGCCGCAAAGGCCGTTACCTTGCGTGCCACCTCGTACTTGAACCCCATGATCACGGCCATGGCCAGGATCATCACTGCCACGCTCAATGCCACGGAAATCACGGCGATACGCTCCATCACCCCGGGTTTGTTATCCGGGGTGTGCTGCGCCGTCCGGCGGGCGATGAAAAAGGCAAGGTTCACGGCTGCTGAATTTGCTGGAAAATTTATGCAAAGAAACACAATTATTTCGTATTTTTGTCCGAAATAACCCAATTAATTGGAAGCCCCGCTTCGTGCAGGCGGGATCCGGGGGGGGGACGGACACGGAGCCCGGCAGCTCCGGGAACGGCCGAAGGCAAACCGGGCACCCCCAAGGGACAGCTTCCGACATGGGTCGACACAAACATATTCACGTTATTCGGATGAAAAAACAGGCTTTGGTCACAGGGGCCACATCGGGCATCGGACGCGCCACGGCGCTCCGGCTCGCGGCGGAAGGCTACGACATCATAGCGACGGGGCGGCGTAGCGAAAGGCTCGAATCGCTCCGCCGCGAAATCGAGGCGGCAGGCGGCCGCTGCACGACGCTCACGTTCGACGTCCGCAGCGAAGAGGCCGTGCGCCGCAATCTCGAACCGCTCGGGCGCGTCGACCTGCTGGTCAACAACGCCGGGCTTGCGGCCGGGCTCGAACACATCGACAAGGGGGACACGGCCGACTGGGACGCCATGATCGACACCAACGTCAAAGGGCTGCTCTATGTCACGCGCGTCATCACCCCCAAGATGGTGGCCGCAGGCGGCGGGCACGTCTTCAACATCGGGTCGATCGCCGGCACGGAACCCTACGAGAACGGCGCCGTATACTGCGCTTCGAAGCACGCCGTGCACGCCATCTCGCAGGCCATGCGCGCCGACCTGCTCGCCAACGGCATCAAGGTGACGGAGATCCGTCCGGGCATGGTCGAGACGGAGTTCTCCGAGGTGCGCTTCCACGGCGACAAGGAGCGCGCCGACCGGGTTTACGACGGCGTCGAGCCGCTCACCGGCGAAGACATCGCCGAGGCGATCGCATGGGCGGCACAATTACCGGCCCATATGACCGTTAATGAAATGGTACTGATGCCCTCGCAGCAGGCGGGCGCATATTACACACACAGAAAAAACTAAACGACTATGACACACATGCTTTTCACCCTGCTCCAGGCAGGATACTACGCCGAACCGGCCTCCGGTGCGGCACACTATTCGGCGGCGACGATGGGAATGTTCGTCCTGATCATCGTCATCGGTATCGCCGGCTATGCCGTGCAGGCACGCCTGCAATCGGTCTTCCGCAAATATTCGAAGGTACAGTTCCCCGGCGGCCTCACGGGCGCCGAGGTGGCCGAGAAGATGCTCCGCGACAACAACATCCATAACGTCAAGGTGACGCACGTGGGCGGAAACCTGACCGACCACTTCAACCCGCAGACGATGACCGTCAACCTGAGCGACAGCGTCTATTCGTCGACGAGCGTCGCAGCGGCAGCCGTGGCGGCGCACGAGTGCGGGCACGCCGTGCAACATGCCCGGGGCTACGCCCCCCTGACGCTGCGCTCGCAGTTGGTACCCATCGTGCAGTTCTCCTCGACCGCAGCCACGTGGGTCATCATCCTCGGACTGGTGATCCTCGCCACGACGCAGAACGAGCTGCTGTGCTGGATCGGCGTGGGGCTGATCGCCATGTCGGCGGTCTTCTCGCTGGTGACGCTGCCCGTCGAATACAACGCCTCGGCACGCGCGCTGGAATGGCTGCAGGTCAGCCGCACGATGCAGGGCGCACAGCTCGCGCAAGCCCGGGAAGCCCTCTCATGGGCAGCGCGCACCTACCTCGTAGCAGCTCTCAGCGCCATCGCCTCGGTGCTTTACTACGTCTTCCTGATCCTCGGGCGACGCGACTAAACGGACGATGAATACCCCCGAAAAAGACTACTCCCACCGGGGATGGATCGCGGCCCTGGCGCTGATCGCAGTGCTTGGGGCCGTGAGTTTTATCCCCCCGCAAAGCCTCGGCGGCGTCAAGCTCCGCCGGGCCAACATCCTGTCGGACATCCTGTCGTTCGAGGACGCCGCGGCGGAAGCCGCCGAACCGGCGCTCTTCGACGAGGACGATTTCCACGTCGACATGGCACAGGTCGCCCGGCGCATCGAGGCCGAGCGCATCGAAGCGGACACAGCGCCCCGCCCCGTGCAAACCATCTTCGAATGGCTGCTGCGGCAAGACAGCTCCGGCCGCAGGGCGGTAGTCCCCGACACGGTGCGGCTCAACCCGGCGCTCGTGGCGATCGAGCAGTTCGCCCCCGCCGATTCGGGACGTCTCAGGGCATTCTACGACACGCTGCTCTATGCCCGCCGTCCGGTGCGCATCGCCGTACTGGGCGACTCGTTCATCGAGGGCGACATCCTCACGGCCGACCTGCGCGAGAAGCTGCAACAGGCCTACGGCGGGGGCGGCGCGGGCTTCGCCCCGATGGCATCGCCCCTGACGGCCTTCCGGCGCACGATCAAAACCCAGTCGAAAGGCTGGACGGCATACAACATCATGCAGCGCAAAGCGGCACCCCAGAACCTGCGCGGGCACTTCTTCGTCTCGGGATGGGTGTGCCAGCCCTCGGAGGGCGCCTCCACGCGGTGGGAAAACACCGACTACCGGCAGCGGCTCGACTCCTGCCGCGGCACGGGTGTTCTTCATCAGCCCCGGCGACAGCCGCATCGAACTGACGCTCAACGATTCGCTCCGCCGCGAATTCGAGGTCGAAGGAGCCGCCGCCGTCCGGCAAGTCACGGTCACGGCGCCCCATATCCGTTCGCTGGCATTCAAGGTGAACTCCGGGACGGAAGGGTTCATCGGCTACGGCGCTGTCTTCGAAGCCGACGGCGTCGTGGTCGACAACTACTCGGTGCGCAGCAACAACGGGCAGGCGATGTTCTGGACAAACCCGTCGGTCAATGCGCAGATCAACGCCCACGCGGGTTACGACCTGGTAATCCTGCAATACGGGCTCAACATCATGCAGACGGGGGTGCACAACTACACCAACTACGCCCGACAGATCGAGAAAATGGTCGTCTACGTACAGCAGTGCTTCCCCACGGCGGCCGTGCTGGTACTGGGCGTGAGCGACCGTTCGGTGAAGACCGACGCAGGCTTCGAACCCATGGATGCCATCCCCTACATGCTCGACTACCAGCGCGGGGCTGCGGAAAACACGGGCGCGGCATTCTGGCCGACCTGCGACGCCATGCGTTCGCTGGGCGGCATGGAACAGTTCGTCGCCAACGGCTGGGCCGGCAAGGACTACACGCACATCAACTACGCCGGCGGGCGCCGCGTGGCCTGGTCGCTCGTCGATGCGATCAACGCCGGGGCATACGAAGCCCATGCCGCCGCGGAAGCCGCACGCATCCGCCGCCAGGCCGAGCAGGCCGTACTCGACAGTGTCCGTCTGCTGAAGATCGACCGGGAGCTGCGGCCCGTCTCCGCAATCGGAAACCTCAACACACCCCGGAAATGACACTCCCCGCAACGGACGGCATCCTGGAAAAACTGCAGGCGCTGCTCGCGTACGACGCCTCTTCGCCGCTGATTTTCAGCAGCGGGCTGTTCCTGTTCCTCTTCGCCGGGTTCATGCTCATATACAATGCTTTCCGCCGTGCGCCAATGGCCCGTATCGTCTACGTCATCCTTTTTTCGCTCTATTTCTACTACAAATCAAGCGGCATCTATTTCCTGCTGCTCATCTTCGCCGCCACGAGCGACTTCCTGATCGCGCAGGGCATCTACCGCGTGCGGAGCCGCGCCGCGAAACGGTGGCTCGTCGTACTGAGCGTCATGGTGAACCTCGGGATGCTGGGATATTTCAAATACACCAACTTCCTGGTCGACATCGCCAACCAGATGTTCGGGCAGGGGTTCCTCCAATTCCAGAACATCTTCCTGCCGGTCGGCATCTCGTTCTTCGTGTTCCAGTCGATGAGCTACACGATCGACATCTACCGCGGACAGCTCAAACCGCTCGGCAACTGGTGCGACTACCTTTTCTACCTCTCGTTCTTCCCCCAGCTGGTCGCAGGCCCGATCGTCCGGGCCCGGGACTTCATCCCCCAGATCCGCCGCAACCCGGTCGTCGTGACGCGCGAAATGTTCGGCACGGGAGTCTTCCTGATCCTCACGGGACTCTTCAAAAAGGCGATCATTTCGGACTACATCTCGCTCAATTTCGTCGACCGCATCTTCGACGAGCCACTGCTCTATTCGGGCTTCGAGTGCCTGGCAGGCATCTACGGCTATGCCTTGCAGATTTACTGCGACTTCTCGGGCTACTCGGACATGGCGATCGGCATCGCCCTGCTGCTGGGCTTCCGCTTCCCCAAGAACTTCGACGCCCCGTACAAGTCGGCCACCATCACCGAATTCTGGCGCAGGTGGCATATCTCGCTCTCCTCGTGGCTGCGCGATTACCTCTACATCTCGCTGGGCGGCAACCGCAAAGGCAAACTGCGCACCTACGGCAACCTGCTCGTCACGATGGTGCTGGGTGGGTTGTGGCACGGTGCGGCGATCCGCTTCATCCTCTGGGGCACGCTGCATGGCGTAGCGCTGGCGCTGCATAAACTGTGGATGGCCGTCGTCCCGGGGGCCAAGGCCACCGGGGCGCAGATGCACTGGTGGAGCCGTGCGGCGGGCGTCTTCTTCACGTTCAACCTCGTCTGCCTGGGCTGGCTGATGTTCCGCGCCGAGTCGATGCAGACCGTCGAACTGATGCTGCACCAGATCTTCTCCAACTTCAACGTTCCAATGATCCCGCAGGTCATCGCGGGCTACGCGGGTGTCTTCGCCCTGATCGGTGCGGGCTACCTGCTCCATCTCATGCCGGGCTGCGTCGACCGCGCGGCACAGCGCCTGGTAGCCAACGCCCCGCTGGTGTTGCAGGTCGTGATGGCCGCCGCGATGATCTGGTGCGTGATGCAGATCAAATCGAGCGACATACAACCGTTCATCTACTTTCAGTTTTAAAATGCGTATGACGGCCGCCTTGCATCCCGGTATGTTCTTCCCGCGGCCGACGGCCGTGTTTGCAAGTCTGGCCCCACCCCAAGCCCCTGCTGAGGGAAAGCTTCCCGCAATGCGGCAAAAACAGCCCACAGCCATTTACGACAAATCCATCGACCCATGTATACTTTCGACCACGGCCTGTTCATGGCCCTCAATTTCGACGGCGGCACGGCCCTCGACCGCGTGATGCTCACCATCTCGGGCACGGCGATGTGGCTGCCGCTCTATGCATTGATCCTGTGGCTGGTATGGCGCCGCAGCGGCTGGCGGGGCATGTCGGTTTTCCTGGTGCTGATGCTTCTCGCCCTGGGGCTGTCGGACATAGTTTCGGGCATCTTCAAGCATAACGGCCTGCTGGGCGACATGCTGCCGCAGTTCGAACCGCGCCCGCGGCCGATGTTCA
>OHYW01000274.1_pt1 | contig 14282 bp, 9 predicted proteins | sample 1580441 | NCBI WGS metagenome assembly OHYW01 (sample SAMEA3882508, study PRJEB24775) | human gut metagenome | biome: human-associated habitat; feature: intestine environment; material: feces | place: Netherlands | collected 2009/2010
GTTGCGGAATACCAGAAAAGTATAAAGAAAGTATTTTTCAGCCGTTCTTTCGTGTGGATAAATCCAGAAGTCGGGAGCTGGGCGGCGTAGGACTCGGACTTGCTCTTGTCCATGAAATCGTTAGAGTACATGATGGCAGTATTTGTATTAAATCAGGCAAGACCGGGGGAACGATTTTCGAGGTGACTTTTGCACAACATTCAATGTAGCGTTTCATTTTCACATTTGTCAACGCTATTAAAACAGATTTGCTAAATGAGAAAAATAGAATAATACACCATTTTTATTGAAGTCAAATAAATGTATCAGGGCTTTGAATTTTCATCAGTGTTTTTACGGATTCGTGGAGATATATTTTTAAATACCCATTACTGGGAATTTTGTTGATAGTGTTGTTATGTTTGTTTACATGAATAGTATTACAAAAAAGGTATTGACAAAATAAAATAAACGGTGTATATTTTCAACATGAACAATGTTCATTTAACAAAATAACTAATGCCACTATATTGAAGAGGAGTGAATTCGTGAACCATCTTGCAACTTCAAAAGAAGACATATTAGCTGCAAGCAGAGAGCTAATCAAAGAAAACGGATGGACTGCTGTAAGCATACGAGCTGTTGCATCCCGATGTTCTGTTTCGGCTGGGACAATCTACAATTACTATGAATCCAAGGCCGATTTACTTGGGGATACAATTGAGAGTATTTGGCGTGAAATCTTTTTCCACTCTGAAGATGAGCAGGTCTTTAAAGATGTTGCTGCCTGTATCTCATTGATTTATAAAAGACTGGAATATGGAAATGAGCAATTCCCGGGCTTCTTTTCTCTGCATTCGTTTGGATTTGTGAAGGATGAAAAAACGGATGGAAAGAAGAAAATGTTGCAAACATGGGGATACATTCTGAATGAATTGTGTAATATATAGCGTTCACTTATGCGTTTAAAGCTGTACCCGGTTGTAATTATGTGAAAGCTGCTTTAACAGCAAGACATAGTTCCATATAAAATTTCAGAATAAGGATGCTTATTATGCAGGCAATTGTAGAAACTTTATTTGATACCGTATATTTGTTTTCGGTAATCACGATCGGGATTTTAATGATCCGTAAAAGCAAAGGAAACCGTCAGTTTACCATGTTTGGAATTATGGCAGTTCTTTTAGGAAGCGGAGATGTATTCCATCTGGTTCCTCGTGCAGTAGCGCTTTGTACAACCGGCCTTGAGAACTTTACCGTACAGCTGGGGTTAGGCAAGTAGATCACCTCTATCACTATGACTATCTTTTATGTCGTACTCTATCATATATGGCGTGAGCGTTATCAGATTAAAGGCCATAAAACAACTACAACAGCCATTTATGGTCTTGCAGGGTTAAGAATTGTTCTGTGCATGATGCCTCAGAATGCCTGGCTCAGTGCAGCTGCCCCGCTTTCCTGGGGAATCTATCGGAATATTCCGTTTGCACTGATGGGATTGATTATCATCGTTTTGTTCTATAAAAGTGCAAAAGAAAATAATGATAGATCTTTCCGTTGGATGTGGCTGACAATCGTCCTGAGCTTTGCCTTCTATATTCCAGTTGTACTGTGGGCGGATGTAATTCCGATGATCGGCATGCTGATGATTCCAAAAACCTGTGCATACGTGTGGACAGTATTGATCGGCTACAAGGCAATGAAAAAAGAAATAGCGTAAAAATAATCTTTGCTTTTAAGAAAAAAATCAGAATATAATTGCTTAAAACAAGCAGCAAGTGAGCCTAAATCCAGACACTCCCCCGCTGCTTGTTTTACATTTATTGATGCTTAATTTTGATTTGCAAAACCGGGTGCCGTCTTAATCGATCAATGTTCTCAGCCATGTCCAAAGCCTCAAAATAATAACGCGGTTTGCCCACGCTTCTTTTGCCATACTCGATAGCCTTCGATTTGGAATCGCATCCCACAATCGCAAAATAGAATTTTCGTCCATTTGTTCTGCGGAAAGGACACACCAAATTTATGGGCACGGCCATCTTTTCCTTTTACAAAAGCAGCACGCTTGCTGCGGATCTGATTGCAGGTTTCCCAAAGCACCTCTGAGACGATTGGCTCAAAGTCTCCCTTTACAAGAACAAAATCCTCCTCGCTGTGATTGATACGGTTATGGCTGAGGAAGTCATCAACATGGGATTTATTATAGGTCATATAGCTCTTGTAGCCAACACCAACCTTTGGTCTGACGATGATGGGCGTAATGATGCCGCTCTCTGAAATACTGTCTACCAATTCACTGAATTCCAGATCATGTCGGATATGGAACGGATGATTGGAGAATGGATGCAACTTATTTATTGGAATAGTTTCCTCTTTGCTTGCTCTGTAAGCAGGCGTTGTTTTCTTTGTCATGCTGCGTACTCCTGCGGTTTTTTGATAGCTCTTAAGTACCCCGATTTGACCCCAAAAATGTACCCAAAAATCGTATACTTTTTGCCGAAAATGTACCCAAAGGGCATTTTTGCATAAAAAAAGCCCCTAATCACTGTAGTACAGCGATTAGGGGCTTGCTATGATTTATAGAGCGACCTTAACTGTCAGGTCTTTCCATTGCTTCGGCCAAAGCACGCAGCCACGCGAATTTCGATAAGAACGAGCCTTATCGTAATCCACATTTAATTGTAAAAATCTACGTGACTTAAGCGCGTGGATTTTTAATTGCTGCCTGTGCGGCGGCCAAGCGGGCGATGGGAACACGGTAGGGAGAGCAGCTGACGTAGTCCAGGCCAACGTTGTGGCAGAACTCGACACTGCTGGGATCGCCGCCGTGCTCGCCGCAGATGCCCAGACCCAGGTTCGGGTTGGTCGCGCGGCCATCGTGGGCAGCCATCTTGACCAGCTTGCCAACGCCGATCTGATCCAGATGCTGGAACGGATCGCTCTCGTAGATCTTGTTGTCGTAGTAAGCAGTCAGGAACTTGGCAGCGTCGTCACGGCTGAAGCCGAAGGTCATCTGGGTCAGGTCGTTAGTGCCGAAGCTAAAGAAGTCAGCTTCCTTGGCGATCTCGCCGGCAGTCAGGGCTGCACGGGGGATCTCGATCATGGTGCCGACCTCGTACTTCATGTCAACACCGGCAGCGGCGATCAGGGCATCGGCAGTCTTGACGACAACGTCCTTGACAAACTTCAGCTCCTTGACCTCGCCAACCAGAGGAATCATGATGTGGGGGGTGATCATCTTGCCGGTTTCGGCAGAAACCTTGAGGGCAGCCTTGATGACAGCATTGGTCTGCATCTCGGCGATCTCGGGATAGGTAACAGCCAGACGGCAGCCACGGTGACCCATCATGGGGTTGAACTCGTGCAGGCTGACAACAACGTTGTTCAGCTCCTCGGTGGTCATACCCATGTCCTTAGCCAGAGCCTCGATGTCCTCGGCCTTGGTGGGCAGGAACTCATGCAGCGGCGGATCCAGATAACGGATGGTCATCGGGCGCTCGCCCATGATGCGGTACATAGCGGTGAAGTCGGCCTCCTGGAACGGCTCGACCTTAGCCAGGGCAGCCTTGCGCTCCTCAACGGTACGGGCGCAGATCATCTCACGGACAGCCTTGATGCGATCCTCGGCGAAGAACATGTGCTCGGTACGGCACAGACCGATGCCCTCGGCACCCATGTCAACGGCGTTCTGCGCGTCGCGCGGGTTGTCGGCGTTGGTCATGACCTTCATCTGGCGGTTTGCGTCAGCCCAGCCCATGAAGCGCTTGAAGTTGGCGTTCTCGGTGGAAGCAACGGTAGCGATCTGGCCCTCGTAGACGTTGCCGGTGGAGCCGTCGATGCTCATCCAGTCACCCTCGTGGAAGGTGTGGCCGTTGATGGTGATGACCTTGGCGTCATAGTCGATGGCGACGTCGTTATCGTTGCCGCAGCCGGAGACGCAGCAGGTGCCCATGCCGCGGGCGACAACAGCAGCGTGGCTGGTCATACCGCCGCGGACGGTCAGGATACCCTGAGAGACCTGCATGCCGACGATGTCCTCGGGAGAGGTCTCGAGACGGACCAGAACGACCTTCTTCCAAGCGTCGTCCTTGACCTTCTCCTCGGCGTCCTCAGCAGAGAAGACGACGCGGCCGCAGGCAGATCCCGGAGAAGCGGCCAGGCCCTTGCCGATTGCCTCGGCGGCCTTCAGAGCGGCAGCATCAAACTGCGGGTGCAGCAGGGTGTCCAGCTGCTTGGGCTCGACGCGCAGAACAGCGGTCTTTTCGTCGATAACGCCCTCGTCGACCAGGTCGCAGGCGATCTGCAGAGCAGCCTGGGCGGTACGCTTGCCGTTACGGGTCTGCAGCATGAAGAGCTTGCCATCCTCGATGGTGAACTCCATGTCCTGCATATCCTTGTAGTAGTTCTCGAGGCGGGTAGCGATCTCAACGAACTGATCGTAGACCTCGGGCATCTCCTCATGCAGCTTGCTGATGGGAGAAGGAGTACGGATACCGGCGACGACGTCCTCGCCCTGAGCGTTGATCAGGTACTCGCCCATCAGCTTCTTCTCGCCGGTGGCGGGGTTACGGGTGAAGGCAACGCCGGTGCCGGAACGCATACCGGAGTTACCGAAGGCCATCTGCTGCACGTTGACGGCAGTGCCCCACTCGTAGGGGATCTCGTTCATCTTACGATACACGTTGGCGCGGGGGTTATCCCAGGAACGGAAAACGGCCTTGACGGCACCGATCAGCTGCTCCTTGGGGTCCTGCGGGAACTCCTCGCCCTGCTTCTCAAGGTAGATCTGCTTGAACTCCTTGACGAGCTCCTTCAGGTCGTTGGCGTCCAGCTCAACGTCCTGCTTGACGCCCTTGCGCTCCTTCATAGCGTCAATGCGCTCCTCGAAGAAGCTCTTGCCCAGCTCCATGACGACGTCAGAGTACATCTGGATGAAGCGGCGGTAGCAGTCGTAGGCAAAACGGGGGTTGTTGGTCTTTTTGGCCAGACCCTCAACAGCCTGATCGTTCAGGCCGAGGTTCAGGATGGTGTCCATCATGCCGGGCATGGACTGACGTGCGCCGGAACGGACGGAAACCAGCAGGGGGTTCTCGATGGAGCCGAAGGTCTTACCGGTCTGCTCCTCGAGGATGCCCATGTATTTGAAGATGTCTGCCTTGATCTCATCGTTGATCTCACGGTTGTCAGCATAGTACTGGGTGCAGGCCTCGGTGGTGATGGTGAAGCCCTGCGGAACCGGCATGCCGGCGTGGGTCATCTCGGCCAGGCCGGCACCCTTACCACCCAGAGTGTTCTTCATGGTGGTCTGGTCGCCGCCGAAGGCGTCATGGCCCTCTTTGAACAGATACAAGAATTTCTTGCTCATAGTTACCTCCCAAATTGGTGACGTGTTTGCATCACATAAATCATGTCTGCATAGTCCATTATAACAGACCGAAAGACAGATTTCCAGTAGATTGTTAAAAAAATGCTCAATAGTTTCGCTGAAAAGTTGCCAAACTTTTTTGGTTCAGGTATTGCAATTTGCACAAAAATCGTGTATTTTATAATGGGTGGAAAGTTCGAAATATTTTTCGAGCTGTCACTTTTTTCTTTTTGAGTGCCGCGGTAAATTTTTACGGCGAACGGCGTTTTTCGGCTTGCTAAAATGCGCCGCATGTTATACAATATATAGGTATAAGGTCCGTCGGCAACCCCCGTGCGCCGCGGGCACGAAATGAGTGTATAAAGGAAGAACCGCTATATGTCTACCGCAAGAGAGAATTTCGAGCTGGCACAGCAGCGCTATGCCGCCACGTTTGAGCGCCATCTGGATAACGGCGTGAATTTTATCAGTGATAACGTCTGCATTGAGCCGGAGGTCATCATTGCCCCCGGTGCGACCATCCTGCCGGGCTGCATCCTACGCGGCCAGACGGTCATCGGCCCGGACTGCGTCATCGGCCCCAACACCCTGCTGGAGGATACCGTCGTTGACGCCGGGTCCACGATCAATGCCAGCCAGTGCTATGGGAGCCACATCGGCCCCAACAACAAGATCGGTCCCTTCACCCATGTGCGCGTCGGCACCAAAACCGCCGAGGGCTGCCATCTGGGCGCTTATGTCGAAACGAAGAACGCCGACTTTGCCGAGGGCAACACGGTCAGCCACCTGACCTACATCGGCGATGCCACGGTGGGCAAGTACTGCAACTTCGGCTGCGGCACCGTCACCTGCAACTACGACGGCGAGGGCAAGTTCCACACGACCATCGGCGACTATGCGTTCATCGGCTGCAACACGAACCTGGTCGCACCCGTCACCATCGGCGACCATGCGTTCACGGCTGCCGGCTCCACCATCGGCCATGACGTGCCCGCCGGTGCGCTGGGCATCGAGCGCGCCAAGCAGGCCGAGATCGACGGCTGGGGCGAGCGCAAGCTGGAGAAGTATATCGCCAAGAAGCAGAAGCTGGAAGCGGAGAAGAAGGGGAAGTAAAGCGTTGCAGGGGGCGGCGTCCTCGACGCCCCGCGGCCTTCCCATAAGCAGCCGCTTATCTTACGCTGCCGGGCCGGGTATGCCCGGCCCCTACGGTACTTCACGATTTTTCAAAGGATATATCTATGTTCGAAATGACCTCCGGGGCGGACTGGCTGATTGCCGGACTGGGCAACCCCGAACCGAAATATGACGGTACCCGCCACAACGCCGGTTTTGAGGCGCTGGACTATCTGGCCGCGCAGTGGCAGTGCGACATTGCCAAGGCCAAATGGCAGGGCCTGTACGGCACGGCACAGGTGAACGGCCACAAGGTCGTGCTGCTCAAGCCGCTGACCTACATGAACCTGAGCGGCCAGAGCATTGCCCCCGCCGCCAACTTTTACAAGATCTCGGCAGACCACATCATTGTGCTGTGCGATGACATCACCCAGGAGCCGGGACATCTGCGCATCCGGCCCCACGGCTCTGCCGGTGGGCACAACGGGCTGAAAAGCATCATTGCCAGCCTGGGCACCGACCATTTCAGCCGTATCCGCATCGGCATCGGCGCCAAACCGAACCCGCAGTACGACCTGGCCGCCTGGGTGCTGGGCAAGCTGCCCCCCGCAGACCGCAAGGCCATGACGGACCGCTACCCGGACATTGAGGAAGCCTGCAAGCTGCTGATGGACGACAATCTGCAGTACGCCCAGAACAAGTTCAACCACTAAGGGGACGTGAATCATGAGTGAAATCCGTAAAAAAGCAATGACCCGTCTGGTGCTCTGCGCTGTAGCGCTCGTCGCCTCCATCATTTTCAGTGTCCTGCTGCTGAGCGGCACCTTTGACGGCAAAACCGGCGGCAGCGAGCCCGCCTCCGGCGATACCATCAGCAGTGCCCCTGCGGAGGGCGTTGACGATCCCACCGCCGACAGCTTTACCGCAGAGAGCGCCTCTGCCGAGGAGGTGCCCGCCGAGCCCGAGGCCACCCCCGAGCCGACGCCGGAGCCCACGCCCGTGCCCGAGTATGAGGGCCTGAGCGTGCAGCCCACCACCTATTATAATGAGGGTGAGCAGCCGACCTACACCGTGACCGACGGCAACAACCTGAACATGCGCGGCGGCCCCGGCACCGACTATGACAAGATCGGTCAGGTGCCCGCCTCCACCGGCGTGACCGCGCTGGGCACCAATGAGGACGGCAGCTGGGTCGTTGTGAACTACAACGGCACCTACGGCTGGCTCAAGACGGAGTTCTTGAACGGCTGATAAGCAAGAAGCCAATTTTCGGTCAGACGTAGGGCGGCCTGACCTCAGGCCGCCGCGGCGGGGTGAGGTCACCCCGCCCTACGTTTGTTTTATACAATGGGTTCTTTTATGTTCAACGCACTTTTCACCAAAACAGACGAATACGCAAGACTGGCGCAGGCGCTCGGGGGTCCGGGGGCTTGCGCCTTATTTGGCATACCGGGGTCGGGCCGGGCGATGGTCTATGCCGCGCTGGCGAAGGCCCTCGACAAGCCGCTTTGCATCGTGACGCCCGGCGAGGCCGAGGCGACCCGGTTTGCGGGCGACCTGAACGCGCTGGGCGTGGCGGCGGCAGTGTTCCCTGCCCGCGACTATGTGCTGCGCCCCATCGAGGGCACGGGCCGCGAGTACGAATACCGCCGTCTGGCCGTGCTGGGCGACCTCGTCGGCGGGCGGCTGCAGGCCGTCTGCGTGCCCGACGAGGGCCTGACCCAATACACGACGCCGCGGGCGGATTTCTGCGCGAACACCCGCAGCCTGCGCCCCGGCGACACACTGCCCCGCGCCGAGCTGACCGCGCTTTTGTACGGCGCAGGCTATACGCGGCGCGACCAGGTGGATGGCCCGGGTCAGTTTTCAATCCGCGGCGACATTGCGGACATCTACGCGCCCGACATGAAGCAGCCCGCCCGCATGGAGTTCTGGGGCGACGAGATCGACACGATGCACACCTTCGATCTGGCGACCCAGCGCCGCGACGAGCCGATTGAAAAAATCTACGTCTCCCCCGCGCGGGAGATACTGTTCGGTCAGCCCGCCGACGCAGCGGAGAAGATCCGCTCCTATATCAAGAAGGCCCGCGGCAGGCGGCGCACGGCGCTGGAGACCTGCACCGCTGCGGACCTGGCACAACTGGACGGCGGCGCGATGCCCGTCAACATGGACAAATATCTCACGCTGCGCTATCCCGAGCCCGCGACGATTTTAGACTACTTTGACGATCCGCTGCTGATCCTGGAGGAGCCGGCCTCCCTGCGGGAGGCCGAGCGCGCCACCGCGTTCCGCCGGGGCGAGGAGCTTTCCGCCCTGCTGGAGGATGGCGTGCTGGCGGCAGGGCTGGATAAGCTCTACGCCGAGAGCGGCTGGCTCTGGGCGCAGTGCGCCGCGCACCGCACGCTCTGCGCCGAGAACTTTGCCCGCAGCATGCCCGATGTGGCGCTGAAAACCATCGTCAACGCACCCGCCCACACGCTGCCCGCCTGGGGCGGCGAGGTCGCGGCACTGCTGGAGGACATCCAGCCGCTTTGCAACGGCGGCACGGCGGTCACGGTCATGGCCGGCACGCCCCGTGCGGCGGCGGGTCTGGCCGCCGACCTGCGCACCAAAGGGCTGAACGTCACGACGGACGCGGCGGCGGAGCCGAGCGCCGGGTTGGTGCAGATCCTGCCGGGGCAGCTTTCCGCCGGGTGCAGCCTGCCGTTTGCGAAATACGCCGTGTTTACGGCCCGCGCCTTTGGCGTGAGCGGCGCACAGAAGAAGAAAAAGCGCAATAAGGACGCGCTGAACAGCCTGAGCGAAATCTCGGTGGGTGATCTGGTCGTCCACCAGAACCACGGCATCGGGCGGTACGCGGGCATCCAGCGGATGGCCGTACAGGGCGTCACAAAGGACTATCTGCGCATCGAGTACGACAAAAAGGACGTGCTGTACGTGCCCGTCACCCAGCTGGACCTTTTGTCCCGCTACACTGCGCCGGGCGACAGCGACAACGTGAAGCTGAGCCGCCTGGGCGGCAGCGATTGGGCCAAGACCCGCAAGAAGGTCAAGGCTGCGACGGAGCAGATGGCGAAGGAGCTGATTGAGCTGTACGCCCGCCGCAAGCAGGCGCACGGCTACGCCTTCCCCGCCGACGACACCTGGCAGGGTGATTTTGAACAGCGCTTTGCCTATGAGGAAACGCCCGACCAGCTGACCTGCGCGGCGGACATCAAGCACGATATGGAGGAGCCGTGGCCGATGGACCGGCTGCTCTGCGGTGACGTCGGCGTCGGCAAGACCGAGGTCGCACTGCGCGCCGCGTTCAAATGCGTGATGGGCGGCAAGCAGTGCGCGATCCTGGCCCCCACGACGATTCTGGCGTGGCAGCACTTCAACACTGCGCTGACCCGCATGGAGTCCTTCCCCATCCGCATCGGGCTTTTGTCCCGCTACCGCACCGCCAAGGAGCAGAAGGAGACGCTGCGCGGGCTGAAGGACGGCACCGTGGACATTGTAGTCGGCACGCACCGGCTACTGTCCGGCGATGTGAAATTCAAGGACCTGGGCCTTGTCATCATCGACGAGGAGCAGCGGTTCGGCGTCAAGCACAAGGAAAAGCTCAAAGAGAGCTTCATCGGCGTCGATATGCTGACGCTGTCGGCCACGCCGATCCCCCGCACGCTGAACATGGCGCTGTCGGGCATCCGCGATATGAGCACAATTGAGCAGCCGCCGTTTGAGCGCCAGCCGATTGAAACCTATGTGCTCGAGTACGACGAGGGCATCGTGTCCGAGGCCATCCGCAAGGAGCTGGCCCGCGGCGGGCAGGTATACTACCTGCACAACCGCGTGGACAACATTGAGGAATGCGCCGCGCGGGTGGGCAAGCTCGTGCCTGGGGCGCGTATCGGCATTGCCCACGGCAAGATGACCGAGGAGCAAATTTCGTCGGTGTGGCAGCAATTATTGGACAACGAGATCGACATCCTTGTCTGCACCACCTTAATTGAGACCGGCGTGGACGTGCGCAACTGCAACACGCTGATTATTGAAAATGCGGACCGCATGGGATTGAGCCAGCTGTACCAGATCCGCGGGCGCGTGGGACGCAGCTCCCGCAAGGCGTATGCGTATTTCACCTTCACACGCGATAAGGTGCTGACCGAGATCGCGGCCAAGCGGCTTTCGGCCATCCGGGAGTTCACGTCGTTCGGGTCGGGCTTCCGCATCGCGATGCGCGACTTGCAGATCCGTGGTGCGGGCAGTCTTTTGGGCCACAGCCAGCACGGCCACATGGAGGCCGTCGGCTACGATTTGTACGTGAAGATGTTGGGTCAGGCCATTGCCGCGGCCCGCGGCGAGGCCCCCGCCCCCGACAAGAGCGACTGCCTGGTGGACATCACCGTGGACGCATTCCTGCCGGAGGAATATATCCCGGACGCTGCCGGGCGCATCGAGGCATACAAGCGCATTGCAGCCATCGAGACGACGAGCGACGCCGAGGACGTGCTCGACGAGCTGATCGACCGCTACGGCAGCCCGCCCAAGAGCGTGCAGGGGCTGGTGGACGTCTCCCTCGTGCGCGTGACCGCAGCCCGCGTCGGCATTGCGGAGATCGTCCAGCGCGGCGACCAGCTGATTTTGTATAGTGACATCGTCGGGCCAAAGCAGCTGGGCGAGGTCATGGAAAAGTTCCCGCATCGGGTGCTGTACAATGCACTGGGCCGACCTTATTTCAGCCTGCGCGTGCAGAAGGGCGAAAGCCCGCTGGTACTGCTGCGGGATGTGGTGACCCTGCTGCCGGGCGCACAGAATCAGCCACAGACAAAGCCATAAAAAATAAGCACCTGTTTGCTGCGGTAAAAAGCAGTAAACAGGTGCTTTGCTTTTGGGGTAAGACGCTGAAATTTCTTTGGTCCTTTCTTTACAAAGAAAGGACAGAGGAGGCCAAGTGCCGGGCAGCCGTAAACGGGCAGAGCCCCTCAGGCCGGCTTCACCCGCGTCTAAAGCCTCCCCTCACAGGGGAGGTGGCCGAGCGCCAGCGATGGCCAGAGGGGCTTTGCCGGGCGTGCATTACACCGCCCGTTCCCCCCTTGCATCACTCAAACACGTTCTCCTCATCCTCCACCACTTCACCAACGTGGTTTCCCTCGCTGTCCAGCCCGCGCTTGTCCAGCATATAGTGCACAAATTCCCGCGCCAGGCCGTAGAAGGTCGCAAAGAGCGGCACGCCGACGACCATGCCCACAAGACCGAACAGGTCGCCGCCGACCACGATGGAAAACAGGATCCACAAGGCAGAGATGCCGATGGACGAGCCCAGGATCTTCGGGCCGATGAAGTTGCCGTCCACCTGCTGGATGACCAGAATCAGCACGCCGAAGATGACCGCCTGGATCGGGTCAACCAACAGCAGAATGAAGATGCTGGGGATCGCACCGATGAAGGGGCCAAATACCGGGATAATATTCGTGATGCCGATAAACACACTGATGAGCAGTGCAAAATCGAGCCGCAGGATCGCCATTGCCACAAACGTGATAACGCCGATGATGGCCGAGTCAATGATCTTGCCCACAAAGAAGCCCGTGAAATTCACGTTGGCATAATGGCAGATGCGCAGCGTGTTTTCCGCAGCCTTTTCCGGCAGGAAGGCATGCGCCAGCGTGCGCAGCTGATGGAGCAGATGCTCCTTGTCCGCCAGCATATAGATACTGGCCGCAATCGAGGTGAAGATTGCCACAAAGTTCGATGCCACGCTGCCGATGCTGGCCACGATCTGCGGCATGGCGGCGCTGGCCATGCTGTAGATTTCCTTGACCATCGCCTCGGAATCGTCCAGCACTTTTGTGGCCGACGACAGGTCAACGCCGAAGCGCTCCTGAGCCATGCCCAGCATATCCTGTACGCTCTGTATGTAGCTTGGGAAGTTCGTAAACAGCATGGCGATGCTGTCCACGATCTGCGGGATGACCAGCCATGCCAGCAGCACAAGCAGCAGAATTGCCACCAGATACGCCAGAAGGATCGCGAATCCGCGCGTCTTTTTCTTCTCTTTAAACAGCTTTGTGTAGAAGAACTTGACCATCGGGTCAAGCACATAGGCAATGACTATGCCGCCCGCAAACGGCGACACGATGCCGATAAACACACCGATTTTCCCCAGAAAGTACCCCAGATTGTTCAAAGTCAGATACAGCGCAATACAGGCCCCGACCACGCAGAACCAGTCCAGCATCGTCTCCGGCTTTTTGGTCCAGATATGTTCCTCTTTCAAATGCTCCGCTCCTTTTACATCATTTTACAAGAGTATTGTACGCTATGCACGCCTGTATTGCAAGGAATAACTTGTTAATTTTCTTGCGGCTCGCCTGGTAAATTCCGGCGCGGCTCACCGTTTTCATCCAGGCCGCGGGCCGTCAGCCCTGCCCCGACAGCCTGTTTGAGCAGCGCCGCCAGCACGGCCAGCGTCGGCACGCCCAGCACCATGCCCGGGATGCCGAACCACGCCCCGCCCACCACGATGGCCAACAGCACGCCCAGCCCCGGCAGGCCGGTGGCCCCGCCCAGAATGCGCGGCGCAATAAAGTTGCCGTCCACCTGCTGGACCACAAAAATAATGATGGCAAATTCTGCCGCCTTCCAGGGCAATTCCAGCAGCAGGATGATGAGCCCCGGCACCGCGCCGAGGAACGGCCCCAGCACCGGGACAATGTTTGTCACGCCGACCAGCACGGACAGCAGCGGCGCGTATTCCAGCCCGAAGATCGACATCAGCGCAAATGTTTCCCCGCCCACAAGCAGGGCGTCTACCAGCTGCCCGCCGATGTAGCCGCTGAAAATTTTGTTGGCAAGACGGCAGATTTCCAGCACACTGCCCGCGGCACGCGGCGGCAGCGCCGCGTGCAGACACGCCCGGGCCGCGCGGAGCAGCGCCTCCTTGCCGGAGAGCAGGTAGATGCTGGCGGCCAGTGCCACTACGGCGTTGCCCGCAGCCCCCGCCGCGCCGGAGACGAAATCCGCCGCCGCACGCGCCGCACTGCGGGACAAACCGCCGAACCAATTTTGCAGTGCCGTGCCCACCATCTGCACAAGCTGTTCCGCCGTGGCCGTATCGATGCCGAACGTATTTTGCACCCAGACCAGCAGGCCGCGGATGGTCTCCTCATACGCGCCGAGCCGCCCGGCAAAGGTCGTCACGCTCTGCACGAGCTGCGGGACGACAAGCGCCGCCAGCAGCGCCAGCGCACCGAAAAACAGCGCATAGCTGACGGCCATCGCCCCGCCGCGCCTGCCGCCAAAAAGCTTTTGCGCAAAAAAGCGCGTTGGTATGTCCAGTACATAGGCCAGCAGCAGCCCCCAGCCAAACGGTGCCAGCAGCCCGAGAAACGCCCCGGCCCCGCGCAGCACGCCCGGCAGCCAGTCTGCCGCGGCAAACACCGCCGCGACGCCCGCCGCCAGCAGCAGCCAGTCCTTCATCGTGTGGGGTGTGCGGTCAAAACAGTTTTTCATTGTCGCTCCTCCTGTTTTGTGGTACACTGTTTACAGCGCGTAATTTGTTTACCTTACTTGCTTCTGTTATACCACTTTTTTCCAAAAGGTAAAGAGCCGTATGATTGGAAATTACAATAATTTACGGAAAACCGATGTTTTTCGTGAAAATTCTCGTCAGCGCCCGCCTGCCGGGCGCGTCGGTGCTGTAGAGGGCGGCGTCCCCGACGCCCCGCGGAGGGGGCAAGACCCCTCCCTGCAAAGCCGCTCGAAAGAGGGCTGCAATCCTTTGGGCAACACCGCACAATTCCCGCCTGACGGCTTAAGCACCGCTCCGGCGGCTGCG
>OHYW01000290.1_pt1 | contig 13835 bp, 10 predicted proteins | sample 1580441 | NCBI WGS metagenome assembly OHYW01 (sample SAMEA3882508, study PRJEB24775) | human gut metagenome | biome: human-associated habitat; feature: intestine environment; material: feces | place: Netherlands | collected 2009/2010
CCTGACCGATGAAACAGCCCTTCTGGATGAGAACGGGGCAGATGGCACAACCCAGTCGGAGGTGATGGATACCGCATCTCCGGGCGAAGCCGTACTTACCGGTGCGTCGGATTTTGCGGCGCAGGCGAAAATCAGCAGAGAACAGGTGCGCTCACAGAACAAGGCAGATCTGCAGGACATTATCAATAATGAAGAAATTGATGATGAAGAGAAGCAGGAGGCAATACATACGATGGTCTCGATGACAGACCTTTCAGAAAAAGAAGCGGCAGCAGAGCTTTTGCTGGAGGCGAAGGGCTTTAAGAATGTAGTTGTAAATCTTACCGGAGAAACTGCGGATGTTGTGATCCCTGAAGCAGAACTTTCTGATGCACAGAGAGCACAGATTGAAGATATTGTAAAAAGGAAAACAGGAATTGCGCCAGAAAATATTGTGATCACCCCACTGAAGGAGAGTGAAGATGCAGAAGATACAACACAGACAGATGAAACATCAGCAGATACTTCGTATGAGGAAGACAGCGAAACATCAGCACAGCCATATGAGGATACCGCAATCGATACAACTGATATTTATGACTGATATTTTGATATGAATATGCGAACATATATCTTGACAGAAAAGAGGTGCATATACTAGAATAGGAATGCTGTAAAAAAATAGAAAACGTAACTGATACCGGCTGTTGCCGGTGTTTTATGCAAACAATTATAAAAAAGCGCAACAGGAGGCTGAACGTGTCTAAGTATACGAATGAAATAGAAAAAAGAAGAACATTTGCCATTATTTCCCATCCGGATGCAGGTAAAACTACACTGACTGAGAAATTCCTGCTGTATGGCGGAGCAATCAATCTTGCCGGAAGTGTTAAAGGTAAGGCAACAGCCCGCCATGCAGTGTCAGACTGGATGGAGATCGAAAAAGAGAGAGGTATTTCCGTTACTTCCTCTGTTCTGCAGTTTCATTATGATGGTTACTGCATTAATATTCTGGATACACCGGGACATCAGGATTTCTCGGAGGATACTTACCGTACACTGATGGCAGCAGATTCTGCAGTCATGGTAATCGACGGTTCCAAGGGTGTGGAGGCACAGACCAGAAAACTGTTCAAGGTCTGCGTAATGCGCCATATCCCGATTTTTACATTTATCAATAAGATGGACCGCGATGCAAACGACACATTTGACCTTCTTGATGAGATTGAGAAAGAACTTGGTATCGCAACCTGCCCGATCAACTGGCCAATCGGTTCCGGTAAGAAATTCCGCGGTGTTTATGACCGTAATACAGAGAAAATACTTACCTTTTCTGATACACAGAAAGGTACCAAAGAAGGTGTGATCGAGGAAATCCCGTTAAGTGACAGCCGGGCAGATGAGATTATGGATCCGGAGCAGAAAGCACAGCTTCTGGATGAGATTGAGCTTCTGGACGGCGCAAGTGCAGATTTTGACCAGGAGCTGGTAAGCAAAGGTAAGCTGACACCTGTATTCTTCGGATCTGCGCTGACAAACTTCGGTGTGGAAACATTTCTGGAACATTTCCTGAAGATGACAACATCACCGCTTCCGAGAGTGTCTGATATTGGGGAAATTGACCCCATGGATGATGATTTCTCAGCGTTTGTATTTAAAATCCAGGCAAACATGAACAAGGCACACAGAGACAGAATCGCATTTATGAGAATCTGTTCCGGTAAATTTGACGCTTCCCAGGAAGTATATCATGTGCAGGGTGATAAAAAGATGCGTCTGCTTCAGCCGCAGCAGATGATGGCAGAATCCCGCCATGTGGTAGATGAGGCATATGCCGGAGATATTATCGGTGTTTTTGACCCGGGTATCTTTTCCATCGGAGATACAATCTGTGCACCCGGTAAAAAGTTTGCATTCGAAGGTATTCCTACATTTGCACCGGAACATTTTGCGAGAGTCCGTCAGATTGATACTATGAAGAGAAAACAGTTTGTTAAAGGTATCAATCAGATCGCGCAGGAAGGTGCTATTCAGATTTTTCAGGAGTTTAATACCGGTATGGAAGAGATCATTGTGGGCGTTGTTGGTGTGCTCCAGTTTGATGTTTTGAAATATCGTCTGGAGAACGAGTATAATGTGGAAATTCGTCTGGAAAATCTGCCATATGAGCACATCAGATGGATTGCGAACAAGGATGAGATTCAGGTGGACAAGATCGTCGGAACTTCTGACATGAAGAAGGTTACAGATCTGAAAGGCAATCCGTTGCTTCTGTTTATCAATGCATGGAGTGTGGGCATGACAGAAGACAGAAATCCGGATTTAATATTAACAGAATTCAGTAAATAACTCTTTTCATTTTTGACGCATTTTGCTATAATTAAAGAAAGTCTCGGATAGAAATAGAACTGCGCAGATGCGTGGGATAGTCCGTTTCGTGTAAATACGCCGTAAGGCAGATTTGACGCTGGCCTCGGGGAAAGATGCGAATTTTCCGGCAGCCGGCAGATTAAACCTAGGAGGTTTGTAAGCATGGCAGAGAAGAGAACAACATATAAAATACAGGATATTGAGGGAATCGGTGAGGTTCAGATCGCAGATGAGGTCGTTACTATTATCGCCGGACTTGCCGCTACAGAAGTAGACGGAGTTGCCTCCATGGCAGGTAATATTACCAATGAGCTGGTAAGCAAGCTTGGAATGAAGAATCTCTCCAAGGGAGTTAAGGTTGAAATTGTTGACAGTGTGGTAAGCGTTGACCTTACCCTGAATATTGAATATGGCATGAATATCCTTGAGACCAGCAAGAAGGTTCAGGAGAAAGTAAAAGCAGCCATTGAGAACATGACAGGACTTGAGGTTGCAGATGTCAATATTCATATTGCAAGCGTAGATATGGAGAATGAAAAAAGCAAGTAAACGAAAAAAGGAAAGTAAACCTTTCCTTTTTTTTCTATGAATGTCTGCGTGAGCTGGCATTTCTTTGCAGGGATTTTCGGGAGTTACAGATAGTAGGAGGAAACATGAGAAGAAGGGAACAGAGAGAACATATTTTTAAGCTGCTTTTTATCAGCGAGTTTAATACACAGAAAGAAATGGAAGAGCAGCTGGCTTTATATTTAGCTGATATTGAGAATCTGGAAGAGAGCGACCGGGACTATATCAGCCGCAAATATATGAACATTATGAACCACACAGATGAGCTTGATGAGAAGCTGAACAGCATCAGTATGGGATGGAAGACAAGCCGTATGAACCGTGTTGATCTGACAGTTCTTCGTCTGGCTGTGTATGAGCTTGAATATGAGAAAGAGGAAGTGCCGGTAGGAGTTGCCATCAATGAGGCTGTAGAACTGGCGAAATGCTTCGGTTCTGAAGAGTCCGGTGCATTCGTAAACGGAATCCTTGGAAAGATTGCCAACCCGGATAAGAAGGTTGCTGCAAGAAAGGCATCTTCTAAGAAAGAAGAACAGACCTCTGCAAGACCGAAATCCGGTTTCAAGGTAAAGGATCCTTCCAAAAAGGTGGTAGTTGTCAACCGCAATGTAAGCTCCAGGGCACCGGAAAATAAAAATGAATAATGTCTATTCTGTTGGTCAGGTAAACCGCTATGTGAAGAACATGTTTACCCAGGACTATTTTTTACAGAATATTTATGTAAAGGGAGAGGTATCCAACTGTAAATACCACTCCACAGGACACATCTATTTTACCTTGAAGGACGAAGGCGGCACACTGAAATGCGTTATGTTCGCAGGTTCCAGAAAAGGTCTTGCTTTCCGCATGAAAGACGGAGACAAGGTGATAGCCGGGGGCAGAGTAGATGTTTATGAAAGAGATGGCGCATATCAGTTCTATGCGAAGGAGATTACTTTAGAGGGAGCTGGTGCGCTTTATGAAAGATACCTGGCGTTGAAGCAGGAGCTGGAGGATATGGGAATGTTTGCACAGGAGTATAAGCAGCCCATACCGGAATTTGCCCACAGAGTGGGGATTGTCACATCTCCTACAGGTGCTGCGATTCGGGATATTATCAACGTTTCCACCCGAAGAAATCCTTTTATCCAGAGTATTCTTTACCCGGCACTTGTGCAGGGAGAGGGAGCAGCGGCCAGTATTGTACGTGGTATCCGCATGCTGGACGAGGCAGGCGTGGATGTGATCATTGTAGGCCGGGGCGGTGGTTCTATCGAGGAACTATGGGCTTTTAACGAAGAAGAGGTGGCAAGGGCGATTTTTGAGTGCCATACACCTGTAATTTCTGCAGTGGGACATGAGACTGACTTTACCATCGCGGATTTTGTGGCGGATCTTCGTGCCCCTACACCTTCAGCAGCGGCAGAACTCGCCTATTTTGACTGCCGGACTCTTTTGAATTCCATGCAAGGGTATCAGGAACGGCTGGAACGGGCAGTGTGGAATAAAATTGACGTAAACAGGGCAAAACTGGAAAGATATGGAACACGTCTTCAGTATCTGAATCCAGAGAGCCGTCTGCGTGACCGTCAGCAGTATGCGGCAGATGTGCAGGAACGAATCCAGTCTGCCATGGAACAAAAGATAAAAGATAAAAGACACAGACTGTCCCTCTATCTGGAACGGTTTCACGGTCTTTCTCCTCTTCGGAAGCTGAATCAGGGTTACTCCTACGTTTCTGATAAGGAAGGAAAGACATTGACAAGCGTTTCACAGGTAAAACAAGGGGATGGTCTGCTGATTTATGTTACAGATGGTACAATAGAGGCGTCTGTACAGAATACAAAAGCCAGCAGTTACGGAGCAGATACAGACAGTGAAAAATGAAGTCAGCATGCAGATCGTGCATAGCTAATAGAAGGCTTCTGTGCACAATGTGTGCAGCAATAAAGACGGAGGTGCGGAAGGATGGCTGATGAGAAAAAAGAAGAGAAAACTCTGGAGGAGGCTTTTTCAGAGCTGGATGTTCTGGCGGGAAGGCTGGAAGACCGTGAGACCTCCCTGGAAGATTCATTTCGCCTTTATAAACAGGGAATGGAGCTTCTGAAATATTGTAATGATAAGCTTGATACTGTTGAGAAAAAAATGCTGCAGATGAATGAGGATGGTAGCCTTGGTGAATTTTCAAGATGAATTAAAAAAAAGAACAGAAGAAATTAATAAAGTGATCCAGTCTTATCTTCCGGAAGAGGAAGGTTTTGCGAAGACTATGGCACAGGCAATGAATTACAGTATTCTGGCAGGAGGAAAGCGCCTTCGCCCTATGCTGATCCTGGAAACCTTAAGGCTGTTTGGAGGAGAAGAGAAGCTGGCATATCCTTTTATGGCAGCAATGGAGATGATTCATACCCATTCACTGGTCCATGATGATCTTCCGGCTCTTGATAATGACGATTACCGGAGAGGACGTCTTACTACTCATAAAGTTTATGGGGAAGCTATGGGGGTTCTTAGCGGTGTGGCACTTCTCAATTATGCTTATGAAGTGATGCTTACAGCTTTTGACACGGCAGATACACCAGATTGTCAGGCACATGTGATTCAGGCACTGAAGGTAATGTCCCATAAGACCGGACTTTACGGAATGCTTGGCGGACAGAGTGTGGATGTGGAAAATGACGGCAAGCCTATGAGCCGTGAGATGATTGATTATATTTATGAGAATAAGACTTCTGCACTTATTGAAGCCTCTGTGATGACAGGCGCAATTCTTGGAGGTGCCACGGAAGAAGAGACTGCTATAGTAGAAAAGGCAGCAAAAAATATCGGCCTTGCGTTCCAGATCCAGGATGATATCCTGGATGTGACCAGCACCGAGGAAGAGCTGGGTAAGCCAATTCACAGTGATGAGAAGAACCATAAGACTACTTATGTGACACTTATGGGAATTGAGAAAGCATCACAGCAGGTGAAGAAGCTGTCAGATGAGGCAGTTACTTTGCTTGAAGGACTGAATAAGAAAAATGAATTCCTGTTTACTCTGGTGAACGAGCTGGTGGGACGCAGGAAGTGAAAGAAGGATACAAATGATTCTGGATAAAATAAAAAAGCCCAACGATATTCACAAAATTCCTCTGGCTGAATTTCCGCAGCTGGCAGAAGAAATACGAAGCTTTTTGATTGAATCCGTCAGCAGGACAGGAGGACATCTGGCATCCAATCTTGGAGTGGTAGAACTTACACTGGCACTGCATAATGTACTGGATTTTCCAGATGACAAGCTGATTTGGGATGTAGGCCATCAGGCATATACTCATAAGATCCTCACCGGACGAAAAGGTGAATTTGAGACCCTGCGCAAGGAAGGCGGACTGAGTGGTTTTCCAAAAAGAGGGGAGAGCAATTGCGACTCTTTTGACGCGGGACATAGCTCAGATTCTATTTCTGCAGGCCTTGGTTATGTGCATGCAAGGGATCTTCTTGGAGAGAATTATCATGTGGTTTCTGTGATCGGCGATGGTGCGCTTACAGGCGGTATGGCTTATGAGGCGCTGAATAATGCAGCCGAATTGGATACCAATTTTATAATTGTTTTAAATGACAATAATATGTCAATCTCTCCAAATGTAGGAGGAATGTCAAATTATCTCAGTGCGATCCGTACTGCAGAAGCATACACCGGAATGAAAATGAGCTTGAATAAGGCGGTAAAAAAGATTCCCCGTGTGGGAACCGCTATGGTGGATGCTGTGAGAAGGACGAAAAGCAGCATTAAGCAGCTTTTTATTCCGGGAATGCTCTTTGAAAATATGGGCCTGACCTATCTTGGACCGGTGGACGGGCATAATATGCGCCAGATGATGCGCCTTTTTAATGAGGCAAAGCGTGTGAAGGGACCGGTTGTGGTTCATGTTCTTACAGAAAAGGGACGTGGCTATGAACCTGCGAGACAGAATCCGGATATGTTTCATGGAATCGGACCGTTTGACATCAAGACTGGAAAGCCAACCCAGAAGAAGGTCTGTCCGGGTTATACAGATGTGTTTGCAGATGCTTTGTGCCAGGTGGCAGCAGAAGAAGAGAAGCTGGTTGCCATTACAGCTGCCATGCCTGATGGTACCGGGCTGAAAAAGTTTTCCCAGAGATTTCCAGACCGGTTCTTTGATGTGGGAATTGCAGAAGAGCATGCAGTTTCCTTTGCAGCCGGACTGGCACTTGGCGGAGTAGTCCCGGTGGTTGCCATTTATTCCTCCTTTTTGCAAAGAGCTGTGGATCAGATGCTTCACGATGTGTGCATGCAGAAGCTTCATGTGATCTTTGCAGTGGACAGGGCAGGTCTTGTTGGAGCAGATGGTGAGACACATCAGGGCAATTTTGACATTTCCTATCTCAGCATGATGCCTGGAATGACAGTGATGGCACCGAAGAATGACTGGGAGTTAAAGGAAATGCTTCGCTTTGCTGTGAAAGCGGATGGCCCGGTAGCAATCCGTTACCCAAGAGGTGATGCATATCAGGGGCTGCAGGAATATCAGACAGCTGTGGAGATGGGGAAAAGTGAAGTCCTTCACAGCGGTTGTAAGGTAGCAGTTCTGGCACTTGGAAGCATGGTGGAGATCTGTGCAGAGGTCTGCAGTGAATTACAGAAGGAAGGAATTGATTCTACCTTTGTAAATGTCAGATTTGTAAAGCCATTAGATACAGCTTTGCTGGATCAGCTGGCGCGGAATCACAGCCTGGTGGTAACAGTAGAAGAAAATGTGCAAAATGGTGGCTTTGGACAGCAGGTATGCGGTTATATGGAAGAACATCATCCTGGTATCCAGGTGCTGCCAGTGGCTATTCCGGATCGTTTTGTGCCTCATGGAGGTGTGGACAGTCTTAGGGTACAGCTGGGGCTTAGCGCCAATGCCATTGCAGAGAAGATAAAGAAAATTTCAGGTAACTATTCAGAAGGAATAAGAGAATGAAGAAACGATTGGATATGATGCTGGTGGAGCGCGCTCTTGCACCTTCCAGAGAAAAAGCAAAAGCATATATCATGGCCGGACAGGTTTATGTAGATGGTCAGAAGGAAGATAAAGCAGGCTCCATGTTTACTGAAACGGTGAAAGTGGAAGTCAGAGGAAACACCCTTCCATATGTAAGCCGCGGCGGCCTGAAGCTTGAAAAAGCAATGAATGAATTTGATGTAAGTCTTGAGGGGAAGGTGTGCATGGATGTAGGCGCCTCTACAGGCGGTTTTACAGACTGTATGCTTCAGAATGGCGGTGTGAAGGTATATTCTATTGATGTGGGATATGGCCAGCTGGACTGGAAGCTTCGCAACGACCCAAGAGTTGTGTGCATGGAGAAAACCAACATTCGCTATGTGGTACCGGAGGATATCCAGGAGAAACCTGCATTTTCCTCTATTGATGTTTCCTTTATTTCCCTGACCAAGGTACTGGGACCTGTGAGAAATCTTCTTACAGAGGATGGCGAAATCGTCTGCCTGATAAAACCCCAGTTTGAGGCTGGCAGGGAAAAGGTGGGAAAGAAAGGGGTTGTCCGTGATCCTGCTGTACACGAGGAAGTGATAGAGAAGGTGAGGGATTTCGCCATGAGTATTTCCTTCGAGCCATGCCATCTTTCTTTTTCTCCGATCAAAGGACCAGAGGGAAATATTGAATATCTTCTGCATCTGAAGAAAAGACCGGAGGGAACGGAGGTTCCGGACAGTCTTACTGTGAAAGTGGAGGATGTGGTTGCACAGGCACACGGAGCATTGGATAAACCGGCAGAAAAATAGTATGCAGTTGAATGCTGTTGCTTACAGGGGCAGTAAACAGATACAGGACTTTGGTATGAATAAGTTTTATATTATAACCAACAATGAAAAAGATAAAAATCTGGAATTTACAGACCGGGTAGTGGATTATCTTGGAAAAAGAGGCGGACACTGTGAAGTTCAGCTTGCAGGAAGACAGACTGCAGGTCTGTTCCACTATACGGATCCAAGAAAGATTCCGGAAGAAACACAGTGCATTATCGTACTTGGCGGTGATGGAACCCTTCTTCAGGCTGCCAGAGACATTCAGGCGGCTCACGATAAGAAGCGCAGTCAGATTCCCCTTCTGGGAGTCAATCTTGGAAATCTGGGCTTTCTGGCTGAGGTGGACAGGCAGTCTGTATACCAGGCTCTTGACAAGCTTACGGAGGATGTCTACGAGGTGGAAGAGAGAATGATGCTCTCCGGGACTGTTTACCGGGGAGACAGGGTCATTGGCAAGGATATTGCCTTAAACGACATTGTAATTGCAAGGGAAGGTCCCCTTCGTGTTGTAAGATTTAAAAATTTTGTCAATGACGAATATCTGAACTCTTATAACGCTGATGGAATTATTATTTCCACACCTACAGGTTCGACAGGATACAGCCTTTCTGTTGGCGGTCCTATTGTTTCACCAAGTGGAGAGATGACGATTATGACACCGATCGCGCCACACACTCTGAACAGCCGAAGCATTGTTTTCCCAGCGGAGGATGTGATCACGGTGGAAATGGGAGAGGGACGTCACCAGGATTGTGAAAAAGGACTGGCTTCTTTTGATGGGGATTCTGAAATTCCAATGATCACAGGAGATAAGATTGTGATCCGAAAGGCAGAGGTGAAAACCAGGATTTTGAAGCTGAATCATCTTAGTTTTGTTGAAGTGTTGAGACAAAAAATGAGGGATAGCTGATTTTTATTAATGCATCAGAATACAAATATTATTATAAGTATTGATCGTAGTATGGGAATTTTATTGATAATATCATTTTCAGAATGCGTTGCAAAGGTTCATTCAGAGCTTGTTTGAAAAAGGGGTATTGTAAGTGACAGCCTTTTTTAACAGACTTCAGGGCAGAAAATCTTTGCAGGGGAGGTTAAGAAGTGAAATTAGCAAGACATGAGAAAATTATCGAACTGATAAAAGAATATGACATAGATACACAGGAAGAGCTTGCAGCCAGATTGAATGAAGCCGGTTTTAAGGTGACACAGGCTACGGTTTCACGAGATATCCGTGCACTGAAAATGACCAAGGTTGCAGGAAAAGACGGGAAATCCCGCTATGCCATCCTGCAGGATACACAGCCAGGGCTTGGGGATCAGTATACAAGAGTGTTAAATGATGCGGTTGTGTCCATTGAGGTTGGACAGAATCTGGTAGTGATCAAAACAGTTACCGGAATGGCAATGGGAGTTGCCACCGCTCTGGATGCCTTGAAATGGCCGGAAATCCTGGGCTGTATTGCAGGAGATGACACGATTATGTGTGCCTGCAAGAGCTCTGAGCTGGCGGAGGGCGTCATGGAGAAGCTGGGCAGTATTTTGAACAGAAGATAAAAATGGAAACAGTTTGCATGACCGGAAGTTTCAATCGGGTTTCAGAGCTGACTGAGAACATAAAGTGGATCGGGCAGGGAGTTCCTGCTCGATTGTTGCTATCTGAAGGGCATGTGTGGCTTTGAAGCATAGCGTTGCCTGACATTACATATGGCATTTAGACCTGTTTATAAGGGTATGAGAAAAGAGTAAGGAGTTACTGTCCATTTGAATATACAGTAACGTAAGGAGGTCAACCTTGTTAGTACATTTACACGTAAAAAACCTTGCACTCATAGATGAAATTGAAGTGGAATTCGGACCTGGGCTGAATATCCTTACCGGTGAGACTGGTGCCGGTAAGTCCATTCTTCTTGGTTCCATGCAGCTGATCCTGGGAGGAAAAACGTCCAGAAGCATGATCAGGGAAAATGCGCCCTATGCACTGATAGAGCTTTTATTCCAGGTTGAAAATACGAAAGCGAAAGAAGCCCTTGCCGCACTTGATATTTATCCGGAGGATGGACAAATCCTCATGTCAAGAAAAATCATGGACGGCAGGAGCATTAATAAGATAAATGGGGAGACAAGCACTGTCAGCCAGATGAAGGCCGCTGCAGCCTGTCTTCTTGACATTCACGGACAGCATGAGCACCAGTCACTTCTCTATGAGGAGAAACAGCTGGAAATCCTGGACGCTTATGGCCGTGAGAAAATCTTTCCGGAAAAAGAGAAGGTGAAAGCTGCCTATCAGGAATATAAGAAATGTCAGGCAGAACTGAAATCCCTTGATATGGACGAAGAGCAGAAGAATCGGGAAATGGCTTTTCTGGAATTTGAGATCAATGAGATTGAGAAAGCATCCCTGGTTCCAGGAGAAGACGAAGAATTGGAAAAGCAGTATCGAAAGCTCTCCAATGGACGCAGAATTATCGATTCCTTGCAAAGTGCCCATGCCCTTACCGGATATGACGGACAGGGAGCCGGGGAAGCAGTGGGAGAGGCTCTTCGGGAGCTTTCCAGAGTGACAGAGTACGATGATCAGCTGGAATCCCTTTCCCAGACTTTAAGTGAGGTGGACGGACTTCTCAATGATTTTAACAGGGAGCTGTCCTCCTATATGGATGACATGACTTTTGATGAATCCGTATTTTATGAGACAGAGCGCCGCCTGGATCTGCTCAATGGTCTGAAAGCCAAATACGGTCAGCGTATCGAAGAAATCCAGGAATACCAGAAAAAACAGCAGGAAAAGCTGAACAAGCTTCAGAAGTATGAAGAAATTTTCGAGGCTGCCAAGGAAGAACTGAAAAAGGCAGAGAAAAAGCTGGAAACAGCCTGCAGCCGTCTTTCGGAGGTTCGTAAAGAATACAGCCATCAGCTGGAGGAAAAGGTAATTCAGGGATTAAAAGACTTAAATTTCCTGGATGTACAGTTTGCCATCACGTTTTCCAGAAGAAGCAGTTTTACAGAGAATGGTTATGATGAAATTCAGTATGAAATTTCCACAAATCCGGGAGAAAGTCTGAAGCCCCTTGGTAAAATCGTATCTGGCGGTGAGCTTTCCAGAATTATGCTTGCCTTGAAGGCAATCCTGGCAGATCGTGACCAGATCGAAACACTGATTTTCGATGAAATAGATACGGGAATCAGCGGACGCACTGCTCAGAAGGTTTCTGAGAAAATGGCAGTGATCGGGCATCATCATCAGGTGCTCTGCATTACCCATCTTCCCCAGATCGCAGCCATGGCAGATTCCCATTTTGAGATCAAGAAGCAGGTTGAAGGCACCAAGACCACCACTCAGATCCATCCCCTGGACGAGGAAGCCTCCGTCCGTGAACTTGCTCGCCTCCTGGGCGGCGCCCAGATCACTGGAGCTGTGCTGGAGAATGCAAGGGAGATGAAGAAACTTGCCCGGGAGTGCAAGGAATGATTTCTTTTTGTAGATTGAGGAAATATGTTCGACAGCTGTGGGAGCGCCTCAGGCGCGAAGCAGCTGGCTTTCATATATGATGAAGTGGCTTGTCAGCTGCATCTCCGTTTAGAAAAAAGTTGAAATCCTCTGTGAGACAGGTTCCTGTTTGACAGAGGATTTCTGGGTATGTCAGAAGATTTTTCAAGCACATTCCGGAGTCTGCCTGCTCAGATCAGAGACTATGAGGTGTGCAGATTGCGGAAATGATTTTTCAGACAGGCTCCAGCATGTTTTCAATAAAAATTCCATATCCACTTGCCGCATCCTGGACAAAAACGTGGGTTACCGCACCGATTACTTTTCCATTTTGCAGGATGGGACTGCCTGACATGCCCTGGACAATGCCGCCGGTGGTGTTAAGAAGCCGCTGATCGGTGATATGGATGACGAAACTTTTGTTAGTGTCCTCGTGGTTCATGTCGATTCTGGTGATTTCTGCATCGTATTCTTTTACTCCATTACCTACATCACACAGAATGGAAGCCGGACCGGTCTGTACTTCCTGTTTGTAGCCGATTTTCATCTGGCGGAGGGAAATTGGCAGAGAATCATTTCCGGAAAAACTGTCTGCAAAATCCCAGAAAGAAGTTTTGGACTGGTTAAAGCTTTCAGAAGCATTGACCGTATCATCTGAAGCAGAAGCTGCGGCCTGGAGCTCTATAATATTATTGCCAGAACTGCTGGTGAAACTGCCGTAAATTCCATTTGAACTATTTACACGAATCTGTCCGATCACATTGTCATTTCTGTAACGGATCAGCCCGGAAAGTTCTCCGGGACTTCCTTTTTCCCCTTTTTGCACTCCGAGAATCTGGGCACAGTAAAGATTTCCTCCCTTTATTGACAAAAGATTTCCTGTGTCGATATCGCTGATTCCATGGCCAAGAGCACCGAAATTTCCGTCTTTTGTTACATAGGTAAGGGTTCCGATTCCCTGGGTATCATCCCGGACCCAGATTCCAAGCTTGTACTTTCCGGAAGCATCCTGTGCCGGGGAGAGAGAGACCGGAATGGTACTGTTATTTCTTCGCACGCTTACCGTAACAGGCTTTCCATCAATAGTTTCCAGATCGTTAATTAAATCCTGCTTGCAGGATATTTTCTGCTCATTTAGTGCAACAATATAATCGCCAGGCTTTAAAATATTTTTTGCCGGATCCTGCATTTGTCCATTTTCAGAAAGGATTTCTCCGGTGTCGATCACAAGAACTCCGTCTGTTTCCATGTAAATCCCCACTGTGCTGCCGCTGACCAGAATGGTGTCTGCCTCTGTTGGTTTCACTTTAATATTCTTGAAAGCTATTTTTCCAAAAAGCCTGCAAGGCAGTTGGTAGCTGCCTTCCCCGGAAGCAGTGATTGTATCTCCGAAAGATACAAAAGGAAGATTGGAAATCTGGGAAAGGTCAAGTCCTGAATTTTTGTCAATGTGTATTTCATCCGGAATTTTCCGGTCCAGATAACGATATCCCAGAAATACCATTGTCAGAAGGTCAAGGACAAGACAGAGCAGGATAAAATGTTTGTATTTTCGTTTCTGGTACATGTTTTCACATCCTTTTCTTTTGTTTTTCACTGTGCTAGAGCATGTTTGAAAAAGGCTTTCTGCAAGAT
>OHYW01000301.1_pt1 | contig 13583 bp, 15 predicted proteins | sample 1580441 | NCBI WGS metagenome assembly OHYW01 (sample SAMEA3882508, study PRJEB24775) | human gut metagenome | biome: human-associated habitat; feature: intestine environment; material: feces | place: Netherlands | collected 2009/2010
TACGCTAAGGTAAGGGAGAAACAAGCGGAAATAGCCATCAATCGGGTGATTGATTATGTGGATCATCCGGAGAAATATAAGGAGTTTTTGGAAATGAGAGCAGATATCATGCTGATGAAGTCCTAACTCAAAAATCAAGCGGTTATCTATAAAATATAGCCGCTTGGTTCGTTTACCGAATAATAAAAGAATATCATTTACTGTTTTCAATATTTGCTCTGATTTGTTTCAAAATCAGAAACGGCCCTCCCATCTTATAGTTCCCTAAGTTTTGTTTTGCTTGCATGATACAGGATTCAACAGTAAGTTTCAAATCCGGTGTGAAAGCGGATTTGTTAATCTGCATTTCTTTGGGAAGTTCATCAGCATGGTTGTTGAACCATACGATCATTTCATTCAATTCCTCCTCGGAATAAGATTCTTTTTTTTCAGCCATAATACATAAGTTAATGTTAGTTCCGGCAAAGATAACAAAAATAGCCCCGACTCATCACGAGCTGGGGCAGTCCAATTTATAAATTTAAAGTCTTATGATGAAGATTGTCTATTGCGCCAATGCTTTACTATCAGCATAACGACAATCAAAACGGTTACACAAACACAGGCAAAACCGATTTGTTTAAGCAAAGTGGATTCTTTTTTATCCTTTACCCCTTCAGTCTTGGTTTCTTCATGTTTGGTGGAAGTGGTTTCCTTGTCAGCTTTTACCTCCGTACTGTCATTGGTTGCAGTTTCCTTCTTTCTATTCTTGCTGAAATCACCTTCTACGTGACCGTCAGCCAGTAACAAAACTTTCCTGGTCGGGCTGTCAGACGGTTTTCTTGTACCATAAATCCGAAAATTAATCACGTAGTTGCCATTAGTGGTAATGAGTTCGCTCAAAGACGTACTTGATCCGTATACGATGTTGACAGATTCACTGGTACTATCCTTCCTGATTACTTCTGTATCGGACTTGACAGATTTATGCGAGCTGCCACATGATCCGAACAACAGGAACAAACACATGAAAGGAGCCAGCAATATATGCCGGCTTACCCAGTTCATAACTCTAACCAACATAGTCTACAACTTAAGAACTTGCATCCTGTTATCCCCGTCAGCCCGATAACTGACGTGCACCCAAGCGAAGTTAGACTCGTCAATCAATTGATCATAGGGCAGGTTCTTGCGGATATATTCAAATAACAGCTTGTTTTGCTGTCTGTCTCCAGTGTCAATATCAGCAGCTTCCCCCTTCATGTGCTGCGAGGGCTTGCTTCCCTTGACAGCTGCATTAAGTTCCGGACAGCGATAGCCACTGTTTACTGTTATAGGCTTTCCCCACCATGTGCGTAACGGGTCCAGTACGTTATCCACCAAGGCAGTCAGAGCAGTCACATGCTCCTGTCTGCATCTGTTATTGATACCCAAGCGGTCAGCAGTTGTTGACTTGCAGAGTTCCGCAATCGTAAAAAACTTCATTTCTTTTCCTCCTTATCTTTAATTAATGTAGCCCTGCGTGGTGGAATACGACGGCCGCATTCGCTGTCGGGCCTGTCAAAACGGTTATGTTCGGCATCTTTCAATTGCAGTTCCAGCTCGTGGCACTTATGAATCCATGCCAGCTTATCAGACTGTTCATTACGAAGCTCAACGTATAACGCATCAATCTTGGCGTCACGCTGGGCGATACGTTCTTCCAGCCAGTCAACCTGCTTGCGCTCGTTCTCATCCTCCATTGAATCGGCGGACGCATCCTCTTTCCGTGCGTTCGTCTTGCGGTTCACCCAGAACGTGACACCCCAACGGACAGCCTCCAATCCTCCGAAAGCCCCGATTATAGCCAACCAGTCGTTTAATTCCATTCTGTCTATTGTTTATCTGATTATAATACTACTTCAAAGATATGTCTATTTACTTACGTCATTGTTGCAGAATTACTTAAATCCATTGCCACGATATGACAATAAAAAAAGAGCCCGATGACAATATTTATTGCCATCAAGCTCCTGGTTACACTGCAAAGATAGTGAAAACTATTCCATATTCAATCCATATTGAAAAAAATAATCAGGAGCAATATTTCGATTATCCGAAGAATTTAAAGAATCACAATATTAATAGAAAACAAATAGGATTCATGAAATCTACCGGTTGTCTATAAAATCGGATGTTCTCAAGCCTTTATCGGGAAACATCTTTACTTTTTTCCTTTTCCTTTGAACATTTTTCAAGTCACGCACAATGGTGCTGGAAAGTACCTCCGAATAAATCTGTGTGGTCTTTACGGAAGTATGTCCGAGCAGCTTCTGGACTGTTGTAATCGCAACTCCCTGATGAACCAGCAGGGTGGCACAGGTATGACGGCTCACATGGTAGGTTATCCGCTTTTTGATACCACACAACCCGGCCAGCTTTCGAAGCTGCTTATTCACTTCCGAGTTACAAGGCAAAGCGGCAAAACTTCCGATATCCGGATAACGGTCAAGAATGCCCAATGCCCTGCTTTCAAACAGCAGATGCAACGGCAGACGGATTTCCACCCCTGTCTTGACGGATTTGAAGTACAGCCACCGTTTGCCGTTTACCTTGATAAAGTTGGCCGGAGATAGCTGGCAGAAATCGGAATAGCGGAGTCCGGTATAGCAGCAAAACAAGAAGGCATCGAGCACATGGCGCATGGACTTCTCTTCCACTTCGACCGTTTCCAGCTTCTTCAGCTCGTCCGGGGTAAGAAACTCATGTCTGCCTTTCTCCTGTTTGATTTTGTACTTTCTGAACGGATAAGCATCTGCGTGCATATATCCCTGGTTGATTGCTTCATTGACCAAGGTACGGAGCTGTCTCATGTGCTTGGCTATCGTATTGACCGCATTGCCCTTTTCTCTCAAGTATTGCTCAAAATCACGAAGGAATGTATAGGTAAGATCCTTGAAGTCCAATCCGGAACGGAAATCATGCAGGACCGCCAGTGTCGAGTGCAGGTTGTCCTTGGTGGACTGTTTCTTGTCCGAATTGTCATGGACAGTATTTACAACCGATTATTACTCAATATTTTATAGATAATAAGTCAGAAATATGGTTGTTATTTTTAATTGCACATTCTAAAAGGTGAAGATTTAATGCTTTTATTGATTATTAACTCAAAAAGGACATCAACTTGGGTCGTTTCTTCTCTTTTCCTTGCTATTCGTTTCCGATATTCCACTTTTGTTTTGGTCTATCTCATATGTACTGCAAAGGTATTGATTTTTGTTTGATATTGCTCCTTGCTTGCTCCTTGTCGTAGATTAATTTTCACACAGGAATTTTTGTTCTCTTTCTATAGGGGCTTGAAACAATCCATTTATTGGAAACAATTAAAGACGGAGCTGGTTTGCCCCAGTGCTTTTTAAGAAACAGGGCAATTATTTTATCTCCACAAAGGCTCTTGTTCCCAATTATGAGGAAAGCCTAATAAACGAGTTCTTACTGATGGGTATTTCGATAAAAGCTGCTTGAAATCTGCAACAAAAGTGTTGCCCATAGAAATGGAGTTAAGCCAATACACCACATAGCAGAGTTGCGGATAAAGTGTTTGTTCACGGAACGAGAAATCCGTAATCCATGTGTTTGGCATACGCATAGGCATCATTGGCTTGACAGGAAAGACCCGATTTGACAGTCTTGAATGATGGGCGCAGCAATTACGAAGTACGGGTCTGGGTACGGATTAAAAGGCTAAGTGATTATTTCCAGTCATTTAGCCTTTTTAATTATCTAATTTTTCCCCACATTTTCCCCACAGCTGTCTATTTATATATTTTAGAAACATATTTTTCCGTAAAGTTATGTACCTTTGTCGGCAAATAAAGATATTCTCGTCAAACAAATATAAATAATATAAACATGGAAAAAAACAGAAAAAAACAAATCGTAGTTTTGAGTATAGCTTTAGTTTGCATTTTCATCTTGGTATTTTCATTGTTCCATAAATCAGCGACAAAAGATAGCGCAAATCCTCCTTTAACAAATGTTTTGACTGATAGCATTTCTCAAATTGTCTCAGCTTGTCCTGGCGAAATTGGTGTGGCGGTTATTGTTAATAACAGAGATACGGTTAAGGTCAATAATAAGAGTGTTTATCCTATGATGAGTGTGTTTAAGGTTCATCAGGCATTAGCTCTTTGTAATGACTTTGACAATAAAGGAATTTCACTTGATACCTTAGTAAATATAAATAGGGATAAACTTGACCCAAAGACTTGGAGTCCTATGCTGAAAGATTATTCAGGGCCAGTCATATCATTGACAGTGAGAGATTTGCTGCGTTATACTCTTACTCAGAGTGACAACAATGCAAGCAACCTTATGTTTAAGGATATGGTTAATGTCGCTCAAACAGATAGTTTTATAGCCACACTCATTCCTCGTTCAAGTTTTCAGATAGCTTATACGGAAGAGGAAATGTCGGCTGACCATAACAAGGCTTACTCTAACTATACATCTCCTCTTGGTGCTGCAATGTTGATGAATCGTTTGTTTACTGAAGGTCTTATCGATGATGAGAAACAAAGTTTCATTAAGAATACGTTAAAAGAATGCAAAACAGGTGTAGATAGGATAGCAGCTCCACTTCTTGATAAAGAAGGGGTTGTTATAGCGCATAAGACAGGTTCAGGTTATGTTAATGAAAATGGTGTTCTTGCAGCTCACAATGATGTTGCCTATATATGTCTGCCTAATAATATCAGTTATACCTTAGCGGTATTTGTTAAGGATTTCAAGGGAAATGAATCACAAGCGTCACAATATGTTGCGCATATATCAGCTGTAGTATATTCTTTATTAATGCAAACTTCAGTAAAATCTTAAACTGCACTTGCTTTGATAATTAATGATAAACAATCTAAAAGCACTCTAATCGTTATCGGAGTGCTTTTAGATTACTAATCAAATTGCTTCTATTATAATTTGAATCCTCTACTTTTTCTTTCTTCCTGTTGCGGCACTCTTGCTCCATATCTAAGCCTGTGCCATTGCTCCCTGAACCAGTCGGCAATCGGCTTCCTGTTTATTGTCAGGTTCAGCCTGCTTTCATCGTCAGGGTCATTTTCCACCCTTAAAATATCATCCTTTATATCAAAGTTCCGCCTGTGTTGCTCGGAATAGATTTTACCGCTACATTTCAGGGCTTCTTTTTTGACTATAAGACTTTCAGTCATTTCTTTAGAGAATCCCAGCATGGCACAAAACTTTTCCATGCGCAGCATTTCCCTGAACATCGGAAACCACCTGAAAGCCTTGTCTATGATTCTGGCGAGCCGTGACAGTTCTTTTTCTTTCATGTCAAGTTCCTGCCTGTGCATTTCTCTGAGATTGTGGATTTGCGTATCATGCTGTTTCTGCATCTGCTGTACTTGGCTCTGCAATTTTTCAATATTGGTGTTCCGTTTTGAAACCTCGTCTTGCAGTTTTTCGTTGGCACGTTCCAGTTCTTTCAGTTTTCCACTCCCGAAAAGAGAAGCAACTCCACTAGTTATGGCTGTCGCTGCCGTGGTGGCTGTCTTCTTTAACTTGTCAGTGCGTATTTCTGATTTCACCTGTTTCAGTTCCTGCTCGGCAAGATTTATCTGTTCTTCTTTGTGCCGTTTGGCTGCATCCATGCGTTGCAGTTCAGCTTTCTGCTTCTCAATGATAAAGTCGTTCCGTTCCAGATGCTCCTTACCAGTGACAGCCTTTGACTGCCCGCGTTCCATCAGCAGGATGTCGGATGCAAGGGTCTGCATCTGCATCATGTCATCGTCATTGAGCTTTCGGCTCTTTCCTGTTTCGTGGTTCATCCAGTCGAAAACGATATGGGCATGATAGTTCGGCTTGAACCATCTGTCCCCGACTTTGAAGCTTTCCCTGTCTTCCGCTTCCGGCTGACCGTTCAGCCAATGCCCTTCATCCTTGTGCAGGAAGATTTGCAGCGGTGTGATTCCCCAGCGTCTTTGACACTCCTCACCGAATTTACGCACGTCTGCCAGTGTGGTGTCCGACCTGACAAGCAGCACTCCTTCACGTATGGGGGAGCATCCCGCAATCTTGACTATTTTACCGTTCTTGCCTTTGCGTTCACGCTCCTTTTCCTGCATGGCACGTCCGGTCTTTTCCTTTACCATCTGTCTGATATTGTCATAATGCATCCGCAAATCCGGACTGCCGAAGTCGGGATTTATCCACTGTTCGTTATCGGTGGATAGTTCAGGAACGACATAGATTCTGGACTCTCCGATGTGGCGCATGTATTCGGCAGTCCTCCTGTTGTGAGCCTCGCTCGATGCGATGTTGCAGGGCTTGATATGTATGCTTGATTTTGTTGCCATAGATACTTGTTTTTTGGTTTGTACTTTATTGTTTGCTTTTCCGCTGTCCGTAAACGCATGGGGTTCTTAGGGGTGCAACCCATAAGCGGAGATTGCAAAGAGAGGGTCACTCTTTGCTCTGGGTTCTCAGGGGAGAAACGCCCTGAGTGGGTCATTAGGGTAAAACCCTAATCCCCTCGGGAGAGCCCACAACTACGTAAGCGGAGCGTGTAGTTATAGTGGGCTATATCAATGGCAAGCCATTGTCTGCAAACTCCAGCCTACGGCTTCCGCTCTCCTCCGTCAGGGAGGTTTTTCATCATCGTTGCCGATTGGAGATGCACCGACCAGCACAAGGTCTAAATCGTCTATCAGTTTTTGCAGGACGGGATTCTTCTCTATCATCCGCTGGAGGATTCTCTCAGCCTCGACCAAGTGGTTGGCTGTACTCATCACCTTGCCCTCCCGTATCTGAAAGATAATCCAATCGGCTATGTCGATATGGGCTTCTTTTTGTTTCGGGGTGGCATTCCTTTCGATGATGTCCGAAACCACCACCTTACAAAAGTACATGCTCTCGGCTCGCTGTTTCCACTCGGCATAAGCATCGGCATCGGGAAAGAGAAGCACGGTTCGCCCTGACAGTACACGGAGTTTCTCTTCTCTCATCTGACTCTTACCACCCGTAGCCAGCCATACATAATCGGGGAAGATAGCAGAACCGATAACGGCACTCTTCTCGGATTCCACCAAGACCACCACCTTGTCGGGATGCGTTTTCAACAAGTGTTCCCCGAAAAGGCATTGGGATAGTTGCCAATCCTCTGCCAACACACGCTGCTTTTTCAATATGCTGTGTATCCAGTTCACTGCCGATGTCTGTCCTCCCTTGATACGGTGTCCGTCTTCGGGATTGTACTGCATCACCTTTCCCGTGCGTACCTTGCCCGTCCTGTCTATCTGCCAAAAGATAACAGAGCCGTCACGGGTAGCCCCCAAACGGTATTCCTCCAACAACCGCTTCAACACCTCTTTCGCCTTGTCGCCATAGTAGGAAGTAAGGAGTGTGAAGAGGAAACGGAAGAAATTGCTACGCTCGCTTTGCGACTTCTCCACATAGTGAGGGGGAATATAGCCGATGGCTGTCGGCTTACTTTGCTGCTTCACTTTCTTCTGCTCTGCTCTTTGCCTGTCAAAAGAGAAATCATTGGTAGTTCTGTGTTCAGGATGCTCTTGAAAATACTCTTTCGGAGTGTAGTGATACCCACAACCGCTTTCGTGGTTACATCTGCCGACCGATGGATGCAACGGCACATTATTTTCGTCCACGTAATAGACGAAAGAATGCCTGTCTCCGCATTTGGGGCAGGTATGCCGTGTTGCCGTTCCTTTATACTTCTGTAATGAATAATTGCCCATAGCTTAGTCCGTTTTTGATGGTTGATTGTCGGCTGTCCCATCCTGTCCCATTGTCCCACACTCTAAGGGTTGGGACAGTGGGACACTTGGGACACCTGCGTTTTTACTCTCTTTGCTGCGCTGGATGATACGGTTTACGGTGGACTTGCCACAATTCACCTGTGAGGCTATCTCCCTGACGGACTTGCCCGATTGGGAGAGTTGCAGAATTTGGCAATCCCTTTGGCTTGATTCATTGTCGCCCAATTTTTTCAAGTGTTCCTTTTCCGTGGAATAGCCCCTGAACACGAACTGCAAGAAAGCATCCACCTTGTCAATCTCGTAAACGATTACATTATCCGCATCATGAGAGAACGTGCCATAGCGCACTTTAAGCTGCTTCACATAGCGAAGCCCTCCGTCTTGGGCACTTTTTCCAATGGTGAACACGCTGTCAAAGAAATTGTAGAGCCGTTTGCTTCCGGCAAGGTCGTTGGATGTGATGGGACAATCCAAAGAGCGTTTGGGCGTATGTGCTAGGACAAGGATAGAGAGCGCATATCTCTTTTTGAGATTGTTCAGCTGAATCATCAGCCGTCCTGCGGCATCGCCTTTCTCCATGGCGCAACACAGGTAGGTAAGATTGTCAATGATGAAAATCTTGCAGTCGGTCTGCACAGCCATCTGTTCAATGCCGCCTATGATAGCTTCCTCAAAGTTGGCATCCAAAAGCTGGTTGCAGTCAATAGACACCCGATAGAGTTTGTCGGGAAAGGTGTAGAGCTCTCCATGCTCGTTGGTATAGCGGAGCTGGAACTGCTTTTCGGACAGTTCAAAGTCCAGATACAGCACATTGTCGGTTCGGGCGATGCGGTCGGCTATCTGCACGGCAAGGATGGACTTGCCCACGTTGGAATCGGCAAACAAGCAGGAGAGTTCCCCCTCGTACCAAAAGCTGTCCCACAGCGCACGGGGCGTAGGCAATAACGATGCTTCAAGAATGGTTTGGTTTGCCGTCTTGATATTCATCATGCCTACACTGTCGGGCATACCGTTATGCGCTTGGGATGCTTTTGTGAGGTCGCCACGTATCAGGTTGATATAGTTCTTATCCTCTTCCATATCATTCACCAGTTACGTGGGTTGGGCTTGCGACGGTGGGAAGAGGATAAGGACTTGTTCAGTTCCTCGTCTGACAACGGTATGGGATTCTTTCGGGCGGTTTCCAGCCACTTGTCCAGTTCGTCACGGTAAAGGCAATAGCGTTTGCCGGGCTTGGTGGCAGGGATTGTCCCTTCTGACAGTTTCATGTAGAGCGTACCCTTAGGGATACCTAAATACTCTGCTGCCTCGTCCACAGACATGGGCACGTGGGTGTCCACCGTTTTGGCATTGTTCACACTGCGCTGCTCGGCGAGCAGGCTTTTCAGGCTCATCACTTCGTCTCGAAGCTGAGCGACAACCTCGGGGAGGTCGTTGAAGGTAAGAATTGATTTTTCCATTCGCGTACTCGTCTCTTTTGTAAGACTTGGCGCAAAGGACTGAAATGATATATCCGTGAATATCTCCACGACACGTCATTGCAAAATAATTCCCGAATAATTAAGCCCAGCCATAAATGACGGGTAAAATTACTCGGGAAACGATGTAAAACAGGCGGTTATGAGTTACCGGATGGTTGTCGTTGGTGTCGTGATTATCCTAATTCCGCACATAATCCTCGGGATAGTGGAAATCAAGTTTGCCGTTTTCGGGTTCATCAATGGGAATTTCCGTCTTTAACGGCTCTACCTTGAAATTCTTGATGGTTGATAAGTCTGTATCAGCAAACGATTTCGGGAAAAGGGCTTTGATGAACTTGGCACGGTTATCCCCATTGTAGTATCTCTTGTACAGGAAACGCTCAGAGATATTCCATACGAAGTGACGGAGTGGAATGTTGTTGATGTCTTTGGTAAACGGTCTTTGTATGGGCTTCGGGGTATAAGTGTTAAGATTCATCCATTTGTCCACCTCAGTACAGATGTGGTTCACGGTTTCTTGGTCGGCAATGCGAGGCAGGTAATAATGGCAATACTCCATGACCATGCGGATGCGCTCTTCCTTTTCCCGTTGCTCTCTGCTTGCGTAATTGGCACGGTTCTTTTCGTGAAGATCCGGGGCGATAGTAAGCTCTATCGGTTGTGTTTGGATAAGTGTCTCTTCTTTTGTCGGGGATGATTCGGGTACAGGCTCAGGGACTGATGTAGGTCCAGGCACAGATGTGGCTTCTTCAAGTGTATTTTGTGACAGTTCTTCCTGCACCTCTATGGCTTCGGCAATCGTTTCTTTCTTGCCGAACTTGATTTTGTAGATTTCGTATGTATCAAAGATAAGTGTCTGAAAGGAGAGATAGAGCAACCATCCCAACAGGTTACAGCATACGAATACTATCCACCTGACAAAGTTGTCTTGGTTGAAGCTGTCCGCTATTACCAGCGTGGCAATGGAAGATATTAGGACGATGGCGAAGCCGACAAAGCCCAAGATGATGTATTTGTCCTTGATTGATGATTCCATATTTCGTTGAGAGATTGAATGTTCCTGTATTATTTTGTGCAAAGTTAATGCTATTTTTCCCAATTACTGCCCGTTATTTGCGGTTAGAACGGTCTTTTTCAATGTATTTCACGAAATGTCATCATATCATACTCTGTTTCATACTCTGAGGGGCTTATAAATGGTGGCATCAAGCCAAAAACATAGAGGGGCGATTATAGCCTTGTAGCCATAACCGCCCCTCTGAATACCTGTCAATGTGAGACATTTATGCCTCCTTGCGCTTCAAGGTTATCTTGTCCACCACCTGACACATCTGCTGCGCTGCTATCTTGGAATAGATTTGTGTGGTGGTAATGTTCTTATGTCCGAGATAGGCTTGGATGACAGCCATGTCCGTTCCCATTTCCACGTGCAGGCTTCCGAAGCTGTGGCGGGTACAGTGAAAGGTGATTTTCTTGGTTATCCCTGCTGCCGTGAGCCACCGTTGGAGTGGTCCTTGCAGCATCTTGTCCTTGAAATCCTCAAAGATAAGTCCCTCGCCCCGTTCTCCCAGCAGTCCATAGGCTTCATCACTGATGGGGTTATGCACTATTTCTTTGGTTTTCTGCATACGGGTGGTAACGAACATCCTGCCGTTGGTGTATGGTTGTATCTGCTGCCACGTGAGCTGTCTGATGTCGCTCTTTCTCAGTCCCGTAAGACAGGCGAAAAGAAAAGCTTTTTTCAAGACCTCCTCCTCACAGGGTGTTTCGGCAAGCCGTATCAGTTCCTCTTGGCTCAAATGCTCCCTGATGGTGGGAATGCACTCGATGCGGTCTAAGAAGCCGTTTGGGTTCTCCTTTATCTTCCTGTCACGGTAAGCGGTGTGCAGCACGGCACGGAAAGTTGACCAATAGCCTGCTGCGGAGTTGATGTGCAGCTTTTGGTTGGTGTGGATGGATTGGGGTGCATCAAGCAGGTATTCCATGAACTTGCGGCACAAATCCACATCCACCTCCTCAAAGGTGCATTTGCCGTTCACGAACCGCTGGAAATGCTTGTATACGTGCTGCCACTTGATATTCTTGCGGTCAGCCAGTCCTTTGAAATAGGCAAGGAAATCGCCCTTCATCTTGGTCTTGTCAAAAAAGCCGTTGTTTTCATTGAAAATGGCTTCGTAGCGCTGGTTGCGCAGGATGACCGCTTTCTTCATCATGCGTGCGTTGAAGTCCCGTTCCTGCTGGTTTGCAGGTTTGGCGAAGATGTAAATTCCTAAGGCTTCACGTGTAATCACTCTCATGGTGACATTGTCACGGTAGCCGGGATAGTAGTCAAGGCATAGTGAATACTGTGTCCCGTTCTTAATCTTGCGCTTACGCAAGGTAACTGTTTTGCATTTACTCATAATAATTATGTTTTAATTGGTTGTATACATTTTGGAGTTGTATCCATGTTTCCGATGGCAAAGGAACAACGTGAAATATCCGTGAATACCTCCACGATACATCATTTTGAAATAATTTTCGATAATCCCGATTTTTCACGGTTATTTGTTCCTTTCAGCCATGACACGCTCCACATCTGAGCGCAAAAGCAGGTTTTTCACACCCACCTTTATCTTTTCGATGTGCTTCACCTTGACGATATGGCAGATGTTGGCTGACGAAAGACCATAGATTTGCTGCACCTGCTCAACGGTATAGTAGCGTTCATCGTTCACAAGGTCAGTTCTGCGGAGTTCGTTCAAATGTGATTTGGAGTAATAGGTACGCCCGTACTCTCTTTTAGTGGGTATCTTATGGCGATAGGTGTAGGCACGGAGTGCGGTCGGCTTCATGCCGAACAGTTCCTCCACCTCCTCGGTCAGTAGCCAGTCGGTAATTTCGCTAATATCAACTGCCACACCGAAAAACTCGTCAATATGCTTCTTGCTGTAATAGTTCTTTCCTGCGATACGGCAGATGGGGATATGGTTACGCTTGGCGGAAGTGTAAAGCCATGACTGCTTTACCTTAAAAAGGGACATCACCTCCTCGCCCGAATAGAAGTCCAACACTTCTTCGCTTTCCTTTTCCCTTTTTTCTCTTTTGGCAGGTAAGGAAGATGAAGATGATTTCCTTGGTGTGGAGGTGTTGCCGGGCAGGATGCGGTGATAGGGATTGCCCTCCAACATCTGCTCGATGTCGGCTCTGCGGATGAATGCCATGCGGTTGCTGATGCGTGAGGCTTTCAGCTTGCCGATGGCTACAAGTTTGTAAATGTACTGTCGGGAACAGCCCATGAGGATGGCTGCTTTGGAAAAGGTGAGATACTCCTGATGCTGTATCTCCATCAAGGGTTGGGCGACTTTGAAGAGGTTGTTCTTCTGCATCACTCTGGCTCGTTTGGCTTCTGCCTGACAAGCCTCACTGCAATATCTTTGCATACCGCTTCGGGTTACAAAGGACTTGCCGCAAAAACTGCATTTTCTGGTTGCTTTCATACCGTTTTATCGTTTAATGGTTCATTTCTTCAATCCTATATCTCTGAAATGGTAAACGGATGTGAACGGAAGTCAACCATTGTCGCTTTTCTACACAGTGTGACTGTTTCCGCATATCGGGGCGGTTATTGTCGCTTGTCGTAAACGGTTGTAAACCCTTGTCAACTGTCTGCACGGTGTGACAAAAAACAAGCCCCGCAAATTCTCCACGTCAGAAATACGTCTCAAAAATATGTGGAAATTTGGGAAGCGACAAATGGCAACCGAAAAGTGTTAAATTTTAGAATATGCTGGTAATTAAAGATTTACACTCGGATATTTCTGATTAGTTTTGGTTGTTCTATGGTTATAAATACAAATGATTTTCTTTATTCCAGTAATAGATAAATAGTCTTTTAATTTCCGTTTAAGCTCATAGGTGAAATTCCCATATAAACCAAACAAATTACTAATTACTGGACTTAATCCTGCTTTACGTTCATGTTTCTTCCAGAACTTCATACTACCATCTGCATCTTTAATAGGATAGCATTTGTTCTCAATAAGTTCAGTGGTTGGAACTGCGATGATATAATTCTCACTATTAGTAAGTGCTATGGTAGTAGCACCACAACCCGTCTTGACCTTATTAAAAATGCAGTTTGCAGGAAAGTCCTCCATGATAAGGAATCCATCTTTCTCTTGAATATCTAACTTGGTTATCATATATTGTTGGCTTTTAAAAATCTGTTAGCAGTAACCATAATTATAGAACTTCAAATATGTCTAAAGTCTATAAAAGAGGTTAATTGAGATAGTTCTATAGGGCTGAAATGCCAAACTATAAAAATTGGAGTAGAGAAGCCCACCTGTCACATGGACTTCCAATTAGT
>OHYW01000312.1_pt1 | contig 13322 bp, 13 predicted proteins | sample 1580441 | NCBI WGS metagenome assembly OHYW01 (sample SAMEA3882508, study PRJEB24775) | human gut metagenome | biome: human-associated habitat; feature: intestine environment; material: feces | place: Netherlands | collected 2009/2010
TCGGGCGTGAAGCCCACCATCATGCTGATCGCGCCGCCGAAACCGTTCTTGGTCATCGACTCCACGGCGTAGCCCGCGACCTGTCCTCCCTTGGTTGCGGTGTAGACCGTGATCGGCATATCGTCGATCGTCAGCGCTTCGGGTACGGTCTGGTCGAACGGCGGAAGCACGACCTTCAGCGCCTCGACCTTCGCCGCCTGCTCGGCCTGGGCGATCGGTTCGGCCGTAATCATGTTCACGGCGCCCACACCGGCCGAAGCCACGAGCGTGATGCCGAACAGTACGGCCGTCATATTCACAAGTGTACTTTTCATACTGCGTCACCTCCTATTTAACGCCGAAGCGCTTGGGTTTGACATATTTGTTGATCAGGGGCACACAGGCGTTCATGATCAGTATCGCGAACGACATACCCTCGGGATAGGCGCCCCACAGGCGGATGCACATCGTGATGGCGCCGATACCGATGCCGAAGATCACACCCCCTCTGACGGTCATCGGCGAGGTCGAATAATCCGTCGCCATGAATATCGCGCCCAGCAGAGCTCCGCCGGCCAGTACATGGAACAGCGGGAATTGCCACAGCACCGGCCCGGTACTGCCCGAAGCGAGGGCCACGACAAACGCGAATACGGCCATCGTACCGAGCACCGACACGGGAATCTGCCACGTGATGACGCGGCGCCAGAGCAGGTATACGAAACCGCAGATCAGTGCCAATGCCGCCACCTCGCCCAGTGAGCCGGGCATGTTGCCCAGCAGCAGTTCCTGCACGCCGAGCACGTCGGGGGCAACGCCGTGTTTCACGGCCGCCAGCGGCGTAGCGCCCGAAAGTGCGTCGAAGGCTCCGTTCGCCGGCATCGGGAACGAAGTCATCTGCACCGGGTAGGCGATCAGCAGGAACACACGCCCCACCAGCGCGGGGTTGAACGGATTTTTACCCAGCCCGCCGAAGGTCATCTTGGCGATGGCGATGGCGACGAATGCGCCGATCACGACGATCCACCAGGGAATCGACGCGGGCAGGTTGAAAGCCAGCAGCACGCCCGTCACCACGGCCGACCAGTTCCCGATGGTCAGCGAGCCACCGACGAGGAACCGCTGGATAAGGTACTCGAACAACACGCAGCACGCCACGCTGAGCGCCGTGACACGCAGCACGTCCACCCCGAACACCACCATCGAGACGACCAGCGCGGGCATCAGCGCGATCACGACGTCGCGCATGATCCTGGCCGTCGACTGCGAAGTCTGCACGTGCGGAGCGGGAGCAACAACAAGTTTGTTTGCCATAATATCTTTCTGTTTTTCCATTTACTTTTTCGGTGCCGCGGCACGTGCGCGGATAATGCCCATGACAGTCTGTTTCCCCAGGCGCACCCAGTCCAGCAGCGGCAGGTACGAGGGGCACGAGGCCTGGCAGCAGCCGCACTCGATGCACGAAGTGATCATCTGTGCCTCCACTTCCTCCCAGCCTTTCTTCTGGGTCATCTTCGAGAGGTAATAGGGTTCGAGCCCCATCGGGCAGGCAGCCACGCACTTGGCGCACTTGATGCACTGCGAAGCCTCGCGGCGCTGGGCGTCGCGGCCGCTCATGACGGTGATGCCCGAGCACCCCTTCGTCACGGGCGAGGCGAGGTTGACCATCGCGCGCCCCATCATCGGGCCGCCGTTGATGACCTTGCCCGCATCGGCGGGAAGCCCTCCGGCCGCCTCGATCAGCGCCTCGACGGGCGTACCCATACGGGTCAGCAGGTTCTTGGGCTCCCGGACGCCTTTGCCCGTGATCGTCACCACGCGCTCGATCAACGGCTTGTGCTTCTGCACGGCCTGGTAGACCGCATAGGTCGTCGAGGCATTGCACACCACGGCGCCCACGTCGATCGGGAGTGCGGGCGGGGGCGGCACCTCGCGCCCCGTAATGGCCACGATCAGCTGTTTCTCACCGCCCTGCGGGTATTTCACCTTGAGGGGCACCACCTCGATGCCCTTATACCCTTGGGCCAGACGGCGCAGGTGCGCAATGGCGTCGGGTTTGTTGTTCTCGATCCCGATATAGGCTTTCTCCACGGCGATGGCCTTCATCAGGATCGTCACGCCCACGAGCAGCTCCTCACCGTGCTCCAGCATCGTACGGTGGTCGGACGTAAGGTAAGGCTCGCACTCTACACCGTTGATAATCAGCGATTCGGCCTTTTTCCCGGGAGGAATCGAGAGTTTCACGTGCGTGGGGAACGTCGCGCCGCCCATGCCGACGATGCCGGCGTCCTTGATCCGGGCGACGATCTCCTGTGCCGAGAGCGTACACTCGCGGACGATCGTCTCCGAGCGGTCGATTCCCTCGGCCCAGTCGTCGCCCTCGCGCTTGATCGTAATCATCATCTGGCGCAGCCCCTGCCCGTTGGGCACCATGTCCACGGCCGTTACCGTCCCCGAAACCGGGGCGTGAATGTTGGCCGACATAAAGCTGCCCGCCTCGGCGATGAGCTGCCCCGTCACGACCTTGTCGCCCTTGGCGACCTTGGCCACGGCGGGGGCGCCGATGTGCTGTGCGAGCGGGATCGTCACCACGTCGGGCAGCGGAAGCACCTCGATCGGTTTGGCGCCGCTCAGTTTATTTTCCGACGGATGGACTCCGCCTATTGGAAATGTCTTCATATCTTGTGTTTCTCTGATTTGACGGTACTTATTCGGCTTTCGGAGTTTCGGCAGCCGACACAGCCGGGGTAGCCCCGGCATCGGGCGCTGTCGGGACTCCGGCAGAAGCCTCCTTAGCAGCAGGTGAGGCTTTAGGGGCAGCCGGTGCCTTCGGGACCTTGGGCAGCGGATCCATGCCCGCCAGCACGATGGCACCCGTCGGGCACTCGTTCACGCACTTACGGCAGAGCTTGCACTTCTGCGGGTCGATATAGGCGAGGTTGTTTTCAATGGTGATTGCACCGAACGCGCAGACCTTCTGGCATTTGCCGCATCCGATGCAACCCGCCTTGCAGGCCTTCATCACCACGGCGCCCTTGTCCTTCGACACGCACGACACGTACACCGCCCGGTTCTTCGGCCACTTCTTGCGCAATTCGATAATCATTTTGGGACACGCCTTCACGCAGGCCCCGCAGGCCGTACATTTGTCGGGGTCGACTTCGGGAAGCCCCGTCGCGGGATTCATGCGGATCGCATCGAACGCACACGAGACGACGCAGTCCCCGAACCCGAGGCAGCCGAATGCGCAACCCGTCTCGCCCACATAGAGCGACGACGCCACGGCGCACGACCTGGCACCGTTGTACTCGTTGGTGCGGGGGCGCTTGTCGCAGGTGCCGCCGCAGCGCACGGTGGCCACCTGCGGCTCCTTTTCCGGTGCCGACTTGCCGAGGTAGGCCGCAACAGCCTTCATGCAGTCGCCGCCGCCCACGGGGCAGAAGAGCGCCGAGATGTCGTCCTGTTTCACGAGCGCGTCGGCCATGCCGCGGCACCCGGCGAAGCCGCAGCCGCCGCAGTTGGCGCCCGGCAGCATCTTCTCCACCTCGTCGATCCGGGGATCTTCCTCGACCCTGAATTTTTGGGCCACGAAGTAAAGGATCACCGCGGAAAGCACTCCCAGCGCACAAAGCGTCAGGATTGTGTAAAGTAATACTTCCATCAGTAGTGTTTGGTTATTGAGAAATGAATTGTGTGTTCGATTTTATGCCTGAAGAGCCATAATACGCAGTAATAGACACCCACGGCTCCCAGTGCGGCCAGCGCGCCGCGGCCTTCGCTCCAGCCGAGCACCGCAACGGCGGCGACCAGCACGGCCAGCAGCACGGCCAGCGCCCCGACATAGGCCAGTATAACAGCGACAGCGCCCGCACTACGACGGACGCCGACGATAACCTGTTCCCCGACGGCGAACTGCGCCGCGTCGGGACTCTTCACGGCCACGATCTTGTCCTGCGCCTCGGCCAGGCCGCACGCTTCGCGGGCCTTGCAGGTACCGCAGGCACTGTGGGAGGTGATCCTCACATAGACCGTGTCGCGTTCCGTGCGTTCCACCACGCCGCTATGTTCAATCCGTGCTGCCACCACCCCTCAATCGCCGTATTTGTTGGTAAGCGGCATAAGGCGCTCGTGCCCGAACGAGCACATCGACAGGCGCAGTACGGGCGGAAACTGGTAGCGCTTCTTCTCGTTGCGCATGATCATGGCGTGGATCTTCTCCACGACCTCGGAATCGAATCCCGCATTGACGATCTCCTCACGGTGCTGCCCCTCCTCAATCATGCGGTAAAGGATCGCGTCCACCACCTCGTACGGCGGCAGGATGTCGCTGTCCTTCTGCCCCGGGTGCAACTCCGACGAGGGTTCCTTGTCGAGGATATTGCCCGGGATCGGGTCGCCCTGCGTGCGGTTGATGTAGCGTGCCAGGTCGTACATCTCGCTCTTGTAGAGGTCGCCCGTAGGGCTGAAAGCGCCCGCCGTATCGCCGTAGAGCGTACAGAGCCCCAGCGCATTTTCGCTCTTGTTCGACGAGTTGAGCAGGATGTAATCCGCCTTGTTCTGCACGGCCATCAACAGCACCGTGCGGATACGGGTCTGGATATTCTCCTCCGTGGCGTCGAACTCCCGGCCGCCGATGACCGGCTTGAGGGTGTTCACCACGCTGGTGTATATTTCCGTGATGGGAATTACGTTGTACTCGATGCCGAGGTTCTCGGCCAGTTTCTTCGCATCTTCGACCGAATGGTCGGAAGAGAACTGTGAGGGCAGGAGCAAAGCCCGGATATTTTGGCGTCCCAGCGCATCGGCGGCCAGGCAGGCCACCACGGCCGAGTCGATGCCGCCCGAAAGGCCTATGCAGGCCTTTTTATAGCCGTTCTTCACGAAAAAGTCGCGCAGGCCGCACCGGGCCGCCTGGTAGACCATCCGCGTACGGTCGTTGTAGGTCGAGGGGATCGAGACCGGCTCGCCGGCCGCCTTGGTGTCGAAAATCTGGAAATCCTCCTCGAAGTGCTTCATCATCAGCACCAGCTCCCCGCGGTTGTTGAACGCCCCCGACGTACCGTCGTAAACGATGTCCGTCGAACCGCCTACCTGGTTCACCAGCACGAGGTTCTTGCCTTCGACGAACGACAGGTGGCGCATCATCTCGTAACGGTAGGTCATCGTCCCCCGGCCGTATTTGCGGGCGTTTATCGAGATGACGGTCTCGACCGACTTGTCGAAGTCATGCTCGCGGCTCAGGTCGTCGCCCACGACGATGGCGCACTTGTGGCCCTTGATCGTCGCGTACTCGAATCCCTTCGAAGGGACGAGGAAGCCCATTTCGCGGCGTGCGGTGATATATTTCTTACCCACGTAGCGCAGCACTTTGCGATCCTGGATCAGCGCCGCGGCGCTGATGGTGCCTTCGCGCGTCAGGATCGGGAGTCCCACGATGGCCGCGATACCGTCGCAGCACGACGCGATTTCGACCAGCGCATCCTCGCACAGTTCGAGGAAGGTCGTTTTACGCAACAGATCGAAAGCCGGGGTTCCGCTCACGGCCTGTTCGGCAAAGATGACCAGGTCGGCACGCTGCGCTTTCGCTTTGTTGATCGAATCGATGATTTTCGAGGTATTGCCGTCGATATCCCCGATCGTATAGTTCAACTGGGCAAGGGCTATTTTCATCTATCAGTAATTTTAGTAGGCAAATTACAACTTTGCAAAGTTAAGGATTATTTATAAAATAGGAAGGATTTTTGGTGTTAATAAATTAACATTCTCCAATTTACAAAAAAATTTAAAAATCCCGAAACCCCGGCACTTTTACCTGTCCCGGCCGCAAACCGCCCAGCAGATACCGTTCCCCAACCTCCCGGCGCCCAACAAGCTCCCACCCAGCCCAGTAAAACCGCCTGTCCGGCCGCTATTCCCGCAGCCGGACAGCACACGCCGAGTCCCTGCCCGGCAGGCTTTGCGCGGGAGGGCAAAACGCCCCGTATCACGGCCGCGCGTGTCGCCGCGCACATGCTGCCTGCAAAAAAATCTTTTTTTCACCCGGATTTCTGCCTGACATACAACATCAGTTACCTAAATGTTAGCAACATACGCCAGCGTACCGTCTTGCACGAACGCTGCATTCTCCTTACCTTCGCAACGGCAATACAGAGAACACAATTCATAAACGCTTTAATAACCCTTAACCATGAAAAAGGTAGAAAAAGTAGCCTCAGGCGCGAATTTCGCAGCCGTGACGGTCGGAAAAACCGAAGAGTTGAACCAGTACGCGCTGCCGCTGGCACCGGGCGTGGAGATCCCGGGAAAAGTATTCGTAGGCGGCGATCTGCAGGCCACCGGGGCCGAGATGTCGTTCCAGCAGTTCGCACCGGGCGGCAGCGTCGGGTTCCTCCACACCCACAAGACCCACGAAGAACTTTACATCATCCTCGGCGGAGACGGGGAGTTCCAGGTCGACGGGCAGGTCTTCCCCGTAGGCGAGGGGAGCGTCATACGGGTTTCGCCTGCCGGCAGGCGTTCGCTGCGCAACACGGGCGACAGCCCGATGACGATGATCTGCATCCAGTACAAAGCCGCCTCCTTCGACGCGGGCGACGCCGCCGACGGCGAAATCCTCCCCGACCAGGTCGTCTGGTAGGCAGCCCGGGCTCCCGGCTCCCGGCTCCCGGCACGACAAGACAACAATCCCGAAAATCCGCCGCGCCACGCATACGGCAAAGGCGGATAATCCAGGAGCACAGGGGCAAGAACGCCCAAATAGAACCCGGGACTTGCCCCCCAATGCAAAGCAGGCCGGAGTGTACACTCCGGCCTGCTTTCTTAATTTTTCCACAGGGCTATTCCAGCCCCTCTTCGGGATCGGCCACAAGGATACGTCCGCAATATTCGCAGACGATAAGTTTCTTGCCCTGGCGAATCTCCACCTGGCGCTGCGGGGGAATCCGGTTGAAGCAACCGCCGCAGGCATCGCGCTTCACGGTCACGACCGCCAGCCCGTTGCGCACATTGCTGCGGATGCGGCCATAGGCCGACAACAGGCGCTCGTCGATCTTGGCCTTGACCCGGTCGGCCTGTACTTCGTACTCTGCGACCTGGGGTGCGGTTTCGGCTTCGATCCCTTCCAGTTCGTTCTTCTTGGCAGCCAGGTCGGCGGCACGGCCTTCCGCTACGGCTTCGGCCTCCTCCAGCTGGAGTTTCTTGGCTTTCACACCGGCGGCGTACTCCTTGAGGCGCTTCTCGGCCAGTTCGATCTCCAGTTCCTGGTACTCGATCTCCTTGGTAATGGCATCGAACTCGCGGTTGTTGCGCACGTTGTTCTGCTGCTCCTTGTAATTGCCGATGAGAATCTTGGCCTGGTCGACCTCGCGCTTGCGCTGCTTGGTGAGCGTGTTCAGCTCCTCGATTTCGGCATTGATGTTGTCGATCCGGGTTTTCAGGCCGGTCATCTCGTCTTCGAGATCCTGAACCTCGAGAGGCAGTTCACCTTTCACCTTGTTGATTTCGTCGATCTTGCTGTCGATCTTCTGCAATTCATAGAGTGCGATGATCTTCTCCTGCATCGAATAGTCAACGTCGGCAGTTTTCTTCTGTGTTGCCATATAATGTACTTGTATAGTTTAGACTTAAACCAAATAGTTCACCGGATTGCGAGAGCTTTCACTCTTGCGAACCGCAAAGGTAATCAAATTTTTCGACAAAATATCAAATAAAATCTGAATTGCGCAATATTCGCTTTCAAAATGGCCTATATCCGCTACGGTGAGAGCTTTATCCGGCGTCATGAAGTCGTTGTACTTCATATCCGCCGTGACGTATATGTCAGCCCCGGCACGGCGCGCGTCGCCGATCATCGAAGCCCCCGCACCGGTGCAGACCGCCACGCGCCGCACCTCGGGCGAAGCGATGTCGCTGTGGCGCACGACCCGAACGCCCAGCACGCGCTGCATGCGGCGCATGAACTCCACCGTAGCCATCGGCTCGGGCAGCTCGCCCACCACGCCGAACCCGACCTTTTCGTCCGCCTGCGCGGGTTGGAGCACGCGCAAGTCCCCCACGCCCAGCATCTCGGCCAGCCGCCAGCTCATCCCCCCGGGGGCGCTGTCCAGGTTGGTGTGGCACGCATAGAGCGCAATGCCGCCGCGGATAGCCCGTTCGACGCAGCGCTGCACCTGGTCTGCCGAATTGAAGCGCTTGAGCGCATGGAAAACGATCGGATGGTGCGTGATGACCATGTCGCACCCTTCGCGTTCGGCCTCGGCCATCACTTCGTCCGTGACGTCCACGGCCAGCAGCGCCCTGTGCACCTCGTCGTCCGGGCGCCCCACGATCAAGCCTGCGTTGTCGTACGATTCCTGCCATGCGAGCGGTGCGAAACGCTCGATGACATCGGTCACTTCCCTGATTAGCATAGTATCCTGATTTGTCTGGTTATCATTTTTTCTGCCCCGGCGGGGCCATCCGCCCTGCGGCCGCGGCACTGCGCTTTCCGCCTTGCAGCGCAGCCTTCCCCAAGGGGTGCGGCGCCCGTTGCGCCCCTAAAAGAGCGACTGTTCGTAAAAGGCGAAGAGCTCCTTGTGTTCCGGCTCCTCCTTTTTGCGGCGGGGCTTTCGACGCGGGCTGCCCGGGTTCGGCGGCCCCCTGCGCCGCGGCATCCTCCGGGACGATCTTCACCACGGGTTTCGCCTTGCGGCGGGGCACTGTCGCTCCGGCCTCCGCCGCCGGAACTTCGGCATCCGCGCCGGCAAGGATCTCGCCCTCGCCGGCCTTCAGGTCTTCACGCACCTCGGCCAGCAGCGCACGGATGCGTTGCAGGCGCTCCATCAGCTCGGCATCGCGCTGCACGCCGCCCTCGGCCGCAGGCTTCTGTTTCAGGGCTTTCTTGGCGCCCTCGAGGGTCATGCCCCGCTCCTTGACCAGGTGGTAGATCAGTTTGAGGTTCTCCACATCCTGCGGCGAGAAGAGACGGTTGCCTTTCTTGTTGCGCTTGGGGCGGATAACGCTGAACTGCGACTCCCAGTGGCGGATCAGCGACGCATTGACGTCGAACATCTCGGCCACTTCGCCCATCGAATAAAAAAGTTTCTCGGCCATATCTATCGTTTAATAATTCGCAATGTATTGGGGTACATGTTATTCACCCGGTTACCGATCCGCTTCGCAAACCCGAGCGCCCGCCCGCGGGCACACACCAGGTTCACCCCTTCGGCAAACGCCCCGGCGGCGACCTCCTGCCTGCGCAGGTAGCACAGCGCCTGCGCCTCGTCCAGCTCCGCCGCGGACACCGCCTCGCGGTTCAACCCGCAGAAGAACGCCAGCGCCGGATCGGGCCGAAGGCTTCCCTTGAAGAACTGCCCCATCGCCACGCCCGCATAGATCACGGGCAGCGCTTCGCCGAGCGCCTTCACGGCCTCGGCCTGCGCGACGTAATATCCGTAGCAGGTATCGCCCACCGCCGCGAAGCACATCCGCTCCGGCGTGCGCACCCAACGGCGCAACTCAGCCGCGGACGCCTTGTCCACCTGCGCAAATACCGTGCGCCGCGCCTTCGGGGTGCGGCAACGGCCGCCGGCATCATAAGCCTTGCAGGCCACGGCGGCGAAAAAACCCTCGCCGCCCCCACGCCCCGTCGACAGCCATGTCTTCCGCCTCTGCGACCTCGTCGCCCGCCCATGCGAGCATACGCTCCAAAGCGCCTTCGTCCTCGTCGCGGTTGAAGGTGCAGGTGCTGTATATCAGCCTGCCACCGGGTTTGAGCGCACGCCATGCTTCACGTAATATCCCGTCCTGCCTTGCAGCACAGAGCTTTACATTCCCCTCGCTCCATTCGGCGCGGGCCTGTGCATCCTTGCGGAACATCCCTTCGCCCGAGCAGGGGGCATCCACGGCCACCATGTCGAACCACGCCTCGAAGTCGCCCAGTTGCCGGGGTTCGCAGGTCGTCACGGCGACATTGCCCGTACCCCACTTGCGGACGTTGTCCGCCAGTACCTGCGCACGGCGGCGGTCGATCTCGTTGGCGACGACCAGCCCGTCGGGCCCCGCGAGCGAGGCATAGAGCGTCGTCTTGCCGCCCGGGGCGGCGCAAAGGTCGAGGATTCGCTTCCCCGCAACCCCCTCTCCGCCCATCAGGCGCCCCACGAACTGCGACGACGCCTCCTGCACGTAATATGCCCCGGCATGGAAATCGCTGTCGAAGGTGAACTGCGGCCGCACCGCCAGGTAATACCCGTCGGCGCACCAGGGTACACGGCCGTCGGCGTTTTGCAAAACCGGAAGCGGGGCGGGCACATCCGTCCCGGAGCTCCCCTGCGGCGATCCGTATCCTCCCGGTGCCGCCCCGGTGCCGTCCTGCACCGCTCCGGGTTCGGCCGCACCGGCACATTTGGCAGGGTTCAGCCGCACGGACACGGGCGGCTCGGTATCGAGTGCGGCGCACAGCGCCGCCCCCTCTTCCGGCCCCAGCTCCGAAAGGACGCGTGCGGCGAATTTCTCAGGCAGCGTCATGCGTCGCTATCTGTTTTCGAGCGCATCGAGGCGCGCACATATCTTCTCCAGCACCGTAGGGTCGGAAACGAAATCCTCATGGTCTTTGTCGACGACCAGCACATCGCCTTCGTAGATGTTGTCGATCCAGTTGTTATACTTGTCGTTCAGACGCTTGAGGTATAATTCGTCGATGTTCATCTCGTATTCGCGGCCGCGCTTGCGGATCTGCGAAATGAGCGTCGGCACGCTCGCCTTGAGGTAGATCAGCAGGTCGGGCTTGGGGATGAGCGTGGTCATCAGCCGGAACAGTTTCATGTAGGTTTCGATGTCGCGCGAGGCCATCAGCCCCATTTCGTGGAGGTTGTCCGCGAAGATATGCGCATCCTCGTAGATCGTGCGATCCTGGAAGATCGCCCCCGAATCGCGGTTGTCGGCCAGCATATCCATCGTCTGCTGAATGCGGCTCCCGAGGAAGTAGATCTGCAAATTGAACGACCAGCGGTTCATGTCCTCGTAGAAATCGCCGATGTAGGGGTTGTTGCACTCCTCGAGGTAGGCTTTGGCGTTGTAACGCTCGGTCAGAATCCGGGTCAGCGTGGTCTTCCCGCTTCCGATATTGCCTGCAATGGCTATATACATATTATACGATATTTGTTTTACATCCTAAATACTGCCCGGCCGCTCCGGACAGCCGCCGGAGTGCTCCGCAACGGTGCATCACGGCATTACGCCGCAGCAAAACGCGCCGTCACTTCGTTTCCCCGCCGAACGCCAGTATCTCGTCGGCCACACGACGGTCGTTGACCAGCCGCGGCACCTTGTTCTTGCCCCGGGCACGCATCCACGCGAGGAAACGGCCGTGGCCGACGACCGTCAGCCGCTGCCGCTCGAGCGTCGTGCGGCGTTTGGCGTCGTAGTCCGAATTCACGGCCCGCAGTTCGCGGTCGAGCGCCTCGGCGAAATGCCCGCGGCTGTCGGGCTCGCGCTCGAACTCCAGGATCCATTCGTGGGCGCCCCGCTCGCGCAGCGACATGTAGCACGGCGCCACGGTATATTCCCCGACCACGGCCCCCGTTTCGTTGCAGGCGGCCAGCAGTGCGCGGTCGGCGTTGTCGACGATCAATTCCTCACCGAAGACATTGATATACTGTCTCGTACGCCCCGCGAAACGAATGCGGTAGGGATTCGTCGAAGTGAATTCCACCGTATCGCCGATCTCGTAGCGCCACAGGCCGTTGTTCGACGTGATGAGCATGGCGTAGACCTTGCCGCATTCCACGCCTTCGAGCGGCACGACGGTATCCCCGCTGCGGAACTCGAAGAAATTGCCGTAGTCGAGCATCAGCAGCATGTCGCTCCGCGACGGGTCGTCGGCCAGCGCGAAGAACCCTTCCGAGGCGTTGTAGGTCTCCATGTACTGCATCCTGTCCGAAGGGATCAGCGCCTCGAACGAACGGCGGTAGGGGGCGAACTCCACGCCCCCGTGGGCGAACATGCAGAGGTTGGGCCACACTTCGAGCAGGTTCTCCCGCCCCGTATAATCCAGCACGCGGCGCATCATCGCCAGGTTCCACGACGGCACCCCGGCGAAGGCCGTGATATTTTCGCCCGTGCACTCGCGGCAGATGGCCTCGACCTTGCGGTCGAAATCGGGGATGATCGCCGTGGCGGTGCGCGGCGCCCGGAACCAGCCGCTCCAGAACGTCGTTTCGTGGATCAGCACCGCCGATAGGTCACCCACAAGGTTGCGCCCCTCGCGGCTGCACGACCCGCCGAGGGTCAGCGTCTTGCCGTCGAAGACCTTCGTTTTCGGGTTGTTGGCCGCGAATACCGTCGCCACGTCCCGCATGCCGAGCGTGTGATTCCACCAGAGCGACTCCTCCGTGACGGGGATGTACTTGCTCCGGTCGGAAGTCGTGCCCGACGAGCGGGCAAAGAGTTTCACCCGCCCCGGCGCGGTGACGTTACGCTCCCCGGCCAGCATCTTTTCGATATAGGGTTTGAAGGTTTCGTAATCGAACGTCTCGACCATCGACTGGAACTGCTCCACGCTGCGGACATGCCCCAGGTCGTACCTCCACCCGAATTCCGTCCCGCGCCCGCGGCGCAGCAACTGCCTGAAGATACGCTCCTGCGTCTCGGCAGGACGGCGCCGGAAACGGTCGATAGCCCGCTCGCGCTGCGAAAACCAGGCCTTGAATAATATGCTTCTAAACGACACTTGTCTGTTCGGTTTCATTTTCCGCCGGTGTGCGGGCCCCGGCGCACGCCGGGCCCGACAGCACCGTCGTCAGTTAAAAAAGTATCCCACTTTGCCCACCGACGCAGGCATGGCGAAGACCACCACGCGGTCGTAGGGGTTGATTTCCATGTTGTCCACGGCGATGAAGACCTTGTCGCCGCGCACGATGCCGCCGATGATCGTGTCCTCGGGCAGCCCCAGGTCTTTGATGCGGCTCTTCACGGCCGGCGCATTGGGCTTGACGATGAATTCCAGCACCTCGGCGTCGCTGCCCGTAAGGCACTTGATGGCCTGCACGTCGGTCGACATCGTGAAGCGGAAGATGTTCGACGCCGTCACCAGTTTCTTGTTGATGATCGTGTCGATGCCGATCGACTCGGCCAGGTTGATGTAATTGAGGTTCTCGACCTCGGCGATCACCTTCTTGACGCCCATGCGCTTGGCGAGCATCGCCGCGAGGATGTTGGTTTCGCTGCGCCCCGTCACGGCCACGAAGGCGTCCATGTTCGAAAGCCCCTCTTCCATCATGGCCTCGGTGTTGCGGCCGTCCAGAGCGATGCGCTGGGTCTCCAGCAGGGGCTCCGTCTCGCCCTTGGACCAGTAGTAGCCGTAGCCG